>Ga0316577_10000094_pt1 | contig 24143 bp, 22 predicted proteins | sample S5NA_FD_203073 | JGI IMG/M metagenome (GOLD analysis project Ga0316577, IMG submission 203073) | Rhizosphere microbial communities from salt marsh grasses in Alabama, United States - S5-7_050615r2r1 | ecosystem: Host-associated > Plants > Roots > Rhizosphere | place: USA: Alabama | collected... | reverse complement strand
TCGAATCCGGATCCCCGACCACCGCCGCCTCGACGACCGACGGGTGAGCATAGAGCACCTCCTCGATCGCCCGCGGATAGACGTTCATCCCGTTCGTGATGATCAGATCCTTGATCCGGTCCACCAGGTAGACATACCCGTCGGCATCTCGATAGCCCAGATCTCCTGTCCGAAACCAATCGCCAAAAAATGACTCGCGCGTCGCTTCGGGCTGCCTGAAATAGCCCTTCATGACGCTCGGGCCGCGGACACAGACCTCGCCGCAGCTTCCATCGGCCACCTCCTTGCCCGCTCCATCGAGGATGCGGACCTCCACCGTCGGGATGGGCAACCCGATCGAGCCCGGTTTGCGTACGCCCGCGACCGGATTGACGCAGGTGACCGGTCCGCACTCGCTGGGCCCATCCCCTTCGAGCACGGGGATCCCGAAGCGATCCTCAAATGCGGCCATGAGCGCGGTCGGCATCGCCGAGCCCCCGCTCACGCAGACCCGCACCCCGCTCCAATGCGCGACCGTGTCCGGATCAAGTCGCAGCAGCAGGCCGTATAGGCTCGGGACGCCTAAGAAGACGCTGGCGCCGTGGCGCGCGATTGCCTGAGAGACCAATCTCGGCTCGAATCTGGCGACCGGGACGATCCCGAGGCCATGGACCAGCGGGGTCAGGACACCAACCGTCGCCGCGAACGCGTGGAACATGGGCAGCACGACCAAGACCCGATCCGCACTGTTGAGCGCCAGTGCGACAGCAATGGCGTCGGCATTCGCGAGCAGGTTGGAATGGGACAGCATCGCGCCTTTGGGGCGACCGGTCGTGCCCGACGTGTAGAGGATGGCCGCGATCGCCGCTTCCGGATCCTGGGGGCAGGCTGGTGCCGGGCCTCGATGGCGCATCATGACGCCGAAGTCCTGCACGGATGGATCAGCCGGACCGTCGCCGCCGATGCGCACCCGCAGGTCGACCCCGACCAGCCCATCGAGTGCCGCAGACGCAACGGCCTCGAGGGCCGCCTGATACAGCAGCCCGCTCGCACCGCTGTTGCCGAGGATGAAGCCCATTTCCTTGGGATTGAGCAGGAGGTTCAGCGGGACCAGGGTCGCTCCGGCCTTGAGGATGCCCAGGTAAGCCACGACGAACTCGGCGCCGTTGCCGCACAACAGGGCCAGTCGCGCCCCGTCCCGGACGCCGGCCCGGGCAAGGGACGCGGCGACACCATCCGAGGCCCGGTCGAGCGCGGCGAAGCTCCAGTCGCCCCGGTCCTCGAAGATGCAGGGGGCGCTACCACGCAACGCCGCGACCGCACGGAAGCGCGCGGGGATATCGGCCGGCATCGTCTCGACCGCCATCGAAGACGCAGTCAGATCACCTTCGAAAACCCGATCGGCCCCGTCTTGGTGGCCAGATAGGCGTCAAATGCCATGCAGATGTTCCGAACCAGGAGACGCCCGCGCGGCAGGATGCGGATCTGACACTCATCGAGCTCCAGGAGCCCATCACCCGCCATGCCCCTCAGCTTCGACAGGGCATCCGCGAAATAGTCATCAAACCGGATCTCCCAAGCCGCTTCCGCGGACGGGATATCCAGCTCGAAATGGCAGATGAGACGGGTGATCATATCGCGACGGATCAGGTCGTCGCGGGTCAGCTCGATCCCACGGAACACGGCCAGGCGCCCGGCATCCAGATCGTCGTAGTATTCCTCGAGCCCACGTCGGTTCTGTCCGTAGGTGTTGTCGACCTTCCCAATCGACGTCACCCCGATTCCAATCAGATCGCAATCGGCGTGAGTCGAGTAGCCTTGGAAATTGCGATAGAGGGTCCCGGCTTGCTGGGCGAGGGCCAGCTCGTCATCGGGCCGCGCGAAGTGGTCCATTCCGATGTAGACGTACCCGGCGTCGGTCAGCCGTTCGATCGTGGACTGCAGGATGTCCAGCTTGACCTCGGGGGCCGGCAGATCGGCGGCATTGATGCGACGCTGTGGCTTGAAGCGTTCGGGCAAATGGGCGTAGTTGAAAACCGAGAGCCGCTCCGGATCGACCGCGATGATGCGCTCGAGGGTGCGGGCGAAGCTGTCGGGCGTCTGAAACGGAAGACCGTAGATGAGGTCGATGCTGATCGAGCGGAAACCCTCTGCCCGAGCGGCCTCGAGCACGGCCATCGTCTCGGCCTCCGTCTGGATGCGGTTGACGGCAGCCTGAACCCTGGGGTCGAAGTCCTGGACACCCAGGCTCATTCGATTGAATCCCAAGCGCCGGAGCAAAGCGACCCCGGCTGCATCGGCCTCGCGTGGATCGATCTCGATCGAATACTCGCCGATCTCATCGTCGGCCAACGTGAAATGACGACGGGTCACCTCCATCAGCTCCATCATCTGATCGTGACTCAGGAAGGTTGGCGTCCCGCCGCCCCAATGCAGCTGCTCGACGACGCGAGCGGAGTCGAAAAGCTCGGCCTGCAGCGCCAGCTCACGATGGACCCGCTCCAGATAGGGCGGCGCCAGCGATCGATCCTTGGTCGCAATCTTGTTGCAGGCGCAATAGAAACAGACGGTATCGCAGAACGGGATGTGGAAGTAGAGCGACAGCGGACGACCGCTCTGGTTGCTGCGCTCGCAGGCCGCGCGATAAGCGGCGATACCGAACGACTCGTCGAACTCCACCGCGGTCGGATACGAGGTGTACCGCGGTCCGCTTTGATCGTAGCGACGGATCAGATCCAGATCGAATGAGATGCCTTGCTCCACCGTTCAACCCTCCAGCCGCGGTGTGTCGGTGGCGACGCCCGCTCGGTCGTCTTCGTCAGGCCTTGCTCAGGCTTCATCCCCGCCGCTGTCGAGCCCGCGGCGGTGCGTCTCGTTGATCCGCTTGAGCAGGGTATGGAATGGAATCTCTTCCGCGTATTTTTCGGCCAAGTCCATGAAGAGGAGGTCCTCGCGGCCGAAGGTGTAGGCCCCTTCCGGCATCGCGGCGTCCAGCGCTCGAATGCCTTCTTGGCGTGGATCCAGGAAGGCCGGAAATCGGGCCATGTCCTCGATCTCGTACTCAAGACAATCGCGCAGGTCGGCGACCTCGAACACAGCCTGAGCGACCCACTCGACATACTCACCGGTGCTCGCAGCACGCCTCAGGCTCATCGACACAATGCCTCATCGAGCTCCGAGCGGTGACGTTCGAGCTGCTCGCGTGTCAGCAGGAAGACGCCCTCCCCGCCGCGCTCGAACTCCAGCCAAGTGAAGGGCACGGCCGGCAAGCGCCGCTCCAGCTCGACGGCTGAGCTCCCGACCTCGACCACCAGAATCCCTTCCTCGGTCAAATGGTCCGCCGCAGCGTCCAGGATCCGAAACACCAGATCGAGTCCATCGTCGCCACCGAGCAGCCCGACCTCGGGCTCCTTGCGGTACTCCTGCGGTAACAGGTCAAACGCGTCACGGGAGACATAGGGCGGATTCGAGACGATCACATCGTAGCGGTCGCCCGACAATGACGCAAAGAGGTCCGACGCCAGGACGCGTACCCGGTCTCCGACCTGGTGGCGTTCCACGTTGCGCCTCGCCACCTCCAGCGCGCCCGACGAGACGTCCACGAGGTCGACATCGGCATCCGGAAGATAGATGGCGGCCGCGATCCCGATGCAGCCGCAGCCGCTGCAGAGGTCGAGCACACGACCGATCGTCTCGGCATCGATCCAAGGTTCGAAGCCCGCCTCCACCAGCTCCGCGATCGGTGAGCGTGGGATCAGAACCTCCCGGTTGACCAGAAACTCCAGGCCGGCAAACCAAGCGCGTCCAGTCAGGTAGGCCGCCGGGATGCGGTCGGACACCCGCCGCTCGATCAGCTCGGTCACCAGTACACGTTCGGCCGGGGTCAAGCGACACTCGCGAAAATTCGGTGGGAGTCCGGGACCGAGGCTCACCGCACCCAGCACCAGGTGCGCGGCCTCATCGATGGCGTTGTCGGTTCCGTGTCCAAAGGACACACCTGCCGCGTTAAAGCGACTCGCGCCCCAGCGCACAAAGTCTTGAATCGTGATCAAACCGTCTGGCTGCTCGGCCATAGAGCGAAAACAGGTTCATCAAAGCGGTGGCCCCAGCACTGCAGGATACCACTACCGATCGCGCCTGTTCAGCCCCGTTGCCAAGGGCGGGCTTTGAAGTCAGTCGCCCTGACCAAGCGACCCTACAGCCGGAGGAATGCCCCGGCATCCGAACGCCGGGGCAACCGATCGGTTCCGCTCAGGCCGCCCTGCGTTTGGCACGGTCCTCAAGATCGCCGACCTCGATCGTCGGGGAACCCGGTCGACTCCGACCTCGGTCGACCAGATCCTGAAGCGTGATGTCGCTCAAGAAGCGGAAGATCTCATCGCTGAGCTGGTCCCACAGATGGTGGGTCAAGCAGCGCTGACCGTCCCGGCAGTTCTCCCGCCCGCCGCACCGGGTGAACTCCACCCATTCGTCGACCGCGCAGATGATGTCGGCGATCGAGATCTCACTGGCCGGCTTACCAAGGTAATAACCCCCGCCTGGGCCGCGCACGCCGCGCACCAGCTTCTTGTTTCGCAGCGCCGCGAACAACTGTTCGAGGTAGGAGAGCGAAATTCCTTGATTCACCGAGACGTCCGCCAGCGTCACCGGCCCGTTGCCGGAATGCAGCGCGAGGTCGAGCATGGCGGTAACCGCGTATCTGCCTTTCGTCGATAGTCTCATCTTAGGGATGCCTGGATAGGGTGAGCCGTGGGACGAGCACGAGACGAATCGGCGCGTCCTTGTCCCAAGTAAAATAGTCAACAATCTTGACATTTCAATACTCCGAGGCTCAAGACGTTCGGCGGCTCGCCTCGGCGGGGATGGGAAGGGGCCGATCGCGACGTTTGTTCCCCCCGCCGAGGGCATGCCGGATCAAAGACAGGTCGAGACCCGCGCATTGGGCTCGGGGAGCCGCTCGGCGACCTCTACGCACCCGAAGCCGTGTCCTTGCCGCAGACAGTACCCCAGCCACTTGGCGAGAAACAGGTTGACTTGCCACTTTGCCGCCAGAGCGGGGGACTGGTAGTCGGCACGCAACGGCAAGATGGTCTGGCGGAGGTCGAGGACCTCCACCTGTCGGGCATCGTGGTAAACCCTCAGCCGTGCATCGGGGTCAGCATAGACCCTTGGCTCGCCATGGACCGGGAAGAGATGCGTGAGACCGATGGTCGTCGTGAAGCGGGCCTGCTCTTGCACGTCCAGATAGAGCTCAACGGCCTCTGTGCTCCGCGAGGTGTAAACACCTGAGCGAGCCCGCAGATCCGGGACAAGACGCGAGAGCCGCCCGAAGTTCTCCTCGCAGAGTCCCATAAGCGCACCGACGTTCGGACGGCCGGAGAGAATGGAGGCAACTGCCGAGGCATGATAGGCACAGTGCATCGATGGCAGTCCCCGCGGAGCAGATCCAGGCACACTGGGCCGCCCTAAGCCTGCTTGGATGACTGCGCGTCGATTTGGCGCTTGACCTCTGCCATGTCCAGCTGCTTCGCCTTGCCCAAGAGCTCGCGGAGCTGAGCCTCGGGCAACGCGCCGGGCTGAGAGAAGATGATGATCTGCTCACGAAAAATCATCAGAGTGGGGATGGAGCGGATCTGGAAGTGGCCCGCAATCTCTTGGTGCTCTTCCGTGTTGAGCTTGGCGAAGACAACGCCTTGGACGTCGTCCGAGACCTTGTCGTAGATGGGGGCAAAAGAGCGGCAGGGACCGCACCAAGGTGCCCAGAAATCGACAACAACGAACTCGTTGTCCTGGATGGTCTGCTCGAAATTCGCCCTGTCAAGCTCTATCACCGCCATGCTGGATGTCCCGGAACTGAAGAAATTGAGACGATACTATCAGACTCCCCCGACCCCCGCAGTTTCACGCGTTCGCGACAGGGACTTTCAAACGACCTTCTGAGATCCCAGCGCCTCGAGCTTGGCGATGATCGCGTCGCGGATCCCTTCCACCGAGCCGATCCCCTCGACCCTCACGTAGCGCGGCGCGCCCTCGCCGCCCTCCTCGGCCCAGCTGGAGTAGTAGCGGATCAGCGGCTCGGTCTGCGCATGATAGACCTTCAACCGCTCCCGCACCGTCTCCTCGCGATCATCGTCACGCTGAATCAAGGGCTCTCCGGTCTCGTCGTCCTTGTCCGTTTCCTTGGGCGGATTAAAGAGCACGTGATAGGTCCGGCCTGACGCCAAGTGCACCCGCCGGCCCGACATGCGCCGGATGATCTCTTCGTCCGGCACATCGATCTCGACGACGACATCGACGCCGACACCGGCGGCCTTCAGCGCATCGGCCTGACCAAGGGTCCGCGGGAAACCGTCGAACAGATAGCCCGCTTTGCAGTCATCTTCGGCGATACGGGACTGGACCATGCCCATGATGATCTCATCGGACACCAGACCGCCTTCGTCCATGATCTTCTTGGCGGCCTTGCCCAGGTCCGTGCCCTGCTTGACATGCGCCCTCAGCATGTCGCCCGTCGAGATCTGCGGGATCTTGAAGTGCTCTTTGATGAATCCGGCTTGTGTACCTTTGCCGGCGCCGGGGCCGCCCAAGAGGATGACGCGCATGTCGCTATTCCCAGTTTCGTTGTATGGTCGAGGGAGTGTGCCACAGTCCCATTCACCAGGGCCACTGCGCAGAATCCATACCTGGATAAGCCTGCCGCATCGCTGAGCCAGTGATGGCGGTCAACCGCCGGCGATCATCATGTTGAGCATCAGCTTGTTCAGGCGCGCGACGAATCCCGCCGGGTCATCGAGCTGGCCGCCCTCGGCGAGCTGGGCCTGGTCGAAGAGGATCAGGGCCAGGTCCGAAAAGCGGTCGTCCTGGCTCTCGGCCTCGAGACGCTTGACCAAAGGATGGTCTAGATTGACCTCCAAGGTCGGCTTGCTCTCCGGGGCGGTCTGGCCAACCGCCTTGAGAACCCGTGCGAGATGGGCACTCATGTCGTGCTCGCCGACGACCAGGCAGGCCGGCGAGTCGACCAGGCGTGCACTGGGCTTGACGGCCTCGACCCGCTCGCCCAGGCTGGCCTTGAGTCGCTCGAGCAGATCCCCGTGTGACGCAGCCGCCTTTTCCTTCGCTTCCTTCTCCGCCTGACCGGCCAGCTCACCGAGATCCAGATCGCCCTTGGCCACGGACTGGAGACTCTTGTCCTTGTACTGGCCCAGGTGGCTGACCAACCACTCGTCGACCCGGTCGGAGAGAAGGAGCACCTCGATGCCCTTCTTGCGGAAGACCTCCAGATGCGGGCTGTGCCGGGCCGCCGCAGGCGTCTCTGCGGTGATGTAGTAGATCTTGTCCTGCCCCCCCTTCATGCGCTCGAGATACCCGTCGAGGGACTCGCGCTGCGCATCGCTCTCACTGTGCGTGCTGGCAAACCGCAACAGACCGGCGATGCGCTCCCTGTTCGCGAAGTCTTCGGCCGGACCCTCCTTGAGCACACGGCCGAACTCGTCCCAGAACTCGCCGTACTTCTCCGGCTCGTCCTTGGCCAGCGTCTCCAGGAGGCCAAGCACCCGCTTGGTGTTCGCCTGACGGATGGTATCGATCTTGCGGTTGTGCTGAAGGATCTCGCGCGAGACGTTCAGCGGAAGGTCGTCGGAGTCAACAACGCCCTTCACGAAGCGCAGGTAGTGCGGCATCAGCTTGTCCGCCTCGTCCATGATGAAGACGCGGCGAACATAGAGCTTCACGCCATGTTTCGGGTCACGTTCCCAGAGATCCCACGGCGCCCGCTTGGGGAGGAAAAGCAACGCGGTGTACTCGTTCGTCCCCTCGACCCGGTTGTGGGCATAGGCCAAGGGCACGTCGAAGTCGTGCGAGACATGCTTGTAGAAGTCGTGATACTCCGCCTCTGTGATCTCTGACTTGTTGCGCATCCAGAGCGCCGTCCCACGGTTGACCTGCTCATACTCGGGGTGTGCATCCTTCGCCTCCTGGGTCTCGTCGCCATAGTGCTCCTTGCGCATTTCCACCGGCAGGGCCAAATGATCTGAGAACTTACCGATGATGCCGCGCAGCCGCCAGGCGTCGAGGAACTCCTTCTCGTCGTCCTTCAGATGCAGCACGACATCCGTGCCGCGCCCGGGCTTCTCCAGCGTCTCCAGCGTGAAGCTGCCACGGCCGTCAGACTCCCAACGGACGCCATGCTCGGCGCCGAGTCCGGCGCGGCGGGAGATCAGCGTCACCCTGTCCGCGACGATGAAGGCGGAGTAGAAACCAACCCCGAATTGGCCGATCAGCTTGCTGTCCTTCGCCTGATCGCCGGAGAGGCTCTCGACAAAGCGCCGCGTGCCCGAGCTCGCGATACTTCCAATCGTCTCGATCACCTCTTGACGGCTGAGCCCGATCCCATTGTCCGATACCGTCAGGGTGCCGGCATCGCGATCGACCTCCACCCGAATGCGCAGGTCGCTCTCCCCCTCGTAGAGTCCGTCGTCGCTCAGCGCCTCGAACCGCAGCTTCTCTGCCGCATCGGAGGCGTTGGAGATCAACTCCCTTAGAAAGATCTCCTTGTTCGAGTACAGGGAACGGATGACGAGATCGAGCACCTGGCTGACCTCGGCCTTGAACTCCAGCGTTTCTTTGTGCGCTTCGACTGTCATAGTGCGTAGACACCTCACTCTTTCGTCAATCTGCAGAGGACTCAGGGGACGGAAGCAAACCCGCCGGCACCTGCTTTATGGCGTGTGATCCGGCAACCGCGCGAGCCGCGGCGGTATTGTCGCACGGGCCTCCGGGGATACAATGCCGTTGGAAACGTGTGACCGCACGGCCGGGTCCGGGCCCCGAAGACCAAGAGCAGCGACGGATGCCGTGCGCATCGGATCGCGCCGCGAGGCCGCTCGCGTCCATCAGTGCAGGCCCAGTCACTCCAAGTCAAGGGGTTGAAGATGCAACCGCAAGTCGTCGACACAACACCATTCGAGGGCCAGCGCCCTGGTACCTCGGGGTTGCGCAAGAAGGTCGGGGTATTCCGGCAGCCTCACTATCTGGAGAATTTCGTTCAGGCGATCTTCGATACCCAGACGGACCTCGCCGGCGGCGAGTTGGTGGTTGGCGGCGATGGCCGTTATTACAATCGTGAGGCAATCCAGACGATCCTGCGCATGGCCGCAGCCAACGGGGTCAGACGCGCCTTGGTCGGTCGCGGTGGGATTTTGTCGACCCCGGCGGCTTCCTGCGTCATCCGAAAGCGCCGGACCCAAGGCGGGATCGTCCTATCGGCGAGCCACAATCCCGGGGGACCCGAGGGAGATTTCGGGATCAAGTTCAACATCGCGGCGGGCGGACCGGCACCCGAGTCGGTCACCGAGGCCATCTTCGCGCGCACCCAATCGATTCGCCAGTACCGGACCCTCGAAGGCACACCGACGAATCTCGACGAGATCGGGCGCACGCGCGTCGGCGACATGGAGGTCGAGATCATCGACCCAGTCAGCGACTATGCCCAGCTCATGGAGTCCTTATTCGACTTCAACGCGATCCATCAGTTGTTCAACTCCGGACTCTTCCGGATGCGTTTCGACGCCATGCATGCCGTGACCGGCCCCTACGCCGTGGAGATCCTGGAGAGCCGGTTGAAGGCCCCGCCGGGCACCGTGATGAACGCCGAGGCGCTGGAGGATTTCGGCGGCGGCCACCCAGATCCGAATCTGGCCCACGCGAAGGCCCTGGTGGCGCTGACCAAGGGACCGGACGCCTTGGATTTCGGGGCAGCCTCCGATGGCGACGGCGACCGCAATATGATCCTGGGTAAAGACTGCTTCGTCACCCCCAGCGACAGCCTCGCCGTGCTCGCCGCAAACGCGCACCTGGTCCCGGGCTATGCCTCGGGTATCCGCGGGATCGCCCGCTCGATGCCGACCAGCCAGGCCGCGGATCGGGTGGCCGAGCAGTTGGGCGTGGAGTGCTTTGAAACCCCCACGGGATGGAAGTTCTTCGGGAATCTGCTGGATGCAGGCCGGATCACGCTCTGCGGAGAGGAGAGCTTCGGGACCGGATCGGACCATGTCCGCGAGAAGGACGGACTCTGGGCGGTCCTCTTCTGGCTGAACCTGTTGGCCGTGCGTCAACAGTCAGTGGCTGAGATCCTCAGCGACCACTGGCGCCGTTTCGGACGCAACTTCTACACCCGGCACGACTATGAGGCAGTCGACGCCGCCGCCGCGGAAGGCCTCATGCATCACCTGCGGATCCTCCTCCCCGATCTCCCGGGCCGGCGCCTCGGCGAGCAGATCGTCCGCTATGCGGACGATTTTGCCTATACCGACCCGATCGACGGCAGTCGCTCCGAACGACAGGGTATCCGGATCGGCTTCGAAAACGGGGCCCGCATCGTCTTTCGCCTGTCGGGCACAGGCACGGAGGGCGCAACCCTGCGGGTCTACCTGGAGTCCTTCGAGCCGGATCCGGCTCACCACCATCGCGACACCCAGGAGGCGATGCGGCCACTCATCCTGGTTGCACGCGAGCTCGCCCAGATTGAGGCCCGGACGGGGCGTCTCGAGCCCGACGTCATCACCTAGGAGCCTGTCTGATCGGCAATCCCGGCCAATAATCAAACGGGCATCCTCCCCGCACGGGAAGCGCTGAATCATTCAGCGCTTCCGCAGGTAGAAGCGGTCTCCCGGCTCCTCCATGTTCCGTTGCCGAGACGACTGATCGTGTCCAGTCGTCGTCACCCGTCCCCGCCGGGGCGAGCGCGCGACCGGGCCTCGGTCCGGTCAGTCCCCAGATCCGCGTCAGGGAAGCGGCGCGGGTCGATCTCGTCTTCATCCATCAGGATCCGCCGGCCGTCCCCCTCCAGATCGTCGTATTGACCGGTGCGGGTTGCCCAGAACAGCACGGCGACCGCCGCCAGGCCGAGGACCAGCATGCCCGGGATCAGGCCATAGATGACTTCCATCGCTCGATCAGACCTCCGTCTCAGGGCTTGGGCCCGCGCGCAAACCGACTCACCTCACACCCGAACCGGCCGGCTTTCAAGCGCTTCGCTCGCGTCATCGCAGGCGACCCGGCCCGCGCCGCGGCCCCGGGACACTCCGTTTGAGTCGAGAAAGGGACGAATCCGGGCCGAGTTGCCGATCACGGCCAGTGAGCTGAGCGGCATCGACACAGCCGCGATCAGAGGCGTGATGAACCCGGCCATCGCCAGCGGGACCATAACCAAATTGTAGACAACAGAGATCCCCATGTTCTGGCGAATGGTCCGAAGGGTTCGGCGCGACAGTCGAGCGGCCTCTTCGACCCGTTCCAGCCCGCTCGACATCAAGACGATGTCGGCACTGGCGATCGAGACGTCGGTCCCGCTGCCCATGGCGATGCCCACATCGGCTCGCACCAGGGCAGGCGCATCGTTGACACCGTCACCGACCATGGCGACGCGGTGGCCATTGCGCTGAAGCCCAGCAATCACCTGATCCTTTTCCTCGGGCAGGACCTCGGCGATCACCTCCACTCCACCAAGCTTGGCCGCGATCGCCTCGGCGGTCTCGCGCCGATCACCCGTCAGCAGCGTGACCCTGATCCCGCGCGCGCGCATCCGGCCGATCACCTGCGCCGCATCGGGGCGAAGTGGGTCCGCGACACCCATCCGCAGCACCTCCTCTCCAGCCACGGCGCAGTGCACCAGACCGACGTCGCCCGATCCCGGGACCCGCCCTTGCCCCCCCGCCCAGGGACGCACCCCATTGCGGACCAACCAGTCCCGACTGCCTGCCAAGACCTCGACGCCGTCGACACGGCCCTTGATCCCGAGACCGGCGGCGATCTCGACCTCCTCGACCGCCGCCATGGGCCCACCCACCTCGGCCCGCGCGCAGAGGTCCAGGATGGCGGCAGCCACCGGATGCTCGGAGAACCGCTCCAGCGCGCCGAGCCGCCGCAAGACCGAGCGCGCCTCGTCACCAAGGTCGTTGATCGCAACGGGCGTCCACCGGGCCACCTCCGTCGCCAATCCGGTCACGGTCGGGCGACCCACGGTCAGGGTCCCCGTCTTGTCGAAGACGAAGTGATCGATCGAGGACAGACGCTCAAGCACGGCGCCGTTCTTGACCAGGATCCCACGCGATGCGCCCAGCCCGGTCGCGACCGCCACCGCCATGGGTGTGGCCATTCCGAAGGCGCAGGGGCAGGTGATGATGAGGACCGCGGTGGCCGCCATGATGGCGACCTCCATGTCGACTCGCAACCACCCGAGGAAGGTCAGCATCGCCAGCCCGAGCGTGACCGCCACGAACCAGGGCACGATGCGGTCGGCCAAGCGCTGGATCGGGGCGCGACTGGCCTGGGCATCCTCGACCAGGCGGATGATGCGACCGAGCGCGGTCTCGCGCAGCAGCGCCTGGATGCGAACGGTGAGCACGCCTGCACCGTTGATGGTCCCCGCCACCACCTGATCACCGATCGATTTGGCGACGGGGCGCGACTCACCGGTCAGCATCGACTCGTCCACGCCACTGCCCCCGGCGATCACCTCCCCGTCGACCGGAATCCGCTCGCCCGGCCGCACGAGGACGCGCTCGCCGAGCCGCAAGGCGCGGATCGGCACGACGGACTCGGCCTCACCGGCATCCCCCTCGAGCCGCGTCGCAACCCTGGGCTGGAGGTCGAGCAGACGCTGGGTGGAGGCCACCGCCCGTCGCCGCGAGATCGCCTCCAGATAGCGGCCGACCAAGATGACGAACAGGAAGTTGACCACGGTATCCCAGTAGACATCGCCGACGCTGGAGAGTCCGAGCGTGACATAGAGGGAATAGAGATAGGTCGTGGAGACACCGATAGCGATCGGCAGGTCCATGCTCAGGTGCCGCGAACGAAGACCCGACCACGCACCTCGATAGAAGGGCGCCCCAGAGTAGATAAGCGTCGGCGTGGCGATCGCGAAGCCGAGCCAGTGAAAGAGGCTGCGGAACTCGCCTTGATCGGCCCCCGCATAGAGGGCGATCGAGATCCACATGAGGTTCATCATCGCGAACCCCGCCCAAGCCATCCGGTAAAGAACGGCGCGGTTCTGCCGTCCGATTGCCCCTTCAGCAGAGTCGGGGTCGAATGGCGCAGCGGCATAGCCGAGCTCGGCGAGTCGACGCAGGATCCGCGAGAGCTTCAGGCGGCCGTTGTCCCAGCGCACCCGCAGGCGCCGGCCGGTCAGGTTGACGCGCGCCTCCTCGACGCCGGGCAGCGCGCCGAGCCCATTCTCGATCAACCAGACGCATGCGGCACAGTGAATGCCTTCGACCAGGAGGTTGATGTCGCGAGCCTCGGTCGCCGTGTCGGTGAACTCCTCCTGCACCGCATCGAGATCGAACAGAGCCAGATCCTTGGGCGGCTCGGGGGGCGGCCCGAAGATCTCGCCCTCGGGGGTGCGCCGGTAGTAACCCTCGAGTCCCGCCGCAAAGATCGCCTCGCAGACCGACTTGCAGCCGGTGCAGCAGAAGGACCGCTCGCGACCAGCCACCCAGGCGGTCTCGCGCGCTGACTCCGCGACCGGCAACCCGCAGTGAAAACAGCGCGCCGCCTGCTCGGCTGGGGTCGTATCCGCCCCGAGCCGCGCCTCAAGGGTCGACACGGATCGACCCCTGGATGCGTCCCGCTGGGCGAGCGAAGAGCGCGTCTTCAGGGACGGGACACGTTGACACGTTCGCCGACGCTGTACTCGTCCTCACCGATCGTGACCGCGATCAAGGTGTCCCAAACACCGATCAGGGGAAAAGCGGTCCGAACCACGTAACGTCCCTTCGCTTCACGGAGCATCGGCTCGGAGAAATCACGCGACACGTCGGACGGGCGATAAGCGTAGAAGGTCGCTTGCTCGACATCCACGGGTTGCCCCGCCTGATCGACCAAGACGAGGCGAATCGACTCCTCCATGCCGGCCGTCAGGGGTTGTGGAATATCCGCGCGCATCAGCCAGCCCGGGTCGCGCACTGCGCGCGAGACGATGGTCTTCTCGTAGTCCTGACCGCGCTCGTAGTAGTTCGCGGACACCAATCCGGGATTTGTCCTGATCGCGAGATACACCATGGTCAGGTTCACGGCCAAGACCGCCACGACCAGCGCGATCCAAGCCAGCACCCAGGGGCTGCGAAGTGCGGGCGTGCCCTTGGACTGGCTGTTTGTCGTCACCTGCATGCTTTAACCTCCCGCAAAACTCGCTCGCTTCAGCCCGCATGGCGGCCGAGCAGCCGCGGCGAACCCTTATCGACGCGGCCCAATGAAGACGCTTTCGCGCTCAGCCGCAACCACGCTGCCTGATGGCCGCACCGCCTCGGCGTGAAATACCAGGGACTGTTGCTCACGATCGATCGATTGCTTCGGCACCTTGACGAAGACGATGGCGGCCGTCACACCGCCGGGCGGCGCCATCACCGCCTCTTCGGCCCCCACCAGTGTTAACCCATCCGGTCCGGTCACGCTGATCCGCACCGGCAGCTCCTCCGGCATCTTGTTGAGGATCTTCAGCGTGTATTTGTTCTGGATCGATCCGTCACTGAGACGCACGTAGAGCGGGGCGCGCTCATGCAGCACCTTGAGGTCGATCGCCGCCAACGAGGAGAAGCCATAAAGGATCCCGGCGAGCGCAGCGGTCATGATCGCCGCATAGACCCAGACCCGGGGGCGCATGAGGAGTTTCTTGGTGGGAAGGCCTTCCATCTCGTCGAGGGAGGCATACCGAATGAGCCCGCGTGGCCGCCCGACCTTGTCCATGACCTGATCACAAGCATCGATGCAGAGCGCGCACGTGATGCAGCCTTCCTGCTGCCCATGACGGATATCCACACCGGTCGGGCAGACAGCGACGCACTGGTTGCAGTCGACACAATCCCCCGCCGTGCGCGTCTCCGGCGTCTCGCCGCGTTTCACCCGCCCGCGCGGCTCTCCGCGCCCGACATCGTAGGTCGGTACGACGGTGGTCTTGTCGAGCATGACGCCCTGGATACGCGCATAAGGGCAAAGCCAGAAGCAGGTCTGCTCCCTTAAGAAACCGGCGAGTACGTAGGTCCCGACGGTGAAAAGGGCGACCGTCACATAGGCAACCGGGTTTGCCTGACCGAGGAAAAAGGTCGCCCAGAGTGCTGGGGCATCGGTGAACCAGGCGACAAAACTGAACCCGGTGATAAAGCCGATGAGCAACCAGAGCACATGCTTGCCGGCCTTGATGCGCAGCTTCGTGAAGCTCATCGGCGCCTTGTCGAGCTTGCGTCGCTGCGGTGGACTGCCCTCGAGCTTCTCCTCGATCCAGGTGAAGATATCCGTCCACACGGTCTGGAAGCAAAAGTACCCGCACCAGACACGCCCCACCAGCGCGGTCGCGACCGCGAGCATGATCGCGAAGAACAGGAGCAAGAGCGAGAGCATCCAGAAGTCCTGGGGCAGGACGGTCGCGCCGAAGATGTGATACTGGCGATTCGGGATGTCGAACAAGACCGCCTGCCGTCCGTCCCAGCGCAGGTAGGGACCCAGGAAATAGATTAGCCAGACGGACGCCGCTGCCCACTTGATGTTGCGCCACTTTCCGGCGAGGCGCTTGGCATGGATGGTCTCCCCACCCGTGTTGACATGCCAATGCTCGGCCTCGGCGTAGAGGTCATCGACGGCGGACTGGTGCACCACAGGGTTCGTGCTCATTGACCATCTCCACGACTGGGTCAACTTTTCCGGTGTAGGCGCGCTTCAGCAGATCGCCTCGGAGCGCGACTCGAAAACCTTCGACAGGGGCACGCGGGCCACGCCCGGCCTTCTCCCGACACGATGAGGGTCGGCGAAATCGATTCACCCGCAAACGGGATCGGATGAGGCGCGAAGCAGTCGGCTGGCGTTCCCGAAATATTTAAAAATACACCTACAGCAACGTTTCGGCCATGCGATTTCGCAAGCATAACCATCTGATTCGGAAGTCGTTTATGCCACAAAAAAAGGGGGATCCCGGACCCCCCCTCGATGACATGACACCACTCCCGACGCCTTTAATGCTCTTTGGTCCTATGCGCCTCCGCGTCGCGATTCATCAAGGTCACAACCTTGTAGACCAGAAACACGATGATCAGGATTGCGATCAAGACCATCGCCAGAGACATCCAGGTCACAAAATCCCAGGTCAGTCCGCCGGTCATGTCTAGCTCCTCCCCATCTCCTCTCGTTGTATTTGGCAGGCTACGCCCGTCCGCCCATCGTCAAGACCGCGTCATCCACCGCCGCCGAGCTGATGCACGTAGATCGCCAGCTTCTTGATGTCTTGGTCGCCAAGCTTGCGAACCTCGACGTCTTCGACCTTGGCGACCGATCCGAAGGCTGGCATCACCGCGTCACGCGTCTCCGGGACGCCTGGCTGGTTGACGCCGTAGAGGATGGTATGCCTCGCGCTCTCGAGCCCGCCCGGCTCGAAGCGCCAGATGCTGTCGGTCAGATTCGCGGCGCCGACGCTTACGATCTCCCCGCCCGGCAGCTCTGCAAGCACGCCATTGGCCTTTTCACCGTGGCACGCGGTACAGCCCTTGGCACGAAACAGCTCCCAACCTTGAGGACTTCCTTCACCACCCTCGGACATCTCGACGGCCCAGTTTGCAAGGGCATCGACCTCAGCCTCCGTGAGGATGGTGCTGTGCGCGGTCATGGCGCTCTTGCGCCCGTTCGTGACGGTTTCCTTGATCTTGGCGAGCGAGCCGCCGTAGAGCCAGTCGTCGTCCGCCAGGACCGGATATCCGGGGTTGCCCTGCCCCCCGCTGCCATGACAGGCGGAGCAGTAGTCCCCGAACAGGACCTTCGCCGACGCCAGCGTGTACTGCAGGAGACCGGGGTCGGCAATGATCTCCTCGGCCGTCATCGCGGCGATCCGCTCTTCGAACGGCCCCCGCTTGGCCGCGACCTGGGCGACGCCGCGATCATATTCCTGGATCTGACTCCAGCCGAGGATGCCGGGGGTCGCCTGCTGACCAATCGGCCAGGTTGGATAGAGGATCGAGTACGCGATGACAAACAGGATGGAGGCCCAGAATCCGAGCATCCACCAGCCTGGCGGCGGGTTTGCCAGCTCCCGAAGGTTATCGTCCCAGACGTGCCCAGTGTTGTTCTCACCAGGAAAGGGGTTATTGTCGGCCATGTTGGTCTCCGGTGTTCTGGTTGTCCTCGTCGAACGGGATGTGCTTCATGGATTCGAGTCGATCCCGATTCTTGGGACGGAAGACGAAGAAGTAGGCGCCGATCATCAGCAGGAAGATGACGACGGTGAGGACCGTCCCGATCCAGTCATTCGCCGTCATCGCCTGCCAATCGGTCTGCAAGTGCTCGCTCAGGCTAGTCACGATAGGTCTTTGACTCGTCTAGCGCGACCATGGTCCCAAGCACCTGCAGGTAGGTCACCAGCGCATCCAGCTCAGTCTTCCCATCGACCACTGCCGGCGCGGCTTCGATGTCGGCGTCGGTATAGGGAACGCCGACCATCCGCAGGCCGCGCATGTGCCGCTGCATCTTTTTCCCGTTGACATACGCATCATCCAGCCACGGGTACCCCGGCATCACGGACTCCGGGACGACCGAGCGAGGCGCACGCATGTGCTGTCGCTGCCATTCGTCGGAATATTTACCGCCGACGCGCGCCAGATCAGGCCCGGTCCGTTTTGAGCCCCACTGGAACGGGTGGTCGAACATTGACTCGGAGGCCAGGGAGTAGTGCCCGTAGCGTTCTCGCTCGTCCCGGAATGGACGGATCATCTGCGAGTGGCACAGATAGCAGCCCTCGCGCTGATAGACGTCCCGCCCCGCCAGCTCGAGAGGCGTATAGGGGCGGATACCCTCGCCCGTCTTCCAGTTCCACTGCTGCTGTCCGTTCTCGTCCACGGAGACGATCGGCTCCTGGCCCACCTTGTCCCAGACGATCTCGGGATAGGTGTGATGCTCCATGGTGTTCTTCATGTAGAAGAGCGGAACGATCTCCACCAGCCCTCCCACGGACAAGACCAGGGCCAGGACGACCAGCAGCCCCCAGATGTTGACCTCCATCCATTCCTGGAAGGTCTTCGGCTTCGTCTTCTTGTCAGCCATCGCTTCAATCCTCCCGGAATCAGGCCGTCGCCGGCAAGGCGCGAGCCTTATTCAGGCTGCCCTCGGACAGAGACTTGCGGACGGTCATCAAGACGTTGAAGAGCATGACGATCGCACCGAACAGGAAGATGGCACCGCCCACGGTGCGCATCGCGTAGTAGGGGTGCATGGCGTCCACCGACTCGACGAAGGTATAGGCCAGCGTGCCGTACTCGTCATAGGCGCGCCACATCAACCCTTGCATGATCCCGGAGACCCACATCGCCACGATATAGATGACCGTGCCGATCGTTGCGGTCCAGAAATGGAAATTGATCAGGCGCACTGAGTACATCTCTGTGTGGTAGAGGCGCGTCATCAGATGATAGATGGCCCCGATGGAGATGCCGGCAACCCAGCCCAGCGCCCCGGAGTGGACATGGCCGATCGTCCAGTCGGTGTAATGGGAGAGGGCATTGACCGTCTTCAGCGACATGACAGGTCCCTCGAAGGTCGACATCGCATAGAAAGCGAGCGCGATGATCAGGAATCGCAGGACGTAGTCGGTCCGCAGACGGTCCCAGGCCCCGGACAGCGTCATCATGCCGTTCACGGCACCGCCCCAGGACGGAATGATCATGGCGATTGAGATCGCCGCGCCGAGCGACCCGGTCCAGTCCGGCAATGCGGTGTACTGGAGGTGGTGGGCACCCAGCCATACGTACCCGAACATGAGTGCCCAGAAGTGGATGACCGACAGCCGATAGGAGTAGATGGGCCGTCCGGCCTGCTTGGGCACGAAGTAATACATGATGCCCAGAAAACCGGCGGTCAGATAGAAACCGACTGCGTTATGGCCCCACCACCATTGGATCATGGCGTCCTGGACGCCCGAGAAAACGGAATAGGATTTGAAAAGGCCAACCGGAATCGCCAGGCTATTGACAACGTGCAGATAGACGATCATCACCATCATGCCCAGGAAGAACCAGTTGGACACATAGATGTGCGAGGTTTTCCGGGTCGCGATCGTCATGAGGAAGTTGATCGTGAAGGAGAGCCAGACGACCGCGATCAGGATGTCGATCGGCCACTCGAGTTCGGCATACTCCTTGGACTGGGTCAGGCCAAGCGGCAGGGTGATGACCGCCAGGACGATCACCAGGTTCCAGCCCCAGAAGGTGAACCAGGCCATCTTGTCGCTCCAGAGGCGTGTGCCGCAGGTGCGCTGTACCGTGTAGAAGGCGGTGGCCATCAGGGTCGAGCCGCCGAAGGCGAAAATGACGGCATTGGTATGCAGGGGGCGCAGACGCCCGAAGGAAAGATAGGGAATATCGAGATTCAGCGCCGGCCAAGCCAACTCCGCTGCGATATAAACCCCGACGGCAGCGCCCACCACGAGATAGGCGACGGCCATGACCGTGAACCAGCGTACAACGTCGAAGTTGTACTTCTGCTCCAGACTGGCTTCCATTAGACCCTCCCAGAAAACATCGGGAAAACAACAAGGATGATAAGGCGATCCGGCCGTCTCGTTATGTCAATGCGTCCCGCGACATCGCGTGCGCCATGACACTGGATCGCGCCCGGAAAGTCAACCTGCCACTGCGGCATCGAACCTGATGGGTGCGGCACATCCCGCGAAAAACATTGACCTGGATCAATGTCACCGGCCGATCGGCTTCGCCAACGCGAACGATCGCGGGCCGAAAGGGACGGAGGGAGACCAGCGTCTCACTTGAAGAAGGCGTCGATCGAGAACCCTTCTTTTTCGAGGATGTCGCGCAGCCGGCGCAAGGCGTCCATCTGAATCTGACGAACCCGCTCACGGGTGACACCGAGCTCCTGGGCGACATTCTCGAGTGTCGAATGCTCGTGGCCGTGCAGACCGAACCGGCGCTCAACCACCTCGCGTTGCTTCGCGTTCAGCTTCCCGAGCCAATGCTCGAGATTGGCCTGGATATCGGTGTCCTGGATGCGATCCGCAGGGTCATCGGCCGCCTCATCCTGGAGCATGTCGACGAGCGGCTTGTCGGCGTCTTTGCTGTAGGGCGTGTCCACCGAGGCGATGCGCTCGTTCAGCCCAAGCATCCGCTTGACCTCGCCGATCGGCTTGTCGAGCAGGACCGCGATGTCCTCGGTGGTCGGCTCGTGGTCCAGACGTTGGGCGAGCTTGCGTGCCGCCTTGAGATAGATGTTGATCTCCTTGACGACATGGATCGGCAGACGCACGGTGCGGGTCTGATTCATGATCGCCCGCTCGATGGTCTGGCGGATCCACCAGGTCGCATAGGTCGAGAAACGGAAACCTCGCTCGGGGTCGAATTTCTCGACCGCCCGGATCAATCCGAGGTTGCCCTCTTCGATGAGGTCCAACAGAGGGAGGCCGCGGTTCAGATACCGCCGCGCGATCTTGACGACAAGCCTGAGATTGCTGACGATCATGCGATGGCGGGCGGGGTTGTCACCGTCCTGCGCCAGACGCGCCAGCTCGATCTCCTCTTCAGCCGTCAGGAGCTTGGACTCTCCGATCTCGTTGAGGTAAATGCGCGTCGCATCAAAGTCGCCATCGCCCGAGCTGAATCGCTCGACCAGCTCCGGTGCCTCCGGCTCGGGCTGTTCAGGCTCATCGGCGTCCTCCGCATCGATGTCCTCGTCCTCGATCGGCTCCGCGTCCTCACCGAGCAGCAGCTCGCTATCGAGGTCGGATGCTTTCTCGTTCGTAACACGGCCATCAGCGCTTGGCATCCACATCGCCCTCTGTGCGGTCAGACGGGGTTACTGTCGCGGCGGTAGGTAGAGTAACGGGTCGACGGCAGTGCCATCTCGGCGGATCTCGAAATGCAGCAAAGGGCCTCCCCCGGCTGCTTGACCCACCTCCGCAACCGCCTGTCCGCGCCTGACGCGATCCCCCTCATTGACGAACAGCCTGCGGTTGAAGCCGTACGCGCTCAGGTAATTGTCGTTATGCTTGACGATGATAAGGTTACCGTAACCCTTGAGTCCACCGCCGGCATAGACCACCTGGCCATCCGCCGCGGCCTTGACCTGGTCTCCCGCGCGCCCGCGGATACGGATGCCTTGACGGGTCCGGTCCCCGCTGCGGAAACCTTGCGCGAGCGGCCCACCAAGGGGCCACTCCCAGATCACGCCCGAGTCGCTGCGGGGGCTGACGCCCCGATCCTCGCGCGCGGGAGGCTGGGCGGCCTGGGCTCCGGCAGCGTTGCTCGGCGGCGGCGATGCACCGGAACCCGCTCCCGCGTCGACCCGCGGCGCAGCCGTATCAGGATCGGAAGCAGTCCGGCTCGGTGCCGGGGCAGGCCGAGGGACCGGCGAGCCGTCGGGCGGCTCGACCCGAAGCAGTCGACCGACGTAGATGGTGAAGGGAGGCTTGAGCCGATTCCAACGCGCCAAGGTCTCGAGGCGCACACCACGCCGTTCCGCGAGCTCGCTCAGGGTGTCTCCCTGACGAACCAGGTAATAGCCCTCGGGGACCGGGCCCGTCCAATCCCAGCCGCCCATCGGTGCCGGTCCCCTGGCCGCGCATCCCCAGAGCATCGCGGCCAGGCAGAGGCACATTGCCGGAATCAGACAGCGCCCCGCCATCCCGGCTGCGCTGCGAAGATCAGCCTCCCCGAGCGGCCAATGCCCGGGGCGGCGCGCCTGCACGTGGTCTGAGGCGGGCATCCTCTACTCCTTTCGATTCGCGCACGCCCGAGCATCGGCCGGTCGCGCTCCATGTCTAGGGGCCGATGGCCCAGGACCCCTGCACCGGAGTCGAGCGCTCCCGGGAGCCCGACTCGTTTCTTGGACCTGCGCTTACCCAGATTGATTCAGCGCAACGTCCGACTCAGTCGTGTCCGTGACAGCGAGATGCAGCGGCTCGGAGCCCGCTCCTGATCCGGGGGAGCGGGACTCGCGCGCCGATGTTGTCCAGGGGCAGCCGATCCCAGTCATGGATGCCCCTAAGACACCCCGGACACCAAAGGAACGAAACTGACGGGCTCGAGCACCTCGTGCTCAAAGCCCGCTTCGCTGCGCGTGACCCGAAGCAGCACCTGCGCGTCCCCTTCTCCGATCGGCAGCACCATGATGCCGCCCGGCGCCAGCTGCTCGGCCAGGTTTCGCGGGACACCGCGCGGCGCGGCGGTCACGAGGATACCTCCAAAAGGCGCATACTCGGGCCAACCGAGCGAGCCGTCGCCATGTCGAAAGCGGATGTTACGAAACTTCAGGAGCCGCAGCCGACTCTGTGCGCGCTCAAGTAGCTCGTCAACACGCTCTACGCTGTACACCCGCCGCACCAGGGACGCCAGAACCGCCGTCTGGAACCCAGAACCGGTCCCGATCTCCAGGACGGTATCGGGCCTGCGCTGCTCGATCAGCGCCTGCGTCATGCGAGCGACAGTGTATGGCTGAGAGATCGTCTGGCCGTGGCCGATGGGGAGCGCCGAGTCTTCGTAGGCGCGGCTCGCAAGCGCCTCGTCGACGAACAGGTGGCGCGGCAGCATGCGCATCGTCTCGAGGAGCTCGGGCATCCGGATCCCTGCCTCTTCGAGGCGCTGAATGAGCCGCGCCCGGGTTCGCTCCGAGGTCATGCCGATGCCCCGATGCACAGCGCCGGCGGTCACCGACTCGTCCCCAGCCATTGCCGCAGCGGCTCAAGCGCGCTGTGCCGGGTCAGGTCCACCTGCAGAGGTGTGATCGAGACGCAGCCGCCGCGCACCGCCGAGAAGTCCGTCCCGGGACCGGCGTCCTGCTCCGGCCCCGCGGGACCAACCCAATAGATTCGGCGCCCACGCGGGTCCGCCGCCGGGATCACGGATTCCGCCTTGTGCCTGTGACCCAGGCGGGTCGCCACGAATCCCTTCAGCTGATCGTAGGGGATGTCCGGAACGTTGACGTTCAGGATGATGCTGGACTCGAGCGGGGCCTCTCGCAGCCTGGACACGAGGCGCACGGCCACCGCGGCGCCGGTCTCCAGATGCTGTGGCTCGTGCGAGGACATGGACACGGCGATTGCGGGCAGACCCAGAAAGCGGCCCTCAGTCGCCGCGGCAACGGTCCCCGAATAGAGCACGTCGTCGCCCAGATTCGGCCCATGGTTGATCCCCGCCACCACGATATCCGGATCGATGCCAGGCAGTCCCGTCAAGGCGAGATGCACGCAGTCGGTCGGGGTCCCATCGACCCGTATGAACCCGTTCGCCATCCGGCTGGCGCGCAGCGGGACATCCAGGGTCAGGGAGTTGCTCGCCCCGCTGCGATCGCGCTCCGGCGCCACGACAATGACCTCGCCGAGCCCCGACAGCGCGTCGGCAAGCATGATGAGGCCCGGTGACTGATAACCGTCATCATTGCTGACGAGAATTTTCATGACATCCGCTTCATCGTTCATCGCGCGTGAGGTCCCGACCGCGCTGTCGCCGTGCGTCGGGAGCGCCGCCTTGCCCCCGGGACGATGCCTGCCTGCTGATCGAGCCGACGTCGCCACGATAATACTCAAAACCACCCGGGCCAGCACCCCGGGCGAGCGTCCTCGCCCGGGCTGATATACTGCGGCGATAAACGACGGCCCGGTCCGGGTGATCAGAACGCCCGCTCTGGCAGGCCCCGCCGGCCTCGAGCATGCCGGGCTCCGTGCCTCAGGCGACGGGCCGCCTTGCACGGGACCAGAGGCGCGCGGTGGGAGCCGATCAGCAGCGACCCGGGCCAGGTCGATACCATACCCCGATCAGACATGAAGAAACAAATCCAACAATCTGATTTGGAATTATTTAGGCAACACGTCCAGGACGCCGAGCCGATCCTGCACGACCATGTGGAGCCCAATCGCCGCAGGCCGCCGCCCATCCCGCGACCCCGCCCGATCGAGTGGCGCGAGGCAGGCATGCGGCATCTGTCCGAATCGGAGATCGAAACCCATGACTTCCTGCTGTTCTCGCGCCCGGGCGTCCAGCGGCGCCTCGTCGCCGAGCTGCAGCGAGGTGGCATGGAGATCGGGCTAGAGCTCGACCTGCACGGACTGCATGCGGACCATGCCCGCGAGCTGCTCGGGCAATTCCTGGCCGAGTGCGGCCGGCGCCGCATTCGCTGCGCCCTCATCA
>Ga0316577_10000093_pt1 | contig 24144 bp, 20 predicted proteins | sample S5NA_FD_203073 | JGI IMG/M metagenome (GOLD analysis project Ga0316577, IMG submission 203073) | Rhizosphere microbial communities from salt marsh grasses in Alabama, United States - S5-7_050615r2r1 | ecosystem: Host-associated > Plants > Roots > Rhizosphere | place: USA: Alabama | collected... | reverse complement strand
GGCGGCCCCGCTCATCCTGCTGACCGCCTCGGTCTGCGCGACCCCGCTCGCCGCCCAGGAGTCCGGCCCCGCCGAGACCCGGCTCCGACAGTACATCGCCCTGGTCGAACAGGGCGACCCTGCGGCTGTGGAGGCCTATGTCGACAGCGCCTTCAGCGCGGAGCTGCGGGCCATGCCGATGGAGAGGCACGTCGGATTCGTGATGGACCTGCGCCTGTCTTCCGGGGGACTCGACGTCGAAAGGATCCAGAGCGACGACGGGGAGGTGGCGGTGGCGCTGGTTCGGAAGCGCCTCACGGACGAGTGGGACGCGCTGGCCGTCCGTGTGGAGACCGAACCGCCGCACCGGATCTCGGGGATCGGCGGGCGGGAGCCGGAGGTCCCGGCTGAAGCCGGGACGCCGGTGCCCGCCTCGGATGCCGAGAGAGCTCGGCGGCTCGAGGACTACGTCGAGCGGCTCTGCGCGGCCGACGTTTTCTCGGGAAGCGTGCTCCTCGCGAAACGGGGGAAGGTGCTGTACAGCGGCGCCTGCGGCGAGGCGAACAAGGACTTCGGAATCCCGAACCGGATCGACACGAAATTCAACCTCGGGTCGATGAACAAGATGTTCACGGCCGTCGCCATCGCGCAGCTCGTCGGTGAGGGCTTGCTCCGGTTCGACGACCCGCTGTCGAAGTTCCTGCCCGAGTTTCCAGACCCGGAGGCCGCGAAGCGGATCCGCATCGAGCACCTGCTGACGCACACCTCGGGGCTCGGCAGCTACTTCAACGAGCGCTTCCTGGAGGCGTCGAGGGCCCGGTTCCGGACGGTCGACGATCTCATGGCGCTCGCCGAGGGCGACTCTCTCCGGTTCGAGCCGGGGAGCGACTGGAGCTACAGCAACACAGGCTTCCTGGTGCTCGGGAAGGTGATCGAGGTCGTGACGGGCCAGGACTACTACGACTACGTGCGCGAGCACATCTACGAACCGGTGGGAATGAACGGCACCGATGCCTACGAGCTGGACCACGTGAACCCGAACCTGGCGGTCGGCTACCAGCGCGAGTGGGCGGCGGACGGGACGCCGCGGTGGAGGAACAACCTCTTCCAGCACGTGATCCGCGGCGGTCCGGCGGGTGGCGGGTACTCGACCGCGGGCGACCTCCAGCTGTTCGCGGAGGCGCTTCTGGCGGGACGGCTGGTCGGTCCTTCGTACGTGCGCACGCTGACCACGGCGAAGCCGGACATCTCCTCGCCCGGGTACGGATACGGATTCATCGTCGACGAGGGCGGCCGGGTGGTGGGCCACAGCGGCGGGTTCCCCGGGATCAGCTCGAATCTCGACATCTTCCCGGAGAGCGGGTACGTCGCGGTCGTCCTCTCGAACTACGGGCAGGCCTCCGGTCCCGTCCGGGACCGGATCCGTCACCTCGTCGCCGCACGCTGACGGAAGCGAATCCTCCTCCGGCCGGATTGCGTATCTTGCGGCATGGACACGAACGGTCTCGCCCTCCTGGGCATCGCGGTCATGGTCGTCTCCCTCTTCCTGATCCCGATCGGGCTCCCGGGGCTCTGGATCATGATTCTGGTCCTGCTCGTCGGGACCTGGACGGGCCTCGTGCACTGGGTCGTCTTCCTCGCGCTGCTGGCTCTCGTGCTGGCGGCCGAGCTCGTGGAGTGGGCCGCGGTGGACCGGCTCGGCCGGCGCTACGGCGGGACCCGGCGGACGTTCTGGGGCGCTCTGGCCGGTGGAATCCTGGGCGCGATCGTCGGCGTGCCCGTGCCGCTCGTCGGCTCGCTGATCGGTGTGCTCATCGGCACGTTCGCCGGGGCGACGCTGGTGACCTGGCACGAGCTGCGGGACCGGGACGGCGCGCTGCGGGCGGGCTGGGGCGCCACGCTCGGCCGGACCTTCGCGATCGCCCTCAAGGTGGCCACCGGTCTCGTGATCCTCGTGTTCGGCGGAGCGGCGCTGCTGGTTTAGGGACGGAGGAGGATCCGCTCGCGCTTTCGCGCGCGACCGCGCCACGCGGTATTCTGTCGGAGAGCCGGCCCCATCACCCGAACGGAGCGCCCGAATGCCCGGCCCGCGTCCTCTCATCCTCGGTGTCGCCGGCGGAAGCGGCTCGGGCAAGACGACGGTCGTGAGCCAGATCATCCGGGGGCTGGACCCGATCCCCGTGAGCGTCCTCCACCACGACTCCTACTACCGCGACCGGCCCGAGCTGACGCCCGAGGAGAGGGCCCGGATCAACTACGACCACCCCGACAGCCTCGAGACCCCGCTCCTGGCCGCGCACCTCCGCGACCTGCTCGCGGGACGCGCCGTGCAGGAACCGGTCTACGACTTCACCTCGCACAGCCGCACGGCCGAAACGCGTCGGATCGAGCCGACCCCGATCGTGATCCTGGACGGGATCCTGATCCTCGCCGAGCCCGAGCTCCGGGACCTGATGGACATCAAGGTGTACGTGGAGACGGACGCGGACCTCCGCTTCATCCGGCGCCTGCTCCGGGACACGAAGGAGCGCGGGCGCTCCGTGGAGTCCGTGATCCGCCAGTACCAGGAGACGGTGCGGCCGATGCACCTGCAATTCGTGGAGCCCAGCCGCCGCAACGCCGACGTCATCGTCCCGTTCGGACGCGAGAACCGGGTGGCGATCTCGATGCTCGTGGCGCGGCTGCGGGCCACAGTTTCGGAGAGCCCATGAGAGACTGGATCGAGGAACACGCGTGGGAGGCCCTGGCCGCCGGCTCGGCGGTCCTCGCCACGGTGGCGATGCGGAACGCGATGAAGGGCATCTGGCGCCGGACCCGCGGCGAAGAGCCGCCCGACGACCCGACGGCGGACGACGTGGACTGGATCGAAGCCCTCGCGTGGAGCGCCGCGCTCGGCGTGGCGGTGGGCCTGTCCCGCCTCATCGCCCGTCGCGGCGCGACCGCGACCTGGCGGCTGGTGACCGGCGACGATCCTCCGGAGGAGCGGACGGCCTGAGTCGGCCCGGCGACGGCGACGCGCGGGACGGAACGGCATTCTCCGCCGTCCCGCGCGCGCTGCGCCGCGTCAGTGACTGGCGAACACCTCCGTCTCGCCCGAGGATGTGAACGTCACCACGTCGTACGCATCCGCCGGGCGGTCCGGATCCTCCATGCCCGGCGAGCCGATGGGCATCCCGGGCACGGCGATCCCCTCCACGTCCGCGGGCGCCTCGGCCAGCAGCCGCTTCAGGTCCTCCGCCGGAACGTGACCCTCGACGACGTAGCCGCCGATCTCGGCCGTGTGACACGAGGCGAGCTCGGGCGTGATTCCCTTGTCCCGTTTCACCCCGGTGAGCTCCTGCTGCGAGACATCGTGCACGGCGACCTCGAAGCCCGCTGCCTTCATGTGGTCGACCCACTTTCCGCAGCAGCCGCAGGTGCTCGTCTTCCAGACTTCCAGCGTCGTGCCGTCGAGCGCGACGCCCTCGATCGGGGCCCCGGAGGCGTCCTCCACACGGTCCGCGGCCGCGACGAGCTCGGCCTGGCCGGCATCGATCTCGTCCTCCAGGGCGACCGGCCTCGGGGCCGTCTCCGCCGCGCTCTCGGGCTGCGCGTCCCCCGCGCCGCCACAACCGGCAGAGACGAGCGAGAGCAGTCCGGCGAGCGCGAGCGCGCCGGGGCTTGTTCGAACGTTCATGCGTTCTCCTTCCGGGTTGGCCTCGGTTCGCCCGACGGCGGGACCGCCGGGACTCCATTCGTACCGTCCGGCCGCCTCGACGGTCCTTCCGCCGCCGGCAGCGATCGGCGCTTCCACAGCAGGTAGACGGCGGGAATCACCACGAGCGTGAGCAGCGTCGAGGTGACCATGCCGCCGACCATCGGGGCCGCGATCCGCTTCATCACGTCCGCGCCGGTCCCGTGGCTCCACAGGATCGGCGCGAGGCCGAGGATCACGGTCGCCACGGTCATTACCTTCGGGCGGAGCCGGCCCACGGCACCGTCGTGGACGGCGGCGACGAGATCGGACTCGTCCCGGAGTCGGCCGGCGATCCGACGCTCCTTCCACGCCTCGTCGAGGTAGAGGAGCATCACGACTCCCGTCTCGGCGGCCACGCCGGCGAGCGCGATGAAGCCGACCCACACGGCCACGCTGGTGTTGTACCCGGCGAGCCACAGGTACCAGACGCCCCCGACGAGCGCGAACGGCACCGAGAGCATCACCAGCAGGGACTCGCCGACGCCCCGGAAATTCAGGTAGAGGAGCAGGAAGATGATTCCGAGCGTGACGGGCACGACCAGGCCCATGCGCTCCTTCACCCGTTGCATGAACTCCCACTGCCCGCTCCACTGGAGCGAGTATCCGGTGGGAAGGGAGAGCCCCGCCGCTACGGCGTCGCGGGCCTCCTGCACGTAGCTCCCCACGTCGCGTCCCTCGATGTCGACGAAGACGGTCGTCACAGGGAACGCGTTCTCCGTCTTGACGGCCATCGGACCGCGGCGCACCTCCACGCTGGCGATCTGGCCGAGCGGGATCTGGACCCCCTGACCGGCCGGAATCAGCACGTCGCGCAGCTTCCCGACATCGTCTCGGAGCTCCCGCGGATAGCGGACGTTCACGGCGTAGCGCTCTCGTCCCTCCACGGTCGTGGCGGCGCTGATCCCCCCGACGGTGGCCGTGATCGCGTCGTGGATGTCCCCGACGTTGAGACCGAACCGGGCCGCCTCGTGCCGATCGATCTCGATGTCCACGTAGTAGCCGGACACGCCTCGCTCGGCGAACGCGCTCCGCGTGCCCGGCAGCTCCGACACGACCGTCTCCACCCGCTCGCCGAGCGCCTGCAGGGTGTCGAGATCCGGCCCGAAGATCTTGATCCCGACGGGGGTCCGGACGCCCGTCGCGAGCATGTCGATGCGGCCCTTGATCGGCATCGTCCAGGCGTTCGTCACGCCCGGCAGCGCCACCGCCTCGTCCATCTCGGCGAGCAGCCGGTCGTAGGTGACGCCCGGTCGCCATTCCGACTCCGGCCGGAGGGTGATGGTCGTCTCGAACATGTCGAGCGGGGCCGGGTCGGTGGCGGTCCGCGCCCGTCCCGCCTTGCCGAGCACGGTCTCCACCTCCGGAAAGGAGGTCAGGACGCTGTCCTGCCAGCGGAGAATCTCCCGCGCCTGCGCGATCGAGACGCCCGGGACCGTCGTCGGCATGAACAGGATCGAGCCCTCGTGCAGCGGGGGCATGAACTCGCTTCCGAGCTGACGGAACGGCACGACCGTCGCGCCGAGCACGACGACCGCCACCAGCACGACGGCCCACGGGCGACGGGTCGCGAGACGGAGCACGGGCTCGTAGAGCCGCTGCAGGACCCGGTTCACGGGATTGGACGACTCGGGCACGATCCTGCCCCGGACGAGCCAGCCCATGAGGACCGGCACCAGCGTGACGCTGAGCAGCGCCGCTCCCGCCATCGCGAAGGTCTTCGTGAAGGCGAGCGGCTTGAACAGCCGCCCTTCCTGCTGTTCGAGCGCGAACACCGGCAGGAAGCTCGCCGTGATGATGAGGAGGGAGAAGAACAGGGCCGGCCCCACCTGCACGGCGCTCGCCCGGGCGATCTCCCAGCGGTCGATCTCGATCCCGTCCGCTTCCGCCCGCTCCAGGTGCTTGTGCATGTTCTCGACCATCACGATCGCGGCGTCCACCATCGCGCCGATCGCGATCGCGATCCCCCCGAGGCTCATGATGTTCGAGCTCACACCGAACGCCCGCATCACGGCGAACGAGAACAGGATCCCGAGCGGGAGCGTCGTGATGACGACGAGTGCCGAGCGTGCGTGGAACAGGAACAGCCCGATCACGGCCGCCACGATCAGGGACTCCTCGAGCAGCTTCTCGCGCAGGGTGCGGATCGCCCGCTCGATCAGGTCGCTCCGGTCGTAGGCCGTGCGGAGCCGGACCCCGGGAGGGAGACCGGCCTCGATCTCGGCCAGCTTGTCCTTGACGCGGCCGATCGTCTCGTAGGCGTCGGCCCCAAAGCGCATCACGACGATGCCGGAGACGACCTCGCCGCGGCCGTCGAGGTCCGCCGCCCCCCGGCGCGGCGCGGGCCCCACGGATACGCTCGCCACGTCGGCGATCCGGATCGGGGTCCCGTTTCCCGTGGAGCCCACCGCGACGTCCCGGATGTCGTCGACCCCTCCGAGATAGCCGAGCCCGCGGATCATGTACTCGCGCCCGCCCATCTCGAGCACCCGCGCACCGATGTCGACCTGGTGGTCGCCGATCGCGTGCACGACCCGGGTGACCGGAATCCCGAACGCGCGGAGCCGCTCGGGGTTCACCTCCACCTGGTACTGCTTCTCGAACCCGCCGAGGCTCGCCACCTCCGACACGCCGGGCACGGCGGTGAGCTGATAGCGGATGTACCAGTCCTGGAGGGTCCGGAGCGCGGCGAGGTCGAGGCTGTCCGACTCGAGCACGTACTGGTAGATCCAGCCCACGCCCGTCGCGTCCGGGCCGAGCGTCGGCTCGACGCCGCGCGGGAGCTGCGGCCGGATCCCGTTCAGGTACTCGAGCACGCGCGAGCGGGCCCAGTAGATGTCGGTGCCGTCCTCGAAGATCACGTACACGAGGCTGAGCCCGAAGAAGGAGTACGCCCGCACGACCCGGGCGCCCGGGACCTTCAGCATCTCGGACGCGATCGGATAGGTGACCTGGTCCTCCACGATCTGGGGCGCCTGCTCCCGGAAGTCGGTCTGGATGATCACCTGGACGTCGGAGAGGTCGGGGATCGCGTCGAGGGGCGTCGTGCGAAGCGACCAGAGCCCCGCGGCGACGAGCCCGACGGTTCCGAGCAGGACCAGCACCCGGTTCCGGATCGATCCCTCGATGATCCGCTCAATCATGGCGATGCTCCTCCGGCGCCGGCGACAACTCGTGGCCCTCGTGCCCCGGGCCCGCGCCCGTGTCCGGCTCCGCCACGTCCTGCGTGCCGTGCTGCATGCCCGGCATCGAGCCGCCCGTCGCGGCCAGGCGCGACTCCGCATCGATCAGGAAGTTCGCCGAGGCCACGATCTCTTCTCCGGGCACGAGACCGTCGAGGATCTCCACCCGCCCATCCGCCTCCGGGCCCAGGACGACTCTCTGTGGCCGGAGGGTTCCGTCGGGCTCGCGCACGAACACGAGGTTCCTCTCTCCCGTGATCACCACGGCCTCCATCGGGACGACGACGGCATCGTCGTCGATCCGGACGTCGAAGAAGATCGTCGCGAACATGCCGGGCTTGAGGGTCAGATCGGGGTTCGGCAGCGCCACCCGAACCCTGTTCGTCCGACTGCCCGGGTCGACGGTCGGATAGATGAAGGAGACCTCGCCCATGAAGTGCCGGCCCGGGTACGCCGCGACCTCGATGTGGGCCCGGGACCGCTCCTGCACGAAGCGAATGTCCTGTTCGAACACGTCTCCCTCGACCCAGACCTCCGACAGGTCGGCGATCCGGTAGAGTCGGTCGCCCGCCCGGACGCGCTGTCCCTCGAGCACGGGCTTCTCGAGCACGATCCCGCTCGTGGGGGCGACGAGTGTCAGAGTCTTCGTGACCTCGCCGGTCTCCACGAGGCGGGCCAACTGGGACTCCGAGATGTCCCACCACGCGAGGCGGCGTCGGGCCGCCTCCACCATCCGGTCGGCGTTCTCGCGGGCCGGGACCGCGTCGGAGGGCAGTCGGTCGCGGAAGCGGAGAGACGTCAGCAGCTCCTCCTGCGCGGCGACCAGCTCCGGCGCGTAGATCGTGAGGAGCGGCTGGCCGCGTCGGACGGTCTCGCCGGTCGTGGCCACGAGCAGCCGCTCCACGTAGCCGTCGATCTTCGGAGTCACGTCGGCGACGTTCTCCTCCGGGGCCTCGATCCGTCCCACCGTGCGGACCGTCGTCTCGAGCGGGCTCCGCGCGACCTGCGTGTACACGACGCCCAGGGCCCGCTCCTGGGCAGGCGTGAGGGTCACGGGCTCCCGCGCGGCGGCGCCCGTGGAGTCGACGGCCCCGCCGGCGCCCATCTGGTGCTGCGAGTGGTCCATCTCGCCGGGCGCCCCGGCATCGGAACGGTTCTCTCCGCCGCAGCCCGCGAGCGCGGCGAAGAGGACGAGAAGCGGGCCGGTGGAGCGCGAAAGCGCCTGGCGAATCATCGGTCGCCTCCCATCTCCGTGCGGGTGAGGGCCTCGATCCCGGCGAGCGCCTGCAGGCGCTCCGCGGCGAGTCGGACCCGGTCGACCTGGTATCGGTTGAGGGCGAGCCGGGCGTCGAGCAGCGTCGCGTAGTCCACCCGGCCGACGCGGTACGCGGAGAGCGCGGATTCCACGGCCGCCTCCGCCTGCGGGAGGATCGCGGTCCGGTAGATCCCCGCGAGCACCCGCGCCCGCTCCTCGGCGGACCGGAGCTCGCCGAGCCGGGCCCACGTCTCGTAGTGGAGGTCCAGCGCGCGTGCGTCTTCTTCGGCTCGTTCCGCGGCGGCGGCGCGGGCGAGAGACTCCTGTTTCCCGCCGCCCCAGACGGGCAGGCTGACCCCGAGGCTCACCGAAGCCATGTCCGCGAAGTCCGGACGCTGCCCCCAGGCCAGCCGCAGCTCGAAGTCGGGATAGCGCGCCCGGCCGGCCGCCCGGTACGCCGCTTCGGCCGCCAGAGCCCGCTCGCGGGCCGCCGCGAGCGCCGGCCGCCGTTCCTCCGCGAGCGCCATCAACGAATCGAGCGAAGGCGCCGGTGAAATCGGATCGGGCAGCTCGACGGCCGGGATCGGCTCGTCGGCCGGGCGGCCCATGAGGGCGTTGAGGCGAGCGGCCGCGGCGAGGCGCTCCTGCTCCATCGCGGCGAGATCGGCCGTCGCGCGCCCCACGGCGACCTGTGCCTGGAGCACGTCCTGCTGGAGTCCGCCGCCGGAGGCGTAGCGCGTCTCGGCCACGGAGAGATAATCGGCGAGCAGGTCCCGCGTCTCCGCCGTGACCACGAGTGCGCGGTCGAAGTAGGCGACCCGGGCGTAGACCTCCTTCGCACGGGCTGCGATCTGTGCGGCGGTCTCTTCCGCATCGAGCTCCGCGGCGCGCGCCACGTGGCCGCGCGCCTTCTCCGAGAAGCCCTGGTTGCCCGGCCACGGAAAGGCCTGGGTGAGGCCGACCACGTTCATCGTCATCGGCTCGTCCGCGCCGAAGTCGTCGAGCGGGCGATTCATCAGGCCGAGCTCGAGCGTCGGGTCCGGCAACGAGCCGGCGGGCGACACCCTCTCCCGCTCCGCCTCCGCCCGCAGCCGGGCCGCCCGAGCCGACGGGTTCGCGTCGACGGTCCGCGCGACCGCGTCACGCAGGCGAAGCGTGTCGGCGGGCTGCTGGGCGGCCGGGGCCGCGTAGGCCTGCGTCGCGGCCCCGAGACCGGACGGCGAACCGGCCACGACACCGGCCGGCGTCGCGGCGCCGAGCCAGGCGACCGCCGCGACGGCCCGCGGACCTCGCGCCCCGAGATGTTCGAACATGCGCACGGGAATTCTCCCCTCACGTCTGGATCTCCCCCGGACCCCGGCGCCGAAGCCCGCCGAGGGCGGGCCGAGCGGCGCCGGTCACGCGGTCGCGCGGCCGGGTCCGGATGAACGGACTGTCAGTCGGAGATCAGGCGCGGGGGGGTCGTCTCGGCAGGGTCGGGTCGGCGGTGTGGAGGGTCCAGCGGCGCTCCGCGCCCGGCAGCTCGTGCACGACCGCCGCGCTCGCGAGCGTCGCGGCCGGCGGCGTCAGGACGGTCCCGGAGCAGAGCATTCCCATCGTGCACGAGGCCGGCGACGAAGGGGAGGGCGCGTCGTCGGGAGCCGGCGCCGCGTCGGTTTCCGCGCCATGCCCGGCCGTGCCGGAGCGCTCGTGAGAGGCGTGCGGGCCGAGCGCATCCGCGGGGCCACCGGCGCCGGTCGAGGCGTTCGCCACGTGACCGGCCGACCGGTGGTGCCCGGAATCACCCGCGCACGGCATCCCCGGCCCCGTCGCGATCAGCGGGGTCAGGATCGCCAGTAGCGTGAGGCCGGCGGTCGGATTCCGGCGAAGGCGGAGCAAGGCTCGGCGTCCTCTTCCTCGTTCTGTTCGGGGTCGCGCCTCGGAGCGCGGGCCCGATCGGTGACCGGGAACCTCGTCAGCGTAGTGTGTCGGACCCAGATCCGGCAAGTTGCGCACCGACGCGGGCGGCGACAGGGATGCGAGCGGCTCGGGGCGGGAGGAGCGAGATCCGGGGCTACCCCACGGAGCGGTACTTCGAGGTGGTACGCAGTCCGGCGACTTTCGCCTGGATCGCCCGGTCGGATTCCAGCTCGCGGCGCTGACGGTCGACTTCTTCCTCCGGATCGAGGATGACGATCGGGGTCGTGATGCCCGCATCTCGCAGGACGGCCTCGTACGCGGCATCCAGCGCGATCACCCGCCCGATCTCGAGCTGCTCGACGACGTCTCGGGCGCGCGCGACCTCCGCCAGGATGGGGATGGAGTGGATGCTGAGGCCGGCGTGATACTGACCGACCAGGACGATTCCCCGAATGCAGCGCAATCCCACGCTTCCCGCCAGGAGACTGAACAGAGCATCCGCTTCCGCGAGCGTTCCGACCAGGACCGTGGGGGTGTCGTCCTTGCAACCGCGCGGGCCTGCCGCGTGCGCTCTGGCCAGCAGGTACTTGGTGACGAGGATGAAGGTGTACTTGAACACGATCTCCAGCACGACGATCGCGCGGGGCACCCCACCCACGACGCCCAGCATGTATCCGAGGCCGTACAGAGCCGCCGTGCTCGCGACCGTGATCTTCAGCATCCCGAACTGGTGACTGAACCGGATCGTCCGATTCAGGACGTCGTACCCCTCGAGGAGGAAGAACACGATCGCATTCACGCAGAACGCGACCATGACCACGGCCCCGGAGTGTTCGAACATGTGAACGGAGTCCGGGTCCACCCACGCAACGGCCCCGCCGAGCGCGACGACCCCCAGCACCCCGTACGCGGCCGTGATGCGGATCCGGCGAAGGATGTCCTCGCGCATGCCCTGGAACCAGTCCGGCAGCTGCCGGAACGCGCTCATCCAGAGGACCCCGAGAATCAGCAGCAGCGACGCGTGGAGTAGCAGGACGATTCGCGAGTGCGAGGAGAAGGCGACCAGGTAACTCACGAGAACGCCGACGCCGGTTCCTAACACGGACGTGATCAGGATGCCCCGCAGGTCGAGCACGTTGTAGTAGCGCGCCAGTACGTTGTGGCTGTTGGCGGCCAGGAACGTGACGAGCTGGACCGGCATGAGCACGACCAGGAGAACGATGTAGGAATCGACCTCTTCGGGCGGAATCCGGAACCCGAACCGCAGCAGGAAGGCGAGGGTCAGCGAAAGCCAGACGAGCACGGGGATCGCGATCAGGTGCAGCACGAGAATCGGCCGCTCCCGGACCCGCTCGATCGGGAGGAGACCGAACACGGTGACCAGGATCACCTCGAGCAGGATCAGGAGATCGCGGAAGAAGCCCCTGCGGCGGACGTACGCCAGGTCCACGGGGATCTTCCGTGGCAGGATCTCGTTCACGTAGTAGGCCGTCCGGTCCGCGCAGTCCTCCGGGTACAGTTCGCTCTCATTCCGGAACCGAACCTGGTTCGGGCCCGCCACGCCCGGCGGGGTCGTCAGGATCTCCGCGAACTCGACCGGAAAGTGGGCCGCGAGCGTCGGATCCTCCGGTCTCGGGCCGACGATACTCATCTCGCCGCGCAGCACGTTGATCAGCTGCGGCAGCTCGTCGAGCTTCGTCCGTTCGAGGACCCGTCCCAGGGGCGTGAGACGGAAGTCGCCGCGAGCCGTAACCCGGTCCCCGGCACGGACGGTTTCGCCCATCTTCCGGAACTTCAGGATCTCGAACCGGTCTCCCCCCGTGCCGCAGCGAACCTGGCGGAAGAACACCGGACCCGGTGACGTCAGCTTCACCAGGAGTGCGATCAGCGCGAACAGGGGCGCGACGATCAGGAGGCCGGCGGCCGCGAGCACGACGTCGAAGCTCCGCTTCGACCACGGAATCCGAGGTGCGAGCGGCTCCGCTCGGGGCGGCGGAGGCTCGGCGGGTCCCGGCACCGGCATCAGCTCCGGCAACACCGGCCCAGCTCCTTCGCCACCCGGCTCGCGTCCCCCGCCGTCATCTCGGGGAAGAACGGCAGAGTCAGGACGCGCGCGCAATACTGCTCGGCGACGCTCCACTCGCCGCGCGAGTCGCGTCCGTATCCCTGGAAGGCGGGGATCAGCGGATAGTGGATCGACGTCTGGATGCCCCGCGCCCGCAGGGTCTCCATCGCCTCCTCCCGGCGGACTCCCCTCGGAAGCAGGACCGGGAAGATGTGCGCCGGCACCGTTTCATACCCCTCGGCGAACGGCACGATCACATCGGGGGCAGCGGCAGCCAGCGCCTGGCGGTACGCGCCCGCCAGCGCCGTTCGCCGCTCCAGCGCGGTCGGAAGCCGCGCCAGACGTCGGGTGGCCACGGCCGCCCGGAATTCATCCCACCGGTAATTGAAGCCCGCCTCCGTCACGTCGTAGCTGAAGGCGTGTCCGCGGTGTCTGTCGAGGGTCTGATGTGTCATTCCGTGGGACCGGAGCAGGCGCGCCCGGTCCGCCCGCGCGGCGTCCCGGACGACGAGTGCTCCCCCTTCTCCGACCGCCAGGTTCTTGTTCGAGAAGAAGGAGAAGGCCCCCGCCTCCCCCATCGTCCCGCACGTCCCCTCCTCCGCACGGGTGATGCAGGCGTGTGCCGAGTCCTCGATGATCACGGCGTCCCACCGGTCGGCGACCTCCCGGAGGCCCGACATCGAACAGGGATATCCCGCGTAATGGACCGGCATGATCGCCCGGGTCCGCCGGGTGGCGACGCGCAGGGCCGAGGAGGGATCCAGGTTCGGCTCCTCGAGGGAGAGCACATCGGCGAACACCGGCACGGCCCCGCGGGCGATCACCATGTTGGCCGCGGCGACGAACGTGAGCGCGGGGACGATCACCTCGTCGCCCGGACCGATGTCGTGGATCGCGAGCGCGAGATGAAGCGCGGCGGTGCACGAGGAGACGGCGATCACGTGGTCAGCTCCAATGGCCTCGCCGAGGTTCCGCTCGAAGCGCTCCACCTCGGATCCGGACGTCATCCAGCCCGAGGCGAGGACGGCATCGGCCGCCTCGCGATCCTCTTCGTCGAAGCGAAGAGAGAACAGCGGCAGGGTCTCTCCGCCCGTCACTTCGCGTTCCGTCACCCCCGGGCCCCGGTGAGAAGGTCCTCGTGCGCCGTCTTTCCGTTCCCGCCGGCCGGCATCTCGATCAGGAAGCGGTGCCGGTTCGACTCGTAGAAGTCGATCGCCCGTTCGTAGTCTTCCGGGATCCCGATGTCGAACCAGACGCCGTCGTAGGGGAACGTCGCGACCATCGTCCGGGTCGCGAGCAGCTGCGACATCAGGTCGTCGAACCCCATCTCCGCGTCGACCGGGATCCGCTCCAGAATCGCCGGCTCGAACGCGTAGATTCCCATGCTGACGTCCACGGCGAACTCGGGCTTCTCCCGGAACCCGCAGACGTGGCCCATCAGGTCCGTGTCGATCACGCCGAGACTCAGCTTCACCGACTTGCGGTGCGTGGCGATCGTGAGGACGGCTCCCTCGCCCCGGTGGTGCTCCACCAGGCGCCGGAAGTCGATGTCGGTCAGCACGTCGCCGTTCATCACGAGGAACGTCTGGTCGAGGTTCGAGATCATGCCCAGCGGACCGACCGTCCCGAGCGGTTTCTTCTCGAACGAGTAGTCGATGCGGATTCCGTACTTCTCCCCGGTACCGAAGTACGCCATCACGAGCTCGGCCATGTGGCCCGTCGCCAGTGTGACGTGCCGGATGCCGGCCGCCCGGAGCTGCAGGATGAGCAGCTCGAGGATCGGGCGGTCGCCGATCGGCACCAGGGGCTTCGGAAGCACCGCCGTGTACGGATACAGCCGCCGTCCGAGCCCACCCGCCAGGATCACCGCCCGCTCGATCATGCCCAGTACCTCTCGGCGTCTCTCACGCCATGTCCCCTGAAGTCTTCGATCGCCGCCACGAGTCCCTCGTCGAGCGAGACGAGCGGCTCCCAGCCGCACGTCTGTCGCGCGCGGCTCGCATCGCCACGCAGTTCCTCCACCTCGCTGTCGGGGGGCCGGACCCGTTCGTCCTTCGTCTCGATGCGCACGTCCGCCCCGCCGACCAGGGCCGCGATCCGGCCCGCGAGCTCGCCGATCGAGATCGATCGCCCCGACGCGAGGTTGAACACGCTTCCCACGGCGTCATCCGTCGCGGCGGCGAGGCGGAATCCCCGGGCTGTGTCCGTCACGAACACGAAGTCGCGTCTCGGGGTGAGCGCGCCGAGCTCGACCCGGCCATCGTCCCGGTGGAGAAGCTGGCCGATGATCGTCGGGATGACGGCTCGCGGAGACTGCCGGGGTCCGAAGGTGTTGAAGGGACGCACCAGAACCACGGGCGTCCCGAACGTCCGCTGGTAGCTGAGGGCGAGCTGGTCCGCCGCCACCTTGCTGGCCGCATACGGAGACTGAGGGTGTAGCGGATGATCCTCGTCGATCGGCGTGTACTGCGCGGACCCGTAAACCTCGCTGGTCGACGCCACGATCACCCTTCCGACGTCCTGTCGCCGTGCCGCATCGAGCACGTTCTGCGTACCGGCGACGTTCACGTCGAAGTAGGACCGGGGGGCTTCGTAACTATACGGGATCCCGATCAGCGCCGCGAGATGGTAGACGACGCCGGAATCCGCCAGAAGCGCCTCCATCAGCGCCGGGTCGCGGACATCGCCGTACCGGACGTCGACTTGGTCGAGGACGGACGGATCCAGGCGGTCGAGCATGCCCCGGTAGCCCGTGGACGAGTACCGCACGAGTGCCCGGACGTGGTGCCCGGCGCCCACGAGCTCTTCGACCAGATGGCTTCCGATGAACCCCGCCGCTCCCGTCACGACACACGTGTCCAAGGCCGATCCCGGTTCGAGTCTCAAAGGGGGGTATGTTTTGAGAGATCGCTGCCCGGGGGCCGCTATCGGCCGCCTCGGCCGACAGGGAGCAGTTGCCTCTTTGGGACAGAAACATCGGGAAGTTGCCGGGCGAAGTCAACAGTGGCCCGTACGCGACGGAATGCGCGATCGATGTGTAGTAGCTACGCTACATTGTTGTATTTACGCAACACCGTCACCCGCTCCGAACAGGAGTGCCGCGAGAGTCCGGAGCACGAGCCTCGCGTCGCTCGTCGTCGACCGGGACCGCACGTATTCGAGGTCCAGAGCGAGCTTCCGCGGAAGAACCTCGCCCAGGTACGCCGTCTCCCAGTCAGGACCGGTGAGGGCCGATTCTTCCTTCCGGTAGCGCAGGGAGGCGGGACTGGTCATTCCGGGTCGGACCCCGAGCAGCTCCCTCTGTGACGGTGTGTACCGCGCCACGTACCTCGGGTCCTCAGGTCGCGGACCCACGAGTCCCATCTCGCCACGCAGCACGTTGATGAGCTGCGGGAGCTCGTCGATCTTCGTCCGTCGCAGAACGCGGCCCGACCGCGTCACCCGAGCATCGTTCGCCACGGTGATCCCGGGCCCGGCCCGGTCGGAGCCCACCGTCATGCTCCGGAACTTGAATGCCCGGAATTCCGCCCCTCCCTTTCCGACCCTGCGGGCGCGGTAGAAGACGGGACCGGGCGAGTCCAGCTTCACCCATACGGCGGCGACCGCGAACAGGGGCGAGAGGAGGAGGAGTCCCGCCGCGGCGGCGACGACGTCGAAGGGCCGGAAGCTGTCCCTCACAGGAGAATCTCTCGAACGAGCTGGAACGGCTCGGCCGCCGGCACGCCGACGACGGAGCCCCAGTGCGCAGCCCGGTACCCGAGCGCCGCGAGCGAGCGGGGATGCGGCGGATCGCGGAGCTCTGTCGCGTACTCGGACATGGCGGCGAGCTTCGCCTCGAGATGTTCGGAGATGTCGACGAAGACGTTCGGAACGAACGCCGCCTCCGGATACGGACCGGCCCACTCCGTGGCGGACGGAGTCTCGTAGGTGAGAATCCGCCGCACGAACGGAGTGGCGTACGGCCGTGCGGCCGTGAGCGTCGCTTCGTGCACGACGGCGTGGTCGCGGTTGATGTCGCCTCTGTGGTGCGTGAATACGACCTCGGGGCGCACCTCCTGGAGCAGCGCCTCGACCCGCTGCGTCACCTCCAGCACCGGCCGACCGTCGAGCACCTGGTCCTCGAGCCCGCCGAAACGGACGTCGCCGACGCCGAGCTTCGCGGCCGCCGCGCGCGACGCCCGCTGCACCTCTCGGATCCTGGACTCGTCGTATCTCGCGGATCCCCGGTCGGCGAGGATGAAGATCGTCACCTCGTCGCCCTCCGCCGCGCGTCTCGCCAGCGTACCGCCGAGACCCAGGATCTCGTCATCCGGATGGGCCGCCACAACCAGGATCCTCATCACGCGCTCCCTGTGCCGTCCGCGGAGTCTGTCCGTCCCGGTCCCGACGTCGCGTCACCCCGCCCCCCCTCGGACGCCCCGGCTTCCACGGCGGCGCGATCCAGCCCGACGTTGAAGAGGTGGTCCAGGTAGCTGAGGAACGGTACGAAGTCTCCGAATCGCTGGGGGTACGCGCGGCACTCGTACTCGTGGTACAAGACCCCGATGCCCGCCTGCTCGAACTGCCTCTCGTCCAGATACTCGCGGCCGAAGGCACCCGACAGGTACGTGTCCGCGCCGACGGCGCGGCAGATGTCCAGGAGGAGCTCGGGGCCCGACCCGGCCACGGAGAGGTCCGACGCGCGCAGAATCTCGCAAGTCGGCTCCAGCAGGCGGAAGGCGGTCCGCCACGAGGCCGTCGTGACATCCACGAGCGTTTCTTGCGGCTCCTCGAACACGGCTCGTACTTCCTCCCGGAAGTCGGCGTACCTCGCCGCTCCCCCGTAGAGGGCATCCAGTGTGTTCAGCGATTTCCGTCGCCAGTGCTGGGTTTGATCGATGCGCGTCTCAAGGATCGGCTGCTCGCGGGAGCCGCGGAGCATGGGAATGGTCAACCACCTGGGCCCGTCGGGGGCCTTGAGCTTCGTCCGGTTCTCCTCGTGTCGCGGTGTGAATTGAACGATGTCGAGGACGACGAACACGTCCGCGATGAGGATCCGGTGCAGATAGTGGAGTCCGGGAAACAGGCGAGGCTGCGTGATCAGGCAGACGGACATCAATCCTCGTTCGGATGGAGGCGCAGGGCGAAGATCGGGTTGGGCGGTTCCCCCTCGACGACGTAGACCGTGTCGCGGACCGCCTCGACTCCGGCGGGCGAGACGAGCCCGGTGGACGCCAGGTCCCAGGTCCCCAGAAGCTCGAGGGACGCACCGCCGTACAGAAACAGGGTCCGCGCGCGCGTCAATACGTACAGGATTCCATCCCGATACGCGAGACCCGTGACCGTGTGAGGCACCGTGACGGCGGCCTCCGTCTCCACGATGCCCGCGTCGAAATCGAAGCGATGCAGCGACTGCCCGTTCGCGATGTAGATCTCGCCGTCGATCACGACCGCCGCCCTGTACGTGAATCCTGCCGGGATCGGTTTCCAAGCCTCGAACACGAGGCAGCCGCGGCATGCGCCGACGCCCAGTCGGAAAACGGCGCCGCGGTCGACCGGCGGCACGACGCCGGGGTCGTTGACGGTGTTGAAGACGAAGAGACGCCGGCTCCGGGCATCGAACGCGACGACCTCCAGCTCGTCCACGAACGAGCACGTGGTGGCGGGATCGCCATCGCCATCGTCGCAGTCGGCGGCAGAGGGGAACGCGTCCAGGATTGCCTGACGTCCGATCGCGCGGACCAGGTCGCCGGTCCGTCGGTCGAGCGAGTAGATCTGCCGAAAGTTGTCGTCGGCGAGCCAGAACAGATCCTGCTCGGGCACCCAGGCGAGTGCCGCGGCATCACCGTGAGCGTTCGCTCGATCGCATACGAACGGAAGAAGCTCCACCGGCCCGGTCCGCGGCGGTGGACGGACATCGAACGGAACGCTGGTCACGCCCGCGTCGAGAACGCGCGCCTCGATCCGGTATCCGTCGGCTGGCACGTCGATCGAGAGGTCCGGGAACGTCGCGACGCCGTCGATCGCGGACCGGGACGCCGCGCCGGCGAGTGACGCGCCACACAAGTTGCCCGAGATGCTCAAACCGACTCGGACGGACTCCGGGGCGCCCTCCACACCGACTTCGACGGCGGGACGGATGACTTCCCCCGCGACGACGTTCTGAGGCTGGTTCTTGAACCGGATCGAGACCGGCTCAGGTCCTGCGGAATCCGATCCGCAGGCAGCCGCGAGAGCGACCGCAGAACCGATCCAGAGCACCAGGGCGGCCGGCGACGGCCGCGCGACGTGGGTTCGCCGACCAGCCCCTCCACGCCGTCTCTCTCGCACCTCCCGCTCCTCTCCGGCCGCACACGGACTCTCCGAGGTTCAGCTTGCGCCCGCCGATCCAGCCCGGCAAGGGGGCGTCCCGAGGGGGTCTTACTCATCGCGCCGCGATGCGATCCGGTCCTCGAGAATCGCCGCGATTCGCCCGACGAGCGAACCGGGATCCGGGAGTCCCGAGTCCAGCCGGTAGAGCTCCAAGGACCCTTTGATCCGGAGTTCCGTCGCCACGGCCTGGACTCCGGCGAGGGCGCGACGCGCTCGCGCGAGCGCCTCTTCGGCAGCGACCGGACTCACCCGGATGTCCGCTTCGAGTCGACTCCTCCCTCCAGTCCGCCCGTGGAGTCGCCGTTCGAGCTGGTCGTCCGCGGCATCCAGGATCACCGCGATCGTCCCGGGGGGAACCCGCATCGCAGCGCGGTGGACCCACGCCCTGACTTCGACACCGGTCCGACCTTGCGCGTAGAACACCGACCACAGGGCCTGAAGCACGCCCTGGTCGAGCAGGTGGATTCCCGACGTCCTCGAGGCGCGGGCCACCGTCTCCGCCACGTAGAGCCAGTTGAGCGCGCCGGCGGCCCACCCTGCGGGCGAGCCCCCGCCTGCACCCCGGATCGCCTCGACATCGGAGAGCGAGCGACCCGGCTCGACCACGAGGCGCCCGAAGGCGGCGCGCGTCTTGCTCAATCGACGCCCGGTGGCGGAGCGGAGGCGATCGGTCCGGTAGGTGGGCTCGAAGACACGGTGCCGGGGGCGCAGCGACTCGGCCACCGCATGCGAAAGGGTCGACTTCCCCGATCCGGGAAGGCCGACGAACTCGACGACGAGGCCGGCCCCCTGCTCGGTCAAATCTCCCGCCAGATCGCGACCATCGTATCGCGAAGGACATCCGCGAGCGGGCGATCCGCGTCCACGTCGACGACGCGCGTGTCGGACGGCCATCGCAGGGAACCGATGGCGGCATCCCGGCGCTCCACCTCCGAAGCCGACATCTCGGGCTTGCGCCGGACCGCCACCTCGGGCGTCACGCGAAGCCGGATCACGAGGTCCGGCGCCTGCCGCTCCGCGAGCCGGTAGACGCGCTCCTCCCGGCGCGCGGCCCGGCGCAGGAGCGACCCGCCCGTCTCCGCCCGATCCCGCAGCAGGGGACCATCGTTGAACCCGGCGATCTGGGCCTGAGGGAATCGGTCCGTGATCACGACCAGTCCCCGGTTCCGGGCTCTCCAAGCGCGGGCGAGTCGCGCGCGCTTCTCCCGGGCGAGAGACAGGGCCCACGCGATCCGGCCTGCGCGGATCACGGCAGGCTCGGCCCGGTGCCCGGGACCCGACCCCGGGACCGTCGACACGGGCGCCTCCACCCGGATCCCTGCTCCCGGGCTTCCTGCGCGGGGATCTTCTCCTCTCCCGCGCTCCGAGCGGGCCAGCCGGTGACGCCGCGCGAACCGCGCCGCCGGCCGAAGGGGACTCCGGAGCAGGGATACCGGGCCGTCGCCGCTCCCGAAGTAGAGTCGCATCACGTCGACCTTCCGGGCGAGGCGGTTCGAGACCTCTCTGACGACCGTGGACTTGCCGGCGCCGTCGGCTCCGAGAACTGCGACCAGGATCCCGCCTCGCGGGACGGTCCGACGGGCCGGGGTCGACCGGCCGAGAGTGCCCCGGTTCAGGGCCGAACGTGCGGCGCGGAACTCGCGAAGCCAGCGCTCCCGAAGTCCCGACGAACGGCTCCACGTCCTCCATTCCTCCAGCCGGGGACGCGCCAGGCGACGCAGCCGGCGAAGACCCCTGTGGGTCGGGCGAGTGCCATGCAGGGCCACGAGGGCGGTGGCGGCCTCCGGATCGAGGAGCTCGCGGCCGATAGCCGACAGCTCGTCGGGTCCCGAGCGGGCCCGCAACCACTCGTACTCGGCCCACACGTCGTCCGCGAGTGCCGGCCGGCCGGCGACAGCGGCGGCCCGGTCACGGCCGCGCAGCTTCAGCGCGGACCGGAGGATCAGCATCGCGAGCTCGAGAGCAGGGTCGGCCACCCGGACGCCCGTGGCGGGATCGACGCTGGCCGTGGCCAGGAAGCGCTCCTCCCAGGGGATCCGGTATCCCTTCAGGTATCGTTCTCCGACGCTGAGCAGGAAGTGGGCGTGGCAGTGAACGAGCCGACCCGTCTCGGGGTCCACCGCGAGGTGGTCCTCGATCCCCGGATAGGCGGCGGCAGCCGTCGTCCGGAAGGGCTTGAAGCCGCACGCGGCCAGAACGCGGTGCACCTGCTGGTACTGGAGCCGGTCGAACAGCACATCGAGGTCCGTCTCCCCGGCGAGGGCGGGCCGGAGATGCTCGTTGCTCTTCCAGTGCACGTAGCGGAGGTCGTTCGCCTCGAGAGCCGCGAACAGCTCCCGCGAGGTCGCCAGCGGCTCCGGCTCCCGGAGCCCGGGCTCGGGTCGGAGATCCTTCATGGGGCCCGGCTCCGCGCGGCGGTGAGCGACTCGTACACGTCCGTGTACCGCTCGTGCATTCTCGCGAGCGTGAACGCCCGCTCCACCGTGGCCCGGTGGCTCGCCCCCACGCGGGCGAGCCCTTCCGACCCCAGCCCGAGGAGAGATCGGATCGCCCCGGCCCACGCCTCCGGGTTGAAGTCCACGAGCGGCAGGTCCGGCTGCTCGCGACGAATCTCCCTGTGCGGCGCGATGTCGGACAGGAGAACCGGCTTCGCGAGCGCCATCGCCTCGAGCACGGCGATCGGAAGCCCTTCCCACAAGGCGGGAGACACGAAGAGGTCGGCCTCGAGCAGCTCCGCGTAGACCCGTTCCCGCGGGACGAGCCCCGTGAACCGCACGCGCCCGACGAGATTGTCCCGCTCCACCCGCGCGCGGATCGCCGGGCGCAGCCCCCCCTCGCCGACCAGCACGAGCTCGACGTCGGGCAAGAGCTTCAGCACGTCGAGCAGGAACGCGTGGCCCTTCTGCTCGGTGAACTTCCCCACGTTGATCAGGCGGAGCGCGCGTCCGGGCGAGTCGCGCCGTTCGGAGGACCCGATCTCGCGAAGGGTGGCGTCCACCCGCTCCAGATCGACGCCGTTCGGGATCACCGAGATCGCCCCGGACCGCCGTCGCATCAAGCTGGGCGGAAACGCATCCGCCGCCGCATGGCTGACGAACGTGACGTGATCGGCTCCTCCGAAGCTGATCGCGCTCAGGACCCGCGTCGCGGGATGATAGCGTGAGAACATGTTGTGGACGGTGAAGAGAACCGGGGTGCCGCTGCGCGCTCCGAGCCGCGCCAACGCGACCATGACGCCCGAGCGCGGGTGGTGGGCGTGGAGGACCGTCCGCTCCCCGTCGGCGTGCCGACCCCGTATCAGCAGGCTCCGCACGTGTCGACACAGGGCCACGTTGCTCCCGGCGATCCGGACAGGCACCGAGTCCGGAACCCCGGTCGGCGCACCGGGAGCACTCGGACCGGCCAAGGAGATGACGCGGTGCCGCTCGTCCGGCACCCGCCGGGAGCGCCAACCCACGAACTCGTTCAGCGGCATGCTCGTGGGACTCAGAGAGTTCACGACGGTGACGACCGTGCGTCGGCCGGAGGGGGCGGAAACGTCGTCCTGTTGCACTCGTTCCACAGTCGCGCGTCCGCGGTCGATGACGCACATTGGGCCCGTTGGGACTCGGGAGCGAACGGGGACAACCTCGCCGTCACGGCGGCACGGGGCCAGATGCCGGGATTCCTGTTCACCGTGGCGGTTCGGTGTAGATTGGGAACGTCCGGGTCCCGGACCGGTTCGCTCGGACGTACGCCTCACGGCACCGGAGAGGGTTGAGAGATGAGCCTCCGTCGCATCCTGGCCTGGACCATCGTGATCGCACTCGCCGGGCCGGGCCGTCCGATCGCCGCGCAGGACATGGGCACATCGACGCTCTCCGCCGGAGACTCGATCCGGATCCGCGTCTGGCGATACGACCAGTTCAGCGGCCAGTTCGGGATCGGTCCGGACGGGCGCATCCTGCACCCGCTGTTTCAGGAGATCCGCGTCAGCGACGCGTCGCTGTCGTCCGTCGAGCTCGAGATCGGACGGGTCCTCCAGGAATACGTCGATGAGCCGGTGTACACGGTCGAGCCCCTGATCCACATCGCCGTGACCGGAGACGTGAACCTCCCCGGCACGTTCGCGATGGCGCCCGCCACGACCCTGGCACAGGCGATCGCGGCCGCGGGCGGGCCCACGCAGACGGCGAAACGGGGGTCGGTGAAGCTCCTCCGGCTCCAGACGTCCGGGGGTTACCTCGAGCGGAAGCTCGACCTCAACGACCCCGGGGACGCGGCCTTCCGGGAGACGGTCCGGTCGGGCGACCAGATCCTCGTCCCGCAGAAGTCGTTCTCCATGAGGGACATCGCCGCCTGGATCGGTGCGTTGGCCGGTGTGGCCCTCGTGATCGAGCGGTTCGTGAACGACTGACATGGAGTAGATTCCGGCGCCGCGCGCGCCGGCCGACGGCCCGCGGGACCGTGATGCGACTCTCTCTGCGAATGTGAATCCGACATGCCGGACTTTCTGTACGATCATCAACAACGCGTCTCCGAGTCGATCACGATCCGCGAGATCCTGACGGTTCTGCGGTATCACTGGCGGCTCATGGCCGTCACGACAGGCCTCTGCCTCCTCGCCGCCGGACTGCTCGCGCTGACCGAACCCCGCACGTACCGGGCGACGGCCGTGGTCCGGTTCACGGACGTCCGCCAGCTGTTCGCCACCGACACGCGGCAGTCCCAGGAGGGCCCGACGAGCCGCGCGGCGGATCCGCTCCTGTCCCGGATCGAGGTCCTCCGCAGCCGGACCCTGGTCGGCAGCGTCGTCGACTCGCTCGGTCTCCGACTCCTGCCGATCGGGGGAGAACCGTTCCGGGCCGAGCTCGCGGAGGTCCGTGTTCTGGACGAAGCGGCGTCGGACACGATCACGCTGTTGTTCGAGCCCCAGTCGCAGGTTCTCACCACCCGGGCCGGGCGCGTTCGCGTTCCGTACGGCGACACGGCCCGCTCGGGCCCGGTCGAGATGGCCGTCACGGAGCGACCGGACGTGGCCGAGATGGTGATCGCCGTCGTGCCCCGCGAGGTCGCCATCGACCGCGTGCTCGCGAACCTCCAGGTCGTACGACGCGAGGGCACCGACGTCGTGGATGTGAGCTACCTGAGTCCCGACCCCGCCGTCGCGAAGGCCGTGGCGAACGGAATCGTGGTGACGTTTGAAGCACGTTCGGTGGAATCGGCGCGGGAGCAGTCGACACTGCGGCGGGAGTTCGTCGGCGAACAGCTCGCCCAGACCGACAGCATGCTGCGGGCCGCCCAGAGCCAGCTGGCGTATTTCCGCAGCTCACAGAGCCTCGCACGCTCGGCGGAGCGGATCTCCGCGGAGCAGTCCGAGCTCCTGTCGCTGGACACGCGCCTCAACGAGCTCACGTCGGACCGCGAGCTGTTCGCGGGCCTCGATCGGCAGCTCGATACCCAGGATGCGGCAACGCGGGCCGCCGCCGTGCGCGCCGTCGCCTCGCTCCCGCAGATGGCCGGCAATCCCGCGATCGCGAGCCAGTTCGCCCAGATCGTCGAGTACCAGTCCCGACTGGACTCGCTAACGACGGGGCCGTTCCGGAGTGCCCCGACGAACCCGGACGTCATTCAGCTCCAGAACCTGATCCGCTCGACCGAGGAGCGGATCGGCGATGCCCTCCGCAGCCTCATCGCCTCG
>Ga0316577_10000092_pt1 | contig 24164 bp, 19 predicted proteins | sample S5NA_FD_203073 | JGI IMG/M metagenome (GOLD analysis project Ga0316577, IMG submission 203073) | Rhizosphere microbial communities from salt marsh grasses in Alabama, United States - S5-7_050615r2r1 | ecosystem: Host-associated > Plants > Roots > Rhizosphere | place: USA: Alabama | collected... | reverse complement strand
GTCCTGAACGCTGCGTCTAGTAGCGGTAGGGGAGGAACTCGGCGCCCAGCAACTCGCGGGTGATGATCAGCCGCATGATATTGCTGGTCCCCTCTGCACCGATAGAGTAGGACCGGATCGCCCGGATGCCCATCTCAACCGGACATTCTTTGGTGTAGGCCATGGCTCCAAACCAATCGGCCACCTCGTTCATGATGCCAAAGCCGACCCTGGGTGCTCTCAGCTTTGCCAGAGCGGCTGCCAGGGCGATGTCGTGGTGCGTCCTCGTGCCAGGCCCATATTTCTGGTCCATGGTCCAGGCGCCCTTGTAGACCAGCAGGCGCGTGCTCTCCAGATTGGCATAGTGATCCGCCAATGGGAAGGAGACGCCCTCATAGGCGGCCAGGGGCCGGCCAAAGGCCTTCCTCTCCTTGATGTGGTCCATGCCCATGTCCAGGATAGCTTCGGCAGCACCTACGCACGTGGCGCCGATCAGCACCCGCGCCGCCGAAAAGCCCTCCATGGCCTGGTAGAAGCCGCGGTTCAGCTCCCCCACCAGGTGGCCCGCCGGCAATCGCACATCCTCCATCGCAAAGCCGCCCGTAGAGATCCCCATGCGGCCCATATCCTCGAAGAAGGTCGGCGTAATGCCGGATGTGCCCTTGAGTGGCAGGGCAAAGAAGGTAAAGGCCCGGTGGCCTGCCTCTGGATCGGGGTCCGTCCGAGCCAGCAAGAGATGGACGCCGCCCATCTCCAACGATTCGCGCACGCCGCTGATATACATCTTTTCGCCGTTCAGGAGCCAGCCATCGCCATCCCTGACCGCCTTGGTGCGGCAGGCGCCCAGGATGTCGGAGCCGCCCTCCGGTTCGGTGGTGGCGATGCCCAAGAAGGCTTCCCCAGCCGTGACCCGCGGCAGTATCTCAGCCTTGAGTTCCGGCGGACCATACTGCTCAAAGACAAAGCCCCAGGCAGCCTCTACCAGATAGAGCACCGGCACGGCCAGGCTGATGTCCGCCCGTCCCAACTCCTCCGCGGCGATGGCGGCCATCGTCCAGTCCATGCCCGCGCCGCCATATTCTTCGGGGCAGATGGGCGCCAGCAGGCCCATCCGGGCCATGCCCTTGATAATCTCTGCGGGGATCCGCTCCTCCGCGTCGATCTCGCGCACACGGGGTGCGATCTCGCTCTGGGCAAAATCACGCACCGACTGTCGCCACAGCCGCTGCTCCTCGTTCCAGCCGAATTCCATATCCCCTCCCTCCTCTAACCCGCTCCCAGGCAAGCCACGGCGTGCTCAGGCCGCACAGCTCGGGGGACCAGGTCACAACTCCTGACGCTGAAAAACCAGCCAGGCGACGACCAGCGCAGCGATGATCAGGCCGATGCTCACTCCCAACGCAGCCCAAGCCGGCTCACCACCAGTCGTGACCAGTGCGGCAGCCCAGGTGTTCAGCTGGCCAGGCAGGAACTCACCCAGCCTGGGGACGGCGCCTAGTCCGCTCAAAATCACGACAAAGCCCAGAGCCAGACCGCCGCTGACCACTTGCGACTCGGCCAACGTGCTGCACAGCAGGGTCAGGGCCACGTAGACCAGGATAAAGACCAACAACAGTGCATTGAGCCCAAGCCAGGCAGCAAAGCCCAACGGCTCAAAGAGCAGCAGGGTATAGTAGTAGCCGGCGATCGCCGCCAGGAGGATGCCACTGGCGAAGGTCAATGCCAGGGCCACGAACTTGGCCACCAAGAAGATGCCGCGGGGAATGGGCTTGGCCAGCATGAGCCCTGCCGTGCCCTTATCCTTCTCCTGGGCCACCGACCCCATGGCCATCAGGACGGCCAGAACAACCCCGAACTGAGTGATGTTCTTCAGGTACTGCGATACTGCGTCGGCCACTGTCGGCGGGGGAATGAGGCTCAGGATCTCATCCCCTTCCGGCAAGGCCAGGCGCAGCAACTCGGGAGCATACTTGCCTAGCAGCGGTGATGCCAGGCCGAACAGCAGAAGCACGACACCGACGATCACCAGCCGGTAAGACCGCCATTGCTCCAGCAACTCCTTGCGGAGGACAACCCAAAGGATCCTCATCCCTCGCCTCCGCTCTCCACCAACCTCAGGAAGACATCCTCCAGGGACGGGCGCACCATCTCGTAGCGGTTGAGTACAAGACCTGCGGTCAGGGCTGAGGCCAGGAGCTCGCGCCTGGCAGTTTCGACGTCGTCGACCAACACCCGTGCCGTGCTGCGATTGATCGTGACCGACGTGACCCAGGGCTGCGCCCGTACGCCGTTGGCCCAGGCCGACAGCTCCCCTGTGGTTCGGCTGTCGACCTCTACCTCAAAGGCAGGGACGGCATACTGTTGCAGCAGCTCCTGCTGCGGCGCTTCGGCTACCAGCCGACCGTGGCTGATGATGCCCACCGAATCGCACACCCGCTCCACATCCGCCAGGATATGCGTCGACATGAACACCGTGCACTGCCCGTGCAGTTGCTCGATCAGCAGCAGCAGTTCCCGCCGCCCGGCAGGATCCAGGCCACTCACCGGTTCATCCAGCAGCAGAATCGGAGGCCGATTGACCAGCGCTTGGGCGATGCCCAAACGCTGTCCCATGCCTCCGGAATAGCCACCGATACGCCGGTCGGCGGCCTCACCCAGTCCGGCCAGCTCGACGAGCTGCTTGGTGCGCGTCGCACGCTCCGCGGCAGACAACCCAAAGACACGCCCCACATAGTCAAGGAACTCGCGGGCCGTCATCCAGGGATAGAACGATGGCTCCTGGGGCAGGTACCCAATCCGGTGGCTCGCGCCCGCGGCATCGGCCGTAACCTCCAGGCCGTCGATCCAGCCCTGTCCCGCGTCGGCGCGGGCCAGGCCCGCCAAGATGCGGATGGCCGTCGTCTTGCCAGCGCCGTTCGGTCCCAAGAAACCGTACACCGAGCCGGGCTCGACCGCCAGGCTGAGCGCGTCCAGGGCCTGCACCTTGCCGAAACGTTTGCTGAGGCCCTCAATGCGGATGGCCGTCACGCTATTCCTCCCGGCCGGCGATGAGATAGATCACCGGGCCGAGGATGTTAAAGAGCACGATCGCCACCGCCCAAGCCCACTTGGGGCCACGGGTGCGCTCCCGGCGCACCAAATCAACCAGGGCGATGACCATCAACGCGATCTGGAGCAAGACAATGGGGACCAGGAAGGGCAGCAACTCGGTCAGCGTGTCCATTGTTACAACCCTCTCAACGAGCGGAATCAGCGAGGGATGGCTCGGCCGGCAGCAAAGCCCATCCCCCTCTTGCCGTTGCAGCAGGCCTGATTTCCGGACGCCTGCGGTCCCGTGGGATTTGGGGGCGGCGCACCGGTCGGGCACGCCGCCCCCGGAGCATCAGAGCTTGTCTGCGATGGCTTCGGCGACTTCCAGCGTACCGCTGTCGCCACCCATGTCGTAGGTGCGGACCTTGCCCTCTTCGATCACACCAGCCACGGCCCCTTCCAGCTGGGCAGCTTTGTCGGTTTCGCCCAGCCAGTCGAGCATCATCTTGGCCGCAAGGATGGTGGCGATGGGGTTCACCTTGTACTGGCCCTCGTACTTGGGCGCTGAGCCATGGGTTGGCTCAAACACGGCATAGTCCTCGCCAATGTTGCCGCTGCACCCAAAGCCCAAACCGCCGATCATCTGGGCGCACAAGTCAGAGATGATGTCACCAAACAGGTTGGTGGTCACGATGACATCGTAGTTGAAGGGGTTCTTGAGCAACCACATGCCCATAGCGTCGATGTTGGCATTGTCGAACGCGATCTCGGGAAACTCGGCTGCTACCTTGCGAGCGGCCTCCATAAACACGCCATCCGTCTGGCGCAGGACGTTGGCCTTGTGGACCGCAGTCACCTTCTCGCGGCCGTGCTTCCGGGCATACTCAAAGGCAGCGCGTACGATCCGCTCCGAGCCCCCTGGCGTCACGGCACGGAAGGAGATGGCCGCATCGCGGGGCAGTTTTTCTGTGCCCTTGACGGCATAGAATTCCTCCGGAACCTTGGGGAACTCGACCCCGATGTACATCCCCTCTGTATTCTCCCGGAATACGACAAGGTCGATCCCGTCCTTGTAGTTCAACGGGTTGCCCGGATAGGCCTTGCACGGCCGCAGGCAGATGTACAGGTCGAGCAGTTGGCGCATGCGCACGATGGGGCTCCGGTAGCTAAAGCCTTTCCCCTGGAGCTCCGGCAGGAGCTCCGAATCGGCGACATCCTTCCCTTTGGACGTGATGGCGCCAAAAAACGCACAGTCCGTTTCCTCCATCATGTCCAGCGTCCGCTGGGGCAAAGGCTCCCCTTCCGTGCGCCAGAACTCCCAGCCAATGTCCCCAGGGATATATTCAGCATCCAGGGCCAGGCGGTCCAGGACGATCCTCGCCGCTTCGGCGACCTCCTTGCCGATGCCATCTCCTGGCAGCCAGGCAATCTTGTATTTGGCCATTGTAGACTATCCTCCTTGTATTGAGTTGAATCCACAACCACTGGCAGGGGCCGGTCCCTGCCAGTGATGGTTTTGTCACCTTGAGTGGGATAGGCGCACCTCTGCGCTACGCAATCCCGAGCTTGTGCCGGACGTGGGGTACCAGGCCACCAGCATCCAGGATCTCCATGACCGACGGCGCAAGGGGCGGAAACCGATACTCGGCCCGGGGCGTGATGACTTTGCCCTCCTCGAAATCAATCGTAATCTCTTCGCCGGTCTCAACCGAGTCCACGGCGTCACAGGTGACGATGGGCAACCCCTCGTTGATGCAGTTGCGAAAGTAGATGCGGGCAAAGGACCGGGCGACGATAGCACCTACCCCAGCCTCCTTAAGACATATGACCGCCTGTTCCCTCGAGCTGCCGCAGCCCCAGTTCTTGCCCGCGACGATGACGTCGCCCGGCTGCACGTTCTTGACGAAATCGGGATCGAGGTCTTCGAGGGCGTGTTCCGCCATCTCCTTGCGGTCTGTGATGCTGTAGGTGTACTTCCCCGGAAAGATGACGTCGGTGTTGACGTCATCCCCATATTTCCATACTCTTCCTGTGATCTTTGTCTTCAAATTGTCCCTCCCAATCTGACACGGTCTGAGTATTCGAGAGCAAGACCTGTTGGCCTGCTACCACCAGTTGACCCAAAGCCTGGAGAACTGCCACCTCGGCGGGACGCCGACCTTTCGAACAGTCTTGGCGTCGGAACCGTCGGCCCTCATGACCCGGATGGCCCAGGCTGTGCCGTTCTGGTCACTGAGAAAATAGATATACTGTCCATCCGGTGAAAAGACCGGCAGGGTGTCGTTGCCCTTATTCTTCGTCAGCTGTTTCCAGCCTGAGCCATCCAGGTTCACGATGCAGATTTCGGGATCGCCGTCGTTGTCCGCTGAATAGACAAGCCGCTGCCCATTTGGAGCCCAGGAGACCTTGCCGCCACCATCGCTGGTAACCTGGCGCAGGCCCTGGCCGTTGGGCTGCACGACAAAGATGCCGCAGTTTGTGCCCCGGCAGGAGTCAAAGGCGATCAGCCCCCCTTTGGGCGACCAGGCGGGGCGAATACCCTGGGGCAGTCGTGTCCGATCACTTCCGTCGGGGTTCATGGTGAAGAGATAGACATCCGCACTCCACCAGTTGCCAACCCACTCATGAAAGACCAGACGCTTGCCGTCAGGACTAAACGAGCCAAACTCGGCATAGTCACCTACTACGACGTGGTTCGCCCCCTTGCTCGCAAGGTCATAGATCCAGATTCCGTTGAACGGGCGATAGTACGCGACCTTCTTTCCATTGGGTGAGTAGGCAGGCTCAACGGCCGGACGAAGTAGCTCGCTCGCTGCTCCGCCATCGCCGCGCATCACCCAGACGCTGTATTTGTACTCGTCTGTTTCGTCGCCGCCATCAAAGTTGCTGTAGATGACCCGATAGGCTGACAGAGAAGCCTGGGGCCGGGACGTAGGCTTGGGCGTCGGCGTATCGGCCGGGGGCTGTGGTGTCTCGGTCGCCGCGGGCTTTGGCGTGTCGGTCGCTGCGGGCTCTGGCGTGTCGGTGTGCGTCGGCAGAGGCTGCTTCGTAGGCAACAGCAAGGGCTTCTTGGTAGCCGTCGGCACCGCGGTATCCATAGGAGCAGGCAGCGTCTCAGTAGGCACCGCCGTCGACTCCTCGGGCGCCGCCGTATAGGTGGCAGTCACCACCATCACCGCTGGCGTGGGCGATGCCGTCTCGGTCACGAACACGATCTGGGGCGTGCTGTCGGCTGGCGCGCAACCGGCCACCAGCAGGGCCATTGCCAAAGCCAGGATCAGCCAGGCGATACTCCGTTTCTTGGCGCGTACACAGTCAGCAATAGGACAAAGTTGAGGTTGCATCGATGAAGCTTCCTTTCTCTCCCTCTTGGTCCGCAGCCCCCACAAATCCACCAGCGATGAGCTTAGACGGTGCGCGGGTCGCTGATCTCACCGTTCAGCGCGGAGGCGGCCACAGTGGCAGGGCTGCCCAAATAGATCTCGGCCTCGCGACTGCCCATCCGCCCCTTAAAGTTGCGATTCGCCGTCGATATCGTGCGCTCGCCCGGCGCCATGCAGCCCTCATGCGCGCCCAGACAGGGGCCGCAGCCTGGGTTCAGCAGCGTGGCTCCAGCTTTGACCAGGTCGGCGATGATGCCCGATTCCATGGCCGCCAGCAATATCTCGCGCGAGGCAGGCAGGACCAGCAGCCGGACCCAGGGCGCAATCTGCTTGCCACGCAGGATCTCGGCCGCCGCCTGCAGATCCTCCAATCGACCGTTGGTGCAGGTACCGATGAGGGCCTGGTCGATCGGCAGGCCGGCCACCTCGGTCACCGGCACGACATTGTCGACACGGTGGGGCTTGGCGATCTGAGGCATGAGGCCACTGACATCGTAGCGCAGCACCTGGGCATACGTCGCGTCCTCATCCGGCAGGATCTCATCATAGGCTACTTCGGTCCTGTCAGCCAGCCAACGTCGTGTCGTCTCGTCAGGGGCCACGTAGCCATTCTTGGCACCCATCTCCGCAGCCAGGTTGCACAGCACCATCCGGTCAGCCATGCTCATGGCCTCGACGGTAGGACCTGCGAATTCAACCGACATATAGTCCGCCCCGTCGGCCCCAATATCTCCAATGATGTGCAGCACCAGGTCCTTGGCCGAGACCCTGGGCGGCAAGTCGCCCGCCACCTCGATGCGCATGCTCTCCGGAACCCGGAGCCAGATCTCTCCCGTGGCCATCACCGCCGCTGCCTCAGTTCGCCCGATGCCGGCCGAAAAGGCACCAAACGCGCCATGGGTGGGTGTGTGTGAATCACTGCCGACAATGAGCATTCCGGGCAGCGCATGTCCATGCTCCGGCAGCACCTGGTGGCAGATCCCTTCTCCGATATCATAGAAGGCATCAATGCCCTGTTGTTGCACAAACGCCCGTGTCTCTTTGTGGCTCTGGGCATAGGTCTCGCTGGCTGCGGGCACGACGTGATCGAGGATGATCACATTCATCTTGGGATTGGCCACACGATCAACCCCGATCTTACGAAAGGTCTTGGCAATGGCCGATGTGTTGTCATGGGTGAGAAGCCTGTCAGGCTGCACGGTGACAATCTGGCCCGGCACGCTTTCATCCAGTCCCGCCCTGATAGCAAGGATCTTTTCGGCAAAGGTCTTGCCCATGCTGTAAGCACCCCCTTTGATGCATGAAAGGTTTGGTTTAGAGATAAAAAGGCCTGAACGCCAGTCGGCGGTATTGTATGCCATTTCCAGTGCCATGTCAAAACCGTCTCCCGCTGCTAACTTGCCAACCCCCTGGCGTGATGCTATAATGGGCCGCCCTTCCAGGATCTGGGAAGCGGCAGAAGTCACGCTCTGGCAGCTCCGGTCCCCCATGCTAGCACACCGACTCCATAGCCTATGCAGGGGGTGGCGGGTCCAGAGGACAGAGTCTCTGAGGAGTATAAGCGCGTGGAAGCACTGGAACATCAGCTGGTCGAATTCCTGAGCAACCTCTTTCAGACCATCGGTTGGTTCGGCGTGGTAGTCATCATGGCCTTGGAGAGTGCCAACATCCCCATCCCCAGCGAGGTGACCATGCCGCTCTCTGGATGGATGCTGATCCAAGCCAAAGGCCTATCTGCGTGGCACGCTCTGTGGCAGGGGGGTCTGTGGGGTGCCGTGGGATGTACCGTTGGCTCCGTTGTCTCCTATGCCCTAGGGGCCTGGGGAGGCCGGCCCCTGGTGGAGCGCTATGGAAAGTATATCCTTGTCCACGAGGAAGACCTGGAAAAAGCCGACCAGTGGTTCGCCCGCTGGGGGGACTGGGCTGCCTTCCTCTCACGGTTGCTGCCCATCGTACGCACCTTCATTTCGTTCCCGGCTGGCGTGGTGCGCATGAACTTTCCCCGGTTCACCATCTATAGTTTTGTCGGCTCGTTCATCTGGTGCAGCCTGCTGGCCCTGGGAGGATACTACTTTGGCGAGCACTGGGAGGAACTGCGGGCCATCATGCGGCCCTTTGACATCCCCATCGCCATCGTCATCCTGGCTGGCGTGGCCTATTATGTCTACCGGCACGTCCGCAAGGGCCGCAAGCATGCGCCCGCGGTCGATGTCGAGGGCCCACAATGAGCGCCACCCCGCCCCGTGCCCCCTTGCCGAGCAGCTATGAAGGTCTCCATGCCCGAGCCTACAACCTGGCACAATCGGGCGATCTGGAAGGGGCCATCGCCCTCTACCGGCGCCTGGTCGAGAGGCTGCTACGCCTCAGCGACCGGATCCTGGAGCGGCGTCCCGAATTGCGTGACCTGCACCGCCGTGCCCGCCTGGAATTGACCTCCCTGCTCCATCAGATGGGACGCTACGCCGAAGCCCTCGAGGTCGAAGAAGTCCTGCTGGAGACCCATCCCGAAGAAGCCGAGCAATGGCGCCGGGACCTGGCGGTATTCCGCATTGCCAAGGGAGAGGTGCAAGAGGGCCTCGCCGACCTACGCTCCGTCGCCGAGGAGGCCCCCGAGGAGGTTGGAGGATGGTTGATCCTCGGCACCGAGGCCCGCGTTGAGGGGCAGTTCGCCGACAGCCGCGAAGCCCTGGACCGCGCCCTGGCGCTGTGCCAGTCCCAGGATTGCGAAGAGCTGGCCAGCATCCACTACCAGCGCTTCCTGCTCCACAGGGACATGCGCCAGGTGGACGAGGCCCTGGCTGCCTGGGAAGAAGCCCTGTGCCATGACCCCGAGATCGTCCAGAGCATCCGCGAGGTCTATGTCATGCTGACCGAGGCAGGTCGCTACAGTGAGGCCCTGCGCTATATAAGTCGGGACCCCAACGACTTGCAGGCCGGATACCAGCGTGGGCTCATCGCCAGGCTAACGGGAAACCTGGTCCAGGCCAGGGAGGAGTGGCGCCAAGTGGCCAGTCTAGACCCCAACCAGGACGAGTATGGGCATGACGCCTGGGTAGAATCTGTCCTCCGCCTTGGCGATCCCGAGCCCGCCCTGGAGTGGCTTCAGGAATCGCTGCCGCGCCACGGCACACCCAGGCTCCTGGTGCTGTCCGGCATCGGCTGGGCCATGCGGGGCGACAGCGATCTGGCAGCGCGGCTCTTCCAACAAGCGATCAACATCCTGCGCCGGCAACGACCACCCAAGAAGAAGCTAGAAGGCGCCGACTGGCGCTTGCTCGATTCCCTCGTCGCGGACGAGGAGGCAAAGAAGGCGCTCAAGTCGTACTTTGCCGTCGTCGAAACCATCTGGGGCCGCTAGCACTTCCACCCCGCGCAGTCCAGTTCCCGGCTCAGCCGTTTGGACGGCCATGACTTCTATGCTATAATGCGCGGGTGCGCGCCCAAGCATGCTCTGAGGTAGGGTCTATGCGTTTTCAGGAGGCGAAAAGGAAATTCCGCGAGCTGGAGGACCTGTTCCTAACTGGCAAGCTCCCGGAAGACGAATTCCTAAATCGCGTCGTCGGATTACAGGTCACGGACGAAGAGGGCCGGCGCTGGATGATCCATGCGCGCACTGGCCGCTGGATGGTGCATGATGGGCAGCAGTGGGTCTTTGCCGAGCCATCCTGGGAGGCAACCAGCGTCCACGAGCCCACCATTAGCCAGACCCGCACCCCACTCCCCCCCGAGCCCGAACCAGAACCTGAGGTCGTTCAACCTTCGCCTGTAGCAACAGTCCAACCCGCCGTACACCGGGATCGCGCCGAAGCCTCTGTGCCCTCCCCGTCCTCCCGGCGGCGTGTGGTGCTTGGATTCTTTGCAGCCTTGGTGGTCGTAGGCTGTCTGGTAGGCGGTGGCGTCACCGCCTGGGTTATGTTCCTGCGCGACATTGGGGAGCCAACGCCCACGGCCGCGGACCCGTCGCCGGTGGCCATGGTCGAAACCTACACACCCCGGCCGGCGACGGCGACCTATACGCCAACGCCGACCGCGACGCCGACCCGTACACCCAAACCCACGGCGACCACCACGGCGACCGAAACGCCAACAGCCACGAGCACCCCATTGCCGACGACGCCCACGCCAAGCGCAACACCCACAGAGGTCCCGACTACGACTACTGCTACCACGACGGCGACGAGTGTCGCGGTCATAGCCCGTACCTATACCGTCCAGCCCGGCGAAACCCTATCGGAAATCGCCGCCCGGTTTGACGTCAGCCTGAACGAGCTGGCCTCGGCCAATGGCATCACCAATCCCGCACTAATCCGGGCGGGTCAGGTGCTCACCATTCCCTCGTCTACCGCCCAGGTTGCGACAGGGACCACGCCTACGCCGACATGGACGCCCATCGTCTTGAGCACCTCAACCCGGATCGCCAGCGTCACCTTGACGCCTAGCGCCACCCCGACGAGGGCCACCAGTACGCCCACGCCCACACGCACCCCCTCACCCACGGCGACCCGCAGCGGGCCAAGCCCAACGCCCAGCCCGACCAACACGCCGAGGCCGACCAACACCCCAACCGCCCAGCCGGCTGCACTCTCGGGCAAGATCAGCTTTACGGTATGGAATCCGATCGAAGGCGAGTATGAGCTCTATGTCAGCCGCATCGACGGCAGTGGACGCAACATGCTGGGCCAGGGCTTCCGCCAGCCCCAGTTCCGCCAGGACGGCAACCTGCTGGCCGTGAACGGCGAGGCACCCAACTATGAACACCTGGTGACCATGAACCCCAGCGGTGGCGACATGCGCGAGGTCAGCAACTACGCCGAGGACGCCTTCCCCACCTGGTCACCAGATGGCGCCATTGTCGCCTACTCGTCCACCTCGTGGGGCGACGGTCAGAGCCGCCTGGGCATTGTCCACGACATGTTTGGCAAGTCGCAGGAGTGGATCCGCATCTCCACCACAGAGATCCGCGGCGAGTATCCCTTCTGGATGGCAGATGGCAGGGTCGTCTACCATGGTTGCGACTTCCTCGGCGACCAAGGGGCCTGTGGGCTCTTCTGGGTTGGAGCCGGCGGCGGCAGCTATGTCCGCCTGACCACCCACAACAGCGACACGGGGCCTGCCGGGTCGGGCTCGCGCGTCGCCTTTATGTCCTCCCGGGACGGGAATTGGGAAGTGTACACCGTCAACATGGACGGCAGTGGCCTGAAGCGCCTAACGAACAACGCCGCCCGGGATGGCCTGCCTACCTGGTCGCCCGACGGCAAGTCGATTGCCTTCGTCTCGGACCGCGATGGCGCGTGGGCCATCTGGGCCATGGATGCCAACGGCAGCAACCAGCGCAAGCTCTTTAACCTGGGTGGCGGCTATGGCAGCGGCGAGTACAACTGGACGCAGGAGCGGATCTCCTGGGGCCCCTAGCCGTGATGCGGCCCGGATGGGAATACGGTGGCTGAACGTCTAGTGGGGCGAGCCAGCGGTGCCAGCGCACTGATCGTCGTCGTAGGGGTGCTCTTCCTGCTGGTCATGGGCGGCGCGCCGATTGGCGCCCAACCCCAAGTCCTTGGTACGCCCACCTCTACGCCGCTGCCTACAGCTACGTACACGCCCACCCTTACGCCAACGCCGACCTGGACCCCCACTATCATCCCCACGCCGACCCAGACGCCAACGCCAACCAAGACGCCGACACCGACGCCGACACCCACCGTGCCAACACCCACGCCACCCTCGGCCGCGGACCATCTTTGGCTGATGCCGCCCATCGGCACAGACGCCGAGGGAGACCGGTACCCGGGAACCTACTTCCCCTATGGCGCGACGGGCGGCGGGCGCTACCATCTCCACCACGGCGTCGATTACATGAACCCTGCCGGGACACCAGTCCTGGCCGCCGCCGCGGGCACCGTCATCTTTGCCGGCAATGACCTCGAAACGGTGTTTGGCCTCAAGCCAGATTTCTACGGGAACCTCGTCATCCAGGAGTTGGACATGGGCTTTGACGGTCAAGCGGTGTACGTACTATACGGACACATGTCGCAGCTTATTGCCGAGGCCGGCCAACACCTGGAACCTGGCGATATGGTGGGCCTGGTAGGCATGACCGGTGTAGCCATTGGCAATCACTTGCATCTGGAGGTGCGGCTGGGAGACGACACCTACGAGAGCACCCGCAACCCGGTTCTCTGGCTAAAGCCCGAGGCCGGACAGGGCGCCATCGCCGGGTTGGTCCTCGATGGCGCGGGTGAACCCATCGCCGAGATCCCGGTCACCTTTTTCCGCGCGGCCGAGCCCAACAAGTGGTGGCGCCAGATCCAGACCTATGCCAACACAGAGGTCAACCCCGATGACCAGCTCGGCGAGAACTTTGCGTTGGGCTACGTCCCGGCCGGCGATTACCTCGTGAAGGTCAAGGTCCAGGACCGCTCCTACGTGCAGCCGGCGACAGTGGTGCCGGGTGGCATCGCTTTTGTGACCATTACAGCGGGGGAATAGCCTGCCATGCACAGAGATGGCAGCGATCGCCTCAGCCTGGCACCGGGCAACTACATTGTCCAGGTCTGGGACGGCGAGACCCGGCTCGGGGATCGGCTGGTCGAGGTCAAAGCTGGGCGCAAGGTCCAAGTCGACTTTGAAGTAACGTCTCCTGCCCACTGACGGCACACTGTCTAGGAAAGCGGCGATCCTGGGCCCGGCCTGAGATCGCCGTTTGTCGTTCCAGAAGAACCCCCGTCGTGATCAGGTCAACTCGCGGGGAGCGGTATACATGGCCACGATGTTTTCCAAGGGCGTATCCGCCTGGATATAGTGCGCCGAGGCACAGATATAGCCCCCGCCCGCTCCCAGGATGCGGCACCGTTCCTGCACCTCGGCCTGCACCTCCTCCGGCGTGCCGTGGGGCAAGGTCCGCTGGATGTCAACCCCACCGTGGAAGGAGAGGCAGCCCCCGAACTCGGCCTTGATGCGGACCAAGTCCATGCCAGCCGCCCGCGGCTGGAGCGGGTTGAGGACGTCGATGCCCATTTCCTCCATAAAGGCACCGATAAGGGGATACACTGCGCCACAGGAATGGTACATGATCTTGACCGGATAGTCGACGGCGTGGATGGCAGCGTTTAGGCGCTGGTGGCGGGGTAGGATGAACTCCCGCCACATACCGGGTGAGACCAGCAGCGCCCTCTGCGTCCCAACATCGTCGTAAGTATAGACCATGTCCAACAATCCACCCGCTGCCTCGATGACGCGCACTGTGTTCTCGATGTAGAGATCGGTGAAGCGATCCATGATGGCGCATGCCACATCGGGCTTGTCTACGAGGTCGAGAAGAAAGCGCTCAAAGCCGCGCAGCGCCCACGACCACTCAAAGATGCCGCCCACCTCGTAGCGCAGGTGATGGCGCACGTCCGCGTTCAGTCGCTCGCACTGCTGTCGTACAGCGGATACATCCCAATCGTCCGGGCTCGGCCACGCCCAATCCAAGACATCGGAGACGGTCTGGGCTTCAGCCAGGGGATGGCTGGCGTATTCTTCGTATGCGCCGAATTCATTGCGCACCCGGCGCCGGTGCGTGCCCCAGGCATCGATGAAGGTCCCATCGGGCAGTTGCCGGGCCTTGCCGCCCACATAGCGCGTCGTCACCATGCGGCAATCGATACCCAGCAGGCGCAGGATCGTGTCGTCGTCGGACCCGTCTGCGGCCAAATCTAGGGCGCCTCGGCACCGCTCCCAAACCTCTGGCACCGCCCAAAAGTCAAAGGGCACACGATCGGGTTGGGTGTGCGCCAGCGCTGTCTCCACCCGCTCCCAAGGCGATACAGGTCCGTTCCCAGATTGGCCATAGTTCGCTTCGAGATGGGCCCTCAGCACACCAGGGCTCTGTCGGGAGCAGTCGATGGCTCCAGCCTGCCCGTTCACAGCGTCTCCCCGAAAAGTAGGAGGGTGGGACATTTCCCACCCCCCGTCCATCCTTCATTTCAGGCAAGCTGGTCAGGAAAACCCTATCGTTGCACCATCCAGCTTGCGCCTGTGTGTCATTGCTTTTCGTAAGGTTTGCCCTCTGCGGCCGGTGGCCGGGTGCGGCCCACAAAGCCAGCGACGACGATGATGGTCAGGATGTAGGGTGCCATCTGCAGAAACTCGGGTGGGATCGGTTGGTTGATGATCGGCAGCACCGGCTGGATGATCTGCATCTTGACCTGGAGGGCATCGGCAAAGCCAAAGAGTAGGGCGGCCAGGAATCCCCCGATCGGATTCCAGTTGCCAAAGATCATGGCCGCCAGCGCCACAAAACCTTGGCCGCGCGTCATGTTATCCTCGAAGGTGCCCACCTGGCCCAGGGAGAAGTAGGCACCGCCGATGCCGGCGATCAGGCCGCCGACGATGACAGCGATGTAGCGCATGCGGTTGACCTGGACGCCCACGGTGTCGGCGGCGCGGGGATGTTCGCCACAGGCCCGCATCCGCAAGCCCCACGGGGTCTTGAAGATGACATAATTGACCAACACCAGCAGGATAAGCATGATGTACACGGTCGGCTGGTTCTCGAACAGGATGGGGCCGATGATGGGGATGTCAGCCAGGAGGGGGATGCGCACCAGATTGAAGGCACCGGGCGTGCTGAGGCCGGCCGGTTCGAGCACCCGCAGGTTGAGAAAACGGGTGCCGCCTGCAGCCAGAATGTTGATCACCGTACCGGAGATGATCTGGTCAACTTTGTACCGGATGGAGAGCCAGGCATGGAGGCCAGCCATCAGTCCGCCTACCAAGCTGGCTCCCAGCACACCCATCCACAGGTTGTCAAAGGTGCTGCCAAAGGCAACCGCGGTGAAAGCACCCCAGAGCATCATGCCTTCGATGGCGATGTTGATGATGCCCGACCGCTCACAGAAGATGCCACACATGACACCTAGGGTCAGCGGGGTGGCAGCCACAAGCGTGGCTTGGAGCATACCGGGCAGATTCAGGCTGCTGCCGCTGGTAATCCACACCAGAAAGGCAAAGGCGACCAGAAAGGCCACACTCCAGTTGAGCACGGTCCGGACCGAACCGAGCTTCACAAAGAGCCGCACCCCGGCTGCAAAGAGGCAGAAGACACCGATAACGTATAGGGTAATCTGAGTGGGCAGGGAGAAGAGCGTGCCGAGGGTCCTATCGGTGAACTGGGCAACCTCACCCGCCTCCGTGCTCACCGCTCCGAGGAGCAGGCACAGGCCGCCGACCAGCACGATCAACGCGGTGACGAGCACATCCGCCCTACTCATACCCGGGGCCTCGGGAGTTGTTGCTGCTTCGGCTTGGGCAGTCATCATGCTCCCTCCTATGCTCCCCAGCCACGGGAGAAGACGGCGACCTCTACCTCCTCCTCCTTCGGCTTGCGGAGGCGGTAGACGATGCGTATGATCTCCGGTGCGGCGATAAAGACGATGACCAATGCCTGCACAATCTGCACAATCTCGGTGGGGACCCCGGCTACGGACTGCATGCGCGCCGCACCGGCGCGGAGCATACCGAAGAGCAAGCTAGCGGCGGTCACCCCCAGGGGCCGGCTTTTGCCCAGCAGAGCCAGGGCGATAGCGTCAAAACCGTAGCCAGCCTGGAAGCCAAGGGCGATGTTGCGGGTGATACCCAGGCCCTGGCTCACGCCAGCCATGCCCGCCAGGGCGCCGCTCAGGAACATGGTCAGCACCACAGTCCGTCCCACGCTCATGCCGCTGTAGCGGGCCGCATCAGGGTTGGCACCTACCGTCCGCAGCTCAAACCCCCACTTGGTCCTGAACAGGAACCAGGAGGTGAGCACCGCAGCCAACAGGGCCAGGACAAAACCCCAGTGCACAGTGACCGGATGATCCAGGAAGCGGGGCAAGTAGGCGCTCTGGACGATGTCCTGGGTGCGGCAGGTGCCCTGAGCTTCCTCCAACGGCCCGCACAGCAGCCACTCGCTCAGGCGGAAGAGGACGTAGTTCAGCATGATGGTGGTGATCACCTCATGGGCCCCGGTCCGCGCCTTGAGGAAGCCGGCAATGGCGGCCCACAGCCCCGCCGCCACGGCCCCGAGCAAGATGGCCAGGGGCAGGTGGATGACGGCTGGCAAGCCAGCAAAGGAAAAGCCAACGACGACGGCCACCAGCCAGCCCATGCCGATTTGGCCCTCGGCGCCAATGTTGAACAGCCCGGCACGGAAGCCGAGGGCGACGGCCAGCCCAGCAAAGATGTAGGGCACCGACTGCACCAGGCTATCACTGGGCCCGCGAACCGCGCTGAGTAGCGGCCGGATCCCCTCGCCGCCCATCCAGCGGCCCAGAGCCTCCAGAATCTTGAAGGGACTGCCCAGCGCGCCCTCGTACAGCGCCCCATAGGCGCGGGCCAGGTTGCCAAAGGCCAGGCCCAGCGCCTCGCCGATCTGCCCGTCGGCGATGGCCTCATACACCGCCTGATCGGTAAACATGAGCACCAGCGCCCCGATGATCAACGCCGTGAGGACAGCGAGCGCCGGAACCAGTAGCCCGCCCAGACGGCTGGCCAGCCACCCCTTCATCCAGGACCAGCCGCCGCGCCTCCTGGCGATCAGAGCCAGCAGGCCCAGGCCGAGTAGCAACGTAAGGGGCCACAACCCAAGAGCGATCAGCAAGACCAGAACCAACCACTTGCTGACCAGTGTAGCGAGGATAACCAGGACAGTTAGCGCAGCCAGCCGGACCCATAGAGGCAGAGCGGCGATCCGTTGCACGAGTCCGGGGGTCGTCTCTTTCTCAGCCAACGGCCTCGCCTCCTTTCACAGTGTCTCGAGTCGCAGGTTCAAGTCGGGAACCAGCCATCAGCAGGCCCAGCTCCTCACGGGTGACCTTGTCGGCGTCTGCCGTACCCACAATCTGGCCCTCGTACATGACGGCAATGCGGTCGGAGAGGGCCATAATCTCGTCCAGCTCCACCGAAACCAACAACACAGCGACCCCTTCATCACGCTTCTCGATGAGCTGGCGATGGATGTACTCGATGGAGCCCACATCCAATCCGCGGGTCGGTTGCGCGGCGACCAGTAGCTTGATGGGTCGCGAGAACTCACGGGCCACGATGACCTTCTGCTGGTTGCCGCCCGAGAGGTTCTGAGCTGGAAGTCGAATGCTGGGAGTGCGCACGTCAAATTCCTCTACCATCCGCTCTGCATACTCATCTACAATGTCGAACTGGATGGTCGCGCCCCGGGCAAAGGGGGGCTTGTAGTACGTGTTCAACACCAGATTGTCATAGATGGGAAAAGACAGCACCAACCCGTCCCGCTGCCGGTCCTCGGGGATGTGGGCCACGCCCAGCTCGGTGATGGTCCGAGGGGAGGCATTGGTGACATCCTGCCCCAGGATGCGCACCGAACCGCCAATAGCCTGGCGGAGCCCGGTCAGCACCTCGACCAACTCTGTCTGGCCATTGCCCTGAACGCCGGCCACGCCAAGCACCTCCCCGGCCCGCACCGACAGATCCACACCGCGCAGCACCCGCTGCCCGCGTTGGTCCTCGGCTTTCAGGCCGGTCACTTCCAACACGGGGTCTGTGGGAGAGGCGGGCCCCTTGGACACAACGAGTGCCACCTCGCGGCCGACCATCATCTCCGCCAGCTCCTCCTCGGAAGACTCGGCGGGTGTGGTCTCGCCTGTCACCCGGCCGTTGCGCAGGACGATAACGCGGTCGGCAATGGTCATGACCTCTTTGAGCTTGTGGCTGATAAAGATGATCGACTTGCCCTGGGCCACCAGACCGCGCATGATCTCGAACAGCTCTTCGGTCTCCTGAGGGGTGAGCACGGCCGTCGGTTCGTCGAGGATCAGGATCTCGGCCTCGCGGTAGAGGGTTTTGATGATCTCCACCCGCTGTTGTACCCCCACCGGCAGCACTTCGACGAGCGCCTCGGGGTCCACGGCCAGGCCATACTGCTCCGAGAGGGCGCGGATACGACGGACGGCCACGCGTCGATCGAGGGCCGTCGTGATCTCGCGCACAGCCGGATAGGAAGCGACGGCAAAAAGGAGGCCCAGGAACACCAGCAGCGGGATGGAGGCTGCCTCGCCTAGGGTCAACCCCAGGGCAACAAACAGGACCACGGCCCCCACGGCAGTGACGGGTAGGTACAGGCGCCATCCACGGCGGCTGAGGAAACCCAGCAAGAGAAAGAGGCCGTACAGCGCCGCTATGGCCGCCCCACTGATCAGGGCTGCCAGGAACCACTGCCCCACGTTGCCCGAAGCAAAGATGCTTCCCACAAAAAAAAGCAGGGCTGTTACCCCGCTCGCCAAGCCCAAGGTCCGCCAGGAGAAGGCGAACCGCGTCGGCTCGGTGCCCATCACGATGTTCTCGGCCACGGTAAAGACAGGCACCAGTTGGAAGTGTTGGTGGACCATGCCGATGCCCAACTCGATGGCGTCGTTGGGATCCTGGATCTGTACCGCCTCGCCACGGACCTCGATCTCACCCTCGTCCTGGGCATAGAGGCCGTAGAGGATGTTCATCAGGGTGCTCTTGCCCGCGCCATTCTCGCCCAGGAAGGCCAGAATTTCGCCCTCCTTCAGCGAGAAGCTGACCCGGTCGTTGGCCAGCACCCCTGGGAAGCGCTTGGTGACATCGCGCACCTCGAGAATGGGGGTCATCGTCGCTCCCTTTCCAAAGCAGCGCATTGGCCAGCCAGACAGAGTCAGGGGCGATCTACCTCTGGCCCATCGGCCGCTTTGCTACAAGCGGTGCCGGACGACTGCCCGGCACCGCTTGTGGATACTAAGTCACGTTTGCCTCGGCGATTAACCTCCCCACCCGGTGTCGATCTCGCCGTTCTTAATGCCCTGGATGATGTCGTCGACCTCCTGCTTGACCTCGGCAGGAATCTGATCTTCAAAGTCGTGATAGGGCGCTAGGCCCACGCCGCCGTTCTCCAGGGTGCCGACATAGTTGTCGCCACCGGGGAACTCGTCATTGAGGAGCGACTCCACCACGGAAAAGACGGCATTGTCCAGGCGCTTCACACACGAGGTGAGCAGGATGTCCTTCTCGTTCGGGACGGTGAAGTACTGATCCACGTCCACGCCGACGCCCCACTTGCCCCGCTCCTTGGCCGCAGCCAGGCCGCCGTTGCCGGTCTTGCCGCCGATGCCAAATATCACGTCCGCACCCTCGTCGATGAGCGAGTTGCCCACGATCTTGCCCTGGTCCGCGGCCTCAAAGTCGCCAACATAGACGCCCGAGAACCTGACGTTTTTGCCCTTCTGCTCATTGTAGTATTTGGCGCCGTTCTCATAACCGACGACAAAGATCTCCACGGTCGGGATCTGCATGCCAGCCACATAGCCGAGGGCCGGGTCCTCGGGATCCTGCATATCGGCCCAGGCTGCCGCCAGGTAGCCGATGGGGAAGGCCGCCTCGTCCGTGTTGAAGATGATGCCGGCCACGTTGGGGATAGGTGGGTCGTAGGCAAAGTCCACGATGGAGAAGTCGGTGTCGGGATATGCCTCCGCCATCTTGGCCGTGGCGTCGGCCAGCAAGAAGCCTACAGTGATGATCAGGTCATAGTCCTGCTCGGCCAACTCGGTGATGTTCTTCTCATAGTCCGCTTGGGCTGTGCTCTCGATAAACTGGGACTGGACGCCCAGCTCCTCCTGAGCCCTCTGCAAACCGTCCCAAGTATTCTGGTTGAAGCTGGCGTCATCAATCCCGCCAGTGTCGGACACCATGCCGACCTTGACGGCCTCCTCCTCGGCAGAGCCACCGCAGCCGACCACTACCAAGGACAGTACCAACAGCGCCACCAACGTGGCAGGAACCCATTTCTTCATTTCTCTCCTCCTTCGGGTAGCAATTGATTAGAGTAGAACCAAAAGTCAGGAAACACGATAGAGGCAACGCGAGAAGTTGATTGGTCTATAGGCCACCCCCTCTCCCCTGCGAATGATGGGCCACGAGCCAACTCGAGCTATTATACCCTATGTTGCCGGGATAGGCAAGACTATCGCCAAAGAGAGCTTCACTGGGGAGGTCCTGTCGAGCCTTGGAGAGCCATTGAGTGACTGCGGATGTCTCTTGTGCTCGGACGAGCCATCTGCGCTGTCAGAGCGATGGGCACGCAGCCACCCAACATGGACACGCTGCTGCCCCTAGAGGGGCGGCAGGTCAGTCCCGTTACCGCCGTCATCACCAGGCGCCAGCACCTCTCGCGAGGCGCTCCCCCCAGGCGGTGGGCCGACGATGCCCTGCTGCTCCATCGTCTCGATGAGGCGTGCGGCACGCGAATAGCCGATCCGCAACCTGCGCTGCAGCATCGAGATTGAGGCCCGGTCGTGATCGCGGACGATGGCAATGGCCTTTGGCAGCAGTTCGTCCTCCTGCGCAGCCTCCGCCTCCGCGGACTCGATCTCTTCCCACATCCTCTGCTGCACCAGTGCCTGCGACTGGGCCGGCTCCTGGGCAAGGCGCACGCCCTTCCAATAGCGCACCAGCTCCGAGAGCTCGCTGTCAGAGACAAAGCAGCCCTGCAGCCGGACAAGTTTACTGGAATCCGGGGACATGAAGAGCATGTCACCCCGGCCCAGCAGCCTGTCCGCCCCAGCCGTGTCGATGATCACCCGCGAGTCGACCTGGCTGGTCACGGCAAAGCTGATGCGCGCCGGGAAGTTGGCCTTGATCAGTCCCGTGACCACGTCGACGCTGGGCCGCTGGGTGGCAATCACAGCGTGGATGCCGGTGGCCCGTGCCATCTGGGCAATGCGGCAGATGGCACGCTCTACTTCGTCGGGCGCGACCATCATCAGGTCTGCCAGCTCGTCGATGACGACCACGATATAGGGCAGGGGCTTTTCACCCTTCTCAGCGAGCATGTGGTTGTAGGCATCGATGTTTCGGGCACGCGCGCGGTTAAACACCTTGTAGCGGTTATCCATCTCGCGCGTAGCCCAATTCAGTACGCCGACGACGCGCTCGAGCTCGATGACGACCGGGGCACGCAGGTGGGGGATGCCGTTGTAGGCTGTGAGCTCGACCATCTTGGGGTCGATCATGATAAACTGAACCTGGTCCGGCGTGCGGCTGCTCAGCAGCGAGGAGATGATGGCATTCACGCACACGCTTTTGCCCGAGCCCGTCGCGCCGGCGATGAGCAGGTGGGGCATGGCAGCCAGGTCCACGGCAATCGGCGTCCCTGCCACATCCTGGCCCAATGCGATGGGCAACGGCCCCTTGAGTTTGCGGTACACGTCGCTGTCCAGCACCGTCCGTAGGGGCACCAAAGCAACCTCAGAATTGGGGACCTCGATGCCGACGATGGAGCGACCGGGCACAGGGGCTTCGATCCGGATGGGCGAGGCCGCCAGGGCCAATGCCAGGTCGTTGGATAGGTTTGAGATCTTGCTGACCTTGATCTTGGAGCGTTTGACCCGACCACTGCTGTCCCGGCGCTCAATATAGCCTGGTTCAACCCCAAACTGCGTTACCGTCGGCCCTTGGTTCACCTCCACCACCTTGGCCGGCACAGCGAAGCTATTCAGGGTGTCCTCGATAATGCGGACGCGCTCCCGGATCTCGGCCTGGCTGAGCTCCTGCTCGCCAGCCTCGACCAGGATCTCGTCGATGGGCGGCAGATGCCAGACCTGCTGGCCGCCAATGATCCGGGGGAAAACACTGCCTTGAGGTCGCGGCGGGGCGAGGGTCGCCGCCGTTGCCGGGCGCGGGGCATCCGCGCTCAGCTGCTCCGTCGGCGCGGGCTGCGCTGCCCGCCCAGGCCGGTTGATGCGGATACCCGAAAGGGGCCCCGGCTCCCGTACGCGCCGCCACGCATCGCTGCCGATGGCCCACATATCGCGCAGGGACAGGCCCAGCAACATCATCAGGCTGACGATGGAGAGCGTAACCAAGACGACGACGGCCGCCGGCGTCCCCAATCCAGTGACCAGGAGTTCGCTGACCCAGTAGCCCAGGTACCCGCCTCCGGAGCCTTCGGCCGCCAGCGCCTGAGGATCTTCACCCCCGGCCAAAAGGTGCAAGAGGGCCAGTCCCAGGACAAAGAGCAACACCGCACCCCAGGGCTTCTCGGGTTCGACGTACACTTCGCGACCCAGCCCGACAAAGATGAGCCACAGCCCGACGCCCCCAAATCCGACGGGGACCAACCAAACCCCCCAGCCCACGGCCATCTCGAGAAGCGAGATCCAGCCTTCCATCAGCGCCCCACGCTCGACGGGCACCAGGCTAAGCAGTGTCACCAGGCCCAGCATCAACAGCAGGATGCCCACGATCTCAGGGTGCAGCGTCGCCCCCAAGTCCAGGCCGCGGCCTTTCGATTTCCTCCTAGTCCTTTTCGCCATCTGTCGATTCCACTCCGGTCCAATTATACCGCGGACGGGCTATTAGCGCAAATGTTCTAGACCGGAACTGATCCTAGCCCAATCATTCCTGAGAACCTGGATTCTGTCGCCGCCCGTCGCGTTGTGACGCCGGACGAAACACCTCTACCAAGGTGCGGGCGCAATGGGGATCGGCCAGGGCCACCAGGTGATCCCCCTCCCGGATGCGTGTATCTCCGTGCAGCAAGATCACCTTGTTTCCCCGGCGGGCTGTGGTCAATAAGCACTCCTGCGGCAATGGGAGTTCGCGCACCTGACGGCCGACCTGGGGCGAACCAGGCTCGACGCGGATCTCGATAAACTCGGTCCCCGTCAGGCGGCCCAGGCGCAGCTTGTCGGCCCGCTCCTGAAGGTCGAGCCGGCGGCTGATGCCCACCCGGTAGGCACGCACGATGTCGCTGCGGCGGATCAACCCCACCAACTGACGAGGATTCTGGCGTTCGACGACGGGCAGGCGGCCAACATCGCGTGTGCCCAGGCGCTTGAGGGCGACCCACATGGGTTCATCAGGGTACACGGTGAGCACAGAACGCGTGGTAATATCACGAACAGTGCGCCCTGCCAGCGGTCCTTGCTCAGCGGCGCGGGCCAGATCCTGCAGGGTCACAATCCCGAACAATTCCTGTTGTTCGTCCAGAACGGGGAAACCATGGTGATGGCTTTCGGCAAAGATCTGCTCCAACTCAAGCAAACCGACGTCGGCCGACACCGTGTCGACCTCCGCGGTCATGGCCTCGCCCACAAGCACACCCTGCATCACGTCGATATCGCGTCCTTGCTCGAGGCGGATACCCCGCCGCAGCAGCTTGAGTGTATAGATCGACTCCCGGCTCAAATGCTCTGCCAGGATCGTGCTGATGACCGTTGCCAGCATGAGTGGCAGAATGATACGATAGTCATCGGTCATCTCGAAGAGGATCAGGACAGAGGTGATGGGCGCTCGGGCCGCTGCGGCAAAGACCGCAGCCATGCCCACCAGAGCATAGGCGCCCGATGCGGCCGTCACGCTCGGGAATAGGCTATGCGACACCAGGCCAAAGGCACCGCCCAGCATCGCCCCGATGAATAGCGATGGGGCAAAGACACCACCCGAGCCCCCCGATCCGATGGTCAGGGAGGTCGCCACGATTTTTAGCAACACGAGGCCCAGGAGCAGCACTATCGTTCCCTGGCCGAGGAGAGCCCATTCCATGGCCTCGTAGCCCACGCCAAAGAAAGCGACCGGATTGCCTGGCACGTCCCAGCCGCGGCCCTGGTTGAGCTGGAAGAACAAGACCCCACTAAAACCCAGCAACGCCCCGCCAATGGGCGTCTTGAAATACTCGGGCAGCGCCTTCCATCCGTCGAACAGGTCCTCAAACCAGTATAGGACCCGCACAAATGCCACAGCCACAGGTGCAGCAAGCACGCC
>Ga0316577_10000091_pt1 | contig 24317 bp, 19 predicted proteins | sample S5NA_FD_203073 | JGI IMG/M metagenome (GOLD analysis project Ga0316577, IMG submission 203073) | Rhizosphere microbial communities from salt marsh grasses in Alabama, United States - S5-7_050615r2r1 | ecosystem: Host-associated > Plants > Roots > Rhizosphere | place: USA: Alabama | collected... | reverse complement strand
TTAACTTGAAAACTAAAATGATCGGATATGGTCTGCAAATTTAGGAGCATTAATCAATAATTGCCGTTCCATTCTATATACGGTTAAAAATATCCGTCAGTCAAGTGAGAAGTCGAATAAGATTAGGCGGTTAAAAATATTAGTAGAAACATTCTAAAATTGAGGTCCATCTTCTTGCCTGACTTTGGTGTCGGACGAAGATTTCACTTTAATCAATTGACGAATATCCTCAACAATAAGATAAAGGGACGGTACCAGGACCAGCGTAATCATGGTCGCAAACAGAATGCCGAAGCCCAAAGAAAGGGCCATGGGAATCAAAAACCGGGCCTGGCGGGATGTTTCAAAAATCATGGGAGACAAGCCCCCAAAAGTGGTCAGGGTGGTTAAAATAATCGGCCGAAAACGATGAATGCCCGCCTGATGGACCGCGTCTCGTCGACTCATTCCAGCCCGCTCTTTTCGGTTGGCAAAATCAATCAACACCAGTGAATCATTGACCACCACACCGGAAAGCGCCACCACACCGAACATGCTAAGGACACTCAGGCTGTAGCCCATGACCAGATGCCCGATTACTGCTCCTACGATACCGAATGGAATCGCCGACATAATGATAAAGGGCTGGATATAACTGTTCAGTGGTACAGCCAGCATGGCAAAGATGATCACAAGGGCCACCAAAAGCCCCCGTACCAGGCTCTGTATGCTTTCCCGCCGGTCAGCCTGCCGGCCCTCAAAACTATAGGTCAGGCCGGGATATCTGTTTTGTAATTTTGGTAGCGTTTCAGCTTTAAGCGACTGCAACACCTCGTCCGCCTTGCTTCTGGGTCGAACGTCGGCTGTTACGGTGACGATCCGGCGGCCGTCCCGGCGATTGATATCCGTATAAGCACGTCCCCGGTGTATGGTCACAGCGTTCCGCAATGGGATTTCATTACCGGCCGGCGTCCGCAATATCATTTCTTCAAGATTGTACTCGGAAATCCTTTCTTCCTTGGGGAGCCTAACCATAACCTTGACTTCATTGCGCCCTCGCTGTTGCCGCAAGGCTTCGGCACCATAGTAAGCATGCCGGACCTGTCTGGCCACCTCCTTAGACCTTAATCCAAGACTGCGGGCTTCCGGCTTGATCCGAAAATCGATCTGTTGTTTCCCCGGTGCAAAACCATCATCAATATCCTTTACAATGGGAAAAAACCCCAGCGCGTCTGCAACATCAGCTGCAGCTTTTTCCAATATTCCAATATCTTTGTGGCTGAGTTCTACGGATAATACGGGGCCACGTCCAGGTCCACCGGCATCGGATTCAAATAAAATGGATTCCAATCCCGGAATCATCCCCACCCGATCCCGCCAGCGTTCCGTTATTTGCGCCGTTGACACCGGGCGTTGGTTCGGCGGCGTCAGATAAATGCGAACATCGGCCGTGTTATTATTAATATAAGCAAAAATTCCCTCCATGAGCTTTTTTCCGCCATTTTCAGCAACCACCTCCTGGGCCGCTTTGATCAACCTCTGCTGCACTTTTTCGGTTTTTTGAAAGGCGGTCCCAAACGGCAAAGTGGCTGTCACTTTAGCATAGTCGGATTCGATCTTGGGAAAAAGCTCAAATCCCATGCGCCCGCTTTTCACATACCCGACCACAATCAGCAAAATAGCAATTCCCAAAGAGGTTGTCACATACCGCCATCGCAGAGCCAATCCCAGTAATGGGCCGTATTTTTGGTTAACAAAACGGACGAAAGCATTGCTGAATTTTTGCTGCCAAGCATGCATCCAGCCGAAAAACCCTTGACGCAACGGTTTCTGATGGCCGACATGGGCAGGAAGAATCAAAAAGCATTCGATCAGCGAAATCGCAAACACGCTAATTACAACTACGGGTATTTGCTTGAAAACCTTCCCTAAGATTCCGGGAACAAAAAATAAGGGGGCAAAAGCAACCATGTTGGTCAGTACGCTGAACATAACCGGCAAGGTAATCTCTCTGGTTCCAAGGACAGAAGCTTCGAACCATGACACACCGCGCTGGTGGTGATGATAAACGTTTTCCCCAACCACAATTGCATCGTCCACCACAATACCCAGGGTGACGATAAAGGCGAACATGGAAACCATGTTGATGCTCACACCCATGGCCGGCAAAAATAAAAGCGAACCCAGAAAAGAGATCGGAATGCCCAGAGCCACCCAGAAAGCCAGCCGGATCTCTAAAAACAATGCCAGCAAAATAAACACCAGCCCTAGACCCATAAATCCGTTTTTAACCAACAGTCCCATTCGCTGCTGATAGATTTCCGACCGGTCATTGCGAAGAACAACCGCCAAACCCGGAGGCAGTTCTTGATTTACCTCCTCCACCACCTGTTTGGCTGCATTGGATACTGAAACAGGGGTTTGATCACTTACTCGGTAGACATCAATCATCACGGTAGGTTTTCCGTTATAGGTGGCGGCATTATCGGTTTCTTCAAATCCGTCTTTAATATCCGCAATATCTTCAAGCAACACCTGAGTTCCATCATTGGCCGTGATAATTGGAATTTTACCGAATTCATGTCCGTAGTCTTTACGCTCTTTAACGCGAACAAGGATGTCTCCCCCAGAGGTTTTTACGGCACCTCCGGGGAGCTCAACAGATGTCCTCCCGATACGTTGAGCAACTTCCTCGAGGGTAAGATTATAGGTCCGAAGCTTGTCTTGGGAGATTTCGACGCTGATTTCAAAATTTCGGACCCCAACAAGATCCACCTGAGTGATATCCGGATTCTGAAGCAGTCGATCCCGCAAATATTCCGCATATTCACGAAGAACCGTCTCACTCTGATCACCATAAAGTGCCAATGAAACCACATAGCGCTTTCTGGAAACAATCACCACCTGAGGTTCTTCCGCTTCTTCGGGAAAAGATGTAATTCGATCCACTTCACTCTTAATATCCTGTCCCAGCTTTTGCAGGTTCTCACCTTCTATCATCTCCACGGTAACCGTACCAACCCCCTCTCTGGCGGATGCCCGAACTTCATTGACACCTTCCAGCCCCTGTACGGCTTCCTCAATGGCCAATATAATACCCCGTTCCACTTCCTGGGGGCTGGCTCCGGGATAAGGAACGGTGATTTGGACCTGATCCAGCTCAAAGTCAGGAAATACTTCCTTCTTGATATGGTAACCTAAAAAGAATCCACCCACAAGAAACACCAGCATGATAAGATTGGCTGTCACTGAATGGCCGGCCATCCAGGCAATGGGGCCTTTATTTTGGGAATCATCTTGAGGAAGGCGTTTCATGCTAAGAATTCTCACCCTTTGCTGCTTTTTCTTTCACAACTTTATCATTTTTCATTTCGGGTTTCGACGTACCGACTCGCACTGTCATTCCTTCCACAGGTGCGGCCAAATCCGAAACAATCAATTGCTCTCCGGGTTTCAGGTCATCTTTTAGCAGGACGACATCCGCATCTCGCCAGATCGGATGAACCTTTCGAATTTCCATTGTTTGGTTTTCTTTGACAATCCAGATACTTGAATTATCTCTTAGAGCCGTACGCGGAATTTGAAATACACCGTCAAGTTTACGTCCTAAAATTTTTACTCTGACATACTCGCCGATTAAAAGGGGTGCGCGATCCTTATTGGATGTTTTCAAGCCAAGCGGATCAACAACCTCCACCAAAATCCGGGCCATACGTCCTTCAGTTGCCAGATCCCCCATCAACCGGATAACCCTCCCGTTGCATTCATGTCCCTTGCCGTAGTTGATTCGGGCTTTGGAACCGGGAGCACCGGCTTTAACCGGCACATCAATCCATTCAAGACGATCCACCGGTAAGGAAACCTGGACTCTGTAAGCGTCGGTTCCCACCAGTTCAGCCAAAGAATCCTGGGGGGTTATCTGGGATCCCAAATCCACTGACTTTGAACGCACCATGGCATTGAAGGGCACCATAATTTGGGTTCGTTCTAGCTCAAGCATCGCCGCTTTTAGTTCGGCCTCTGCTGCCGATAGGTCTGCTCTGGCCTTGTCTAAGTGAGGCTGGCGCAGCGCCAGTTCCTTTTCCATTTCCTGTGCCGGTTTGCCCTGGTTTAAAAGCTCCCATTCCCTCTTGGCCACTTCTTGATGCCCCAATTCCAGTTTCAGAGCATACTCGGCATCGGTCACTGAACTTCGCTTTCGAGATAGAGCCAGCTCGTAATCCTGAGGATCGACCTGTATAATTTTCATGTCCTTTTTTAAAAACCCGCCTTCCGTGAATTCAGGATGGATCTCTATAATTTCACCGGAGACACGGGATTTTAGAATCACTTCCTGGGCAGGAATAACGGTTCCCATTGCGGTTACGATAATCTGATAACCGGAAGGTTTTACCGTTTGAATCAGAACCGTCGGACTCAACTTTGCCGGTGGTCGTTTCCGGGTTCGGGGTGCACTGTTTTTTAAATACGATGCTGCACCTATACCGACAACGAGTATAACAAGCGACAGAACAATCCTGACGATGGGTTTTGGACTTTTGGCAGGGGTCGACTGTTTCTCCGACAACATAATGTTTTGTTGATTATCTTCCATTTGCATTCCCACTAGATTTTCAAGTTTCGTTCCTTTTAATTTTAGTAACACCGCTCCAAAAGCTCTTTAGCAATATCGTGGAGCGAAAATTGAGTTAGATTTTTAAATATGTTCCTTCATGGGCTTAGCGAGTCCATCCATGTACCGCCCAGCGAACGATAGAGACTGATGCGTGCATTAAGCAGATTTGCCCGCTGTCGAATTAAGTTTCTTTCGAGTCCTTGAACCGACAACAATTGGGTCAGCACCGGCAGATAATCGGTAACCCCATTACGATACCGAATGCCTGCCTGTTCTAATGCTTTACGGGCAGTTCCCAGCACATCTTCAAGGGCCCTGATGTGTTCCCGTTGTTTTACCTCATTGACCAGGGCATCTTCAACTTCTTTGATGGCCGTTAAAACGGCTTGCCGATATGCAGACAAATTTTCATCTGCAATCGCCTGTCGGCGATCCACTTCAGCAGATCGCCGGCCCCCATCGAATATTGGTGCAGTCAAATTTCCGGCCAGGCTGAGCAGCCAATTGTCGAATAGCGCATCCACATCGCCTTCCCCATATTGAGCCTTGGCCGTAAGGCTGATTGCCGGTAAGCGATTTGCCCGGGCTGCTGCCACTTGCCAGTCCGCAGCCTTCAGACGCATTCCAGCCCTTCGCAAATCCGGCCGTGATGAAAGAAGATCGGCCGGCAGTCCGGTCGCCGGAATTTCGGCCGGTTCAGGAAAGTCTTCCCGGCTGATCTTTAATGATGTTCCCGGAGGCTTCCCCAGCAAAAGAGCCAGTTCATGCATCAAAACCTGTTCCTCAGCTTCAACCAGAGGGATCTCGGCTCTGGTGTCTTCAACAAGTTGTTTTTGTTGATAAACATCGAGAGCCGATACCATAGACATTCGAAACCTGAGTTCAACGAGCTCCAGTAAGGTCAAGTTGGTTTGAAGCTGATGTTCCAGGAGTCGTTTTTGCATCCGCTGGGATATAATGCTAACCCACCGATTGGCCACTTCAGCCGCCAGGGTCATTGCTGCTGTATTTAAATCTTCCCGGGCGGCCGTCACCTCCAAAAGGGCGGATTCTCGTCCGGCTCGAATACGTCCCCAAAGATCCAATTCGTAACTGCTGATAACTCCCAGAGAGTAGTCTTCACTCGATATGGTATTCCGGGAACCATTTTCCGACCTTTGACGCGCATAATAGGCCTCAGCGGTTCCTGTGAGATCGGGATAAAGTGCCGCACCGGCCTGCACAGCCAAAGCCCGAGTCTGAACGAGTCTGGACCAGGCCTCTTTCAAAGTTAAGTTGTCGGATAGCGCTTCAGTGATAAGCATATTGAGATCAGGATCGTTAAATTCTTCCCACCACCGGACTTCTGGTTCGGATTCTGCCGTATAGAGCGTAAAAGAGTGGGGCAATTCACCCTCCGGTGATTGCCTTTCCTGGGGCTTGAACGGGGCACAAGATGCCACCAGCAACAGAATGATGGTCAATATATGCCTACGGTTATGATACTTCATAGGTCGATGCCTGTTTTATATGATTGGTTTTTGTGTCAGTGACTAACTAGTGTCCATCCATAAATTAGGATTTTTGTTCAAGATCAAGGCATGCGAAAAAAATAACCACAGGCATATAGTTGATATTCCGAGGATTTATCCGCCTCAGGAGGATTATTTTTTGAGCATAACGCAGCTTGTCCCGTCATAGCTATTGCGAAGACGGAAGACTGGGCAAAAAGACCATTTATGGATGGACACTAACTACGATTTATCGTGTTAAATATCAAGAAATAATGTGCTAACTCAAGTCTCGCGACTTTATTTTTCAGTAACGCGAGTAAAGACCTTTTAGCAATAATCGGGTGCGAAACGATAAATCAGACAGGTAAAAACTGCCAGAAAACGACACTAAAATTGCCGAATATTGTCTCAAACGCCTGATTCTGCGATCTGTCTATCCAACTTAACCAATCGATATCTCTTCTTTTTATAGCTTTATCACCATTTTGCATAATTTTTGCATAAACTTTAAAGGAAAAAGTTCCGATACTTAATATAAAAAGGGCACCTTATGAAATCCAAGGCTTTCGTGTTACCTCTGCTGTTGACGGCGTTAGTGTTTGTTATTTCAGGATGCATGGAGAGAATGCCATACAATTTCAATGGTAAGGTCTCCCGTTATCCAAACTCTAAAATTGTGAACATCATGCGGCTGAATGGCGGGTGCTATGCCGAACTCGAAACCATTGATTCAGGGGAAAAAGTCTTGGAATATTATAAAAATCATATGTCCCGGACAGGTTGGTATATTCGGATTGATCGGAGATTCGAGCCGTCGCATATAAATAATCCGGAAAATACTGAATTCTTGGCCCTTTTTAAAGGCCGCGAAGGCTTAATGATTGAAACATGCACCCCCACCAATGGCGGAAAAACAAAAATAGCTTTGTTCTTAGGAGAGACCGATGTTTAAAAAAAGATCATTTTGTTTTTGGAAGATTTTTAAAAATAGGAAAGGTTTCACTTTAACTGAAGTTGTCGTTACCCTCAGCATTCTCGGTATAATGGCAGCTATTTCAGTACCCAGCTATTTGTCCTGGTTGCCCAGACATAGACTCCAAACATCGGCAAGGCAAATATACGATGACTTGAATCTGGTGAAAATCCAGGCCGTAAAAGACAACGGAAATGCATGTATTCAGTTTTATCCTGCTACTGATACTTATACCATTTATATTGACGTAGATGGAGTCACGGGTTACACCGCGGGTGTCGACACTCTGATAAAGGGTAACGTTGCATTGGAAAAAGACGTACATATTTCAGGCACATCGTTAACGTCTGATACCTGTGGATTCAATAATAGGGGGTTGTTGGCTTCCGATATCCTTCCAACCATTGCCCAAGGACAAGTCAGTTTGACAAATCCGACCACCCTTGTAATGCGTGTTGATGTGAATGCTGCCGGCGGTATCAGGATATTGTAACCAGCACGAATGGCTGGGCACACTGGAGTTAACTTGCACGATTATTAGATTTTCTTCTTAATCCAAGCATTTCATTCTTGTGTAACGCACAAAAGCTTTTAACCAAATCTGCAAAATTATTTACCATACCTCTTTTCATGTTCACACGACTGATTTAAAGCATGTTCCTTTGCATTACACAGCTTTTTCTTGTCAAACTTTAATCAACGACATATAGTTTAAACTTGCGGCGGGATTTAATCCATCGCTGAATGAAATTGACAAGCCAGTCTTAAGTTCTTAGTTTTCACCTAATCATGGTCAAAATTACCGAAGCAAATACAGAAGAATTTATTGAAAGAGCTAAGGAATTAATCCGGGAATATGCCCAATCCCTTCAATTTGATTTAAAGTTTCAAGACTTTGATAAAGAGATGGAGGATTTTCCCGGACAATATGCTTCCCCAACGGGCTGTTTGTATATTGCGCTGGATGAGAATCAGCCCATCGGCTGTGTGGCCCTTCGAGATTTAGGGCAAGGCATCTGTGAAATGAAACGTCTTTATGTAAAACAGCTTTTCAGAGGACAAAAGGTCGGTAAGTTATTGGCTGAGATTGCCATCAAAGCTGCCAAAGATATGGGGTATGATTATATGAGGCTCGATACGGTCCCTTCAATGAAACAGGCCAATATGTTATACAAAGTACTCGGTTTTAAAAATATCGTGCCATATCGGTTCAATCCCATTGAAGGCGCTACTTTCTTTGAATTGAATTTAAAAGAATAAGGAAATTATTTATGTTAAAGCTTAAAATAAGGATTTTTAAAAATGGTGATGGAAAACCGGATACAACCATGACGGTTCCTCTTGCCGTCATTAAGGTAGCGTCAAAATTGGTGCCGCGCAAAGCCGTAAAGATTCTGGACGACCTGGGTATCGACTTTGACCAAATCGTTGATATCTCAAAGACCGATGAGCCATTGGGCGTCTTGGCCGAAATAGAAGAGCACAAAAAAGACAGAAAAATCATCATATCCATCGAGTAGATAATATCCGCTGACAATTTAGAATTAAGTTAGGTAAGCCATGGGAAATTCAGAAGAGAATAAATCGGAAATTGAAAAAGTCCGGGATGATCTGTTCAATTTTGCCATTGACCGGGAAGATATCAAATGGCTCATGGAACGGCTCCCAAAAGAGGCAAACATCAAGCGCAACACGGTTGAGTATGAACTCCAGATATTAAAGATCATCAGTATAGGATGGAGCATATCCTATTATATGGAAAACAATCCCCACAAGAACCCGCTTTTAGAGCATTTCTGGTTGGCGATTTATGAATTTTCACGAAATCTGTCAACAACAACAGAACTTATGATCGGCCAGGATATCGATTATTTTCAAATTCTACAGGAACGGCTCGACATGTATGTGAATGCCATGGCCAAAAACCCAGAGGCAACGGAGCCTTCCACCGTCATCGGCCCGGAGTTTGCCAGGAACTGCGGGAATGCAGATGATATCTTCACATTTATGACCGGCTCAAAAATGTTCCTTTCAATCACCAGCCAAGTCAAGGAATATCTTGAAAAGATTAATCTGACATAACCCGGATGCTGCCGGGGCATAGACGATCTGACAAAGAAAAAAATACTCAAAGCGAACCTGAAACTCTTTGACTAAGAAAGAAGCCGTTAATTACATCTTAGGGGAAAAATTATGAAAATAGCCATTGTAGGAATCGGCGGTGTGGGTGGATACTATGGTGGATTATTGGCGAAACGGTATTTTGATGATGAGGATATCGAGATTGTATTCATTGCCAGGGGAGATCATCTCGAACAAATAAAAAAAAATGGATTGAACCTTATCACAGAAAAAGAAACGTTTATCCTAAGACCCGATTTAGCCACTGACAATCCTGCCGACTGTGGAATATTTAATTGTGTCATTTTCTGTGTTAAGACCTACGGTCTTGAAGAAAGCGCCAAACTTCTTTCATCTTCCATCAATGAGAATACCGTCGTCATATCCTTGTTAAACGGCGTGGATAATGCCGATCGGCTGAGTGCTGTTCTGAATAAAGGAAAAATATTTAACGGATGTGTATACGTTGGAGCGCATATCGTTCGTCCGGGTGTGGTTCAACAGGCAGGTTCGATGAACCAACTGTTTTTTGGAAATAAATCCGACGATAAAATGGAAGCAAAACATATCGAAAATATTTTAAAGCAAGCAAGTATAGATGCCCAATACAGAATAGATATTGAAAATATTGTATGGGAAAAGTATGTTCTCATCTCTGCATTTGCCACTGCAACCACCTTTCTGGGTAAGACTATGCGTGGCATTATCGATAGCAAAAACGGACGGGAGTTGCTGGATGATCTTCTTACGGAAGTATTACATGTCTCCGAAGCGAAGAGGATTAACCTGCCCAAAAATATAAGAAAAGAAATCATCTCGAAAGTGAGCACCTTCCCCCCTGATGTCAAAACTTCCATGCAGATGGATTCCGAAAAAGGAAATAAGACGGAACTGGAGACGTTCACCGGATACATTGTCCGTGAAGCCGGTATATATGGTATATCTGTTCCCACTTATAAAAGAATTTATACCGCTTTAAAGAGACAATTACACGGATAGCGCAATAGACAGTAGAATTTATTTCCAATATATTTTATCTGGTTCAAGGAAGACGATCCCGCCTTGGCGGGATTAACCACAGGAATACATAATTTATTTTGAGGATTAACCCGCAAGGAATGGGGGCGGGATAAAGGGTGATGGATTTCCAAAGAAGCAAACCCTATGCCTGTAAATTTCAGGTTTTATACTTTTTTGCCAGCATTTCATATTTCGCTTTTACGATTTCAAATCCATTTTTTTCTTTGATTTTTTTTAGATATAAGTAGGGAAGATACCATTCTTTATTATATGTCCCAATTTTTCTGAATACATCAAGATTTGCTGAAACCAGCAAGTCGAAGGCAGTTTTGCTCATCCCCAAAAAATATCCTGCTTTATTCATGCTTATCAATCCATATATATCCGTATGGTATTCTTCATGATGATATGCGGGCATTAATATAATTTTCTCAATGCTATCCTTGTTTTTCATCGTTTTAGAAATTGAAAATGATTTTAGAACAAACAGCAGTTTTTCTAATCGTGTTCTTCTATGAAATTTTGGAAGAGATATTAGATCAAGTTCAGGATGATGATCAATGAATTCAGAACACGCTTCTTTAATTTTTAAAGCTCTCCAGGAAGCGATTCTTTTTAGTCTCGATTTTTTATAATGACTGACACTTCTTCCCAAATATTGCCTTGGGTTCTTCCCTCCAAATTTTCTTAAGAATTCCAGTTCCTCTTCGACCTCTGAGAACAATGTATATCCCCTTTTTTTTCCATAAATCTCTTCCCGGATTTTTTCTACCTTATATCTTGACCCTGAATGCAGGGCTCTCTTTGCTCTTTTTTTAAGTCTCAGGGCATCATCATATATTTTTTTACTTACTGTTTTTAACTCACCGTCTTCATATCGAACAAACCACTGGTTTAATATGCGTGTCGGATTAATTTCCAAAGTTTCTTCTAAAAATTTTAAAATCGGCTTTATATCTTTATATAGGACGCGCTCTTGTTTCTCCATTAAATGAAGTTCTCTTATCAGTTCTTTGATGTCAGGCCGGTAAAAACCCTGATCAATAAATTTTTGTTCCATGGCGTGTTCTATTTTTTTCTTAACGGTTTGGGTCACTTCGCTGAAAATTCTATAATCAACCTTTTTGACATCTTTATTTTGGTAAAATTCCCAGTAAAGATCCGCTTCTGATACATCGTCATTCAAAAACAGCCACAACTTCACCATTTCCTTAAAATACGCCCCATTGACTCTTTTTATGGCCTGCTTTGGCGGCTCTTCACCAAAAATTAATTTATAATTTTCTGCTGAAAGAGAGTTGATCCTGCCATGCACCAAATTATAAGCCAGATCATACGGAAGACCGATATCATCAGCCACCTCAGATATCCTGCCACTGGAAATTCTTTTAAGAATTTTTTTTAATATCTCTTCATTTAACTCAACCCGTTGCTCAACGGATGATTTTATTTTTGAATACATTCTAACTACCTGTATTATTATATATGTGTTTAGTTTCTTAATCCGTCTTTTTCACGATCTAACCCTAAAAGGCGACATAAAAATTGCGTTTTCCGACTATTAAGAGTAGCTGGATTATGAAAAAAATACCTGAAACCGGATCAAGAAGACACAAATAGATACCACAATAAACTACCACTATGTAGTATTAAAATGCTCATTTAAGAAAAAATGTCAATAATGATACTTGATCATTAGGCTCAGCTGGTTTAGGTTGACAAAAACGCTGATTTTTTTGTCCCAAAAATAATATAGGAAGAGACCTTTGAAAAATGCTCATTTTTGTTATAGCTCAAGGAAGGCGATCCCGCCTTGGCACAATTAACCGCAGGAATACATTGAGTATTTTGAGGATTGAAATTTGAGCATGACGCAGAAATTGGGCAAAAAGGGGCGTTTTTCAAAGGTCTTCAGGAACCACTTATGATAACGCTACTAGATTACGGCGCCGGCAATGTTCGGAGTGTCATCAATGCCATAAAAAGCATTGGCGAAAACGTTAAAATTGTTGCTGATGCGGATGATATTCTGTCTGCTGAAAAACTGGTCTTTCCCGGTGTCGGTAATTTCAGAAGTATGATGCGGATTCTGTATCAGAAACAATATGTTGATCCATTGAAAGATTATCTTAAGTCAGGCAGGCCGTTCCTTGGCATATGTCTTGGATTGCAGGCTTTGTTTGAAAAAAGTGAAGAGGCTCCTAATACAAGTGGTTTGGGCTTTTTCTCAGGACAGGTTAAAAAATTCGACATCAATCTTTCAGTTCCGCATATTGGATGGAATGGCGTCAACATAAAAAAATCTAACCAGATATTTAACGGGCTGCGGGGTGATGAAAAGTTTTATTTTGTGCACTCATTCTACGTTGAACCCGAAGACGACCCCATTGTTTTGACCACAACCAACTATGGTATAGAGTTTGTAAGCAGTATTCAAAAAGAAAACATTACTGCAACACAGTTCCATCCGGAAAAAAGTGGAAATGCAGGAATAAAATTGCTAAAAAATTTTATTCAATCTTCTTTAGAACAAATAGAAGTAAGTTATGTTTCCCATGAAACCCATCTGGCCAAAAGGATTATCGCCTGTCTGGATGTCAGATCCAACGACCATGGGGATCTGGTGGTGACAAAGGGTGACCAATACGATGTCAGAGAAGACGGCAATGTCAGGAACCTCGGCAAACCGGTTGAGCTTGCCGAAAGGTATTACAGAGAAGGGGCCGATGAGATTACTTTTCTGAACATTACAGGGTTCAGGGATTTCCCTTTAGAAGACATCCCCATGTTATCGGTACTTAAAAGGACGTCCGAACACGTTTTTGTTCCATTAACCATCGGTGGTGGCATTCGAGACTATACCGATCAAAGGGGAAGAACCTATACCGCTCTGGAGGTTGCTTCAGCATATTTTCGGTCAGGCGCAGATAAAATTTCCATTGGAAGTGATGCGGTCTTAATTGCTGAAGATTATGTAAAAACAGGCAAAATGACCGGCAAGAGTTCCATCGAACAAATATCCAAGGTCTATGGTGCCCAGGCCGTTGTTGTATCCATCGATCCCAGAAGAGTCTATCTATCGTCACCGGATAACGTCGGCCATCATGTTATTAAAACAGATATCAAAGGACCCAATGGTGAAGGGTATTGCTGGTACCAGTGTACCATAAAAGGGGGCAGAGAAGGCAGAGATCTGGATGCCGTAACCCTTGCCCAGGTGTGTGAGAAGCTGGGCGCCGGTGAAATACTGTTAAACTGTATCGATAAAGACGGTACGAATTCAGGTTATGATATTGAGCTAGTCAATGCGGTCAAAAACGCAGTAACCATCCCGGTTATTGCATCCAGCGGTGCTGGAAGTGTAGAGCATTTTTTTGATGTCTTTACAAAAACAAACGCTGAATCCGCATTGGCAGCCGGGATCTTTCACAGAAAAGAGGTACCGATATCGGCTGTAAAAGATTATCTGAAAGATAAAGTGGAAATCAGGTTGGCAAATAATAACTCAAGTTTTGCACCTCCTTGTTGAGGTAAAGTTTTATCTGACCTTACTTTATCAGGTCTTATTCAAATAGATTTAGATGGTGTTGTTACGGGGTGTACTTCCCCCGTTTAACGATATTGGCGGAGCGGCTTCGTCATTTCAATGGCTTAGCAGTGGGGGAAACCGCGGCTCCCGCTTGCTTTTTGCGGGAGAACGCGGAGGGGGCAGGAATGCCACCGCTGCTAAGTCATTGAAATGACCAGACACGTAGACACCGGAGTGGAACGGGGGAAGTACACCCCCTAAACAAGAACATTTCGATAACTTCGGAGTTCATCGCCATGTGTATTCAAAAAAGGTGCTATATATCACTTCATCGCTGTGTGACCCAATATTTTAGGATGTGTGAACTGTACAAAATGTATAAACAAAAGTGTCATACATCCTAAATATTGGGTCACTACGATCCATCGTGCAAGTATAAAGACATATCGCCTTTTTTGAATACACATGGCAATAATCTTTCACAAATAACATGAGGTAAAAAACATAACCATGTTATTAGGTTACATGCCCACAACCAATGTTCCCAGGATCGACATTATTAAGATCATAACCATAAAAACAAAATCCAACACCCCATCGATAATTCTATCTAACATGTTATCCTCCGTTTAGTTTTGAGAATCACTATAGTTTTCATAAAAAAAATCTTGAGCCTCTTGAACAGAATTAAAAAATATCCAATCTCGCTTGATGGTAACCCCGTTCTTTTTCAAATTTACCTCAACCGCAGTGTTTCCATGATATTCAAAGCTTTCATGATAATCTGAATAATAGTTTTGTAGTGTCATTGTTGTTCTCCTTTTTAAGGTAATTTTGTTTATATTTATTATCTTAAGTTTATTTATATAAACATTGAAAGCAAAAAAAATTACTTGGCGTTCATCCACAAATAAAGCAGGCTAAAAAATAAACACCCGTTGAAGTACCGGGTCAGGTTAATATCCCGAGGATTTACCTGTCTCAGGAGGATTATATTCCGAGCATATCGCAGCTTGTCCCGTCGTACCTATTGCAAAGACGGAAGATCGGGTAAAAAAACCATTTTGGGATGGACACTATCTGAATTCCCTGCACGTCCAGATAACTTTTCCAATAATACGGATGCTGTTTATGTCGTTACCCTGAAGATAAATCGGTGAATATTCTTTGTTGTCACTATGTAAAACCAGTTTGTTGGGATGTTTTTCCAGCCTTTTGACCATTATGGTATCATCAATACCAACAGCATATATGGCGCCCGCCAAAATATCCTTTTGAGATTCATCCACAAGTACGGTATCTCCATCCTTTATTTCAGGCTCCATACTGTTGCCGAAAATATCCATTAAAACCATTTTATTTACGTTTCCTTTGGTTGTGAGCCAGTCTTTTCGGAAACCGTAATATCCTTTTATTTCAGATCCGACCTCAAAAGAACCGCCGCCCGCACTCAAGCGGGCTTTAACTTTTGGAACGTTCTCAAAAAGAGAGTCATTCGGACCAGCTTGTTTCAAAAAGGTAGGGCCTGAGCCGGTTTCAAGCCAGTCAGGGTTTAAACCAAAGGTTCGATATAACTTCAAGATCCACTTGTCAGGTATGGAATCCTTTTTACGGGCTTGAGTAATTGCCGATCGGTTAATATTCAAAGCAGACGCCAGTTCAGTTTGCGAAGCGATCCCAGTGGCTTCAAAAACTCGTCGTAAAAAAGATTCAAATATAGGATAGGCCATATTTATCTCTTAGAAATTAAGGTTAAATTGATAAGTTTATTTAACTAAACATATATTTATATAAAATGCAACACTTTTTTAAAAAAAAGTTACACAAAAAAACACAGCACCCCGAATAATGAGCAAAAAGGTTTTTTTAATTATTTTTGACAGCTTTTCCTGGCCAATTCTTTAACGCGCAAAAGTCCGGGACTGTTATTAAGATACATGAGCGGGGAGGAATATCCTGCGGCCATAAAATATTTTTCAAGATCATCAAAAAGAACCGGCCGGTCAGGCCACCGAAAATGTTTTTCGCGCTGCTTCAATTCTACCCATAGTTTATTGGCCGAAGCTTTTTCTTTAAATACCAAATCTTTAGCCGTATCACAAAGAAACATTTCACAGATGATTGGCTTGATTCGCCACAAGCACCCATCATCGCCCAAATAAATACATTTAAATCCATTATTGGGTTTTTTAAGCACCATCTCCAATGCGTTGATCTCCGTTTCATTCGATACCAGCACGTTCACCACAACATCTCCGAAAAACGTGATGATGCCTTCGCGGGAACAACAGGCACTTACTTTGCTTTGATAACACTTTTGGGTGCAGATGTTTTCAAAATGCTCGTCGAGAAATTCGTCCACTGCATCACGAAACAATAGATAATCAGAAATTTGTGATAAAAGGTGCTGTTTTTCCTGCACGGAAATCTTCTTTAGGTGACAATAGACCATATTCAGTGTTTCTATCTGTTCTTTATGGTAAGAATTCATTATTGTTATTTTTTTTGTATTACCAGATAAACATGAATATCAATTTGCACAACAACCTTAGCTGGAATTTAAACATTAAGTCTTTTATCAATTTTTTATTGATTTGCCAATGAATAAGCTTTTAGGCATATTTACAGGATACAAAACTTGAGTCACCGGCTATAAACGGCAATTAACTCTATTTTTATTGACCATTCCAGCACCAATGAGATAAAAGTCGAAGGTATAAGAAAATTGGACAATGATTTCCAGCATATTGGAAAGTCAAACGCTCATCACAATGAAACACCGAAAAAAATATGAACAAACATTTATCTCTATCATTATTTAGACATCCCGATCTGGTCGTGGCGCCCTGCAATTTCGGCCACGGCGTTTTTGCTGCCAAATATATTCCGGCCGACACTACGCTGGAAGAATGTTATCACTTGCGTATTAGGAAGGAAGACTGCTCGGGTATTATAGATGACTACGTCTATGGTATAGCTGAGGATGATGATTCACAAGACGCATCCGAATATTACTCTCTTCCACTGGGATGTGGAAGTATTTTTAATCATTCTGACGAACACAATACCGAATACTGGCACGATACGGAACGGGATCTGATCGTTTTCCATACCATTAAAGATGTTTCTGCCGGTGAACAGTTGTTTATCAATTATGGCAAAGATTGGTGGGAAACACGTGATTTAACGCCCGACAACGACAAATAGGGGCATATTGAGATAGTGCAATATTTTCATGAAGATGAAAGGCCTTTGATAAATGCATAACCTATTTTAAATTCTATACAATTATGCAAATTCGTCAGGTTGACCGAATGGATTTTTTTTGATATTTATATAATACGTTTTATCGATATCGGTTATTCAATTAAAACTTTAGAAAAATTTATTCACAGCCGATGGGTTAAATTGAGCCCCCGCAACTCAGAGACAAAAGGAATCTCCCCAACAGTTCAACCCCTGTAGGCGAGATTTTCGCTTTTCTCCAGAAAGCAGCGGGGAATTTCATTTTGATGAACTCGAAACAAATTGGTATTAAGACGGCAAAGTAGAAAGTTTTTGGTTCCTCTAATAACACCAGCGGGATTACGAAGCCGTCAATTTTAGATCTTGAACAAAACTGGCATGAGACTCTTCCTGAACATCATACTTTTGATCTCAACCATACTTGCATCCTATGCCGAGTATGCTTATTTCACTGCCATTCCACCAAAACTGGGCAAGGTTGCCCCGTTCACGGTTAGGTCCCAAGGGTTTTTTACTTTTGATCAAGACAAGGCTCTTGGCGGCAGACGCGATATAGCCCTCTCTCGGTATATCCCTTTGTACACCTATCTTCCAAGTAATGCCCAAAAAGTTAGAAAAAGAATGGGAGAACTTATAAAAGAGATCTCATTTCTTCAAGAACAAAAACCTTTTACAGGGAATGAACTGGTAGAATATCTTCATGAAGCATTCGGATTAAAACTCGGTTTGGTTGAAGCAGAAAAATTTCTTCACTACAAAAATATGACGAATCTTTTGAACGGCATCCTCACCGTTGAAAAAAGCATCATGAAAAATATCATAGCGGAAAATTCTAAGCCTTACCATGGTAAAGCCACAGTTGAGGTGCGCTACCCCGAACCAAAAGGAATTGTGTCCCACCCAACGGATGAAGTCATTACCCTGGAACAGGCCCGTATCATGCTTCAGGACAAAGCCACCGAGCTGTTTTGGCAAGTAGATAAAGGCGTATTGAATCCTGTTATAGAAATATTACAATCCGCACTCCTGCCAACCTTGAAATATGACAACGATGAGAACCACAGAAGGATCGAAGAGATCGTCAGGCGTTATCCCTCCAAAATAATTCATTACCAACCAGGGGATGTCCTTGTACCGTTTCGCAAAGTGATCAATGAAGAAGATTTATTGCTGATCGTGTCTTATCTGGAGTTTGCCAAAAAAAATCTTTATAGCCTAATTCCTTTTATATTTATTGTAGCACTATTTATAATAGTATTCAACGACCTGTTTATTTTGAAAATTTTAGGCTCCGGACAACGGAAAACAATCCATTTCCGTCCGCTCCTCTCTTTATTGATCATAAGTGTCTTGTTATTCAAGTCTTGGCTCTTGTTCACACCCTTTCCCTTGTATTTTGTCCCTTTCGCCATGCTCCCACTTATTATCATTCTTTTAAATCACGGAAGAGTGGCCGCTACTTGGTCTACGATAATAGGGGCGATTTTGCTATCGTTATTTTCAGCCCGATCCTTTCAGATATTCCTTTTTTTCACCTTCGCTGGTCTGGCTGCTGTCTTGTTATCCTCCAAGATAAAAAAACGCACCCATATTTTACTCCCTTCGCTCATCGTTGGAATTATCAATGTAGTTGTGCTTTTTACATTTTCTTTAAAGTGGCAAGACATCGCTCCTCTTTTGGGTAAATCGAACGAAATTCTGATGTATTTAAAGACCTTGGTATTTGACAAGAGTTTGTCCGCTAATCTGGGTTGGGCATTTACAGGCGGCATTCTATCAGGCCCCATTGCATTGTGTCTTTTGCCGATTTTAGAAATGGGCCGCTATGCCACTTCCAACTTTAAACTAGCAAAGTATTCCGATCTTCAACATCCCCTTCTAAAAGATCTTTTTGATAAAATTCCGGCGACTTATCAGCATAGCATGACGATGGCATCTCTCGCCCAAGCCGCCGGAGAAGCAGTGGGAGCGAATACGCTTCTTTTGAGAATAGGCGCTTATTATCATGATATCGGAAAAATGGGTGAACCCATGTTTTTTTATGAAAACCAATCTGGCGGTGAGAATCCTCATGATAAATTGGAGCCGTTAAAAAGCGCCCAAATTATCATCAATCATGTAAAACATGGAGAACGGATTGGAAGACAAAACGGGCTTCCCGAAGTTATTGTTGACCTTATCAAACAGCATCATGGCACGCTGTTTGTGGAATTCTTCTACGATAAAGCCGCCAAAGCAAACAGCAAGGTCAAGCCCCGTAAAAAGGATTTCCGATATCCTGGCCCAAAGCCCCAAAGCCTTGAAGCCGCCATATTGATGATTGTGGATTCGGTTGAAGCCACTTTTAGATCCATGGAGGCGCCGACTCAGGAACAAATTGAAAAAATGATTCTTCTCAATATTGTAAAACGAATTGCCGACGGTCAATTCGACGAATGCAATTTCTCTACGAGCGATATAGCAAAAATTGTTGAAACACTGACCCATTCCATAGAGGCCACATTCCACTCACGGGTAACATATCCATGGCAGGAGAAAAAGAAACTATGAGAATCAAGTTTTGTTTTTTTGGATCGACTTGTTATTAGAAAAGGGGTGTGGTCATTATTAATTATCTTCACCAGAGGAGATATGAAATGAAGGAAAAACAGTATAAGGATATGGATAGAACTTATAAAAAAAAAGACCTTCCCTAAAAATATTTAGAATTTGTAACCAATACATCCTCATTCGGAATCAGATCTTCTCGATTTTGATAATTTTAATGCTATCTATAACGGTTGCCGTTCCTGGATCTTGTTTCGGAGAAACTAAACGCCTGTTTCGAATTGGTACCGGCGGGCTCACAGGTGTCTATTACCCCATCGGCAAATTGATCGCCAAAGGCTTGACAGCTCATTCAAAAGAAGAGAAAACCTCAGAAACCGGGGTACTGGGTATATCCGGATATATTGGTGTGGCCCAAAACTCTGCCGGCTCCATAGAAAACGTTCAGAATATTGCATCTGGAGAAATCGAAGCAGGTTTAGTCCAAGCGGATGTCGCTTCTTGGGCGTTTCGTGGAGAACATGCCTTTTCTGGGGATAACAGCGCTCGGGTTGTCCGAGCTGTTGCAAGCCTTTATCCAGAGTATTTTCAAATTGTTACACGAAAAGATGCAAATATACACAGTGTGTTGGATCTTCGAGGAAAACATATTTCCCTTGATGAGGTCGGCTCTGGCACGCTGTCTGTCATGCGAATTGTTCTTAAAGCACATGGCTTGTCTGAAAATGATTTATCGCCTGTATATCTAAAACCGGTGTTTACCTATGACAAAATGGTGAAAAATGAGCTTCAAGGTTTTGTAATGATGGCGGGAGCTCCGATGGAAGCGGTCACCACATTATCCGATATCGGGGTATCACTTGTTCCCATTATGCCACAGATGGCGTCTCGAATTAACAAACAATTCCCTTACCTTGTTCCAGCACAAATACCAGCAGGAATTTATTCGGGGATTCCTGATACACCCACTCTTCAGGTATATGCCCTGTTTGTGGTTAGTTCATCAATGGATGAAAATCTTGTTTACCAAGTTACTGCTTCCCTTTGGAGCAAACGGACACAGACGCTGTTAAAAGAAGGGCATCCTCAAGGAAAATCGATCAATCTGAAAACAGCATTAACAGGCCTTTCCATACCTCTTCATCCAGGTGCTGAACGTTTTTACCGGGAACACAACATGAAGCCAAAGGAAATTCATACTAAATGAAGCAGTCTCGTTCATTTTTTCAGATTCTGCTATGGAGTGCCATGGTATTGGTCATTGTAGCTGTAATCACAGCAGGTATACTGACAAACACCACCCTTCGTTCAGTAGAAAAACACTTGCCCAGCACACTTGTTACAGAACTTCATGACCTATCTCTTGTCCTCGAAGATCTTGCTGCAGTCGTCTCTGCTGCTGAAATAACAAAGGCTAATCCCAACCCAAAAAATTTCACACAACTTCGTAATAAGGTCAAAATCGTTTACAATGGTATTGTAACACTTCGCAACACATATGTGTTTGACAATCTAATCCATGCTTCCGCTTTCCACGCAATAGTGGCACCGGCCATTGCCGATTTGCAAATTTGGCTTTCCGAAGGGGTCTCTGGTTACGGTCCGAAAACAGAGATGACACTGAATGTCGTCCTATCCCGCATTTCTGAAGCATATCAAAAAGCAAGAACTCAATACTACGATTCCCAAATAACCGTCCAGTCGATGCTGAATGATCAGCGAAATCAACTTGATCAATTGTTGTTCAACGTCAATATGCTCTTTTTAATGACCCTGATAACCACTATCCTAATGATTTCCTTACTCATCCGTCAGCATATTCTTCAACGTCGAGAAACTGAGGCTCAAATCGAACGCAAACGTGCCGAGAAGTCCTTGAGAGAGAGTGAGCAGCGATTTCGACAGCTTTCTGAGGCCTCCTTTGAAGCGGTTGTCATTCATGATAACGGCGTAATTATAGAAGCAAATGATCAGTACTATAAAATGTTTGGATATTTGCCGGATGAATTGGTTGGTGTTGATTCGATTTCTTTGACATCAACGGAAGAATCGAAAAATCAGATCAAAAGGCATATTAAAGCTGGAGATTTAGGTCCATACGAGGTCGTTGGGATAAAGAAAGACGGCTCACACTTTCCTATGGAAATACGGGGAAAAACAACGCAAATTTCAGGTGAAACAGTTCGAATGTCTTCCATAAGAGATCTTACAAACCGGAAAAAATATGAAGATGCATTGCGTAATAGCGAAGAACAATTAAAATCTTTTTTAAACGCCAATCCGAATCCGGTTGTTGTGTACAACTCCCAGGGGCATCCGTTATTTTTGAATCCTGCTTTTACTAAAATTTTTGGGTGGACTATGGAAGAATTAGAAGGGAAAAAAATTCCATTTGTGCCTCCCGATCAGATGTTGATTACCAACGAAAAAATCCAACAGCTCTTTCAATCTCATAAAACTATAAGTTTTAACACCCGTCGATTAACGAAAAATGGAGATATTCGTGATGTTCTAATCAGCGCCTCAGAAATTAAAGGTAATGAGAAAGAGGCAGCTGGAATGGTCGTTAATCTAGTGGATATTACGGAAGCAAAGAGGTTGGAATCAAAATTTCAGGCAGTTCAGAGAATAGAGTCATTGGGTATCTTAGCAGGCGGAATTGCACACGATTTCAACAATATCCTTGCCTCGATCATCGGGTATACGGAGCTGGCTCTTGACATAGCAAAAAAAGGAACACAACAACGTGAACACCTTAAGGAGGTTTTAATCGCAGGCAACCGTGCAACAGATCTTGTCAAACAAATTCTTACTTTCAGCCGCCAAGCCAATCAGGAACAAAAACCCGTTCAGATAAAATTGATTGTAAAGGAAGCCCTTAAGCTGCTCAGGGCTTCTATTCCATCTACCATTGCAATCGAACAGAAAATTCAAAGCACTGCATTGCTTATGGGCGATGCAACCCAGATCCACCAAGTGGTGATGAACCTGTGTACAAATGCCAGCCATTCCATGTTAGATAAGGGGGGGGTGTTAACCGTAAACCTTTCAGATTTAGAACTCAATTCAGAGTTCATCTCCAGGCATTCAGATTTAAGCCCTGGTTCCTATATCATGTTAACGATAACCGATACCGGTCATGGTATGCCACCTGAGGTTTTGGAAAAAATATTCGATCCTTTTTTCACAACCAAGGAAAAAGGAGAAGGCACCGGTATGGGGCTTTCGGTTGTTCACGGTATTGTTCACAGCCATGGCGGTACAATCTACGCTTACAGTGAACCAGGAAAAGGTTCTACCTTCAAAGTGTTTTTTCCTGCCATAGAGAGTCTTATGACATCAGAGGAAAAAATCGACACATGGATTCCCACAGGAACCGAACGCATCCTTTTTATTGACGATGAGCCTGCCATTGTAAATATGGGCAAACAAATCCTTGAATCTTTAGGATATGAGGTTGTCACGAGAACCAGCAGCATTGAGGCTTTGGAATATTTTAAGGCACGCCCAAACAATTTCGATCTCATAGTCACCGACATGACAATGCCAAAGATGACCGGTGACATTCTTGCCAGTGAGCTGATGAAAGTAAAACCGAATATTCCAATAATCCTTTGCACAGGATTCAGTGCAAGAATAGATGAGAAAAAAGCGATGATGATGGGTATTCGGGCCTTTGTTTCAAAGCCGATTTTAAAACGTGATATTGCCGAAACCATTCGGAAGGTATTGGATAGCTGATACCGTTATAGAAAATAACACAGGCCACCTCAACTACTACTCTTTTTTTCTATTCTGTGCAAACGCCGCAAATATTACAAGATTCCACGACACAAGGAGGCGAGGTTTTACCTTGGATGGCTCTTTTATACTCGGATTTGAGAAAAGATTTTCTGATGCCGTGATCGATAAAGTCCCAGGGGAGCAATTCATCCAAAGAACGCTCCCTGTAAACATAAAAATCAGGGTTTACAGGAGAGGATTTAAAGGTTTTGGGCCAGTTTCCCTGGTTCGTGTTCACCAGAGATAATATTTGGCCGGCTTTGCGGTCTCCTCTTGACAGCAATGCATGAATGTAAGCCCATTTCGGAATATCCGCATGAACACGAACGTTTGCCACCCTTTTCAAGCCGTTTTTAACTTTTTTAATCTTGGATTTAAGCAAACGAACATCATCCATCTGAACCCATTGAAAAGGGGTGAACGGCTTGGGAACAAAGCTGTTCAGACTCACGGTGATTTCACCCATACGTTTTTTGGCCCGGCTCGATTTAAGGAATCGATGCTTGATTTTCTTGCAGAGGGTAACAATGGCTTCAACATCGTCCAAGGTTTCCGTGGGAAGCCCCACCATGAAATAAAGTTTTAGGTTGGGGATCCCGGCGGTAACAATTTTTTCGGCAGCATCGAGGATATCGGTTTCGCTGATACCCTTGTTAATGACATTGCGCATACGATCCGACCCGGCATCCGGTGCAATTGTGGCTGTCTTGGTTTTGCTTTTTTTAAGTATTGAAAGGAGTTCGGATGTCAAAGCATCCGCCCTAAGGGAGCTGAAAGAAATTCGGGTGTCCTTTTCAAATTTCCATCCGCAGATTTTATTGAGATCCGGGAGATCCGATACTGCGGCACCGACAAGTCCTATTTTATCCGTTTTTGAAGCCCCCTGTTCCATACATTCTTTTAAAATCGAAAAAGGCCTGAATCTTGGTGGTCTGTAAACAAATCCTGCTGCACAGAATCTGCAACCGTGGGGACATCCCCTGCTGACTTCCGTCAGAAACGTATTGTCAA
>Ga0316577_10000090_pt1 | contig 24344 bp, 17 predicted proteins | sample S5NA_FD_203073 | JGI IMG/M metagenome (GOLD analysis project Ga0316577, IMG submission 203073) | Rhizosphere microbial communities from salt marsh grasses in Alabama, United States - S5-7_050615r2r1 | ecosystem: Host-associated > Plants > Roots > Rhizosphere | place: USA: Alabama | collected... | reverse complement strand
CGAGCTGGCCGGAAGAGCCCGGGAGGCGGGGTTCGTGTCGGTTGACACGGAGACCACCAGCCAGGAGGCTACGCAGGCGGACCTCGTGGGGATCTCCCTGGCCTTCCGGGCCGGGGAGGCATTCTACCTCCCCTTCGCCCACCGGAGGAGCGGGGAGTTGGCACTGGACGACCAGGGGGAAGGATCTCCCCGGAACCTGCCCCCCCTTCTCTCACCGGAAATGCAGCCTCTCGTGGAGGTGCTGGAAGACCCGGCGGTGGGGAAGATCGGCCAGAATCTCAAGTATGACCTCATCGTCCTGGAGGGAGCAGGAGTGAGGATGAAGGGGGTCGTCTTCGACACCATGGTAGCGTCCTACGTGCTGGATCCGAACCGACGCCAGCACGGACTCGACACCCTCTCGGTGACGCTACTCGGCCACAAGATGATCTCCTACGAGGACGTTGCCGGAAAAGGGAAGAGCCAGGTTTCATTTGCCGAGGTTCCGCTGGAAAAGGCGACGGAGTATGCCTGCGAGGACGCCGATTACACCCTTCGCCTCCGAGACCTGTTCGAACCCCAGCTCCAGGAGCAGGAGCTGGACGGCCTCTTCCGTGCGTTGGAGATCCCACTGGTTCCGGTCCTGGCCAGGATGGAGGCGAACGGGATTCGTATCGACGTCCCCTTCTTCCAGGAGATGAATCGGCGGCTGGAGGGAGAGCTGGAGGGCCTCCGGGACGAGATCGTGGGTCTGGCCGGAGAGGAGTTCAACCTGAACTCGACCCCCCAGCTCAGGGAGATCCTCTTCGACAGACTGGGGCTCCCTGTTCTGAAGAAGACGAAGACGGGTCCTTCCACGGATGCGTCTGTCCTGGAGGAGTTGGCGGAGCTGGGACACCCCCTCCCGAAGAGACTCCTGGATTACAGGCAGCTGGAGAAGCTTCGAAACACCTATGTAGACGCCCTTCCCAGGCTTGTGAATCCGAGATCGGGGCGGATCCATACCTCCTTCAACCAGACCGTGGCCGCGACCGGTCGCCTCTCCTCCTCGGACCCCAACCTCCAGAATATCCCAATCCGGACCGAGCTGGGACGAGAGATCCGGAAGGGATTCGTCGCCGAGGAGGGGTGCCTGTTCTTCGGAGCCGACTACTCACAGATCGAGCTCCGGATTCTGGCCCACTTCTCGGGCGACGAGGCCTTCGTCCAGGCGTTCCGGGATGGGATCGACGTACACAGGCAGACGGCGTCCGTGATCTTCGGGGTTCCCCTCGACGATGTGACCCACGAGATGAGGGGTCGGGCCAAGACCATCAACTTTGCCACCCTGTACGGTCAGGGCGATTTTTCCCTTGCTCGCCAGCTGGGCATCTCCAGGGAAGAGGCCCGGGACTTCATACAGGCCTATTTCGACCGTTTCTCCGGCGTGAGAGCCTTCCTGGACCAGCAGGTAGGATTGGCACGGGACCGGGGGTACGTGGAGACCCTCAGTGGACGGCGAAGGTACGTCCCGGAGATCAAGGCAGCGAACTGGAACGTTCGGCAGTTCGGAGAGCGGGTGGCTCAGAACACGCCTATTCAGGGGACCGCCGCAGACCTCATCAAGACAGCTATGATCAGGATTCAAGGACTCCTGGATCATCGCTTTCCCAGGAGTCGTCTTCTCCTGCAGGTCCACGACGAGCTTCTCCTCGAAATCCCGGAAGACGAGGTCGAGGCGGTGGGGAGGATGGTGGTCGAAGAGATGGAGGGAGCTCTGGAGTTGCACGTGCCTCTGGCGGTGGATACCGGTATCGGAGAGAGCTGGTACGCGTGTAAAGGTTGAGGGTCCACACGGGTACCGGGCTTTCGGCGCCCCTTCCGCATCCACCACCCGTTCCTTCCCCTTCTGTCCCATCTTTCCCTGACGAGCGGTCCAGAATAGCCATGGGAGGGCCCACCCTCCGAGGCAAGACTCCTCCTGACCCAGCCCACCTGCCGCACGAGGAGGTGGGGTATTCTCACCCGGGCGATGGAGGAGTGACATGAGCAGATCCGTGAACAAGATCATCCTGGTCGGGAACGTCGGGCAGGACCCGGACATCCAGGAGACCGCCAACGGGACGAAGGTGGCCCACCTTTCCCTGGCCACCAACCGGCGCACTTCCAGCAACGGAGATGAGCCGAAGGAGCGCACCGACTGGCACCGCCTCACTCTCTGGAACCGACTGGCCCAGTTTACAGAGGACTACGTGTCCAAAGGAGATCGGGTATACGTCGAGGGGCGGCTGGAATATGACTCCTACGAGCGGGACGGGGTTGCGATTCCCACCGCCGACGTCGTGGTCCGGGAGCTCGTCCTCCTGAGCCCCCGGATCCCGGTAGGGGCGGCGGACTGAGGAGGGATCTGTCGAGGCCGAACGTCGCCGGCGGGAAGGCCGTCGGGGCCCTCCTGGGGTTCTCCAGCCGCCCAAGGGGGGCGGCCACAGGGGGGCGGGGAGGATCGATTCCCCGTCCCCCGCTCCTCGTTTCTCCTGGCCTCCGGTGAGACCGTTATAACCAGGGCCAGAAGGCGTGGTTCACGGAGAATACGAGCTCCCAGTCTCCCCCCCCGCTGAACCCTCGGCTGAGGTCCAGGCGGAGGACATCCCAGAAGAGACCCATGCCCGCTCCAAGAGAGGTGCGGAGGCCGCGGCTCTCCTCCTGGCGCCCGGTTTCCGAGGGGGGCTGGTCGGCGAACCCAGCTCCTCCCGCGGCCCCGAAGACCCTCAGGCGGGCCCAGGGAGTCATGAGGTCTCTGGCCACCTCGGCCCTGAGGAGCCAGAATCGGTCCCCGGAAAGGGATCGGAACTCATACCCTGGGATCGTCTCCCGACCGCCGAGGAAATAGTGACTCTGAACCGGGGGATCGCCCAGGAGAAGACCTCCCTCCAGCGTGGCGAGGAAATCCATGCCTCTGGAGAGAGAGGACCGGTGGAAGGTGGCCGTCCCCGTCAGCTCGCCGAGAGAGCGATCCTCGAAGCGCCCTGCCAGAGCCTGCCACACCGTGGTCAAGGATTGCCAGGGGGTGGTGGAGGACACCCTCAGGGCCACGGATCTCCAGTTTCCCCTCTCGGTGGGAATCACCGGACGGAACCGGGGGGTTGAGGGATCCGAGGATACCTCGTCCCGAGCCGGGCGATGTGCCTCCCACCTTTCCTCGATTCCGAGCTCCGTGCCGGGTCTCACCATCCAGCTCTGGGTCGCGCTGGCACCTGTGACGAAAAAGAGGTCCTGGTAGTCCTTGTCGAGAGAGAGCGCCCCCAACGTGTTCAGGAGTCCGCTGATCCCGGGCGTTGGCCCCAGATCCCGGGGCTGGCTCAGGAACCCGGTCAGGCGGAGGGAGGGCTGCCGCTCCCTCCTGCTCAGCGTGATCCGGGCCTCGGGACGTTCCCGGCCCAGCGAGACACCCCCGTTTACCGCCATCGCCAGGGACGGGCTCAAACCGTACGAGAAGCCCGCACCCAGGAAGACTCCCTCCGCCCGATTGAAGCGGAGGCCGGAGGAGACCACGGGCTGTGGGAGGTGGAGCCGAAGCCCACTCACTCCCGTCAGGTAGTGGTCCCTGGCGATGGAGAGAGCCATGCGGCGGATCTCCTCCATCTCCGGTGGTTGACTGAGGCCCTCGACGTCCAGATGCTCATGGAGACCCTCTTCGAAGGGGAAGGCTCGGCGTTGTTCCTCCGGAAGGGCCGAGATGGTTGGACCCATGAAGAGGGTCGTGGGGAGGGACGGGTTGATCTCGTAGTCCCTGATCTCGAACCAACCCTTGATGACGCTTCCGGCGGGAATGTCCAGATAGGGTACCTCCCGCCGGATCTCCAGCTGTTGCCTGTACGGGAGCCAGTATCTTCCCAGCCAGAGTCCGTTCTCGATGGATATCTGGATATGGTCCAGGTAGGAGTCGACGTAGGAAGCCGGCGTGAAGGTGAAGCTCATCCGCACGATGGCGGCCGTTGCCCGATCCAGGAACACACTGCCCACGAAGCCGGGAATGTCGAAGTCCTTCGGGCGGACCAGGATCTCGTAGACCCTGACTGATTCCTGATTTTCGGGGAGGAGGAGGGTGACGGAGTCGGCCAGGAGGAAATCGTAGAACACCTCGGCAGAGGGGGCCACCGGGTGGAGCACGGCCTCCACCTCATCGCCGTCTCCGATCCGGATCAGGTCCCCGAAGTCGTCCTGGACCACCACGAGATGGTCAAGGTGATAATGAATGTTGGTGGGAAGGCTCTTTTCGTCCCGGAGGCCCACGATGCGCTGTTTGAATCGGTTCGGTGTGGCCCAGTAGACCTCCAGGGCGATTTGATCCGTCTTCACCAGGATTCGTTCCCCGGTGTCCTCCCGATCCAGGAAGAAATGGACGTACCCGCGGGCCTGGGCGGAATACGACTGGAAGTCTGGGTCCTGTACGGTGCTGTGCCTCAGCTCTCGAGCTTCCCGGATGAGCTCCAGGGCGCGAGAGGAATTCCACTCCTGTGCGTGGGCCGGTGTCTGTACAACATGCGAGGTGGATGCCAGGACCAGGGTCAGAGCGGCAATAACCCGGCCTCGAGATCCTTCTCTCGGAGTGGGTCTTCCAGCAGCAAAGGCCATGAAAGTCAACAGGGCCCCGCCGTCCCTGCGGCGGGGCCCCTCCCGTTGGCCACTGGGTTGATGCCCTAGTTGACGTTCCAGAAGCCGGAAAGAGACTCGCCGTGAGGGCTCTCCCGTAGCTTTTCGAAGGCACGGTTCCGAATTTGACGGATCCGCTCCCTCGTCACGCCAAGGAGAGAGCCGATTTCCTCCAGGGTCCGCTCCTCGCCGTCGTCCAGGCCATAATAGAGATAAAGGATCTTTCTCTCCCGCTCGGTGAGGTACTGCTCGAACATGTGCTCGAGGTAGTCCCTCCGGGCAATGGCCTCCACGTCTTCTTCGATGTCGCTGGCTTCAGCTCCGGAGAATCGCTCACCGAAGCTGGCGCTGTCGCGGTCGCTCCGGTCGATGGGGGCATCGAGGCTGAGCTCGCTGGCGGCGACCCGCCTGAGGGCCCTGATCGTCTCCACGGGCTCTTCCATCTCCACCGCCAACTCCTGATCGGTGGGTGTCCGTCCCAGCTGTTGGGTCAGCGCCGTATTTGTCCGGGCCAGCTTGGCGAGGTTCGAGTTCTGATTCAGGGGGATCCGAACAGACCGCGTCTGCTCGGCCAGGGCCTGAAGAACAGTCTGCCGGATCCACCACACGGCATAGGAGATGAACTTCACCCCCTTGTCGGGATCGAACTTCTTCACGGCCTTCAGGAGCCCCTCGTTCCCGATACAGACGAGCTCCGCCAGCCCCAACCCCCGACCCTGGTACTTCTTCACGTAGGAGATGACGAACCTGAGGTTGGCCGTCACCAGGCGCTCCGCGGCCTCCTTGTCCCCGGTCCGGGCCCGCCGGGCCAGGGCGCGCTCCTCCTCGGGATCTTGAATCAGTGGGTATTTCTCAACGTCCTGCAGATACTGATCGAACGAGTCCAGGCCTCGGGAAGTAGAGAACATCCGCTTTCTGTACCTCGCGCTGGAGACAATGACAGAACACACAGAGGAACAGTTCTATGAGCCAAAATGACCGATTTTGACTCCCGGAACCCGGTCACGTTGACCGAGGGGGATCAGAAGATGAAAAGTTCGTGAAAGTTATTTCGACCAGTGGGCTAAGTCAAGAGTTTTGTGTTACTTATGGGATCTCATGTCCGGTGTGTGCCTCTGCAAGAAAAGTGCCCATCGACTCCCCTTCGGACCCTCCATCGCCACTCGACGCGCCAGCTCGAGTTTCCTCTCCTCACCCGACGGGAATCCCGGAAGAGGGATTACAGCGGGTCGCCTCAGGCGCCGAAATGCAAACTGATATCCGGTACTCCTCTCCAGAAGCCAGCCCTCACGAAATTTTCTCCTACCCCCGAGGCCCAGGGCCGCTGCCGGAAGGCCCCTCACCCGCGCGGGACTCTCGTCCGCCCCCGTCTCCCCGGCCCAGTGAGGTAGCTCCCCGGGGGTTCGCCAACGGGGGACGTCCACGGCGCTCCAGATCCGATCCCTCAGGAGATCCAGACTGAAGCGGACGACGTGGTGAAGCGGACCGCCGAAGATCAAACCCAGGATGAGGAGGGGGGCGGAAAGGGGGAACGCCAGGTCGGGGCGTTCCATGGTGAGCACCAGGAAGGCCAGGACCAGCGTGTCCTCCGCCAACATCCGGGTGAAGACAGAGACCTTGCGATCAGGATCGAGGAATAGAAGGAGCTTCTGGCCCCAGCTGAGGACATGTGTAAAGGCCGCCACCACCCCGGCTACGAGGGCTCCCAGAAGCTGGAGGGAAGCTGGAGAGCCGTCCAGGAAGGTCAGCGCAAGGAGGATGCCTCCCAGGGGCCGGAAGAGAAGCTGTAGGGTGTGCCAGAAGAGCGCTGGGACGGGCCGCATCTCCGCGGCGGTCTCGAAAAGATAGAGGGCTGCAAGACCCGCGAGGACGCTCCAATGAAGGGGGTGGAGGCCGGGTTCCGTGATGCCCGGCCAGCCGAGGCTTTGGGACAGGCCCAGAACCAGGAGCGTGAGAAAGAAGTCCGCGCCGGCCGCCAGGGAGATTGGGAGGAGCAGCAGGAAGGGGACCGGCAGTGCAAGAAGCTCGCTCACGAGCAGGACCCTCCAGTTCTCTGGTGAGGCGAACCGGGCTTCAACGCCGCCGTCCCCCGGGCGACGCTTCTCCCGGCCCGTGTACGCCACTCCGGACCATCACCACGGGAGTGAGACAAGGGTGGGCCGAACGCCGTTCCGGAGGCTCCGGACCAGCTGGTCGTCCCGGAAGCCGGGGAGGAGGCCCAGGACCTCCTGGAGACTGATGCGCAGTATGATATCCTTCAGCTGGGCCCTGGGTCCCACGGGAGCCGCGAGGTCAATTCGAGCCATGTTCCCCGTTCCGGGCGGGAGTCCGAAGCGGATTCCCACCCCGAGCGCAGCTCTCCAACCGGAGTCTACTCCGAAGGGAACACCTCCTGGCTGAATGTGCCCCAGATCCATGAACGTGGAGAGGCCGAAGTCGAACAACTCCGGCGCTGGCCAGGGGAAATAGGTGCGTTCCTCCACACTCATCACGAGACGGCGGCCACCGGGGAACGCGTCGTCGGCATAGCCCCTCACCGCTTGCCGACCGCCCAGCGTGAGCTGGAAAGGTGTCTGCACCGACCATCCTCCAGTTGCCGAGAGGCGAAAGAGCAGGGTGTGCGCCTCGCTTCTTCTGGGCTGCCAGTAGAGAAAGACGTCGGCCTCCCCGAAGATGTCGTCCACCCGTCCCGGCTCATCTCCGTGGGCGAATACCTGCCGAGCCTCGGCGCTCAGCTGAGCATTCACGGTCCACCCATCCCAGGCGCCGCCTGCGAACAGCGATATCTGGGTGTGAAAATCGCCAGGTAGGGACTCCCCTCCGTCGCCTCTTACCTCTAGAGTGCGTCCCAACCCTACGAGCACCTCGGTTCCCACCTGCACGTCCTGGATCCCCTTGAGAGCGTCCAGGCCACGCCGCTGGACGAACCGGAGATTCCGCTGCCCCACGAACACGTTGACTCGGTTGGCCGTTCTGCTTCGGGCCTGGGATCGCACTGCTTCCACGCTCTCCTCATCTGCCGGGTCGGTTCTGGAGAAATTCCTGTGCCGAACCAGCTCCAGGTCGGTGGGGAAGTCCCGGAACTTGATGGATTCCCTTGACAAGCCGCCGCCGAAGACCGTGAGGCTGCCTGGCTCACCCACTCGCCCTCCCACGACGAGATCCCAGCGATCGTCGAGGAACGGCACCAGAAGGTGGGTATGGACGGGATCGTGTGGAATCACGTACGCGAAGAGAGTCTCCCGCCAGAGATAACTCTGCCGCGCGCCCACCTTCCCTACCTCCCCAACGAACGGGTAGAACAGACCTTCCTCGAAGAACCTACCTGTGCGCGTCCTCCCACCGCTGACGCGAGCGTTCCATCGGGTGTTGAAGAGGCGCGGGGTTTCCATCTCCACCCCAAGATCTCGCTGTTCCTTCTCCTCCGCGAAGAAGAACCCCGCGAGGATCCCTCTGCCGAGGAGGTTCTCCTCCGCCACCTTGACGCCCGTGATCTTCGGCCCGTCGTCCAGTCGAAAGCCCACGTCGACTTTCGTGGTCCATTCATCCTGCGTGTCCACGATGACGTGCTGGGTGCCGTCGGGCTGAGGGAGGCCGAAGACGTCCGACCTGGCGATGAACCGGTACGCGCGAAGAAGCCGCTCCGACTCCGCCAGACGGACTGGATCGAGACAATCCCCGACCTTGAACAGGAGCTCGTCCCGGATGAACTCCTCCCGCGTCCGCATGTGGAGGGCGTTCGCCAGGTGGTATGCCCAGAGGAACGGGGCCTCCGGATCCAGCTCTGTTGTGTCGAAGATGGACCGATTGTCTATGAAGATGTAGGAGATCCGACCTTGCTCGCACGCCTGAGCCAGGGCCCCCTCCGGGAGCGAATTCAGCGCCAGGAGGACGAGAATGGCCTTCTGGAGGTTGGAGGAGCCAGGCATGCAGCGGCGGCGGAGAATGGAGGAGGCCCGGTCAGCCCTTCGCCGAGAAGAGGTCTTCCTGGTCCTCGACCTCCTCCCAGTTGGAGGACCTGAGCAGGAGGGACTTCAGTCGGCGTTCCCAGACGTCGAGGTCCAGGCGGACTTCGTTCTCGAGCATCCTTCTGAGGACGGGCGTCACATCGTGGATGTCCTCCAGGAGCTCGTTGAGAAGACCCCTGGCCTCTTCCGCCGCGAACTCCTCGCTGGGGAGGCTGGCCATGTCCTTGAGAATGGATTGCTCGGACCGGGAAACCAGGAGTGGCTCCTCCCTGGTGCTGACGAAGACTTCAGTCCGTCGTCCCGGACCACGGTCCTCTTCGATGGGGCAGAGGCCGACGATCTCGTCGGAACGCCAATACTTGCCGTAGCCCAGATGGACCATACGCCCGTGCTTGATCTCCAATGTCGCCTCCCGCCGGGGTTTCTCGCTAATTTAGGAGGTCTGCTCCCTGGGGCAATCGAAGGGATCCCTGCGGTCCGGATGTTGCATTGACCCCCTCCTCGGGACAGGGTAGGATTTCCGAACCGAACAACATTTACCCCACCAGGATCGAGGAACAATGGCCATCACGAAACAGGACGCCCTCGACTATCACACCATGGGGGGACGCCCTGGAAAGATCGAGGTCAAACCCACCAAGCCCATGGCCACCCAGCGGGAGCTCTCCCTGGCTTACAGTCCCGGAGTCGCCGACCCCTGCCTGGAGATCGAGAAGAACCCGGATGACGCGTACATCTACACCACCAAAGGAAACCTGGTTGCCGTCGTCTCCAACGGGACGGCGACTCTGGGGCTGGGCGATATCGGGGCGCTGGCCTGCAAGCCGGTAATGGAAGGGAAGGGTGTCCTGTTCAAACGTTTTGCTGGGATCGATGTCTTCGACATCGAGCTCGACACCCATGACCCCCAGGATGTGATCCGGACCTGCCAGCTCCTGGAGCCGACCTTCGGCGGGATCAACCTGGAGGACATCAAAGCTCCGGAGTGTTTCGAGATCGAGACCGTGCTGAAGGAGACGATGGAGATCCCGGTCTTCCACGACGACCAGCACGGCACCGCCATCATCGGAGCCGCCGGTCTGGTGAACGCCCTGGACATCGTTGGGAAGAAGCTGGAAGAGGTCCGGGTGGTCTTCAGCGGCGCCGGGGCGTCCGCGCTCTCCTCTGCGCGTCATTTCATGCGACTCGGCGTGAAACACGAGAACATGACGATGGTGGACTCCAAGGGGGTCATCTACAAGGGCCGTACCGAGGGGATGAACAAGTACAAGGAGGAGTGGGCCGTGGAGACGGAGGCTCGGACCCTCGCAGACGCCATGAAGGGTGCCGATGTCTTCGTCGGGTTGTCGGTGGCCGGGATGCTGAAGAAGGACATGGTCAAGTCCATGGCGGACGACCCCGTGATCTTCGCCCTGGCCAACCCGGTCCCGGAGATTCTTCCTGAAGAGGTGGCAGAGGTCCGGACGGACGCCATCATGGCCACGGGTCGTTCCGACTATCCGAACCAGGTGAACAACGTTCTGGGCTTCCCCTTCATCTTCCGGGGCGCCCTGGATGTGCGGGCCCGTTCTGTGACGCCGAACATGATGGTGGCCGCCACCCAGGCCCTGGCCGAGCTGGCCCGTCAAGAGGTCCCTGAATCGGTCATCATGGCCTACGGAGGGGACCAGTTCGAGTACGGTCGGGAATACATCATCCCGAAGCCGTTCGACCCCCGCGTCCTCTTCTGGGTGTCACCTGCCGTGGCCAAGGCCGCGATGGACGACGGTGTGTCCCGGATCCAGCTCGACCTGGACGACTATCGGGACCGCCTGAAGGCGAGCCTCGGCCCGGGGATGGAGGTCATGCAGCGGATGGTCTCCAAGGCCCGGCGAAGCCCCAAGAGAGTGGTTCTGCCGGATGGGTTCAGCGATCGTATCCTCCGGGCCGCTTCCATGGTGGTGGGTGACGGGATCGCGTCTCCCATCGTTATAGGGAGACCCGAGCAGATCGCGGCTCGGGCGACGGAGCTGGGGATCGATCTGAATGGAGTCGAGGTGGTGCACCCCGCCGAGGAGGAAGACCGGCGGGAGAAGTATGCACAGGCCCTCTATCGCCGCCGACTTCGTAAGGGACTGACGCTGGCGGAAGCTCGGGATCAGATGTCCCGTTCCCTCCACTTTGCCGGAATGATGGTGAGGGAGGGGGATGCCGACGCCATGGTCGCGGGGATAGAGTCCAACTACCCCGAGATCATTCGGCCGGCGCTTCAGGTCGTGGGGCGGGCCGACGGAGTGAAACACGCCGCGGGCCTCTACATGATCGCTCTTCCGGACAAACGGCTCCTCTTCTTCGCGGATACGACGGTGAACATCGATCCCGATGCGGAGGCTCTGGCCGAGATCGCACTCCTCTCGGCGGGGTTTGTGAAGGAGCTGGGGATCGAGCCCAGGGTGGCGATGTTGTCCTTCTCAAACTTCGGGTCTGCTCCCCATCCCTTCTCCGACAAGGTCGCCAAGGCCGTACTCCGCATAAAGGAGCTGGCGCCGACCCTCGAGGTCGACGGGGAGATGCAGGCCGACTCGGCGGTGAGTTTTGACATTCTGAAGAACATTTACCCCTTCACGAACCTGAAGGGACCGGCCAACGTCCTGGTCTTCCCGAACCTGGGCGCAGCCAATACCGCCTACAAGCTCGTCGGCCAGATCGGGGGGGCAGAGGTGATCGGTCCCATACTTCTCGGAATGCGGAAACCGGTCCATGTGCTGCAGCGGGGGGGGACGGTTCAGGAAGTGGTCAATCTCATCACCATTGCCTCCGTGGATGCGGCGGTGCGGGTCGTCGAGTAGAGGACCCCCGCGGCCTCCGTGGCGGCTCGAATGTTTGCGACTGATTGTGTGGAACGGGCCGGTTCTCTCCTGGGAGAGGGCCGGCCCTCATCGGTTCCAAGGAAGGTCAGATAATCGACGGTGGACGACCCGGTGGGGAGATAGAACGATGACGAGTAGCGCAGCCGGCGGATCAAGAGGCAGACGAGGGAGGACCATACTCTCCGTGCGTCCTGAGAAGAGGATCCACTACTTCGGAAGGCTCGGGTCCAGGCGTACCCGGTTCTCGGCGGAGCGTTTGGGTGGGAAGGGTGCGAGCCTCGCCTACATGCATTCTCTCGGCCTTCCGGTTCCTCCGGGGTTCACGATCACGACGGAAGTGTGCGCCGAGTATTACGCGAGGGGCGGAAAGCTCCCTCGGGGCCTCATGACACAGGTGCAGGAGAACCTGGAAAAGCTGGAGCAGGAGATGGGCAAGACCTTCGGAACGGGTCCCCACCCCCTCCTGGTATCCGTCCGTAGTGGAGCGGCCGTGTCCATGCCCGGCATGATGGACACGGTCCTCAACCTTGGACTGAACGACGAGACGGTGGAATGGATCGGGAAGGCCATGGGCAGCGAGCGAGTCGCCTACGATGCCTATCGCCGCCTGATCCACATGTTCGGTGACGTGGTGATGGGTGTGGGACACGACCTTTTCGAGGATGCCTTCGGGATCGTGAAGGAGAAGCACGGTGTCCAGAACGATGTCGACGTGCCCTCGGATGGCCTCAGGGAACTGGTGGAGCGGTACAAGAAGATCTATCGCGAGCACACGAAGGAGGCCTTTCCACAGGATCCGTACAGGCAGCTGCACCTGGCTGTGGAGGCCGTGTTCAGGAGCTGGAACGCTCCGCGGGCCATACGATACCGGGAGATCAATCACCTGTACGGATATGCCGGGACGGCCGTGACAGTCCAGGCGATGGTCTTCGGAAACCTGGGTGAGGACTCCGGCACAGGCGTCGCCTTCACACGGAACCCCTCCACCGGGCAGAACGAGCTCTTCGGGGAGTTTCTGGTCAATGCCCAGGGTGAGGACGTGGTGGCAGGCATCCGCACCCCCCGGCCCGTGAAGGATCTCAAGTCCTGGAACGCGAGGGTTTTCGACGAGCTCGTCGAGATGAAGTGGGTGTTGGAAGAGCATTTCAAGGATATGCAGGACCTGGAGTTCACCATCGAGGCCGGCGCCCTCTACATGCTCCAGAGTCGACGGGGACAGCGCACGGGAGCCGCGGCGGTGCAGATCGCGGTGGATATGGTGAAAGAGGGGGTCATTACGCAGGAGGAGGCGATCCTGAGAATTCCCCCGGAAGCGATGACGCAGCTCCTTCTACCGTCTTTCTCGGCCCAGGACAAAGAAGGCGCCAAGGTGGTCGCTAGGGGCCTCCCCGCTTCCCCGGGGGCGGCCCGGGGCAAACTGGCGTTCACGGCAGAGGAAGCGGTGCGCAGGACGGCTTCGGGGGAGCACGTCATCCTGGTGCGCCGGGAGACCTCTCCCGAAGACGTGGACGGGATGCACCACGCCGAGGGAATCCTCACCTCCACCGGAGGGATGACCTCTCATGCGGCGGTCGTAGCACGAGGATGGGGAAAGTGCTGTGTCGTGGGCGCCGGGAGCCTCTCCATCTATGCGGGCCAGGGCAAGCTGGTGGTGGGAGGTGTCAGCTACGGAACCGAAGACACTCTCTCCATCGACGGTGCCACCGGTGAGATCATGCTGGGGGAGGTACCCTACTCCCGCCCGGAATTCTCCGGGAACTTCGCTGTGGTGATGGAGTGGGCAGACAGCTTCCGCACCCTCGGGATCCGGGCCAATGCCGATACCGCCGCGGAGGCCGAGCGAGCGAGGGGCTTCGGCGCTACCGGGATCGGTCTGACCCGCACCGAGCACATGTTCTTCGGGGAGGGTCGAATCGAGGCCATGCAAGAGATGATCCTGGCCGATACTGTGGAGGAGCGCCATGTCGCCCTGGAGAAGCTCCTTCCCCTGCAGCGGGATGATTTCAGAGGGATTCTCACCGCCATGCGGGGGTACCCCGTGACTATTCGTCTTCTGGATCCCCCGTTACATGAGTTTCTTCCCAGGGACAAGAAGAGCCAACAAGCCGTGGCGGACAGCCTCGGGATCCCCCTGAAGAAGCTCCAGGACCGGATCAGCGCCCACGTGGAATCCAACCCCATGCTCGGCCATAGGGGATGCCGCCTCGCCATCACCTATCCCGAGATCCTGGTCATGCAGGTCACCGCCGTGGTGGAGGCTGCCATCGCCTGTCGGCGCGATCACATCCAGGCACTTCCGGAGATCATGATTCCGCTGGTAGGCTCCGCCCTGGAGCTCTCCTTCCTGAGGGATCTCGCGGAGGACACAATCCAGGATGTCATGGAAAGGGAGGGGTACACCGGGAACCTGGAGATCCCCATCGGAACCATGATCGAAGTACCCCGAGCGGCGGTAACGGCAGGGGAGATTGCGGAGAAGGCCGACTTCTTCTCCTTCGGGACCAACGACCTCACTCAGCTTACGTACGGGTTCAGCAGGGACGATGTGGGGACGTTCCTGCCGGATTACCTTGGCAAGGGAGTATTGACCGACGACCCCTTCCACACTCTGGACCCGGTGGGAGTAGGGCGTCTCGTCAGGATGGCGGCCGCGGAGGGCAGAAAGGCGAATGAGCACCTCAAGGTGGGGATCTGCGGCGAGCACGGGGGTGAGCCCCAGTCCATCGACTTCTTCCACCAGGTAGGGCTGGACTACGTCAGCTGCTCTTCTTTCAGGGTTCCGGTAGCCCGGCTCGCGGCGGCCCAGGCGGCACTCAGGCGGCTGGGAGTGGACGAGTAGCGAGTGCGTCCGTGAGGCTGGAAGGAAGGGCAGCCCGCAGGGTTCGCCACCGGCTGTCCCTGGCACCGACGATTCCCTGGCTGAGCTCGACCTCGATGCCGACGTAGAGGCCCTCTCCGAACGTGCGCCTCAGCCATGTGGGGGTCCCGTCGGACACGCCGCGATACGGCTGGTTGAAGCGTATCCGGATTCCTGCTGCCGTACCGGAAATCCTGGCTTCGAGCGCTCTCTTCCATTCTCGGGAGAAGGCTCTCTCCCGTGCCCGGGATGGGTCGTAGAGGATACCCATCTCCAGGGGCCTCACCTCCCCCTCCAGGACGGGTGTGAAGGTATGGATTGCCAGGTGAAGAACAGCCTGTCCGTCTTCGACCCCATCCGTGATTTCCGCGGCCAACGCTCGGCGGTACGGCCAATAGTACCTGTCGAGTATGTCCTTTCGGGTGGAAGAGGGAAGACTCCTGACGAAAGGTGAGAAGAGGGAGGGGTGATGGGGAGAGCGGTTCAGATCCACGAGGAGCCGGCTGACCCTGGAGGCGTGGAGCGAAGCGCCCAGCGCTTTCGACAGGTATCGCGCGACGGGCAGGGCTCCGGAATCCCACCCTCTGTGACTGTCCAGGATGGGCTGCTGGCCGACGAAGAGATGTCGGTACGGCTCAGGAACACGGTTTCCTCCGTGCTCGCAGCTGACGATGATTCTCATCTCTTCAGGCAAGAAAGATCTCGCCTGTATGAAGACACTGGGCCAGCTCTCGGTACACTTCCTCCACCTGGACCCTCGGAAGGGACGGTGTCTGGGGAGCCGGGTTACCTATCCGAATCCCGAGAGCACGAAGAATCTCCGTTGAAAGCGTGCCGCGGCGTAGAATCCTCTCCAGAAGGCCGTGCTGGCCCGATTCCGACAGCCCTCCGTCCGCTGCAACCCTCTCCAGGAGATGCAGCCAGATCTCCCCGGCTTGAGCGGTCTTCCCCGGGAACCCGACTCCTCTCATGAAGTCGGGGTCACGGACCACGGCATCCTCCGCGTCCCGGATACAGTCCAGAAAGATCCCGGAAAGCGACCTGGTGCTCAGCCCTTTCTGAAATGCAACGTCCGAAAGGGAGCTCTCCACGAGGAGCTGCAGGACCCCCACAGAGAGGGCCACGAGAGCCATGTCGGCGGCTGGTGACTCCTGAACGTCCACGACCCGGATCTCGATACTTCCTCGTCCGAATCGCGGGATGGCCCCCCGGGAATTGAGGAACTCCTCCCGGAGCAAGCCTTCCGGATCCAGCGGTGCGATGTCTCTGTACATCCGACCCAGGATCTCCTTCTCGTACGTCGCCTGGGTATATACGGGCTCCGGAACGACCTCTCCAGCGACGGAGGGTACTCTCACGGAGTTCTTGCGGTAGAACTCCATCCGGTTGTCCCTGAGCCCCGTTATCCTCCCCTCCACCAGGGGTGAGCTGGAAGCCAGAGCGGGCAGAATGGGGAGGAGGAGACGGATGGCAGCGTGGAGGCGACCGAATTCCTCGTCGGTGGCGAAGGGGAGGTTGATGTGTGTGCTCTGGAGATTGGACCATCCATGCCCCTGACACCCGAAGATCCTGTCGTAGGCTCCGTAGATGGGGCTGAATTCGTGCGGCCAGAGTACGGTCTCACGAAGGGGGTCCATCCACGGATGCATGGCTGTGGGTAGGAGTATCCCCCCCGTCTCCTCCAGGATGTGATTGATCCTGCGAACGTCGGTCTGAAAGAGGCGGTCCAGTGGTGCGAGTTCTGCCGCTGGACCGTTCGTCTTCAGCTCAACGACGTGAAGGACCAGCTCATTGGACCAGGCCAGGGGTCCCTGCTCCCACTCGGAGACGATCTCGCCGGCCACGGCCTCGAGGATCCGGTCTACCACGGGGAAGACGGAGAGGGATTCGCGGTCCACCACCATGTACTCCAATTCCACTCCGAAACCCTGGAACAGACCCAGCCGACTCATTCCCTCTCCTCCCTCTTGTGGCGGGCCTCGAGCCTGGCCAGAAAGCTCGCCATGATGCGGCGATAGACAGCTCTTCCCTGGATCTTGTCCTCGTAACCCGCATCCACGTTCGGGTTGTCATTGACTTCCACGACGTACACTCTCTCATCTCGTGTCTTCAGATCCACCCCGTAGAGGCCGCTCCCGACGAGACCCGCACCCTTCAGGGCGGCATCGGTGACCGCCGGGGGCACCTGGTCAAGGGCAACCGCCTCAACCCCTCCGTATCGGGTCTCGGCTCCGCCGTCCCCATGGATGATCTGCCAATGCCCCCTCGCCATGTGGTACCGGGCGGCGAAAAGGGGCTCTCCGTCGAGGATTCCCACACGCCAGTCGAACTCCGTGGGGAGGAACGCCTGGGCTATGAGGAGATCCGATCCTCCGAGATAGCTTCGAGCCTTGGCTTCGAAGGCCACCCGGTCGTCCACCCTCACCACTCCCTGCGAAAAAGAGGAGTCGGGGAGCTTGAGGATCATGGGGAACCCGAGGGTCTGAATCGCTTGATCGAGGTTGTCCCTGTGAAGAATCACGGTGGGAGGGGTGGGGATCCTGTTCCTGGCGAAGAGCTCGGCCAGAAAGACCTTGTTCGTGCATCGGAGAATAGAGTCGGGATCATCGATGACCACGAGGCCCTCGGCCGAGGCCCGTCTGGAGAACCGGTACGTGTAGTGATTCACCGCTGTCGTTGCGCGGATGAAGAGGGCGTCGAACTCCTGGATTCGACCCAGGTCGTCCCTCGTGATGCGATCGGCCCGTATACCGATCTCCTCTGCTGCATCCTCAAACCGCCGAAGAGCCCGTTCGTCGGAAGGTGCGTGGGTCTCGTTGGGATCGGTGAGGATGGCCAGCTCGTACCGGGGAACCGTGGTTCGAGGCCGAGAAGGGGTCCTTCCGGAGAAATACCTCAGGGTCTGCTCGATGACGAAGGGACGGTGGGCGTCGGGAATCTCACGGGCTCCAATGGGGCGGATGCCCTGGAGTTCCCAGAGGCCCTGACGCCGAGCGAACTGGGCCCTGAGGAGGGGTGCGGGGAAGAGGTTGAAGAGCTGGCGGCTGATCCGGTGATAGCGCTTCGCGAGGTTCTCCCCGAAGTAGATGCTCAGGGTGAATTCGTTGGAGATCAGGTCGGAAAAACTCTTCTGGATCAGGGCTTCCAGGTCCTCCGAGAGAACCTTCACCACAGTGGGTGTCTTCAGGTCCTGAATCGTGGAGACGCTGGGAAGGGGTTTGTGGCCACGAGCCTCTGCAAGAAGGGAAACGTAGTACCCGAGGCTCTGGTAGCGATAGGAGCGGCAGACGTTGAAGACCTTGACCCCCCGTCGCGTGCTCCAGGTGGGATCCGTCAGATAGCTTCGGGCCTGGACTACTTCCAGGCCAGGAATCTCCAGGGGCCAGTTCTCGGGTCGCTCCATCACGAGGATTGTGGCCATGGGGATCCTCCCTGGCTGAAAGTTGGCGACCCGGACCTCCGGGCGGGAGCTCCGCCGGACTCCCTCGTCACGAGAGTCCTTAAAGCCCCTCTGCCGATCGACGAAGCGGAAGCTGCCAGGAGACTACCTCCCCGGCTCCAGAATGAGAAGGTTGGCGTCGTAGGTGAGGACACCCAGGAGGATGGCGGTGATGAGGCGACCCATGGACACCGGATAGAAAGTGGACGCCACCCACTGGGTGCCGCCGAGGGGGTCGGCAACAAGAACCTGGCTTCCCCCTTCCTCGTACCCGGAAAGGATCACGAAATGCCCCTGTGGATCCCCCTTGATGTCGTCGTCCCTGACCCCCAGCTCCCGGGGTGCCTGATAGAGGTAGGTGGAGCTGAGACCCGTGAGGATGGGAAGCCCTGAGTCCAGTGGTTTTCGGATGAGCTCCGCTGAGAGGTCCTCCATTCGCACCTCCCCGCCCAGATCCAGAAACCGGGCGTAGCCCTCCGCGGCCTCCCGCAGGCGTTTCCCCTCCTTCTCCCGAATCCGGACCCGAAGCCTCTGAATGAGATCGGCGCGGTCCAGATGGAACCAGGTCGGGTCGAAGATCCGGAGATTGTAGGAGAAGATCGTGGCCCGGTACCCCCGCTCCAGGGCATGACACCCCAGGAGGACAGCCAGCGTGCCCCCGCCTTCGAGGGAGCGCACCTCCTTTATGACGTCATCCAGAGGCAGGTGGTCGTGGAAATAACCGTATGCTGCGTGGAGGCAGGTGGGGCCGCAGGTGACCAGGTCTGGTTGCCGGGTCATGTCCAGGGAAAGACGGTGCGCTGACACGGGGATCCTTGATTCCGACCCCTCGGAGCCCGGAAGAAGCCCCGGACTCGCGGGGATTGAAACAAAAGCATAACGACGGAGAGGCCAGCGTGCCCAGGGGGGGATGCGGTGTTCTTGCACGCTCCACAGATTACGGTTCCCGTGAGTCCCGGGGAGTGTACCCGGCTCCTGAGGTGCGATGTCGGAAGAGAAAGGCCAAACAGGATGGCGCAACGCTATTGGCTCATGAAGAGCGAAGAGGACGTCTACTCCATCCGGGACCTGGAGAGGGAGGGCACCACGACCTGGGAGGGGGTCAGGAACTATGAGGCCCGGAACCTCATGCGCGACCAAATGAAGGTGGGGGACGGAGTTCTCTTCTACCACAGCAACGCAAACCCACCGGGGGTCGCCGGCCTCGCCACCGTGGCGAGTGCCGGGTATCCGGACCACTTCGCCTTCGACGAGAGGAGCAGGTACCATGACCCGAAGTCGGATCCAGACGAGCCCAGGTGGTTCATGGTGGACCTGGCGTTTCAGGAGGCCTTCCCGGAAACCGTGAGTCTGGAACAGATCAAGGCGACGCCCGAGCTGGGGCAGATGACGCTGTTGAAACGAGCCCGTCTTTCGGTCCAGCCGGTGTCGAAGGAGGAATTCCAGCTGATCAGGAAGATGGGGAGGAGGCGGAAGGATGGCCCGTGAAGGTCGAAGAGGCACAGGATGGGGGCGGGCCATACTTCTGGAGCCATTTCGACGGAGAAGAGGTTCTCCGTAGCTCCTTTTCCCTCAGCCGGAACCATCGGGCAACCAGAAGGATCTCCGACGCATCCTCCTGGGTCAGGGACCCCGGCTGGACCTGAGGGCTGGAGTAGACCTCAGCCACTCTCCGGGCTGTGCGGGCTCGTTTCTTTCTTCCCCTGGGGTGGGGCATCTCCCTCTCCACCAGGCCTTTCCTTATGAGGTACAGGCGATCGTCTCCCTTGAAGCCCGGGACCCTGTATACGAAGGAGAGACTCTCCACTCGACCCCTGAAGCCCACCAGTTCTCGCTGGAGGCTTTCCAGGCGCCCGAGACGGTCTCGGATCATGCCGGCATACTCATACTCCAGGTCTCGGGCAGCCTTTTCCATCTCGTCCTGGAGCACCAGGAGGGGCTCCCGAGTCCTGCCCTCCAGGAACCGTCGTGCGAGCTCGGCTCTGTCCCGATATTCCCGGGAGGAACACGCGCCAAAACAGGGCCCCAGGCAGCTTCTCGTCTCGGCTCTGAGGCACCGGGGGGGGCGTCCCCGCTGGAAGATCTCCAGCTGGTCGTCGAAGAAGATCGGGACTGTGGAGGGACAATCCCGAAGGCCCAGGACCTGCGCCAGGTCTCTCAACGTCTGCGTGAGGAACCGGGGCCTGGGGAAGGGCCCGAAGTAGGCTCCTCCGTCCGGGAGCACACGCGTGACCGGAAGGATCCGGGGCGCCGGCTCGTGGGTCACTTTGATGAAGGCGAAGCTCCGTTTCCGCTTGTGCTCGACGTTGTAGCGGGGGCGCCACCTCTTGATGAGGCGCATCTCCCGGACCAGGGCAGCGAACTCGTTGGGGACGTATTCCCAGGTGATCCTGCTGGTGTCCCGAATCAGCTTGCCTGCCTTCTCCCCGGGCTCGGCCCTGAAATAGGACAGCACTCTGCTCCTCACCCGCACGGACTTGCCCACGTAGATGACCTCTTCTCCGGGTCCCACCATCCGATACACGCCAGGGCGGTCCTCGGCGTGCTGCATCACGTAGGCCTTCAGGGCTGGGTTGGGAACCAATGGATCCTCCGCTTTCGCTTTTCCTTCGGGCCAAGATACGTCGATCCCCCGGAGCGGAGCCAGACTCCCGGTCCCGAGGATCCATTGCTGCGCTCATCGCCGGGGGCTACTGTCGGGCCATGCCAGGACACGATCGCTTTCGAGTCATCCGAGATCCGCTCTGGAACAGTATCCGAGTGGATGCCACGGCGGTCCGCATCGTGGACTCCGGAGCCTTTCAGCGCCTCCGATACATACGGCAGCTCGGGCTGGCTCATCTCGTATATCCCGGGGCGACCCATACCCGTTTCGACCACGCCCTGGGGGTGTACCACCTGGCGACGACGGCCCTTCGGTTCCTGAGGGGGCGGGACAGCTTGCCAGAGGAGGTCTGGGAAGGGGAAGAGCTGATCCCCTATGCCGCTCTGCTTCACGACATCGGTCATTATGCCTTCTCCCACGCCCTGGAGGAGCTGGAGTCGGACCAGATCCCGGGCGATCACGAGGCGGTGAGTGCCCGCTTCTTCGAGGGGCCCGAGCTGAGGGAAGCCCTCCAGGCTCTAGGACCCGGGGCGGGCGACAGGATATACCGACTCATCCGGGGTTTCGAAGACATCCCCCTTCGGGGTCTGGTAAGTGGCAGCCTGGACCTGGACAAGATGGAGTACCTCAGGAGGGATGCACGTTTCTGCGGGGTCCCCTACGGAGAGGTGGATGTGGATCGGCTACTCCAGGGGCTGGTGATTCTCGCCGATCCCGATACCGGGAAGTACGAGGTTGGAGTCCATGAGAAAGCCGTGGCCTCCCTGGAGTCTCTCCTCTTCGCGAAATACCAGATGTTCAGAAATGTCTATTGGCATCACGCCGTGCGGGCTGCGACGGTTCTCTACCGACGAATCGTGGAAGAGGCGGTGGAGTTGGGGCTTCTGTCTCCGGATGATCTCGTGGGTCCCACGGATGAGGAGCTCCTCTACGAGATCGGGAGAAGGGCCGAGGGAGCCGATGCCGAGAGGACAGAGCGTCTTCGGCGTCGATGGCTTCCCGCCTTGAGGAACAGGCGGCTGCCCAAAAGAGCCCTCGAGCTGACGGCTGCAGATCTGGGCGAGACGCCCCTTCCCCCCTGGCTGGGGACCGAGTCTCCCGGTAAGAGGGTATTGGAAGACAGGATCGCGGCGAGTCTGGATCTGGATCCCGGGGAGGTGGTGGTGGATTATCCGGCCAAGGCGGCGATGTTCCAGTTGAACATTCTTCTGGAGCGGAGGAATGGGGAGGTGGCCCGGGTTGGGGCGGCCGGGCTGCCCGGCGTCATCGATCTGCCCCGAGTGACTGCGGAGCTTTATCGGACGGCCAGGGTACTCAGGATCTTCACCCTTGAGAGGCGAAGGGTGGATCGGGGGTTCTTCATCAGGATCCTGGAGGAACACCTGAGATCGATGGTGGAACCTTCCTCGACAGGGGGGGTGTAACACCCTCGGGAAAACCCTGGACACGCGCAGACCAAAGCGGTAGCTTCCAGGGCTTAACACCCAGCGGTCGACAGGGATGTCTTCCGGTGGCCCGTTCCCACAGCCGGGATGCGGGTCGATGTTCGCGAAGGATTCGAGGAGAGTGCGTTCCAGGACCACTCTCCCGGGAGATAGATGATGAGCACGGTAGCTACGGAAACCTCGAGCCGGCGGAAGCGGAAGGGGCGGAAGAACCCTCTTGCGGGCTTTTCCGCCACGGTGGAGGAGCAATCCGCTCTGGACCAGTACCTCAGGGACGTCAGCCGACACGAGCTCATCACCCCCGAGAGGGAGAAGGAGCTCGGGGCCCTGGCTCAGAAGGGTGACGAAGACGCGATTCAGGAGTTGGCCCGTGCGAACCTCCGCTTCGTCATCAGCGTCGCGAAGAAATACCAGAACAGAGGGGTCTCCCTCACGGATCTGATCCAGGAAGGGAACGTGGGTCTGGTAACCGCTGCACGGAAGTTCGATCCCGAGCAGGGGGTGAAGTTCATCAGCTACGCCGTCTGGTGGATCCGCCAGGCGATCCTCGCCTCTCTGGCCAATCAGGGGAGGGCGGTGCGGGTTCCTCTGAATCGGGCCTCGGACCTCGCGAGGATCTTCCGTGAGAAGGAACGCCTGAAGCAGGAGCTCAGGCGGGAGCCCAGCGCCGAGGAGCTGAGCGAGGCCACGGATCTCACTCCTGAGCTCGTGGAATCCCTCCAGACGCTGAACGCCGCCGAAATCCGACTGGATGCACCCATTGGGGACAGCGAGGACTCCCAGCTCGTGGAGCGATTCATCACCGAGGAGGCGGCGGAGCCCGAGATGGAGGTTGAAGGTCGCCTCCTCAGCGAGGCGATCTCCGAGGCCCTCGAGACCCTGGAGCCACGGGACGCGAAGGTCCTGCGTCTCTACTTCGGGCTGGAAGGTGAGCGAGAGCACACTCTGGAAGAGATCGGGAACATGCTCGGTGTGACTCGAGAGCGGATTCGCCAGCTTCGGGATCGGGCTTTGCGCCGCTTGCGGGAAGGGGACAAGGGGATCGCTCTGGAATCTTTCGCAGCCTGATGCGTCACGTCTCGCCGCCTCCTGGGCGGTCGAGTCACGCCGCCTTCCGTCTCCCCCCTTCCAGCGGGCAGACGGGAGGCGGTTTTCTTTCCCTTCGGGAGGTGCTCGGTGGATAGGGGTAGGGTGCACGGAACCGAGGGAGGCCTGTACCGGGTGTGGATGGACTCGGGCGAGGAGGTGGAGGCCTCACTCCGGGGCCGGCTCCGGCGCGAGGCGCGCACGGGCGACCGTGTAGTGATCGGGGACGAGGTGGACGTCCGCCGGGATTCCGACGGATCCGTGACCATCGAAGGAGTCCACCCCAGGCAGACCGAGGTAGTGCGGAGGGGTCCGGGTGGCCGGCGTCCCAAGGTCGTGGCCGCCAACGTCCATCGTCTTGTGGTGGTGATGGCGGTGGCCCACCCCGAGCCGCGTCAGCCCCTGGTCGACCGCCTGCTGGTTGTCGGGGAGGCCAACCGTCTCCAGCCCGTGTTGGTTCTGAACAAAGTGGATCTGCGGGAGATGGGCGATCCGGTAGCGGTTGCCTCTCTCATCCAGCTCTACCGGGAGCTGGGATATCCTGTGGTGTCTACCAGTGTCCAGGCCGGCATAGGGCTGGATCTGATGAAGGAGGTCCTTTGCCACGGGATATCGGCCCTGGTGGGGCCCTCCGGAGTCGGGAAATCCAGCCTCTTGAACGCCCTTCAGCCCGGCCTGGGACTACGGATCGGAGATCTGACCCAGAAGGGCCGCCGGGGACGGCACACTACAGTCAGCGGACGTCTCATCCCGCTGGACTGCGGCGGGCTGGTGGCAGACACACCCGGTTTCTCGGACGTGGGCCTTTGGGGTGTGGAACCCCGGGAGCTGGAGAGGTGCTTCCCCGAGTTCGCTCCCCTAAGGGACGGGTGTCGCTTCAGGGGGTGTACCCATCTTCACGAGCCGGACTGCGCAGTTCGCGAAGCGTTGGAAGAGGGTGAGATCGATGCCGGTCGGTTTGCCAGCTACCGGGCGCTCCACCGGGAGACCGCGGCAGGGTAAGGGAGGCCCACGGGGCTTGGCGGACGGGCAGGGCAGACGGGCGGGGTGTGGAATCGGGGCACGTGGGACCGACCCGGAGGCTCCTCAGGGCTCCGAAACGTTACTCAGCGGTGTGATCTGCGGGGTTCCCGTGACGACGTCCGTCCGGACTGCCAGGGGCCACCGATAGACCGACTCCAAAACCTCTTCCCTGAACACGTCCTTCACGGCCCCTTCCGCCTCAACCCGTCCTTCGTTGAGAAGAAGGAGGCGATCGGCGAATCGGGCCGCCAGGTTGATGTGGTGGGTTATGAGAAGGACGGTCATCCCTCCATCGGCCGAGGCCCGAAGAAGTTGGAAGATGGACATCTCGTGCCTGACGTCGAGGCTGGCGGTGGGCTCATCCAGGACCAACGCTGACGGTTCCTGAGCCAACGCCCGGGCAATCCGGACCCGCTGCAGCTCTCCGCCGGAGAGAGTCGTAACATCTCGAGCTACGAGAT
>Ga0316577_10000089_pt1 | contig 24350 bp, 24 predicted proteins | sample S5NA_FD_203073 | JGI IMG/M metagenome (GOLD analysis project Ga0316577, IMG submission 203073) | Rhizosphere microbial communities from salt marsh grasses in Alabama, United States - S5-7_050615r2r1 | ecosystem: Host-associated > Plants > Roots > Rhizosphere | place: USA: Alabama | collected... | reverse complement strand
ATGGAATCTCCTTGGTCGTATTCTTTTAGCAGCTGCTTTGGGCGGAATACTGGGTGTTGAACGCGACATTCATGGAAGACAGGCAGGCCTGCGAACTCATCTACTGGTGAGTGCTGGGGCAGCCCTATTTTTTATACTGTCCACACATATCGCCACATTTGATGTTATTGTACCAATTGGATTTACCAAGGTAACAGACCCCGGAAGAATAGCAGCTCAAATAGTAACTGGTATAGGCTTTCTTGGCGCAGGAGTTATATTGAAAGAGGGATTTACAGTTGTTGGGCTTACAACTGCAGCATGTCTATGGATTTCGGCGGCCATTGGAATGGCTTCAGGAGCAGGGCTTTACATAATAGCAACCTGTACAACGGTTCTAGGCCTGTTTTCACTTATATTGTTACGCTGGTTTGAAAGGTCCCTTCGCAAAGACACCTATAGAAACCTTTTGGTATCGATTCCTAATGAAGTAGATGTCAGACAAGTCATCGAGCTGGTGAAAAGCGAAGAGGTAATGATAACCTCTTTCGGTATAGAGCGAAATTATGAAACCCTAATGACCAATGCCAGAATATCATTGCGACTATTTTATAAAGAAGATGTTGACAATCTCTCCCACCTTATAATTGAAAAGCTTGAACAGAGCCATATTCCCTTAAAAGCCGTAAAATGGTTACGTCCTTGATAAGTAATACAAGGATTGCTGTCGGTAGAGAATCTTTCAATGGAAAAATATTTTGTGTCACATTGAAATATCAGAAAAAAGGATGAATTGCAGATCGTTTGATACCCTGAATCGAATCCCCTTGCAAATGATTCTTCCAGGATTTTCATTGCATTTTATTTTGTTGTTATTTAATAGAGTTATATAGAAAGGCGCCAATAAAGACAACCCGTAACCGAGAGGTTGCCATGAATTGATTATCAAGACCCCATTTCTCTTAGAGGTGGGGTTATGTGTTTATGATATCTGCATATCAATTGTTGGTGTGAATACTACAAATACTGGCTTCAAAGGTTTCTGGCTCATTAAAAACCTTTGATATCTGCAATTTATCGCTGAGTCATAAAAACCCTAAATAATTTTAATATGTTATGAGTATCACACTCGAACAGGACCACATTGTTCAGCTTTAATTAAGACAGAAAGAATCCATATGTTGTGGTATGAGATTTAACCGGTTTATCGGTTTTTTTTGATTCTATCTGGTCTATGAATGAAGGTGTTCCTGTAAATTTTGAGTATTGGATTCAAATCATCACTACGATTACTTAAATATCTACAGATCATAGCTGCAGCCATCCCACTGATAAGAGAATAATTTAGCAGTGAGGCTTTGATACTTTTTTCGATGTGGACAAGACATCCTGAAAACGGCCAAAGTTCATATATAATGGAAAGAGATCAAATATTTTGAGAAGGCATAAGATTGTGAAATAATCTCAATGTATCCGTAATATAATGTTAACTCGTTGATATCAATAAGTCCGCTTGGCTTGATCCAATTTAATATTGCAAATTGCTTCTAATTTGTCCGTTTATCTGCCTTCTTCCACAGGCTTGAATTTCATGCCGACAAGGGTTGCCATGACCACCAGGGTAGTGGAGATGAAGATCATCATGATGCCCAGGGCAGACAGCTCGCCCCAAAGACCATCCTCAGAAAAGCGGAAGATCTGGACCGCCAGCACTTCGGTACCCGGTCGCGAAAGCACCACCGACAGGGTCAGTTCTCTGACGAACATAGTGGCCATGAGTATCCATCCAGAAACGATGCCCGGAATGAGCAGTGGGATGACGATTCGACGCATGGTCGTGAAAGAGCCCGCTCCGCAGACCCGCGAAGACTCCTCCAGATGGCTGTGAACCTGAATGAACGCACTGGTCAGGGGTCGGACGCCGTAAGGCAGATAGGTGGCAATATAGCCGATGAGAAGCGCCCAGATAGTAGCGTACAATGGCGTATGTACAAAAAACCACATGAATCCCACACCGATGACAATCCCCGGAAAGGAGAATGACAGGAAGGAGAGCGTCTCCAAAATGCCGGAGGCTTGGGAGCGAACTTTGACAATGACATAGGCCACGAAGATGGACAGGGTTACCCCGAGGGTAGCACCCACCACGCCGAGGAACACGCTGTTTTTAAGGGACAAGAGCGAAATCGGGTCTTTGATCACCTCAATCCAATGCTTCCAGCTCATCATGGAGAAAGCTTTCGCGCTTGGAATCATGGAATAGGGCACCAGCGAGGTGTAGAACAGCACCAGCACCGGCAGAACGATGAGGACCATAGACAGGATGCCGACGATACCGAACAGGGGATATTTGGCCCCTTTGAGTTCGATGACGGTGGGTCGGTATCCACGACTGGAAATGGTGACGTACTTTTCGCTTTCCGAGGTCAGGTAACGATAGACATAGATCAGCGTGATAGAGGTGGCCAGTACGCTCATGCCTATGGCCGCAGCCTTGCCGAAATCCGCGGCAAATCCGGTGGCGATGGACTGGTAGATGTGCGTAGCCAGTACGAAGATTCGCCCGGGCATCCCGATAACCGAGGGTACGGCAAAGGAGGCAAGACTACGTACTATCGATAGGATGAAAGCGGCCAGGATCGCCGGCCTCAGCACAGGCAGGGTCACTCGAAGCAATGTACGCATTGTTGTGCCTCCGCAGACTTTGGAAGACTCCTCCAGCGCGATATCGAAAGATTCCATTGCCGGGGCCAGGATGAGATAGGCGATGGGCAGATCCAAAAGGCCCTCGACCAAGATCATCCCCGGAAGGGAGTAGATATTGATCGCCATGTTTTCAAACCCGGTGATCTGACGCAAAAATAGGTTGATCAGGCCGTTGGAAGGGTTCAGTAGGAGCACCCAGCTGACCGAGAACAAAATGTGCGGGATCATCATCGGGATGATGGAGATGATCCTGAACAAAAATTTGAAGGGGATGTCCGTGCGCGTGTTTAAATAGGCCAGGAAAAGCGCCAGTCCGGTGGCCACCACCGAGGATCCGAGTACGAAGATGATCGTGTTGACGATGATCCCTGCCAATTCGGGATTGGTGTATGCCTGGATGTACTTGCTCAGGGTGAATTTGCCAAAGGCTCCCAGGCCAGTGGAAAAGCTTCCGAAGATCAGCATGACTACGGGACATACGGTCAGGAAACCAACGATGGCGATCAGGGTCGGTGTCAATACCGATCGTTTGTTGACCATTGTTCTTTTCCTTTCCTACCTGGTGACCAGCAGACAATGGTCGGGATCAACGGAGAAATTGGCGGCATCCCTCACCTTGATGTCAGAGTCCGGCTCGGTCTTGATGAAGAGCCGGGTGTCATTAATGATGATCTCACCTTCGTATGCCTCGCCGATGAAAACCAGCGACCGAACCTGTCCGTTAAAGACGTTTTGTGCCTGGGTTGCATCGCCCCGTTTCAATCGGATGAATTCAGGACGCAGACAGAGCGTCACTTTGTCGCGTGGCTTCACGTCGGCCTGCTTTCGGCAAATTACACTGCCGATGGCGCAGTTTACCGTGGTCACTGAGCCCTCTTGGGAAGTTACCGTCGCTTCGATGAGGTTGGTACGGCCGATGAAGTCGGCCACGAAACGGTGGTCGGCGTTGAAATAGATATTCCGTGGCGTACCCGTCTCGATGATCCGCCCCTTGTTCATCACCGACACGATGTCGGACAAGGCCAGGGCTTCGATCCGGTCATGGGTCACATATACCGCCGTGATCCGAAGCTCGGTCAGAAAGGTTCGCAGTTCCTTTCGGGTTTCTTCCCTGAGTTTCGCGTCCAGGTTGGAAAGGGGTTCATCAAAGAGGATGACCTTGGGTTCGGCGACCAAAGCACGGGCCAGGGCCACACGCTGCTGCTGTCCGCCGGAAAGTTTGGTCGCAGGCCGGTCCTCAAACCCCTCCATCTGCACGAAGCGCAGCGTTTTTTCGACCTTGCTTCGGATGACGTTTTTGGACATTTTCCGGGTCTGGAGAGGATAGGCCACGTTGTTGAAAACATTCATGTGCGGCCAGATGGCGTAGGTCTGAAAGACCATACCCAGGCCGCGATCCTCCGGGGGAACGAAGATGTTCTTCTCTCCGGACCAGACGACCTCACCGCCTATTTCGATTTCCCCGGTGTCAGGAGACTCCAGGCCAACGATGCAACGCAAGAGAGTGGTCTTGCCGCATCCGCTCGGGCCGAGAAGGGTGAATATCCGGTTGGCCGGTATCGTCAAGTCCACGTTGTCCAGCGCTTTGATGGTCGTGCCGCTGGAGTAATAATACTTGCTGACATTCTTGATGTTAATTTCCATAAGCAGTTCTGCTGTGTTGTCTTTGGCCGGTCGCCCGGGTTCTGTGGACCGCATTGGGCGTTGCGGATGCAGACGCGTCCAAGGCTTTTTCTAAATACAACAGCCCGGCCGGCTGCTATCCACCACCGGACGGGCTAGAGGGTTGTTACATTTTTAGCGTTAGGGTAGGGCAAAAATCTTCTTAAATTTGGCCCCCCAATCGCGGATTTCTTCGTCCGACAACGTCCGGATGGGGATGACCTTGGCTTTGTCCATGCCGTCAATGGGTGGAAATACACCGGGAGCCAAAACGTATTCACCAACGTCCGAGGCAAGCATCCCCATGGCCTTCTTGGAAAGCCAGTAGTCCATGAACAGCTTTGCGGCATTGGGATGCTTGGCACCGGCGACAATGGCCATGCCGCGAGGGGTTCCTAACAGGGGTTGCTCTACCCGGGCCCAATCAAGGGGGGCCGGAGCCTTGGTGATAATGTATTTGGGCATGGAGATGGCAATGGACTTTTCGCCGCTTTCAACAGGCGCCGGTGTGGGGCCGAACGATTTGACGAGCATGGGCTTGTTGGCTGCAAGTCCCTTGACGAACTTCATCCATTCGGCTTCGGACTTGAAGACATTTTCCTTCAATCCCACCAGCCAGGAGATGGTGGTTGCATGGTTGCCCGGGTTGGCCATGACGATCTTGTCCTTCCATTTGGGATCGGTCAGATCCTCATATCGCTTGGGAACGTCGGCTGGCTTGACCAGTTCCTTGTTGTAGATCAGGCCTACATACTCGATCCCGAAAACCTGGATGTCGTTGTCCTTGCTGGCCCATTTCGGATAGCCGGCAGCGGCCGGGGATTTGTATGGCGCCAAAACGCCTTTAGCCTTGAGCATTTCCATCACCGGCAATGGTGCTTGTAATATGTCGGCCATGAGTTTCCCGGCCTGGAACTCGGTCAGCACCGTGGGCAAGAATTTGGAGGTGGAAATACGTGTGTACTTGCCGTTGAGACCGGTTTGGGCATTGAACGCATCCATGATAGGCTGAATAGCCGTCATGTTGGCATAAAATGATACCTCCCCTTCAGCCTTGGCCTTCTGGAGAAGTTTGCTGTCCGCGGCAAACACCGGGACGGCCAGGATCAGAGCCAAAAATATAACCAGAATTTTTTTCATGGGCACACCTCCTTTAACTTTCTGTTTTAATCAGAATGAAAATCAAATTGGGCAATTGCGTCAGAAGATATTGAGTGATTTTCCCTATAAATCAGCAGAACACTCACCTTTTTATCATAAACGCTTAAACCAATTAATCAACTTGTGATTTTTTATTAAATCATTTCGCATGTCAAGGGAAAAGCATTGATTCCAGAATTACTCGACGCACGGAACTTCAATTGCAGTCTAACCCGCAAAGATATTTCTCAACCACAATGTTTATTAACCATCCTTTTCATTCAGATGGAGAAATATTGATCGAATCCCACATCACTTTTTTATTTGACATCCAAATATCCCGACCTATTTTTATCAAACAACTTTCATTTTTGAAACTTAATCATTTCGGCTCAATGCCTTAAGATTGATATTCATTATTCTAGGGGAGTGTCTTCAATGAAAGAAAGACGGAAATACAATAGAATAAATATTCCACTTCATGTTAGACTTAAAGCAATGAATACAGGTCAAAAACAAGTTTTTGATCTTGTAACCAGAGATGTATCTTATTCCGGGACATTCATTCCCACACTAACGTCCTTTGACGAAGAAACACGATTTATTCTGGATTTCACCCTTCCAAGTGACAACTTAAAAGAATTTAAAGACATAAAGGATTTAAAGGGTTGTTCTGGTAGGATGACCCGTTCAGAAGCTCACGGTATTGCCATAAAATTTGACAAAGAATGTCAGATTGAAAATTTAAAAGCCTTGTAATCAGCATTGTCCCATCGATCCGTTCAAAAATCCTAATGATCTCCTAATAATTTTCTAATAATTAGCGGTTATATTCTAAGGAACAGTTTAAACAAAGGGGATCATTATGAACGTAAATCGACTGATTATCAAAGGTAAACAAGAGGGCCATCAAATTTATCTGATCGGCTTTGAGGATGAACTCGACCAGGGCTTTGTTGCCAATTTAGAAAATGGACTCCGTTGGTATCCGCATAGTGTCCATTCAATATTTGGCCATAGCAACGGCTGGGAACCATACAACAGTCCAAAAGACAGAGAAGTCCTTGAGCGTATAGCCCGGTTAAATCAGGCGGGTGAGTAATTATGGAATCGAAATATATTCCTTGAACAGCTATAGATGCGTGTGTTGTCTCTCAGGAAGAAGCTTGGATATAGAAACCAGTTCGAAAACAGGTCCATGTGTATTTAGCTCCTGCTTGAATTCATAAAGGGCTGTCAGGGTGGGAAGATGAGGGTGTCCGATGCCGATGGCTACCCCGTGTTTTAAGGCATAGTGCCTTAACTGTCTGAGTTGCCGACGAATATACCGTATATCAGGAGACGTGTCCAAAAAGACGTTTCTCGGTGCGGTTCTCATATTCAAACGTCTGGCCATTTTGTAAGCCTGTGAATGACTGCTCGTCAAACTGTCCACAAAAAAAAGATCATTTTGTTTGATGATCTTTAATGCCTCTACGACCTTGTCTGAACAAGAAGTAAACTTGGAGCCCATATGGTTATTCACACCCGTTGCCTGAGGAATTTGTGAAAGATTTTCTTCCATGATTTCTTCAATTTCTGAGTCCCTATAGGAAATGTAAAGGGCCCCTGGCCCAGGATCGATTTCATGTCGATAGGGTTCCATGGGCTGGTGGAGCATGATTTCATGCCCTTGTTCGTATATTTCCTCGGCAAGAATATCAGAGTACTGTAACTTGGGAAGAATTGAAAATGTTATCGGCATCTTCAGGTCCAAAAACGCTTGGGCTCGGGAGATGCTACTCCCGATATCGTCAATAATAAAGGCGATCCTGGGAGGAAATTCAGATAAAGGTAATTTTTGTATGGGCGGGGTGTTAATGGGAAAAAAGCGACTTTGTCCTGCTTTTGCATCTGCAAAAAGATTCAGGCCAAACAGGGCGCCGGAAAGGTATGCAACGCCTTTTAATAGGAAAAGTCTTCTATGGTTCTGTTGTTTTTTCTGTTCCTGATTCTTTTCCCTCATCTTATGAGGTTACATACAACCTATTGGTATATACGTCAAGCAAAAACACAATATATTGTAAATAAGGAACGATAAAATTAATGCATCTTTCATGGGAAATTCAGGGGAGTCTCCCATTAACTCAACAATTTGAATTGACTTGACATCGAATATGATTATCAGTATTGAAAATATGTAAGCGAGCGCTCATCTTCACTGGATTGTGTTGCCACGGTATTACGATCAAGCAAATAATGCCGTTTTTTGCTGCCAGTTTTGTAAAAACTGGGCCCCTCTGTCAATTATCAGGGGGGCTTTGTGTTTTTTTGTCGTTTTCCAGCTTGAAAAAATATTGCTGATTGTAATATAATTACAAATTGTAACTTAAGCTTGTCGTTTCAAATTAGGTATTAAAAATAAGCGTGTTATATATAGGCGAAAAAACCCGTATTCAACCATGATTCAAGGTTTTGAAAAAATTGTCGAGGAACGAATTTTAAAGGCTCAAAAGAAAGGGGATTTCGAAAACCTCATCGGCTCCGGCAAGCCTTTAAAACTTAATGAAAATTATTATATTCCTGAAGAGTTGCGTCTGGCCTATAAAATCCTTAAAAATGCAGACTGCCTACCCCCTGAAATTGAATTGAAAAAGGAAATTAAACAGACAGAAGACCTTCTGGCCGGTATGCAAGAAACCTGTGAAAAATACAGTATATTGAAAAAGTTAAACTTTTTGATCATGAAGTTGAATACACTGCGAGACACATCCATTATGAATGAAATGCCCCAACATTATATGGAAAAGCTGGTGGGGCATATTGAAAAATCTAAAACCCAAAAAGAGCGTTTTAAAAATTTGAAACGCTCAGCTTAGGGGAAAAATAGGTCCCTGTTATGGTTTTGAAGAACAAAGAAAAAGATAGCCAACATTTTAAAAGCGTCCTGATGGCCTATTTTATCCTTGTGCTTCATGTTGCCTTGGTTGCAGGTTTGGTCATAATGGTCATCTTTTTCCGTGGCATTGTAAATTACATGGTCTGGATTTTTTTAGGCGGCTTAATCGCTATTATTGCTTCAGGCTATCATTTTTATAAGCGAATGAAAATGGAAGGTAAAACCCTTCGGAAAATACTTAACACGTATCGTGATAGCGGAAGAAGCGTTGAGGTCAGTTTTCTTGGAGGACTTGCATCATTAAAAATCGGCGGCGAAGACCATCGCCCACCTGCCCTGAATAGTGGCTCAACAGGCCACATCAAACAACTTGAAGATCCTGATTCTATTCGTATTAAAGAATTTTCAGAACTTGTCCGACTGCTTGAGAACAATCTTATTACCCTTGAAGAATACAACAAATTCAAGGAAAAGATTTTCAAATCATAACCTGGAAATACCTAAGTGTAGTCTATAAACACATCCATCTTTGCATTTTTCAAACTGAAAGGAAACCTCATGAAAAAATTAACCATCGCCCTTTTGTCGGGGGGAAAGTCCTCCGAGCGTGAAGTTTCTATCTCAAGCGGAGATCAGGTTTATGAAGCCTTGGATCACAATAAGTACGATATCATTCGCTATGATCCAAAAACCGATATTAAACAACTGGTGACGGACGCTCCCAAAATAGATGCTGCACTGATTATTCTTCACGGCCCCTTTGGCGAGGACGGTACCGTTCAGGGGCTGCTAGATCTTCTTGAAATTCCTTATCAGGGATCAGGCGTACTCGGAAGTGCGCTCGGTATGAACAAGCTGGCTTCCAAATACCTTTACGAAAAATCCGGACTGTTGGTTCCACCCTATGTTGTGATTGGACAAAATGACACTTTAGATGCAGATGCGTGTGTTCAACAACTGGGCCTGCCCCTGGTTGTAAAACCGGTTGGCAGTGGGTCGAGTGTCGGTATATCTATTGTAAAATCGGAAGATTCTCTGACCGAAGCTGTGGGTAAAGCATTTGAACAAGACGCTATGGTGTTGCTAGAAGCGTTTATCGACGGTATCGAACTCACCGGCGGTGTTCTTGGTAATGATATGTTGGAGGCATTCCCCCTTATTGAGATAGTTCCCAGTGAATCCTTTGATTTTTTTGATTACGAAGCCAAATATACCACAGGTGCTACCAATGAGATTTGCCCGGCCCGTATTAACGACAAGATGACCCAAAGAGCACAGGAAATAGCCAAAACAGCCCATAGGGCGCTGTTTTGCAAAGGTTACAGCAGGACCGATATGATTCTTAAAGATGAGGATATTTATGTCCTTGAAACCAACACCATCCCCGGCATGACGGCCACCAGCCTGCTGCCGCAAGCTGCCGGAAAGGCGGGTATCCCTTTCAGCCAACTTCTGGATCGTTTAATTGAACTGAGTATCGAAGGGCACAACATCAACAGGTGATTCAATGATCATCAGGAGCAGCCAGGAACTCAAGGAACGTTATCAGGACCTTTGTTCCGGGGATATCTTTTTAGGCATATTAAGCTACAAACATATCAAACAATCTATTTTCATCGATCTTATGGAACGCGGTGTATCCTGCTTTCCGTCTCCCCTTTCACAGATTTTGAATCAATCCAAAAGTACGCAGGCCGTTGTCCTGAATAAATGGATGCTGCCCCATACATGCGTGATAACGCGACGAACGGATCTTGTTGAAGCTATAAACACCTATACCAAACTTGAAATCGCTCCGGTGATCACCAAAGAAGATCATATGCACTGCGGTCATGGAGTGAGAAAATGGGATACCGTTGAAACCCTTTACAATTATATGGCCTTGTCCGAATCATCATATCCGTTTGTCATTCAACCTTTTTTGAGTAATTTTACCGATGTAAGAGTGATTATTGCAGGAGATTACATAGAAGCGTATGTAAGGTATAATCCAGATAATTTCAGGATGAATATTGCCATGGGCGGAAAAAATCATCCCTACGAATTAAACACGGAACTGTTGAATTTTTGTCGAACAGTAATGGAGCGTGGTAAATTTCCTTATGCGCACCTGGATATCCATATTACGGATGATGGGTCCTATTATTTGTCGGAAATCACATTAAACGGCGGGACAAAAGGTGCAAAGATTCGCCGCAAGGAACTGGATCAAAAAAAACAAGCTGTACTGGAGGGTCTCGTAAATGAATAGGAGGTCTATTTGAAAAAAGGAAATAAGGCGATTAAACAACAGGATCACCTGCCTGAAGTCGGCATAGTCATGGGAAGTGATTCGGATCTCAATGTGATGGAAGAAACTGCCTGGATTTTAAAAAAATTCGGGATATCTTATGAAATGACGGTGGCGTCTGCACACCGGAGCCCTAAAAAGGCGGCCAAATTCGCCGCGTCCGCCCACAAGCGAGGCATAAAAGTGATTATAGCCGGGGCCGGTCATGCCGCACATCTTGCAGGCAATATAGCGGCATATACGTCTCTTCCGGTGATCGGAGTACCAATAGATTCATCTTGCCTTCAGGGGCTCGATGCGCTCCTTTCCACGGTTCAGATGCCGCCCGGCGTTCCTGTGGCCACAGTGTCCATAGGGAAATCAGGGGCAAAAAATGCAGGTGTCCTGGCAATACAAATTCTTGCACTTACAGATTCAGCACTTGCAAAAAAATTGGAATCCTACAAAAAGGAGCTCGCAAAACAAGTTGATCAAAAAGCCAAAAAGCTTAAAAATCATTCAGGTTGATCCATTAAATCCCAGAAATGACCACATCAATGCGACCTCTCAGATCATAAAAAACGGCGGAGTCATTGTGTTTCCCACCCAGTACCTTTACGGATTGGGAGCAGACGCCTTGAACGATAAAGCTGTGGACAGAATTTTTGAAATAAAACAGCGATCTTATGATAAGCCTTTCCTGGTCCTCATACCTAATCGAAAAGATTTAACAGAATTTGTTCAACATGTCTCTTTGACAGCCGAACATATTATGAACTGTTTCTGGCCGGGTGCAGTTACCCTAATTTTCAAGGCAAAAGATACACTGCCGACAAACCTTACGGCCGATACCGGTAAAATTGGTATTCGAATGCCGCATCACCCCGTTGCTTTAGCTCTCTCTATGGCTGTCGGAGTTCCTCTTACCGCAACAAGTGCCAATATTACCGGTGGCTTAGGGTGTTCAACGGTTTCGGATATTGATCCGCGAATTTCGGATAAAGTGGATCTGATACTTGATGCCGGGCCGCTCAAAGGAGGTATCGGTTCAACCGTTGTGGATGTGACCGTCGATCCCCCGATAATTTTAAGAGAAGGCGCCATCTCGGCAAAAGATATTTTTATTGCACTTGAGGACGCTCAGACGCATCTGCCATGAAACAAGATCAAAACGATATGTTCCAGATAGACGACATCACTGACCAAGTCCTTGAGAACTGCGATATTTCGGATGCCCGGTATGCAGGACTCTATTCCATCTGCGGCCTGGCTTTGCGATTGCGGGATTTGTACAAGTGGGAACACAAATTGGACCCCTGGATTGAGAATGATCCTTCAGAAATCTTAAAATGGATTGGAAACAAAGAGGAAAAATGGGAAAAACTGGCTGAAAAAGATTTTAGCGACATTATCCTTTTAGGAAATCGATTTGATCCATTTGACGTCAAGGGTATCAATGCGATTTTAGAACCTCATGAATACATCTATGGGGGAGGTTATGCCCGGAGTCTTAAACCTTCTTTTTTTCTGGCCGCAATTGAGGACAAAAAAGAAATAAACGGGATTACGATTTTTGTTCTCGGTGATGAACTTGCTCGGGACCTGTTGACCATTCCTGCGATGTCTCAGGATAATTGTATTTATGTTCGAAAAGATTCTGCCAGACTTTATCTCTGGGATCAAATATTTTATATTAAAAAATCAGGGCGTTATGCACTTAGTTTCGGTTTGGAAGATTATGGGCTGAAAGAACAGACACCTGTAAATTTACATCGCAATTTGTCAAAAATTGCTGCCAATGAAACAGATACATACATTTATCATGAATTGGGCGAAATGCAGGACACGGTTTTTGACCGCAAAACTTGGCAGGAAATTATTGCAACGTTTCCCCATACCCCTATCGAGCTTTTAACGCGAACCGTTAAAGACCTTTTGGCTGACACTAGCGTGCATGGGACACTTGCCCATATTATTGAAGAGCGCAAAACATCCTCCCTTGCATTTTATGTCGCTTTTCTCGAAAGCTTTACCAAAATATTATTTCCACAAATAACAGAGGCTTTTAAGGAATTTACTCAAACACGAAACTGGGAAGTGATAGAACAAGCAGTGGCTATGGGCTACGATACTGCAAAATCACGTGCAGAAACGATTATCAGTGTTTACAGGATCGGCAGGAAGAAAAATGACATGAAATGGTTTGAAAATGAGATCGCAAAGCAGTTTAAATTTTGTTTTGCCAGATCGTCGAGTTAAGAATTGAAAAAGTAATGATTCCGGAACAAGAAAAAAAACAAATAGAAAGCTGGAGCCAAACACTAAAAGGTGATGTAAGCATCCACCTGATTTTGACCAAGGACGAACGCAGCCAAGCATTTAAGGATTTTTGTAATGACTTGAAACGCATCACCCCTAAGATAAAAATAAAACAAGAAAAAGACGACGAGTCAGAACACCCTATCATACGGGTCGGAAATGTGGATTATCAAGCTGTTCCAACGGGAAGGGAACTCGAACTGTTTCTGAAAGTATTGACCGACAGTGACGGCCAGGTCCAAAATGATCCTTTACCGATTTATCAAACACTTCGTCAGATCCGGATTCCGGCCCTGTTAAAAGTTTATATTATGCCCCATTGTCCCTTTTGTCCGAAGACAGTAAAACAGATGATCGGTCTCGCTGCGGCGAGTGAATCCATAAAACTGGCCATCATTGACGGCTCATTTTTTCCGGAAAAAGCAGCATCCGACAATATCCGGTCCACTCCGACAGTATTGCTGGATGATCAATTTTACTGGACCGGATCGATTCAGATAGAAGAAATTGTCGACATGATGTTGAACCGGGATCCTTCTCGACTCAGTGCATCATCATTGAAAGCCATGTTTGAAGAAGGCAATGCTTTAGAGTTGGCCAAAATGATGCTCGACAGCGGAAAAATCTTCCCGGCACTCATGGAACTCCTGGTTCACAAAAAGTGGCCGATTCGCTTGGCAGCAATGGTGACATTTGAAACCATTGCCGAAGAAAATCACAAATTGGTCCACCACACCATTCCCTATTTATGGGATTATTTCTCAACAGCAGATGATACTGTCAAGGGAGACATACTTTATCTTTTGGGAAAATCCGGAGACAAGGGAATAATTCCAAAACTTGAAACCGTTTTGAACAGTCCATATGGTGTTGATGTAAAGGAAGCGGCTCAGGAAGCACTGGAAACCCTCAGTAGTATCAATCCATAATGATCTTTTTACCCAATCCGCCTGAGGCGGACAAGTCTCTGCGCCTGCCCTGTGAAATGCGGAGCCTATTTCTCTGGGGTTATGCTCAAAAAATAATCCTCGGAATATTAAACATATGCCTGTGGTTATTTTTTTCGCATGCCTTGATCTTGGATAAAAATCTTCAATTATGGATTGATACTATGTAAGCTGTTGAATGTTTTCTTTTATGCGCTTTCAAATTCAAAACAAATTCGGTCGGTCAATACAAAATAAAATGAGGAACACAAATGGTTAGAAAACCGAATCCTTTGCTCATTGAATTTTTAGACAAGGACCTCCCTTTGCCTGACATCCATTGGGGTACCGTGCCGCCGGGAGTGAACCCGGCAGATGCCTGGGAAATGTACGATGAAACTGTGGAAGGTTGGGTTCCGGTATGGTTCCCCACCATCGACAGGGGAACCGGGAGATCTTATGATGAATTCGAGCGGGCGATATTGTTCAATAACAACCTGGAAAGGATCTTAAAGGCCATGAATCGCTGGCCGTTGTGGGGTTCTCCGATACAGAAAAAAAGGGCAGCTGCTTTTGCGCTGTTGCAATTATTTTGTGAAACCAGGGCGTTATGCCCTAAGGTTTGAATTCAACAGACACCTTCAATTTGTCTGCCGACTGGAGCTTTATCCTTTTACCTTTTTTAAGTCTTTGTGATGTTTGCTTTAATCGGTAGACATTATTTTTCAATGCCCTGCTGCGCCGGAGCCTGGCCTTTCTTTTCATGTCCCCGTATTTCCCAAATCTGCCACCCATTGAAGTATCCTTTAATGTGGGATTTATATTCTGTTTACCATAGTATAAGCCTATCATTTTTATTCATATTTTACAATTCGTGAAATATAATCGGAATAATCTTTGAGTTCGGGTTCATACTCGGCATCTAAAATAGATGATGAAATCATAAAATCTGCGGTGGAACGATTACAGGCCGTCGGAATATTGTATAAGACAGAAATCCTTAAGAGCGCTTTTACATCAACATCATGGGGAAGTGGTTCCATGGGATCCCACAAAAATATTACTATATCGATTTTTCCTTCCGCGATCATGGCACCCAACTGCTGATCTCCCCCTAGTGGACCTGATTTCAGTTTTTTTATCTCAAAATGTTTTGCTTCGTCATCTTTCAGCCTTTTCTTAATCGCTTCTTCAACAAGCTTGCCTGTGGTTCCGGTGGATATCAATTTGTGATGGATGAGGTTATCATAGTTCCATTCTGCCCATTCGATTAAATCTTTTTTTCTATTATCGTGGGCCACCAAAGCAATGCGTTTTATTTTTTCCATTATATTATCTCCTTTCAGAAAATTGTTCTGAAGTTGGAGTTTTTGAAAGCCGTCAATTACTATTTTTTGACGGCTGCATCAGATGCCGCTTTTTTATAGAAAGCGTTTTTTTATACAGCCTGATGGATTTCGGGGTCACCTCCACCATCTCGTCATCTTTTATAAAATTTATGGCCCTTTCGAGGGTCATAGGTTTTACCGGCGAACATATCGTACTTTCATCCTTTCCGGCAGCACGCATGTTTGTGAGCTTCTTTTCTTTGCTTGGATTTGCGATGATATCAACAGCCTTGTTATGCTCACCGATAATCATTCCTGCATAAACAGACTCGCCGGGGACAATGAAAAGACGACCTCTGGGTTCGAGATGATAGAGTGCGTATGCAACTGAATTCCCTTGCCGGTCTGATACAATAGAGCCGGTAAACCGGGTGGGAAAATCACCGCGAAACGGCTCATATCCTGCAAAAAGTGTGTTCATGATCCCGGTTCCCTTTGTGTCCGTGAGGAATTCATCCCGATAACCGATTAAAGCGCGTGAGGGAATGGAAAATTCCGCTCCTATTCTTCCCCTTTTATTATTGACAAGGTTTATCAGCCGCCCCTTTCTTGTGGACAGCTTTTCGGTGACAACTCCCAAAAAATGTTCATCACAATCCACAAACAGTGTCTCAATTGGCTCGAGTATGGTTCCGTTTAAATGTTTGTAAATCACCTTTGGACGGCCCACGGAAAGTTCAAACCCTTCCCGCCTCATGGTTTCGATGAGAATGGCCATTTGAAACTCACCTCTACCCTTTACGACAAATCTTTCTCTATCTTCAGTTTGCTCAAACCTGATGGCCACATTTTTGAGGGTTTCCTTGATCAACCGTTCGCGTATTTTGCCGGACTGTACAATTTTGCCTTCCATCCCGCTCAAGGGAGAGGTGTTGATGGTAAACTCCATTGAGATAGTCGGCTCGTCAACGGTTATTCTTTTTAAGGGTTTAGGATGTTCCCGAGTGCAGATCGTGTCGCCAATTTTGACATCCTCAATCCCGGAGAGAACGGCAATATCGCCGGGGCCTGCCTCCTCAACCTCTTTGAGATTCATCCCGTCATATACTTGCAGCTTGGATATCTTGAGAGGGAGGTGTTCGCCTTTGTCATTGATGCAAACCATGGTGTCATGGAATTCGGCTTTTCCGTTAAAGATTTTTCCGATGGCAAGCCGGCCAAGATAATCTGAATATCCGAGATCAGACACCAGCATCTGAAACGGTTCTTTAGGATCGTATTCAGGGGCCGGTATTTCATCAAGGATGGTTTCAAAAAGAAAATGAAGGTCATCTCTTTTTTCGGATAGGGTCTTTTTTGCAATGCCTTCGCGTCCGATTGCATATAGATATGGAAAATCGAGCTGTTCACCGTCAGCATCGAGATCGATAAACAGGTCATATATCTCATCGAGAATCTTTTCAGGACGGGCATCCTTTCTGTCGATCTTGTTGATGATCACAACAACTTTGAGGCCTTTCTCAAAGGTTTTTTTCAACACAAAACGGGTCTGGGGCAGCGGTCCTTCAGACGCATCCACGAGCAAAATCGCACCGTCAGCCATGGACAGGGCGCGTTCGACCTCTCCGCCGAAATCGGCATGTCCGGGCGTATCGATGATGTTGATTTTTACACCGTTCCACTGCACGGAGCAGTTTTTTGCGGCAATGGTTATGCCTCTTTCCCGTTCCAGGTCCATGTTGTCCATGATTCTCTCATCAACTTCAAGGCCCGGTCTGAAGAGCCCGCTCTGCTTGAACATGGCATCAACAAGGGTTGTTTTACCGTGGTCAACATGCGCGATGATCGCGATGTTTCGTATTGTTTCGTTTCTGATCACTTGTTGCATCGTTTTTACTTTCATCTTTGTGTGAAAAAGCCAGACGACAATTATAAGCATCGAAATTATTATTACAACCTTTTGGTAAACGATTATCCAATTAATAACACCCTAATTGAGCGAAAGTCGAGGATGCCCCAGATCCAAGGCGTCCGAGGGCGAAGCTGTAGTCGGCTACCGCGAGCCCTCGGCAACGTAGGAGATGGGGGTATTATCGGCTTTCCCGCAGGGTAAATAAAATTGAGATAAAATTGCAGAATTTATATTTCACTGCTGATAGAGATATTAAATGAAGTCGAATCGAAAGAATACTCATTGAATTAAATATACTATAATCCTTCTCGGTTTTGTTTACGCTCAATTAGGGTAATATTTGTTCCCCAGGATCCGTCCTACCATCAACCGTTGCTTGAGTGGGATGACCGTTTATGCTGATAAACGTAAATTGCGAGATATGGGGCGCATGTGGAAATGTTTCGCCAATATGGTCTTGTTTTTTAAGCAGCGTTAGGATTTTTCTCTGTTTTGCAGCAAGTGTATAACTTTAAGTAGTTGTTTTAACTTCTTTATATTTCGACAAGATCTGAGATCGTCTTCTTTTGCGATTTTTTTTACCAGTCCTTTGAGCCTTTCTTCTCCATTGTGCAGTTTCATGGCTTCTTCCCTGATCCGTATTTGAAGCGCATGTATCTGGCCAACCCCGGCTCCCGGGTCTCTGGGATCTATCGCTTTTTTTTTAAAACCCAAAGATTCAAAGTAGTTCACCAGTTCCTCAAGCTCCGGGTTAGACATGTCCGCGGAAGATTTGACCCCCCAGTATGCGATCACGTCCCGGTATTCGTCGTCAGAAAGAGGAATCTCTTTTTTTGCAATATGAACCAGGGCCAGCAGTTTGTGCCGCCTCTCCTGACGCTTGTCCGCAGTCTTTGTGGTGGGTTTACCCGCCGTGTTTGTGGCGGGCTTGTCCGCAGTCTTTGTGGCGGATTTACCCGCTTTTTCTGTGGCGGGTTTGTCCGCCTTTTCTGTGGTGGATTTGTATGCTTCAACAGGACTCATGGAAACCCTTTTTCATTCTTTTGCCCGATTTGTTGAAAAAAATATAAACGATGGTTTCTTTCTTCTCCCATTATATTAATACGTAAACTAAACATTTCAACGGATTATTGCCCAAACGAAAATTTTTTTAAGCGCTTATTTTATTCTATTGGTGCGACCGAATATAGATAGTCATAAAGTTCATCAGGCCTTTTGGGTATTTCTTGTATTTCGTTTTCTACGGCTTCTTTAATTTTTTCCATTTTTTTATTAATAACAGGCTTTAGACAGTTTGGAACATTATGACCTAAATGACGGTATATTCTAATGCAATTGTAACAATCTCCATGCAACTCGCATCTTGTGTTCGGGCAAGAGCATGTGATGCATTCGTCAGTTTTTAGTACATTGCGCAATTTCTTAACGATCTCTACGAATTCCTCTTTTGACTGCTCCATAGATATTCCTCCTATTCTGTTTAAAATGTCGTTTTTGTTCTTGGTCCGTTTGCAGTTATTGACAGCACTAACCAGCTGCACTACATTATCTCTTATCAATAATATTGTGTCCAACGAATTAATTTGATAAACGTAATCAAAAAAATCGATTAAAGGAAACGTTAATGGAATTGCGTCAACTCAGAACATTTCAAACCGTGGCGCGATTGATGAATTTTAACCGGGCAGCATATACACTCAATTACGCCCAGTCCACGGTTTCAGCTCAGATCAAACTCCTTGAAGAGGAATTGGGTGTATCCCTTTTCGATCGACTGGGAAAACGTATTGTGATTACCGAAGCCGGGCAGAAATTGATGCGATATGCGCAGAAAATGATCGATATCGAACAGGAGACGCTGACCGAGATCTCAAATTCTGATACACTAATCGGTTCAATATCCGTCAGGGCGCCGCAAAGTGTGGGGACGTATCTTCTGCCTTCGGTTCTTCAGCAATTCAAACGCCGATATCCGAGGGTAGGCTTCGATGTCAGCAGCTGCGCTTTTTTTACACTTCAGCAAGAGTTGAGATCCGGCATCATTGATGTAGCCTTTTTGCTGGCAGAGTCTATTAATGCAGCGGATTTGACGGCGGAAATAGTGCGAATCGAACCCCTTGTTTTTGTATCCGATCCGAATCATGCCCTCACAAAGAGTATTGGCATCACCTTTAGAGATCTAAACGGCCAGTCGATTTTTTTGCCCAAACATGATTGCAGCTATAAAATGCAGTTTGAAGAAGTGCTCACCGCTGAAAATATCAGCCCTTCGGTGGTTATGGAGTTCAACAGCATCGAGGCGATAAAACAGTGTGTTATTAAGGGGCTCGGCATAACGTTAATTCCGGAAATAGCGGTTAAAACAGAACTTGACCAAAAAAAACTTGAGAAGATACCCTGGTTGGATGAACCGCTGGAGACGGGTGTTTTGATGATTCGGCATAAAGACAAGTGGATCTCCCCGGCGCTGCAGGTCTTTATGGATATATGTAGAGAAACGATGAAACTTTCTAATTAAGGTATCATATGAAACATACACATTCAGTTACAATCTCAATCTTATTAATTTTGCTTCTCGCTGCAACAGGTACCGCCTCATCCGAAACTATCACAGATGTCAGCCGTTTCCTTTATAACGGCGATGGGAAGATTAACCTTTTAAGCGCAAAAAACGGGATATCGTTCAATGGTCAATACCGAAAAAGCAAGGGCATCTATGATGAAAAGGCGCTTAAAACAATTCATCGTCTGTTTGGGGCGGAAAAGGACAGACCACTTTCCACCGTATCCTTGCGGCTGATCGAGTTTCTCGACTATTTAGAAGACCATCTTCATCCAGGGGCACGGATCACCATTGTCTCCGGATATAGAAGCCCGCAATACAATACCGACCTTCGCAATAAGGGGAGACTTGCTGCAAAAGCAAGTCTGCATCAATATGGGATGGCGGCTGATATAAAAATTCAGGGAACTCCATCAAAGCGCGTCTGGAACACGGTTAAAAAACTGAGATTCGGCGGAACAGGTTACTACAAAGGGAAACTCGTACATATTGATGTGGGGCCTGCACGGTTCTGGGATGAGAAAACATCCGGCGTAGGAACGGATATTTCAACACAAAACAAGCTGATCGGGCTCGTGACAAACTATGACTTTTATCTTCCGGGGGAGATGATTGACTTACGATTTATCCGAATGACCGCATTTCCTATTGGTGTAAGCCCTGAATTTGTTTTGGAAAAAGTAGAAAAGAATGGTCAATTAAAGAAAATTGTTCGTTTTAAACCGTCATTTGCAATTGCACCAAAAACTCCATGTCCGCAATTTTCAGACATTGATCAAATGACGGGGATCCGTTGGAAATTGCCGGGGGATCTCTTGCCCGGTCGATATAAGATCCGCACCTTTTTTTGTAATAGATTATGGGTAGATATGCCGGTTGAAATCTTTACACCTGAATTCGATATTATCCGTCGATAAACGCTCAACACAGGTTTATAAATCGTGCATTTTATATCTTAACGGAAATGGATCTTTGCCTCGGCTTAACAGAAAAGATCCAGAAATCTCACCCGATGGAATATAAAATTCAAATGCAGTCCATTGGACAAGCAGGGTGAACCTCGCTTCCACCGGCATCCAGAAATTCCTTGACCATTCAAGGTGAATTGTGAGTATTATTTTTTAGTTAAAATTTGTAACCATCGGCTTCAGCAAAAACAAGGAGACACAATATGTCACAACCTGAACTTTATGATATAGCCATCATCGGTGGAGGACCCGGCGGCCTAACAGCTGCTATCTACGCCATGAGGGCGGCCTTAAAAACCGTGCTCATCGAAAAAGGGGTGCCCGGCGGCCAGCTCAACCTGTCCGACGCTGTGGAAAACTACCCTGGCTTCGAAAATATCAGCGGAAGCGAGCTTTCCATGAAATTTGCTCAGCATGCACGCGTTTACGGCGTCGAGGAACTAAATGACGAAGTCACAGTCATAGAACCGGGCCTCGAATTTCATACCATTCGAACAGCTGGCGGACGGGTGATCCAAACCCATACCGTAATCATGGCTCCAGGGGGTCGGCCCAGTAAGTTGAACATCCCGGGAGAAGATGAATACTTCGGAAAAGGGGTGTCCTATTGTGCTGTATGTGACGGGTTTTTCTTTAGAGGCAAAAATGTAGTTGTCGTGGGAGGAGGAGATACCGCCTGCGAAGAAGGGCTTTATCTATCCAAATTGGCGGCCAAGGTCTACCTGGTCCATCGCCGCGATGCGCTTCGTGCCAGCATGATCCTGCAAAAGCGCGTCGAGGCTGAATGTAAGGTTGAGGTTTTGTGGAACACGGTTGTCAATGAAATCAAGGCCGACACCAACGGGGTTAGCGGCGTCACATTGCAGGACACTAAGACCGGCGATACGCGCGATCTACCCATTGACGGGGTTTTTATTTTCATCGGCTTTGATCCAAACAATCAATTGGTGCCGGCCGGTACTCGCATGTCTCCGGAAGGCTTCGTGATTACCAATGATCAATGCGCCACCAACATCGACGGCATTTATGTGGTCGGAGATCTGCGTGAAAAGTATGCCCGCCAGATCGTGCTGGCAGCAGCCGACGGATGCATGGCAGCCCTGTCCGCCGCACATTATGTGGAGACTCGCAAGGCCAAAATGGAAGACCCCACCTGTGTTTTGCCGGAGTGAAAAAAATTATCCTATCTTTATGACGAAGACACAACAGTAGTGTAATGATGCGATCCAGAAACAGAAACAGAGATCATCTGAATCTACTTTGCGATATCGGAGAACTGGCCAATCTCATCATCGGCAGTACCGATATCCAGGGATTCCTTCAGCAAACCGTTGATATGGTTGCACGCCATCTCAATGCCGATGTCGGCTCCATCTATCTTTATGATGACACCACCCGGGATTTGGTGCTTCAGGCCACCATTGGTTTGAATCCTTCAGCGGTGGGCAGAGTAAGAATGAAATCCGGTGAAGGACTTGTGGGAAAAGCCTTTAGTTCCCTGCAGCCCATTCGTGAAGATCGTGCCAGTCGCCATCCTGATTTCAAGTACTTCGAGGAGGCCGATGAAGATCCTTTTGAATCGTTTCTAGCGGTTCCGATTCACCGGGGAAATGAAAAAATCGGCGTTATGGTGGTACAGCATGAACATCCGGGTTATTTTGATGAGATCGACGTTATGGCCATGCGGGCCATTGCGTCTCAGCTGACCGGTGCCATAGAAAACGCCCGTTTGATGATCGACCAAAACCACAGAATGGTCCCCTCCAGGGGAGACGACCTGCTGGAAAGACTCCGTTTTATTAAAGGTAAAACAGCATCTGGAGGATTTGCCTATGCCCCTGTTATGGTTTTTAAAGCCGATCATGAACCCTTGCTGGCCCAAATACCCGATTCGGAGTTTGTTGGCACACCCCAGGATTTTCTTAAAGCAGTGGAAAAGACCAAACAACAACTCACGAATTTGCAGGATCGCCTGGCCCAACGCCTACCGGAAAGTGCAGCCCTGATTTTTGAAGCCCACTTTATGATTCTCAAAGATGTCCGCTTTGTGGACGCCATGCTGACCAAAATCAAGCAAGGGATATCTGTGCCTGAAGCGGTTCGAGATGTTGCGGGCCACTATATAGCCCTTTTTTCTTCAGCTCCCAGCGCCTACTTGAAGGAGAAAGCCCAGGACATCGAAGATCTTGCCAGGCGTCTTCTCAACAATCTTCAAAAGAAAACATCGCAAGCCACAGATCATGCTGAAGGTCGAATTGTTATTGTTCGGCAACTCCTCCCATCCGATTTGCTTAAATTGGCATCTGAAGATGTTAAGGGAATTGTTTTGGTGAGCGGCGGGGTGACGTCCCACGTTGCCATTATTGCCCGATCTTTGAACCTTCCCATGGTGATTGCCGAACGCAGCGATTTACTGAAGCTTCCTGACGGAACACCCATGCTCCTTGATGCGGATATCGGCAGCATTTACGCCAGACCCTCTGAAACCATTATCAAGCGCTTTGAAATCCGAAACCAGACACAAAAAGCTGAAGATAAAGCTATCCGCCCCATACTCCCCCAAACAAGAACCCGCGACGGCGAATTAATAAAACTGCTGGCCAATATTAATCTTCTCAGTGAAACAAAATTGGCAAAAAGCCTTAATGTCGAGGGAATCGGGCTGTACCGAACCGAATTCCCCTTTTTGGTACGGTCCAACCTTCCCTCTGAAGAAGAGCAGTATTTGGTCTATAAACGGCTGTGCGATGAAATGGGCGACCGGGAAGTCACCATCCGAACGCTGGATATCGGCGGCGAAAAATTACTACCGTATTTAGAGGGCATAAAAGAAGCCAATCCGGAACTGGGTCTTAGATCGATTCGTTTTTCACTGCACTACCGGGAAGTATTTCTCCAACAGCTAAGAGCGATCTTAAGAGCCGGTGCCGGATTAAAAAAATTAAAAATTTTATTCCCCATGATTTCCGCCATTGATGAGTTTCGCCAGGCTCGTTACGCTGTAGAAGAAGCCATGGTCGATCTGACTAAAAAGAAATTACCCTTTCATCGCACACCCGAACTCGGTGCAATGATCGAATTGCCGGCGGTATTGGACATTATCCATGAATTGGCCAAAGAAGCGAGGTTTTTTTCCATCGGGACCAACGACCTGATTCAATACATGCTGGCAGTAGATAGAACCAATGAACGGGTGGCGGCCTATTATCAACCCTATCACCCTTCCGTCCTCAGATCTCTGCACCGCATCATTCAGGCCGCAGTCAAGGCTGGAATTGAAGTGACCGTGTGCGGTGAAATGGGTCACGAGCCCGAATTCATCCCCTTTTTTATTGGAGCGGGGCTCAGAACCTTTAGTGTTGATCCGCATTTCTTGCGCGCTGTTCAGGAAAAAATTATTGATCTCAGCGTAAGCGAAGCGACTGATTATGCGCGGGCACTTCTGGCCGAACCCACATTGGAAGGGGTCCGGAAATTGCTAAAGTCTCAAACCAAACCATATCCCCGGGTTTCATAACATTGCTGAAAGATATTTATTTTGCTGGCCGTTTGCCGATAGAATAATCATTGGTCCTTGAAAATATGTGGGTTGAAAGCCATCGATAAAAAGCGGATAGTCGCAATACCAGCCATCCGCTTTTTTGTTTTTCCACAACATTGACCTTCACTTTCTGTATTTTCAGTTTCAATTTGATATTTA
>Ga0316577_10000088_pt1 | contig 24472 bp, 15 predicted proteins | sample S5NA_FD_203073 | JGI IMG/M metagenome (GOLD analysis project Ga0316577, IMG submission 203073) | Rhizosphere microbial communities from salt marsh grasses in Alabama, United States - S5-7_050615r2r1 | ecosystem: Host-associated > Plants > Roots > Rhizosphere | place: USA: Alabama | collected... | reverse complement strand
GGCCTGCGGGAGGGTCGCCGCAGCAAGCGCGAGCGCGCCGGCGGGAGCGCCGGCCTGGCCGCCGCCGTCCCCCCGCAGAACGTCTACCTGACGCTCACCGACCGCCGGCTGCTGGTCCACACGATGACGGTCCTCGGTTCGCCGAAGGGCCTCGCCGCCGCCTTCGCCCTGGACCGGGTGGCCCGGGTCACGCTCGAGTCGCGTCGCAACAGAGGGAACCTGCTCGTCGCCTTCACCGACGGGACCTCGGTCGACTTCCTCGTCGTCCCCAGCCAGCACCCCGAGGAGTTTCTGGCCGTGTGGGAGCGGCTCGGGGCCTGACCGGCCGGGATCACACCAGTTCCAGGCCGCGGATGAACGCCTGGAGGTCGGGGAGGTCCTCGGGCCGGGCCTCGACGCCCAGGAACCGGTCGGCCGAGAGCGCGGTGACGATGTAGGCGTGCCACAGGATCTCCATCGCCGGGCGGAACGGGATCTGCCGGAGCACCGTGGGGTAGGTCCGGCTCCGCTCGACGAGCGCCGCCCACCCGCCTTCCGGGGCGATGGCGCGCACCCGGTCGGCGAGGTGCGGGGCGGCTCGTTCGATGGGGTCGTCGTCCACTTCCACGAAGGCGCCCCGGTGGTCGGGATCGCAGCGCCACGTGTCGACGAGATGGGCCCTGCGCCGCCGTCCCACGGTGTTGTAGAGCACCGACGTCACCCGGCCCAACGCCGCCGTCTCCCGGAACGGGTGGATGCGCAGGGCGAGGGCGCCCATCGGCCGCCAGGTCCAACCGGTCGAGGCGTTGGCGACGATGAGGTCGTCGACGGCGGGGATCAGCTCGTCGTTGGGGCCGGACCAGCGCTGCCGGCGCCGGTCGAGGCCGACGAACCACTGATCGGCCATGTTGTCGTAGACCCCGCCGTCCATCAGCACCATCTGGCGGTGGCGCGCCGGCGGGTCGCCGCCGGCGGGTTCGAAACCGAGGCGACCGGCCGGGATGCGTCGTGGGGCGAAGGCACCGGGGAGCGCAGCCGACGCCTGCACGGCCCGGGCGAGGGGGATCTCAGCCGTCCGGCGGCTGATCCCGAAGGCGTACGAGTAGACGAACTCGCCGGAGAAGAAGGCATGGATGCCCGACTGCATCTCGGTAGTGCAGATGAGGTGGCGGGTGGCGGGGGTGCGCTCGCCCGGCGGGGCGTCGAGATGGGGGTCGAGGACCGACAGGGGCGCCCCCTCGAAGTGCACCCGATCGAGTCCCGCTTCGGCCACCCGGCTGCGCCGTCCGAACGCGGACAGCGTCAGGAGGGTGAGTGCCGTTGCGACGAAGGCGATTCCGGCGAGGGCCGGGAGCATCGCCCACTCGAACGGCGTCGCCGCCGCGTCGGCGGCCACCAGTGCCGCTCCGGCGACGATCCCGGCCGCCCCCAGGATGCCCATCGCCGGGTTCCACACCCCGCTGTACCGCCAGGCCCCGGCGACGAGGACGGCGAACCACAGGGCAACGGAGACGCCGATCGGCCAGGCGGTGAAGATGGTCAGCGGATCGTCCTGCAGGAGCCCGATCCGCCCGAGGAGCCAGCGCGCCCCCTGCCAGGCGACCACGCCGCCGATCAAGCTCCACGCGGCGGCGGTGAGGGCGGCGGCGCCGAGCACCGAGATCAGGTAGCGGTTGGTTGCCGACCCGTAGAAGAACAGGCCGTCGCTGGTGATGTGGCGGAGGAGTGGGCGCACGGCGGACCGGAAGGCGGCAGGGGTGGCGGCCCGGTAGTTGGTGCGCATCCCCACCACCCCGTTGGCGATCGATCCCCCCGACACCGATGTGACGGTCGTCACCTGCTGGTTGGCGCCCCGATCCACGAGGTACATGAGCACCCCCAGGCCCCACAGCGTGGCCCGGTGGCCGCCTCCCGAGATCGCGACACCCAGTTTTCGTTCCATTCGCCCCCCATCCCTCTCATCGGCATCCGGCGCTCAAATCTCGACCGCGAGTCCTTCGCCGTCGTCCGGGAAGGCCGCCCGGTAGCCGTGGCGGCGGCGCATCCGGGCGGAATCCCACCTGTTCGTGGTCTCGGTCCGGTAGTTGAATTCGAGCGCCGCTTCCTCCGTTGTGGTCAGCACCCGGGACACCGCCACCGGGTCGGGGTGGCGATAGATGTCCCCGTTCGTCGAGAACAGGAAGCGATCGCACTCGATGAGGCCGAGCACCTCCGGGCTCAGGTTGTGCTTGCTGCCGTGGTGCGGCAGTTTGAAGGCGTCGACCCGGACACGATCGACGCCCCGCCCGGCCGCCAGGCGCCGCAGCCCGGCGGCCAGCACGCCGCCGTGGGCGTCGCCGGTCAGCAGCACCGCCTTCCCCCGGAACTCGGCGAGCACCGCGATGCTGGCCCCGTTGGCCTCCGACGGGTCCTCCTCGAACGGCTCCGCGGCCAGTTCGTCGAGGTCGATGGGCCGGTCGCCGAGCAGGTCGGGGTGCGCCGCAGCCGCCTCCGCGGCCGCCGCTCCCGGGACGAGCCCTGCCTTCTCGACCTCCTCCTTCCACACCGGCCGGAGCGCGGCGAGTTCTCTTGGGGTGGGGGAGAGCAGCGTCAGTTCCATCCCGCCGGGGAGCCCGACGACCGGGAGGCCGCCCTCGTCCGGCACGACGGCAGCCCGGCCTCCGAAGTCGCCGTTCCAGGAAAGGCGGCGCCGCCGGATCGCCGCCCCGAGAGCCTCGCCCTGCTTGGCGCCGAGGACGTCGCTCGGGAGGTGCTCCCAGCCGTTGAACCACACGTCCCGGGCCGACACCGGGACCGCCGGGTCGGCGAGGACCGCCAGCACCCCGCTGATGTGGTCGGCATCGATGTGGGTGACGACCAGCAGTTCGAGGTCGGTCTCGGCCACCCGTTCGGCGAGGAGGTCCCGGATCGCACGGGAGCGCGGCCCGCCGTCGATCAGCACGTGGTGCGGGTCGCCCGGGTCGCCGTACTCGATCCAGAGGGCGTCGCCGTGGCGGGCCGGCAGCATCTCGACGCGCAGCATCAGGGGCCCGTTCCGCCGAGAAGCCAGTCCGCATCCCCGTAGGCGACGATCGCCAGCACCGCCGGCATCCCCGCAGCCAGCACCCGCCGCCGCATGCGCACCAGGACCTCGCCTGCCGGCACCGGGCCCCGGCGCCAGGCGTCGGCGATCTCCTCGGCCAGCGCCGCCGCCAGCGGCGCGGCGTGGCGGCCGAGGACTTCGGTCAGGGTTGCGAACACGACCTCGGCGCCGGCCCGTCGGAACAGGCCGGGGAAGCGCTCGTACGACACTCGCCCGGCGGCGGCGGTCTCGCAGCCGAGCAGGGCGGTGACCACCGGGCGCCGTTCCGGGGGCACGAACCGGCCGTCGATGTCGCCCGCCCAGCACCGGTCGGCGTGCCCGATCTCGAGGCCGTAGGTTTCGAGGGTGTCGGAATACACCGTGTGGGCGAGCAGCATCGTCAGCGCCGGCCCGGCTGCGACCTCGTTGCGCCACTCCTCCCAGCCGTCCACCCGCCGGGCGTCGCCCGCAGACCGCAGCCGTCCGGAGAGCTGCTCGGTGGTCCCCGGGTCGACGGCATCGACCCGTTCACTCGCCGCGAACAGGATCGAGCCGGGGGTGAGGCGGCCGCGGTCGGGCGTCGGTTGCGACCGAAGGAGGAACCCGCCGGGGAGGTGATCCCCGGGCTGATGGGCGTGCCGCTCGATGGTGCGAGACAGCCCCCAGAACCCGGTGGGACAGACGGTCCGCTCGGAATGCGGCGAGGTGCACCGGGTCGCCGGATCGGGGCTTCGCAGCGCGTCGAGTGCTCCCGGGCAGAGTGCGGCGTCCTCGGCCGGCGCGGGGAAGTCGTAGGCGAACTCCAGGGGGAGGTAGGCGTCGGGCGTCGCCGACACCACCTGGAGTGTCCCGGCATCGGCGAGCCGGCCGCCGAGGAAGTCGCCGGTGAGGACGTTGCGGAGCAGCCGGCCGTGGTGAGCCAGGAAGACCAGCAACTCCACACTGCCGGGGTCGCCGAGCGACGAGAAGTCGGCCGGCCGCTCGACGATCTCGCCGAGGCGGCTGCGGATCTTGTCGACCGCCTCGGCGACGTCGGCGGCTCCCAACTCGACGACGGCTGCGTCGCCTTCCGACACCGCCGTGGCCCGCGGGACCCCGTCGTGGTGGTTGGCCAGCAGGGCCGCGTCGACCGGGGCCGCGTCGGGGCCGATCGGGAGCGCCGTCACCGTCGTCTCGACGACGGCGACGTCGGCAGCCGACGGGACGGCGGCGTCCCCGACCGCGTCGACGACCTCCCCGGGGAGGCGCACCGTGTGGAGGATCCGGTTGCCCTGAAGGGCGATCAACCGTGCGTCGACCGAGGCCGCTCCCACCGGGACGTCGAGATGGAACGCGGCGGGCCCGCTCTGCGCGATGCCGGCCTGACGCACCCGAACCGATCGGGGAGCCGGCAGCAGGTGCGGCTCGACGAGGACGACGGTGACGTCGCGGGGCGGTACTCCCGCCAGCGTCGCCGCCTGTGCCCACTCCGGGGGCGCCGCCTCGAGGCGCGCCTCGATCCGATGCGATCGACCCGCCACGAACCGCCGGAGCCCGGCTCCGGTCGCCTCGTCGAGGAGCCACGCCTGGAGCCGGCCGGGGCGGAAGCCGGGGGCGATCGGAAGCGGCGGCGCCGTCGTCGGCGGTTCGGGTTCCGGCTCCGGCGGCGCCGGCCGTCGCCGCGGCCGGCGTCCGGCGAACCAGGTACCGAGGAGGCCGAGACCGAAGAGCCCCATCCCGCCGATCCCGTAGGGGTTGTCCCAGGGCCGCCCCTCGATCCTGACGTATCCGGTGCCGCTGCAGAGGCCGCGGACCGTGCCGCCGACGCGGTAGAGGCCCGGGGACGACAAGGGGCCGAGCTGGTTCGGTCCGACCACCTTCTCCAAGCTGCCCTCCACGAAGCCGGAGGCGACCGGGATGTGGAAGCCGCCGACCTCGACCCAGACGTCGCCCTCGCCCGCCCCATCCACCTCGATGACGAAGGCGAGACGCTCGAAGTCGCTCGCGACGATCACCGGGTCGCCGGCGCTCGTCCCCATCAGGCTCCGTTCCTCGGCGACGTCGCCGTGCACCCAGACATCGCATCTGCCCTCCTGGGCGAGGAAGGAACCGGAGGCCAGGACGATCAGTGCCAGCGCCCCCGGCGCAGCGCGCCGGCGGACCCAGAGGACGCTGAGCACGGTGGCCGCGATCGGCACGCCGTACACCAGGAGCGGATCGAAGGGTCGCCAGGCCATCTGCTGGACGAACACCACGAGCCCCAGTCCCCATGCGAGGCCCGAGACGGCTCCAAGCAGCGTTCGTCCACCCCTCTGCGCCAATGTCCCCCCTCGGCGGCAGCGGTCGGTTCGTTTCCACCTTACCGACGGGCGACCGGCGGCGCCGGGCACGGCAGCGCGAGCACACAGCGAGCCGCCGCCTAGATTGCCGGCGTGCCCTGCTACTTCGCGTACGGAAGCAACATGGCGGCGTCCGTCTTCCTGGACCGGGTCGACGGGGAAGCCGCCGGGAGGGCGGTGCTCCGGGACTACCGGCTGGCGTTCACGCTCCCCTCGCTGCGCTGGGGCGGCCGGGCCGCAGACATCGTCCCGGCGGATGGAGCCGAGGTGTGGGGCCGTCTCTGGTCGGTCGGCGACGAGGGCATCGCGGTGCTCGACGGGTACGAGGCGGCCTACCGGCGGGTGATCGTGAGCGTCGAACGCTTCGACGACGGCGGCCGACCCGCCGGGAGGCTGGATGCCGTCACCTACGTGGTCCGCGACGAGCGGCGGGCGCCCGACGAGGGAGATCCCCATCCGGAGTACCGGGCCCGCCTCGTGGCCGGAGCGGGGGAGTGCGGCCTCCCGGCGGCCTACCTCCGGGGCCTGCGAGGACCCGGCGGGGGATGACCGCCGGTCGTCGTCGAGGCGGAGCGACGCGGCTGGGGGCGGCCCGCCGGGCCGCCCCCAACCGGACTCGATGCGATCAGGTGTTCGGCGGCCGGTAGGTGACTGCCTTGGCGACCCCGGCGTCCATGTCCTCGACGCCGATCAGCGGCACCGTCGTCAACTGGGCACCGCGGGCCCCGTTGACGGCCATCGACACGGCGACCGCGTCGGCATGGCTCGGCAACTCGCAGATCCAGTACAGGTCGGTCTCGCCGAAGGCGTAGTAGAACGCCTCGAGCGTCCCGCCGACCGACTCGATGAGGCCCTGCACGGCCCGGTGGCGGCCCGATCCACCGTCCTTGATCAGTCCCCGCGCTCCTTCGGCGCTGTACTTCGCCATCATCAGGTACTTCGGCATGGCCCTCCAATCGCCGTGCTCACGCGCTCTCCGCGACGGTAGTCCGCTCCCGGACCGCCCTTGCACGCGGCGGGCAGTCGATCCGACGGCGCGTCGGTTCGCTAGCCTCGGCGCTGATCGATGCCGAGCGGGAGGCCGCCATGGAGTTGTGGCACGTCGTGGCCGTCGCCGTCCTCGCCGTCCTCGTCGTGGGGGCGTTCGCCGCCGAATGCTCCCTGTGCCGCCGCGAGCACCGGACGATCCAGCACCACTGAGATTCCGGCCCGCCGGGGGTGGCACCCGGTGGGAGCCGGCCCAACCGAGGAGTGCCCGTGATCCGCGCCTTCGCCGCGCTGACCTCCCGCCGCCCCTGGACCGCCTTGGCCATCGTCGCCGCTGTGAGCGCCGTCCTCGGCGTGTTCGCCGCCCAGCAGCGCACCGACACCGACATCACGGCCTTCGCTCCGGGCACCGCCAAGGCAAATGCGTACACCCGCATCCAGGAGGACTTCGCCACCGGCGGCGGGAACGCTCAGGTGATCGTCTCCGCTCCGGAGGGCGGGTCGGTGGTCTCGGCAGACGGCCTGCGGGCGGCCATCGTCGTCCGGCAGGTCGCCGAGACTTCGCCGGATGTCGCCGGATCGCTGGCACCCTCGACCCCGACGGCTCCGGCGATCGTGTCGTACGCCACTCCGATCCTGGCCGGGATGCAGAGCGCCGGGATCGACCCGGCGTCGGCCACCGACGAGCAGGTACGGGCGGTGGCTGCCGCCGCCTACGCATCGGAGCAGGGTGCGTTCGGGCTCAGCCTCCTCTCTCAGGACGCCGACCCGGCGATCCCCGCCGCCGAGGCGGGGCTCGTCGTGGTCCGTTTCCGGTCCGACCTCGAGGAGTCGGAACTGCTCGACGCCGGCGTCGCCCTGCGCGATGCCCTCGCCGGCACCGACGTGCCGGGCGTCACCGTCGACGTGTTCAGCTTCGGGGTGCTCGCCGAGGAACTGCAGGGCGACGTGGAGAACGAACTCCCCCCGCTCCTCGGACTGTCGTTCCTGCTCATCATCGCCATCCTCGGCTTCATCTATCGGAGCGTCTCCGACGTCCTTCTGGGCATCGTGGGGCTACTGATCTCGATCGTCTGGATGTACGGCATCGGGGTGCTCCTCGGCCCCGATTACCTCGGCTTCGTCGGTGCGTTCACCCAGATCTCGATCGTGGTTCCGGTGCTGCTCGTCGGCCTCGGGATCGACTACGCCGTCCACCTCACCTCCCGGTACCGGGAGGAGCGCGGTGCCGGCGCCGACCCGCCGTCGGCCGCCCGCACCGCCGTGCTCACGGTCGGGACGGCCCTCGTGCTCGCCACGATCACCACCCTGCTGGGGTTCCTCACCAACATCGCCTCGCCGCTCCCGCCGATCGGGGACTTCGGGGTGTTCGCCGCCGCCGGCGTCCTGTCGGCGTTCGTGGTGATGAGCCTGGGTGTGCCGGCTGCTCGCAACCTGCTCGATCGGCGGCGTCATGCCGTCGGGAGGACGGCCCGGGCCGATCGCACCTCGGCGCTCGCCGGTCTGCTCGGGCGGGCGGCGCTGCTCACCGAGCACGTCCCCGTCGTCACGATGGTGGTCGCCGCCGCCATCACCGGTGCCGCGGTGTGGATCGCCAGCGGCATCTCGACCGAGTTCAGCCAGGAGGAGTTCATCCCGGCCGACTCGGAGGCCGGGCGCCTCATCGACCTACTCACCGAGCGCTTCGGGGGCGACATCACGGAGGAGACGTACGTGCTGCTCGAGGGGGATCTCGCCGATCCCGGTGTGGCCAATGCGCTCGTGGCGTTCGAAGCCGGATTGGCGGGCGTTCCCGACGTCCGGATGGTCGGCGACCGTGCTCAGACCAACTCGCCGGCGACGGCGGTGCTGCAGGTGACGGCGCTCGTCGCTGCGGACCCCGAGGCCGCCGGCGCGCTGTTCGCGGCCGGGGTGCGCGAGGACCTCTCCGGGTTCTCGGAGGACGCCGACATGGCGGCCGTGTACGACACCGTCCGCAGCATCCAGCCGAGTGCCCTGGAACGGGTGCTGTCTCCCGACGACCGCACCGGCGTCGTCGTGATCGCCACCACCGCCGGTGAGGACCGGGTCGGCGAACTCGAGGCGACCCTCGAAGCCCGGCAGTCCACGCTGGAGGTGGCAGGGGTGACGACCACGGTGACCAGCCAGGGCATCGTGATCGCCGAGGTGCTCGACCGCCTCACGGCCTCCCAGACCCGGTCGATCGTCATCACGCTCGTGGCGGCATTGATCCTGCTGGTCGCCTACTACTGGTTCACCGAGCGGCGACCGATGCTCGGCCTGGTGACGATGCTGCCCTCGCTGATCGTGGTGGCATGGACCCTCGGCACGATGCGGCTGATCGGCCTCAGCTTCAACGTGCTCACCGCCACCGTGGCATCGCTGGCGATCGGGATCGGGGTCCCGTACGGGATCCACGTCACCCATCGGTTCCTCGAGGACCGGGAGCGCGCCGAGGGGGTCGACGACGCGGTGCGGCTCACCGTCACCCACACCGGGTCGGCGCTCACCGGTGCCGCCCTGACCACCGCCGCCGGCTTCGGTGTGCTGGTGTTCGCCTCGCTCGCCCCGATCCGCCAGTTCGGGACGGTCATCGCGATCACGATCGTGTACGCCCTGGCGGCGGCGGTGCTCGTGCAGCCTTCGGGCCTCGTGCTGTGGGACCGGTGGCACGCCGGGCGTCGCACCGCCGGCAGCGAGTAGCCCGCCCGTTCGCCCGCCCTCCCGCCGGAGCCGCCGGTTCAAGGCCGGCCGCCCGGATGCCGATACTTTCCCAGGAAGCAGCAGGAGGAACCATGCGCAGGCTCGTGCTCGGGGCGGCGATCGTTGCACTCGCGGGGGTTCTCGCCGCGCCGTCGGCGCTCGCGAAGCCCCAGAAGGTGGACGTCTGTCACGCCACGCCGGTGGGGAGCACCGGCGAGGTGGCCTGGCACCTGATCCGGGTCGGCGCCCCTGCGGTGGAGGCCCACCTCGCCCACGGCGACGGACTTCCCGGCGAAGCGGTCCCCGGCATGGACGGGTGGACCTTCGACGGCGTGTGCGGCCAGGTGGCGCCGGTCGTCACGGTCGACCCCGAGCCGGAGCCCGAGCCCCAGCCGGAGCCGGAGCCGCTGCCCCATGGGGTGTGCCTCGACGGAACGCACCACCTCGACGTGCTCGCCGTCCCGGACGTCGCACACGGGAGCAGCCAGTTCGCTTCGACCGACGGGACCTGCACCGGAGACGCCCCGAGCCCCCTGACGGTGGTGAGCGGCGCCGCCGACCCGGATGCGGCGAGGACGGCGTGCTCGGCGCTCCTCGGCGAGCGCTACTACTCGGTGTTCCACCTGCAGCCGTGGTACCCGGACGCCCCGGCCGACTGGTGGATGTGCTTCTGACGAAGGGCGGCGGAGCCGACCCGCCTCAGCCGGAGGCCCGGTAGGAGAGGTCCTCCCCGCCGGTGCCCACGACCGTCAGGCGGTCGCCCTCGAAGCGGCGTGTGGGCCCGGTGACCTTCGCCCCTACCCGGCACCCCGACGGTGTGGGATCGTGATCCGTCGACGGACGGAGTTCGGGGGTGTGCCATGTCGGGTCGCAGGAGCTCTTGGATCGTGCTGTTCGCGGCGATCGGTCTGCTGCTGAGCAGCCTCGCCGGCGTCACCGCCACGGCGGACACCGGCATCGTCATCGACGGCCTCAAGGAGGCCGCCTGGGGTGAGCCCCTGGCCGTCGATCCGGCGGGCGACATCTCGGAACCCAATCTCGACCTGCGGGGACTGTACGTCGCCGAGGACGCCGACGACTTCTTCATCGGGTTCGATGCAGCCGCCTCCACCTGGGGGATGACCTACGGCGTCTATCTCGACACCGATCGGCTCGACGGCTCCGGTGCCACGTCGGATCCGTGGGGGAGGGCGGTGTCCGCAGTCCCGGACCATCGCCCCGAGTACACCCTCTACGTCTGGCACGAGGACTGGGACGCCCTCCAGGACGTCCAGTTGAACCACTGGGACGGCGCCTCCTGGAGTTACGACAGCCTGATCTCCGTCGGCGGGGAACAGGGGTACGGCCCGGCTGCCGACTGGATCGAGTACCGGGTCCCCAAGGCGGCACTCGGGAACCCGTCGGCCGTCGCCCTCGAGGTGTTCACCACGGGGGGGAGCGGCCACGCCCAGGACAGCGTCCCCTCCGACCCGAACGTGGCGTACGCCGACCCCGACTGGGGCCCGGGAGTCACCACGCTCAGCGGCTTCGCCACCTTCCCTGCACCGTCCTGGTTCGTGCGTGGCGACTTCAACGGGTGGGGTACGTCCGATCCGATGTACGACGACGGGACCCACGGAGACTCCGCGGCCGGCGACGGCGTCTACACGGCCTCCGTGACGGTGGCCGCTCCCGGCCGGCACGAGTTCAAGGTGGCCTCCGAGGACTGGGCCGCAGCCTTCCCCGGGTCCGGCAACTCCTGGCTCGAGACCACTGCGGCCGGTGAGACGGTGACCGTCACGCTCGACACCACCACGTCGGCCGACGGATGGCTGCCGGAGACCGGCGCCATCGGGGTCTCCACCGATCCGGGGACCTGGACGGCGGTCGGCGACTGGCAGGGCTGGGACAACGCCGCGGCGGCCACCGCCATGGCCGCGGCCGGCGGCGGCGCGTACGAACTGGTGACGGCGATCGCCGTCCCCGGCTCGTACCAGTTCAAAGCGGTGAAGACGGGCACCTGGGACGCCGTCGGCGCCGACGGCCGCAGCGTCAACGCCGCCACCGCCGCCTTCGAGACGACCGCCGCCGACCAGCAGGTGACCTTCCGCCTCGACGCCCTCGCCGGCCGCGTGCAGGTCGAGGTGGCGCCGGCCCCGGTCCTCCCCGGCCACGACGGCGACGTGTGGTGGGACGGCCTCGGCCACGACTCGCGCAGCGACCTGTATCGCACGCCGGGTGGGGCGGTGACCACCGGGACGCCGGTGATCCTCCGGTTCCGCACCTTCCACGGTGACGTCACCGGCGTGACGGTGCGGGTCTGGAGCACCACGGCCGGTGCCCAGTCGCTGATCCCGATGGAGCGGGTCGCCACGAGTGACGAACCGCCCTTCGGGTACGACTTCTGGCAGGCGATCCTGCCTGCTGAGGGCGAGCCGACGATCCTGTACTACCGATTCATCGTTCGCGACGGGGGTGACGAGGACTTCTACGAGGACGACGATCTCTTCGACGGTGGCTGGGGCGCCGCCTACGACGACTCGCCGGACTACAGCTACCAGATCGTCGTGTACTCGCCCGACTTCGAGACGCCGGCCTGGATGCAGGACGCGGTGGTGTATCAGATCTTCCCCGATCGGTTCTTCAACGGCGACCTGCGCAACGACCCCGATCCCTCCGATCCGGACGTCTACGGGAACGAGGTCGTCCTCAAGGACTGGGACGACCTGCCGGAGGGCTACTGCCGGGCGTACCAGGGCGTGACCTGCGACGAGGGGCCACTGGGTCGGGATTTCTTCGGCGGCGACCTCAAGGGGATCAGGGAGCGGCTCGACTACCTCGAGGACCTGGGGGTCACCGCCATCTACCTGAACCCGGTGTTCCAGGCGCCCTCCAACCACCTCTACGACACGACCGACTACCACCGGGTGGATCCCTACTTCGGGAACCAGGGCACCCTGGTGAGCCTTGCCGATCTCGCCGAGGAGCGGGGAATCAAGGTCATCCTCGACGGCGTCTTCAACCACACCTCGTCGGACAGCCTCTACTTCGATCGCTACTCCCGCTACCGGACGCTGGGCGCCTACGAGAGCCCGGATTCGCAGTTCTCCGACTGGTACACGTTCTTCGCGTGGCCCGACGACTACGACTCGTGGTGGGGGTTCGACAGCCTCCCGGTGCTCACCGAGATCGACGAGGTGCGCCGATTCATCTACGGCGACGGCAATTCGGTGGCGCGCCGCTGGATCCGGGTCGGAGCCGACGGATGGCGGCTCGACGTCGCCCCGGACAAGAGCCACGGATTCTGGGAGGAGTTCCGGCCCGCCGTCAAGGGGGTCGATCCCGAAGCGGTGATCATCGGGGAGATCTGGGACGACGCCAGCCCGTGGCTGCTCGGCGACGAGTTCGACACGACGATGAACTACCGGTTCCGGCGGGCACTGATCGGATTCGTGAACGGCGACACCAGCGACCCGAACCAGGGCTTCATCCGGGGCCTCGACGCCGACCAGTTCGATGCGGCGTTGCGCGGGATCCAGGAGGACTACCCCGCTCCCGCCTTCGCCACCGCGATGAACCTCGTCGGGAGCCACGACACCCAGCGGATCCTCTGGGTGCTCACCCCGGGAGCGCGCAATCGCGAGGAGAAGGAGTTCGACGCCGCCAACCTGGCGGAGGGGAAGGAGAAACTGGCGCTCCTGGCGATCATCCAGATGACGCTCCCCGGGGCCCCGACGATCTACTACGGCGACGAGGCCGGGCTCACCGGCGACACCGATCCCGACGACCGGCGGCCCTACCCGTGGGGAAGTGAGGACACGAGCCTTCTGGCCCACTACCGGACCCTCACGGCCCTGCGGCACGCCCACGGCTACCTGCGGACCGGCAGCTTCGATCGACTCTTCACCGATGCGGCCGCCGGGACCTACGCCTACGGGCGAAAGGACCGGAGCGGCGCCGCCGTGGTGGCGATCAATCGGGACGCGAACGCCCACGACCTGACGATCGATCTCGCCGGGTACCTGCCGGAGGGCACCGTGTTGACCGATGCCCTCGGTGGCGGCACCTCCACGGTCTCCGGCGGGACCATCGTGCTCAGTCTCGCCGGGCGAGAGGGAGCCGTGCTGATCACCCCGGCCGGCATCGACCTCACGGCGCCGGATGCTCCGAGCGGCCTGTCGGCGGCCGAGAGCCCCGGGATGGTCGACCTGTCGTGGGATGCCCGGCCGGGAGCGGCCGGATACCACGTGTACCGGAGCCTGGTGACCGGCGGCGGCTACACCCGGCTCACCACTCTTCCGCTGCCGGCGCCCGGCTATGCGGACGACGCCGTGGCCAACGGTGTCCGCTACCACTACGTCGTCACGGCGGTGGACGAGCACGGCAACGAGAGCGAGCGCTCCAACGAGGCCGAGGCGCTGCCCCACCTGTTGATCGGCTGGGCCAACCTGCAGTGGCCGCCGTCGATCACCCACACGATCAGCGCACTGAACCCGACCCCGGCGATCTACGGGCAGGTGTGGATCGACGGGGCCACGGCCTTGCCGGGCCCGACGCCGGGGCTCGCGGCCCAGGTGGGGTACGGGCCGGACGGCTCCGAGCCGGCCGGGAACCCAGACTGGGTTTGGTCGCCGGCGGCCTTCAACGTGGACGCCGGGAACAACGACGAGTTCGTCGGGACCCTGCTGCCGGAGGCGGTCGGCGAGTACGACTACGCGTTCCGCTCCAGCACCACCGGGGGCCTCGAGTGGCGGTATGCGGATCTCGACGGGATCGGCAACGGCTACGACCCGGCGCAAGCCGGGTCTCTCTCCGTGATGCCCTCGGCCGACACCACGCCGCCGGCGGCGCCCGAAGGCGTGCACGTCTCCGAGGCCGCCCCGGGGTTCGTCGGCTTGGCCTGGGCGGCCGTCGCCGATGCCGACCTCTTCCGGTACGACCTGTACCGGTCCGACGTCACCGGGGGTCCCTACGTCCACATCGGAAGCGTGCCGGCGCCGGCGACCGCGTTCACCGACTGGTCGGTGGCATCCGGTGCCGCCTACGTCTACGTCGTGGCGGCCACCGACACCTCGTTCAATCGGTCGGGATACTCCGCCGAGGTCGAAGCGGTGGCACAGGCCCGCCCGGTGGCGGTGACCTTCGAAGCGGCGCTGCCGGTGACCACCCCCGCCGGCGACGACGTCTTCATCGGCGGCAGCTTCAACGGCTGGGATCCCGCCGGGACGCTCATGGTCCGGAGCGGGCCGACGGCGGCCGTCACGCTCGAGTTCCCCGAGGGGACGCAGCTCGAATACAAGTACACCCTCGGATCCTGGACCTACGTCGAGAAAGACGCTGCCTGCAACGAGACCGCCAATCGGACGGCCACGGTGGCCTACGGGGACGGGGGGACGATGACCCTCACGGACACGGTGCTCAATTGGAGGAACACCGGCGCCTGCGGCGACTAGCCCGATTCAGCGATCGGGATCGAAGACGGTCACGTCGTAGGTGATCGTCTTCGGGCTGCCGTCGAGGCGCACGCCGGAGACCTCGACGGTGACCGTCAGGTCCGCCATGCCCGGCCCGATCCGGTGGCGGTCCCCGTCGAGGCCGGCCGGGGTCCACACCAGCGTGTCGGCGACGACGAGCGGCGAGGCGGGATCCCCGCTCACCGGGTGCTCGACGGCGATCGGCTCGTCCCCGGCGCGCATCGAGACCGTGGCATCAACCAGGCCGGCGGACGGGAAGCCGGCCGACCAGTACCGGCCGACGACCTCGAAGGGGACGTAGCCGGCGGGCGGCCATGCGACGGTGCCCGCCGCCTCCTCCGATCCGACGCCCCCGCCGACGACCCACAGGGCGTTCGCCGGCGGCGTCGACCAGTCCGGCGTCCCGACCGATCCGGTTCCCATCACGACCGCCGCAGGGTCGAGGATCCAGCGGCGATGGCCGACACCCGGGTTGCCGGGATCGTCGATGTAGGCCCGCACTGCCGCCGGCCCGCCGACCCCGTACGCCAGGTTCGACCGTCCGGCCGCCTCGGCCCCGTCCTCGGTCCAGCAGGACCACGACGGGTCGGGGGAATGGCTGAGGCGCGAGTTCGCCGCCATCATCAGGGCCGCCGACTGCGCCTTGCGGCTCCACTGCCGATCGAAGACCACCGGCAGCAGGCCCGCCATCGCCCGGTACCAGTTGACCATCTCGAGGGTCGCGGTCTCGTAGGCCGCCGACGTCGATCCGGGCTCGCACACCGGGACGCTCCCGGTCCAGTCCGGCACGACGTCGAGCGCCGGGCGATGGACCCGGAGGAAGGCGTCGCGGACCGAAGCCCGACGGGAGAGAGCGATCACGGGGCCCTCGCAACCTGTCGCGCTCTCGGCGGCACAGGCGTCGCCGTCGTCGTCCCCGGAGACCGTGTCCCTCCCGGGGCCGCCTGCGAGGAGGTCGCGGCCGGGACCGCCGGCCATCGAGTCGTCGCCCCACTGGCCGAGGACCTCGTCGTCGCCGCCCCCTGCCTCCACCCGATCGTCGCCGCCTCCGCCTCTCACCGTGTCGTCGCCCGGCCCGCCGGAGATCCGGTCGCCGTCGCCCTGGCCCTTGATCAGGTCGTCGCCGCCCCCGCCGGCGATCACATCCCGGCCGGTTCCACCGAGCAGGTCGTCGTTCCCGCCCCCGCCGGAGATGGTGTCGGCGCCCTGCTTGCCCCGCAGCACGTTGCGGCGATCGTCCCCGGTCAGCGTGTCGGGGTATCGGGATCCATCCACCTTCTCGACCCCGGTGACCGTGTGGGCCCAGGTCCGGGCACCATCCCGGAACGAGGCAGACCCCGCAGAGAGGTCGGCCACCACCGGCCCGGGGGCTGCGAGGTAGTCGAGGACGTCGGAGCCCGGTCCGCCGTCGATGCGGTCGCGGCCGGCTTCGGGGATCATCCGGTCCGACCCGCCGCCTCCGACGAGCCGGTCGTCCCCGGCGGCGCCCCGCAGCCGGTCGTTCCCGTCCCCGCCGAGGAGGACGTCGTCACCGGGGCCGCCGAGCAGCACGTCGTCGCCGCCGCCCCCGCAGATCGTGTCGTCGCCGCCGAGCCCCCGGATCCGATCGTCGCCCGCCGTGCCGACGATCACGTCGGCCTCCGGGGTGCCGTCGAGGATCCCGGCGGGCGGGACGACGAGGGTGGCGGGCTTGCCGTCGCACGAGGGCGATGCGGCGCCGGCCCCTCCGGCCGGCACGAGGAGGCTTGCGATGAGGGCGGCGGCGAGCAGCGTTCGTTTCATGGTTGCGTCGTGGTCCCGGCCGTCGATACTGGCATCATCGGCGCGATCGGCCGGCATCTGTAACCGGCTGCTGCCGGTCCGGATCGTCCCGTCGGCCGCGCCGCGTCACCAAGCCGGCCACACCGGGTCGTCACCACGAACACCCTCCGCGAGCACGCCGCCGGCGTGAGGAGTAGGTTGGGGGGCGAGGAAAGGGGGGTGTGCGATGCGAGCACGCACGCTCGTCTGTGCCGTGGTGGTGTCGGCGGTCGCCGCCGTCCTCTGGGGCGTCCCATCGGGGGCCGCGTCGGCCACGGCCCGGGCATCACCACTGATCGGATCCGACTTCCGGGTCTCCGGCTTCCGGGCGACCGGCTCCGAGTGGACGCCGGCCGTCGCCTGGAACGCCATCGACGACGAGTACTTCGTCGTCTGGCAGGACTGGCGGGCCTCGGAGACGCGCGGGGCGGACATCTACGGGAGGCGAGTGGGGTCCGACGGTGCCCCGATCGGCGGCGACCTGCGGATCTCCGGCTTCCGGGCCACCGCCGACGAGCGGAACCCGGCGGTGACCTGGAGCGCCGAGCGGAACGAGTACCTGGTCGTCTGGGAGGACGACCGGTTCCGCGATACCCGCGGCACCGACGTCCGGGGGCGCAGGGTGGCGGCGGACGGACGGCGGCTCGGGAACGACTTCCCGATCTCCGGGTCGCGAGCGACCGGGTGTGACTGTCGTCCGGCGGTGACATGGAACGCCGCCGCGAGCCGCTACCTGGTCGTCTGGGAGGACGGCCGCAACGAGGACGCCCGTGGCTTCGACATCTACGGCCGGGTCGTCCGGCCCAACGGGAGGCGCCTGGGGCCCGACTTCCGGATCAGCGGCAACCGCGCCGTCGGCTCCGAAGGCCGCCCGGCGGTGGCGTGGAACGCAACCGAGGACGAGTACTTCGTCGTCTGGCAGGACACCCGCCGCTACGCCGGTCTGGGGTGGGAGATCTACGGACGGCGGCTCGGAGGGGCGGCGACGCCGCTCGGCGGCGACCTGCGGCTGACCGGGGCGGGATCCGTCGGCGACGACACCGCGCCGGCGGTCGCCTGGAGCCCCGCGACCAACCGGTACGTCGTCGTCTGGGAGGCCTCCCGAGACGCCGCCTCCCGGGGCACCGACGTCTACGGCCGCAGGATCCTGGCCACCGGAGCGGTGGCCGGCCTGGACTTCAGGGTCTCCGGCCGTGCGGCCACCGGTGACGAAGGCGCCCCCGACATCGCGTGGGACGGTGCGAGCGCCGGGTTCCTGGTGGTCTGGCAGGACGGGCGCGACCTCGCCACCCGGTCCCTCGACATCCAGGGAGCCCGGCTCGCCCCCAACGGGTTCCCCGAGGGCGGCAACTTCCGGATCTCCGGGCCGGACGCCGTGCGCGACGAGTGGTACCCGGCACTCGCCTGGAGCGAGACGGCCGGCCGGTTCCTCGTGGTGTGGCAGGACTGGCGCAACTGCAGCGAGCGCTGCTTCGACGTCTACGGACGGCTGATCGCGGGGTAGACGCGGGTGCGGGCCGCTCGCGAGCGGCCCGCACCTCGAAGCCCGGCCCGGCTACCAGCCGGGGGGCAGCCCGGCGTCGGGCTGCGTGTAGTCGCACACCCCGGTCGGGAAGATCGTCTCGAGCATCGCCTGCTCCGACGGGCCCGGCGCCCAGACTCCGTAGAGGCCCGCGGCGATCGCATCGGCGACCGGCTGCAGGGCGCACTTGAAGTAACTCTGGGAGATCGGCCCGCCGGCGACCCGGCGGCTCGTCGAGTAGATGTCGAACACGGCCGTGCACGCTCCGTCCGGGTTCTCGTCGAGGATCCCGTCCCACACGCCGTCGCCGCGGGCGATCTCGACGCCGGCGTCGTCGAAGCACCGGTCCACTGCGTCGGCCGGTTTGTTGGCGGCCACCCCGGCGTCCGGATGGGCGGCGATGTTCTCCATCCACTCGTCGATCACCGTCAACGCCTCGGGTGTCTGGTCGAACCGGCTGCTCGGATCGACGACGTCCGTGAACCAGATCACCTGGTTCGAGGCGTCGCCGTCGGCGTTCAGCATGCGCTGCCGCACCGCGAAGGACTGCTGGGAGTTGTGCATGTCCAGTTCGTCCTCGAGGTAGTTCCGCCAGTCGATCACCGGGATGTCGATGTCGCCCATGAACACCAATCCCGACTCGTACACGGCGTGCATCGCCGCCGGATCCCCTTCGGTGCGGGGCGCCGGGGCGGGCCCGGTGGCGAACACCTGGTTCCGACTGCTCCACGGGTCCCAGTTGGTGAGATCGATCACGCCGGGCGGATAGAAGGGGGAGCCCTCCTGCACCATGTCCGGCTCGTCCTTCCAGCCGCCGATCACCGCATTGACCTTCAGGAACTCCTCCGGGGTGATCGCCCCGGACGCCACCGCCTCCAACCCGTACTGCACGCCGACGTTGTCCCAGTAGTTCCGGGCGTACCCGTCGTCGGCAACCCCGACGACGTTGACGATGTCGCCGAAGTGGGACCACTCGGTGGCGGCGATCGCCGACTGGGGTACGAACCGGTCCTGGTTGGTCGCCTGCCCGTAGTTGGGGTTGAGTGCCAGGGGCGACAGCCCTCGCCACCCGTTGATGCACTCGGTGAGGCCCGGCTGCCCCCCGGTGTACGGGTTGGGGAGCGTGTCACTGGCGTTCAGCCCCTCGAGCAGCGGCCGATTGGTCCAGGTCGCCCAGCGGGGGTTTCCGGCGTCGAGGACGTCCATGTAGAACTCGAGCAGTTCGCAGTCGCCGACGTGGATCGCCTGGGTCACCATGTCGGGGTAGGAGTACTGGGGGATCGCTGCGTCGAGCAGACCCGGATGGTTCTGGGCGTAGACGTACTGCTGGATCGCCCCGCCCGACCCGCCGATGCCCACGGTGTAGTCGGGTACGTCGTACAACTCGACGAACCGTTCCTTCACCATCAGCGCGGTCTCCCCGCCGAGTTGGAGGTTGTAGTGGGTGCTGGTCCGGGTCCCCGTCGAGAACAGGATGGCGTACCCGCGGGACAGGCCGACGTCGTAGAGCGCACTCGAGGTGCTGAACCCGCCCTGGGAGTGGCCGATCGCGACCCCGCCGTCGAACCGGTAGATCACCTTCCCGTTCCAGGCGCTCCGGTCGAGGTCGTCGGGGCCCTCGTCGAAGGGCGCCAGCATGGCGATGCTGTAGATGAACCGGTTGATCGTGCCCCGTTCCCAACGGACGACGAAATCGACGGTCTTCCCGTCGATGGTGGTGGTGGTCGCCATGTCGGCGGGCCGTTCCATCCCCGGGGTGTAGGTCTTCCAGCCTCCGGCGCTGCTCTGGTAGCGATAGTCGACCCGGGTCTCGACCGAGCAGTCGCGGCTGTAGCCGATCACGTTCCCCGCGTCGTCGAGCACCTTCGTCCCGGTGGCCTCGTCGTCGGGGATCGGCCGTCCGAGGCCGGCGTTGGTCGTCGTGCACACGAACGGGTACTGGTGGGGCCCGGAGAAGACCGGCCCGGTGATCGGGTGGTTGGTCAGCCGCACGGTGACGGGGTCGGGTCGTCCGTCGCCCTTGCCGTTCGCCCTGACCCGGACCACGTTTGCCCCGAGGTCGAGGCCGTCGATCACCCCGCTCAGCGTGCGGGTGCCGGGGATCCTGCGGAAGTGGCTCCGCTGGTTCTCGCCGTTCACCATGACCCGCACCTGCTTGAAGGGCACGGTGCGGGGCACCTCGATGTGAAGCCGGGCGTCGCCGCCGGTCACCTGGTCGGCTGCGCTCGAGACGACCAGGACGGTGAAGGCGTCGCCTGCCGGGGTGGTGGGCGGAGCGGTTCCGGCCGCCGGCCCGATGGCCACCAGTCCCATGACGAGCACCAGGGCGGTCGTGAGGGCCAATCGTCGCATTTCTTCCCTCCCCTGTGGCGGCGCCGCCGGGCGTCCGGCCGCGCCGTTCCTCCGATCGCCCAAACCTACCCGCGGCGGCCCGGGTCGCGCCGGGCCGCCGCCTCACGCTACGGGACGAACTGCTCGACGAGGCCGTTCACCTTCCCGCCGGCGATGGTGATCCACACCCGGCAGCCGGTACCGGGGCAGGGGAGCAGCCCTCCGTTCTGCGGCCACGTCGAGAACGTGAGCGCGGCGAACTCACCGCACCCGAAGTCGACGGCGTAGGCCGGCACCGGGGGGTCGATGGCGATCTGACGGAGCTGGGTGCTCTGGTTGCGGATGTAGTAGGGGTCGTCGATGGTGGTCCCGTCGGCGGCCGCCGCCGCCTCGGCGGCGTCACCGAAGAAGAAGCAGGCGAGGTCGAACGTGATCCCCCCGGGGGATCGGCTCACCGCGTATCCGAACCAGTACCCGTCGTCGAGCGGCCCGGTGCCGACGGCGCACCCGGAGCCCGAGGCGGTCTGGCTGCCCGGCAGGGGAGGGGGTGGGTACAGCGAGACGAAGGGACGCGGCGGCAACTCGCACCCCTTCTGATCCTCGGCCTTGCAGGTGTCGATCCCGAAGCCGCCCGATGCCCGGTCGGGGTCGACCCCCCCGCTCAGCCGGTCGTCGCCTCCGCCGCCGATCATCCGGTCGCGTCCCCGGCCTCCGAGGAGGCGGTCCCGGCCCTTGCCCCCGAGCAGCACGTCGCCGCCGCCGTCCCCGGAGAGCACGTCGGGGCCGGCGCCCCCGTCGATGCGGTCCCGTCCCGGCCCGCCGCAGATGAAGTCGGCGCCGCCGCCTCCGAAGATCACATCGTCTCCGCCGAGGCCGACGATGACATCCGATCCGGGCGTTCCCGTGAGCACGTCCGGTCCGCTGGTCCCGACGATCGTCGGCGTACGCCCGATGCAGGTCACCGCCGCCGAGGCGGGTGGTGCCGCCTCTGCCACGAACAGAGCGGCCATCACGATCACGGCGGCTGCCAGTGCGAACCACTTCTTCACATCGTCCCTCCTGTCCCGGGCAGCATCCCCGGCGGAGCGGCACACCGCTAGGGCCGTTCGGGGTGATTCGGAGGCAGGGCCCCGCGACGGCCGCCCGAGGTTTCCCGGGGCGCCTGCCGTCGGTAACCTCGTGGCACCGGACAAGGGTGCAAGTCGTGGTTCGAACGGTTGCGGTAGGCAGGAGGCGCCTGGTGGAGATGGTGCTGCTGGCGGTCGCCGGCGTCCTCCTGCTCTCGATGCTGGCGTCGATCTTCAAGATCGGGGACATCGAGAGCGGGCTCGCCACCCGGGCCCGAACCGCTCTCGACGGCGAGGGGTACCCGGCATTGGACCTCGAGGTCGACGGCCGCGACGTCACCATCCGCGGCATCGTCTCTTCCGAGGCGGACCGGCAAGCGGCGATCGCCGCCGTCGCCGGGGTGCCCGGGGTCCGCACCGTGACCGAGCGGCTGCGAATCGTCGGGACGGCCCCGGCCCCCGGATCATCTCCCAACGCGGCCCCCGACCCCCGAGGACTGGACGCACCATGCTGTACCTGATCGGACAGATCCTGCTCTTCCTGCTCGTTGCTGCGGCGATCGGCTTCGGAGCCGGGTGGGCGGCCCGCCACTGGTGGCCAGGCAAGCAGTGGGAGAAGGCGGAGCAGGAGTGGGCCGGGAAGCTCGCCGACACCGAGCAGCGCCTCGAGTCGGTCCGTGCCGAGTACGAGGAACTGAAGGACGGCGTCACGACGACGATGTCCGAGCTGAATGCAGTCCGGGCTCAGCGAACCGATCTCCGCAACTGGTTCTACCGACTCGAAGACGCGCTGCGGGCCGAGGAGTCCGATCTCACCGAACTCGACGCATCCCGCTCCGATCTGCGGCTGCGGCTCGAGGCATTCGACGAGCGCCTCGCCGCCCGTGCCGACGGGATCCGGGCGCTGAGCGGCGAGCGGGACGATCTGCTGGCCCGCCTCGAGGAACTGCAGCGCGGGCTCGCCGGAGAGGCCACCGAGCTGCAGTCGCTGTCGTCACGCCACGAGTACCTGACCGACCGGATCGGGGACATCGCCCGGGCACTCGAGTTGACCGTGAGCGAGGTCGAATCGATCTCCGCCGACCACACCGCGATTCGCGAGCAGCTCGAGGAGTTGCAGGGACGGCTGGCCGAACGGGACGGGCGGATCGAAGACGCCGGGTTCCGGCACGAGGAGCTGCGGGCCCGCGTCGAGGCATTCGACGGGGAGGTCGGTGCGCGAGGCGGCGAACTGGAGGAGCTGCGGTCCGAGCGGGCCGCGCTGCGGGCGGCGTTCGAGAAGATGGACCTCGACCTGTCCGCCAAGACGTCCGGTCTGGCGGATCTCCAAGCGCAGCGGGCCGAGCTCCAGGTGCGTCTCGAGGGGTTCGAGGAACTGCTCTCGGCCAAGGACGCCGAGCTCGAAGGCCTGGGCAGGGATCGCGGCGACCTGAAGAGCCGCATCGCCGAACTGGAGGCGCATCTTCGAGACCGGGACGAGCAGCTCGAGGCACTCGCCTCCGATCGGGCCACCCTGGAGGAGCGGCTCGGCCGGCTGCAGGAGGGAGCGGAGGAGGCGGGCGCCGCCGAAGCCGCCCTCCTGCTGGAGCGGGTGGCGGAACTGGAGGCCGCAGTCGCCGAACGGGAGGCCCGGATCGGCGGCCTCGACGAGGAGCGGGGCCGCCTCGACTCGGCCGTCGCCGACCTCGGGGCGAGACTGCGGGAGAGCGACGAGGCCCTGGCTGCGGCGGCCGCCGACCGGACGGCGCTCACCGAACGGCTGGAGGGCCTCGAGGTCGCCGCCCAGGCGGCCGACGCCCCGGCCGGGCTGCGGGATCGGCTGGAGGGTCTGCAAGCGGATCTCGCCGAGCGGGATGCGCGAATCGAGGCGCTCACCTCAGAGCGCGAGGAACTGTCGGAGCGGCTCGCCGGGCTCGAGCGGGAGGCGGCCGAGCGCCCGGCGGACTCCTCCGGGGAGCGTGGGGCCGCCGAAGGCCTCGAGCGCCGGCTCGCCGAGATGGAGCGGGAACTCGCCGAGCGAGATCGGGCGGCGGAGGATGCCCGCGCCGAGGGTGAGCGGTGGCGCGTCCGGGTCGTCGAACTCGAAGCCGCCCTGGCGAGCCGTCCGGCCGTTCCCCGGCCGGCGGAGGACGAGCCGGAACGGGCCCGATCGGCGCGGCGGGACGAGCGCCGCCCGGACACCCCCGACGAGGACATCGCCGAGGTCGCCCAGGAAACCGGGCGCCGCTCCCGGTTCCGGGGCAAGGTGGACGACGACGAGCGGAAGGCGGTCATGGAGGAGCTCTCGCAGCGGTTCGCCGCCGGGAGAGGCGATCGGCCCGACACGCTCACGAAGATCCCCGGGATCGGGCCGCTCACCGATCGGCTGCTGCGGTCGATGAACATCCGCACCTATCGCCAGATCGCCTCGTTCACCGCCGACGACGTCGCGAACGTCGCGATCGCACTGCGGACCACCCCGGATCACATCGAGCGGGACGACTGGATCGGCAACGCCCGGCAACTCCACCTCGAGGAGCACGGCGAGCAGATTTGAGGCTCAGAAGGTGATGCCGCAGTCGCAGGGGGCGACGATCTCGACCTGCTCCTCGAGGATCCGCTGAGGGAACATCCGCTCCATCGAGAGGGTGCGCCGCTGCAATCCGCCCCAGCGGGTGAACGTCGTGATCCCGACGGTGGCGAGGTCGCCTTCGAAGGTGATCTCCGGGGTGAGGTCGGCCGCCCGGGCGGCCTCGAGGGCGTCGGCCCCCATCTGGGCGGCCACCGGGGCGAGCACCTCCTCGAGTCGCTCACCGGTCACGACCACGAGCTCGTCGTCGGCCTGGGCGTGCCAGTGGAGGTAGAACTGGGCGCCCATCACTCGAAGCACCGCGAGTTCGAAGAAGCCCTTCGGCGTGCCGTCCACGACGTAGATCTGGTCGAGGTAGGAGAGGTACTCCCCGTCGTCGGTCGCCTCGATCCCGGTCGCCGCCTCCAGTTCATCCCAGGTGGCATACCCGGGTTCGTCGGCCCGGTGGACGTAGAGCACCGGATATCCGCGATCGGGCGCCGACCGGTAGACGTAGTCGAGGACGAACCCCGGCTCGGCGTCGATGTGCTCGAAGACGGCGAAGTACTCCTCGACGTCGAACTCCGAGCCGTCGAGCGTCGCGGGGAGTCCCGACACCAGGCGGTCGGGGACCTCCTGGGCGCGCTGCAGGGCTCGCAGGCCGTCCACCGTGGCCTGCCACTCGGCGGCCCAGGCGGGCTCG
>Ga0316577_10000087_pt1 | contig 24545 bp, 17 predicted proteins | sample S5NA_FD_203073 | JGI IMG/M metagenome (GOLD analysis project Ga0316577, IMG submission 203073) | Rhizosphere microbial communities from salt marsh grasses in Alabama, United States - S5-7_050615r2r1 | ecosystem: Host-associated > Plants > Roots > Rhizosphere | place: USA: Alabama | collected... | reverse complement strand
GACGCTCCGTTTCTATGCGATCGTGGGAACGGAGGAAACGGCGTGGCAGACCGTCACCGCTCTGAATTTCGGGGGTGGGTCCCTGGGGGCCATCTCGGTGGGTCCTCCGGAGTACTTGATCGGGGAAGGGGGGTGGCTGTTTCATTCCTCCCCGGATGGCATGACGTTCACCGTCCACGCCGACGCCGGGTCCCTGGCACCCGGGACCCACACCGCCACCCTGCCGGTGACCAGCTCCGGGGTCGGCACCGAGGAGATCGCCGTCACCTTCGTGGTGGGAATGTCGAGCCTGACCCTCTCTCCACGGACCCTGAGCTTCGGAGCCACCGAGGGGGGGGCGAGTCCCGACCCGAAGATGGTGGCGATCACCAACACAGGCGGAGGGTCCCTCGAGAGCCTGGGCACCATTACCCTCGGGGACACGCAGTACGGCGACGGCCCCACGGATTGGATGGACGCCACCCTCGTCTCCCCTGATGCGGTTCAGGTCCGGGCCATTACCACCGACCTCCCGTCGAGGGCGGAAGCGTATGAGGCTCAACTGCAGGTGCGGAGCACTTCGGGCGGGAATGACGAGATCTCGGTGGAGCTCAGCGTGAGTCCAGGAAACCGCTCTCCCGAGCTCTCCCTCTCCCGTGGCTCCCTCACCTTCGAGGGGATCTATGGTGGCGAGTCCCCCGACGCCCAGAGCGTAACGGCATCCAACGCCGGCGGAGGGAGTCTGGATATCCTGACGGTGGAGGATATCAACTACTACACGGGAAATCAGGGATGGCTCGACGGGGAGGGATCTCTGGGGGTTGACGGCCTGACGGTCACCCTCCAGCCCGGGCTCGACATGGACGCGGTCACGGCGGATACCAGCCGGGCAGTAGTGAGTATGACCAGCGAGAGCCAGGGGGAGAGCCTGCAGGCCTCCCTGGAGGTGGCATGGATCCTCTCCAGGGCGGCTCTGAGCCTCTCCACTGAAACAGTCACCTTCAGCGATCTGGTGGGCACCCTGGATACACTCTCTACCCAGGTGTTCATCAAGAACGCTGGCGCCGGAAACCCGGCCTCTCTGGGCGGAATCCACCTCGATTCCATCCGCTACACCCTGGGGGAGCCAGGGTGGCTCTCGGCAGTTCTCGAGGAGGGCGAAGGGGACCTCCCCAGAATCACGGTAAATGGAACTGCGGCCCACCTCCAGGAGGGCCGGCGAGCTGCCGAGGTGCCGGTGGTGAGCGAGTACGGAGGGACCGAGACCCTGGCGGTGACGTTGGCGGTCCGGACGCCGGACTTCTCCTTCGAGAAACAAATCATCCAGTTCGTGATTGCAGATAGCCTCGTGGACGGACGTCCGGTTCCCCTGCCCGGCGATAGCGTGCTGGTGGTGGCCGAGTCGTCCGATACGATGGTGGCCCGTGTGGGAGTCCGGAACGGTTCGGAGACACCACTCTCTCTGGTGGGCCTTCGCGTCGGCACGCCGACCTACCCCACCGGGCAGGAAGGTGGGTGGATCACGGGAGCCTTCCTGGATCGAACCACGGCAAGCTTCTACGAACCTGCGGAGCTCGTCGTGGTGGTGGAACCCGGCGGCTTGCCGAGTGGGGTGTACGAAGGCCACGTGAAGATCACGGCGGATCGTTCAGGGCTGGAACCTGTGGATCCGAAGGAGCTCAGGGTCTTTCTCGTCGTGAACTGATCCCCCCGCCCGTACCGAGACGATATACCACCCCCGTTCGCTCCTTCCGAACGCGTAGATCATCCGAACCGCTTCACCTCTGTTCTCCCGACCCAGGACGCTGGAGAGCACATCCGCTTCCAGGGTCTGCTCCCGTGACCCGAGTCTCAGGCTTCCTGGAACCAGCTGGAGCAGGTAGGTGTCGGTCTCTCTGAGTCCCAGCAGATCGTCGATGGCGTCCTGCGGCAGCGAGGGGAAGATCTCTCTCACGCGTCCGGTATTCTTGGAGTTGATGGCCGCGGCGTAGTCGGCCAGGAGGTTGACGATGTCCTGAGCTGCCGCAGCAGTCGGTTCGACTGGACTGAATGACGGGCCCGCCGCCACCACGAGGCTCACCGTCACCAGCCGAGTATCGCCTCCGGCTCCCACGGGGACGCTGGCGGTATAGGATCCCTCTCCGAGCCCGGCAGGAGACGGTCGAAGAGTGAGGACGGCTCCCTGACCCGCGCCGGCCCCCAGGGTCGCCGCAAGCCAACCCCTCCCACCGGCCCCATACTGGACCTCCCCCAGGGTGGGTGTGGCGGTGCCGGTCACGCTCACCGTGACGGTCTGCTCCTGCGGGGAGGTCCCTCCCTCCACTGCCTGGAACGACACGGACGATGCCGACAGGCTCACAGTCGCGCCTGCCGGTTGGGGCTCCACTCTGAGCGTGACTCCTCCCTGAACCACGTCCGCCCGAGCCGTCAGGACGGCCTCCCCCGGCCCCAGGAGAGTCACCACCGCCGAATCGGCGGCGGCGGAGGACACGGAAGCGACCGAGGGACTGGAGGAGCTCCACGTCAATCCCCTTGATCCGAGATACCCATTTGGCCGGGATGTCACCGCAGCCCTCAGCACGATCCTGTCACCGGCCTCGAGCGTCCCCGAGGGAGGGTGGACGGTGAGATCCTCCACCCGGCCCACGACGCTGAGGCTGAGCGTTCCGGTCTGGTCGCCGGAGGTCACCGTGACCTGGGCCCGACCCAGGTCGTGACCCCTGGCCATTCCGGTCCGGGGGTCGACCTCCAGCACCCTGGGGTTGCTGGAGCTCCAGGTGAGGTCGGGGTCTGGAATCTCTGTCCCGGTCTCATCGGTGAGAATCGCCGATAGAGCCATCCGGTCTCCCGCCAGGAGCTCCCTGGCAGGCGCGGAGACGCTGAGCTCCCCGGCCGCCGGTGCCGAGACGATCACCTGGAAGCTCCCTGTTACGTCTCCCGCCCTTGCCAGGATCGTTGCGGTCCCTGTCGCCACCCCCATCACTACGACCTCCTCATGGGACCCCTCCACCGTCGCGACTGCGGGATCGTCGGAGCTCCACTCCATGTCCTCTCCCGAGAGGCCATTCCCGTCTCGATCCAGGACGCTCGCGGGGATCCTCACCTCAGCCCCAACCAGCACTTCCTGCGTTGGATTAGCAAAGTGGATGCTCCCGACAGGAGAAGCGGGGGGGAGCGAGGGTCCGGTGTCTTCCCGGGAAGATGGCCAGAGGGTAACCAGGCCAATGGTTGCCAGGGTGGCAGCCGCTACTGCCCCCGTCAACCAGAGGGGGAGGCGGGAGCGAATCCTGGAGGTGACGCCCCGGGCGGTCTCTGTCCCGGCGGGCTCGGGAGTGGAGGCCCTTCCCGGCGTCGGCCTCAACGGCGCCCGATCCGATGGCACCGCCTCTTCCCCTCTCCTCACGAGACGAGCCAGTTCCCCTCTGAGAGGATCCTGGGGACCCGGGAGGTAGCCGCCGATGGCCTCGATCGCTTCAGCGACGTCCGCGAACCGTTGGCCCGGGTCCTTGGCCAGCATCCGGAAGACCGCCGCCTCCAGCTCCACGGGACAGTCCCCTCTCTGCTCCCGGATGCTCTGGGGGACGGCAGACGTGTGGGCCTGCATGATCTCGAACGGGCTTCCGGAGAAGGGGGGGCGGCCAGTAAGCATCTCGTAGGCCACTACACCCAGAGCGTACTGGTCGGAGGCCCCGGAGATCTCTCTCGCCATGCACTGCTCCGGGCTCATGTAGGCGGGAGTCCCGATGGTGGATCCGGTCTGGGTGAGGTTCGAGGCCGTGGTCACCTTCGCGATGCCGAAGTCGGTGAGGATGGCGTTTCCTTCCTGGTCCAGGAGGACGTTGGCGGGCTTGATGTCCCGGTGGATGACCCCCCGGCGGTGGGCGTAGGACAGGCCCACGCCGAGCTGGTACAGGACGGCCTGGACGAGGTAGATGGGGATGGGATCAGGTCGGGCCAGGATGTCTTCCAATGAGCTCCCCTCCACCAGCTGCATCACGAAGAAATGGAGGGTCCCCGCCTGCCGAACCGTGTGAATTGTGACGATGTTCGGATGATGCAGGTTCGCGATGGTCACGGCTTCCTGACGGAAGCGATCTACCATGCCGGGGCCCATGAGAAGACCCGGTGCCATGACCTTGATGGCGACGTTCCGTCCGAGGGCCAGGTCCCGAGCCAGGTAGACTGCCGCCATCCCGCCCCGCCCCAGCTCTTTCACCACCTCGAACTCTCCCCGGGTCGCCTCCTCCAGCTGGAGGCGGACCTCGTGCCACCCGTCGAACTCCTCGGTGGGCTCGGGTCCGGGCTCCGAAGGTGACTGTGGAACGTTCCCGGACGGAGGGACCGGGGGTGCTGGGCTCACGGGAGGAGCGGAAGCCCCCCGGGGAGCCGAGGCCGGCTCCGGGCCTGTGGAGGAGGGCATCTCGTCGGAGAAGGAGGTGCCACAGGAAGCGCAATAGAGGTCCCCCACGAGTCTGGGGGCGCCACAGGAAGGACATGTTGGTATCGGGTCCCGGCCCGCAGCTGACGTGGCCGCCAACGCCCGGGTGGCCCCCCGGGCGGGGGCGGACGCCAGGACGGATTCCTTGCGCCTGGTGCCGCACCTGGGGCAGTGAACGTCGTCTCGGTACAACGTCTCCCCGCACTCAGGGCAGGCGGAAGAATACGTCATGGTTCCCAGAGCGTCGTCCGATTAGGGAAGCATCAGGTCGATCCGGCTCCGCTCGTGCAGAGTCGAATCGATTCGCGAGCCAGCCTACGTTCCAGACAGATCCAGACCAAATATGGAAAGGACGCTACCGGGAGGACAGAGATGGGGGCCTCGTGGTGAGAGACCCTCGTGTATCGGGTAGTGGGTTGGGCCCTCTCCTCAGTCCACGTGGAGGATGATTACGGTGGTGTTGTCGAAGCCGCCCAGGGAGTTCGCAGCGGTGATGAGGGATCGGCACTGGGATATCGGTGTCAGGTCGGCGGCCAGGGTCTCGGCGATGGCCTCGTCGGAGATGAGGTCGTAGAGACCGTCGCTGCAGAGGAGGAGCCGGTCCCCGGATCGCAGGACTACCGTGAGGGAATCGACTTCCACGGTTTCCCGGACGCCGACCGCCTGGAGAAGGACGTGCCGCTGCTGGTGGTTCTCGGCCTCCTCGGGGGAGAGCTGGCCCTGGGCCACGAGCTTTCCCACGAAAGTGTGGTCCGTAGTGATCTGTCGGAACTGTCCCTGGCTGAGATGGTAAGCCCTGGAGTCCCCGACGTGGGCGAAGACGGCGGCCCCGGGGAACACCAGCCCGGCCGTGGCGGTGGCACCCATCCCCTGGGCGGACGGATCCCGTCTTCCTGCCTCCAGCACCTGTCGGTTGGCACGGTGGATCCCCTCGGCCAGCCACGACTCCAGACCGTCCGTCTCCAGCCCTCCCAGGAGCTCCATGGCTCCGGCGGCGTGCTTCCGAAGCACATCGAGGGTGAGGGCGCTCGCCACCTCCCCGGCGGAGGCGCCCCCCATGCCGTCGGAGACGGCGAGGATGAGCGGCCGCAGTTCCAGTGGATGCTCCGATACGGATTCCGGAAGATCCTGGTCCAGGCCCATGTCGAAGACGAGGAACCCGTCCTCGTTGTGATCCCGGCTCTCGCCAACATCCGTGAGTCCAGCACAGCTAACGGTCACTTTCAGTCTCCCCTCGATGTCGGCTCCCGATCAACTTGTGCACCGTCCCCGTACTCGCCAGGCTCGAACCAACCCTGGAGACTCTCTTGCCGCCGGGTAAGAAGGCCGAAGAACGCCTCCATTGGTTGGATCTCTTCTCCCCGGCGTCACAGCGTTCTCAGCGGACACGGGGACCATAGAATCTCAGCCCCACTCCACCCGGAAGGGCATCGAGGTCAGTTCCTCCGGGAGGTAAGGACGTAGAGCGGGCGCGCTCCCCCTCCAGAGGATCGTGAAGATCTCCTCGTCCGGGTAGATCACGAGCGTATGGATCACCGGATCGGTCTCATTCAACTTGCCCTTCCGTCCGTCGGTCCAGATCCGCGGTCGCTCTCCCGGCAGTCGGAATCCGAACCGTGGAGACCGTGGGTGCAGATTTTCCAGGCCAATGCCCTCGTCCCCACGCATGAGGGATAACTGGAGCATGGGGGCGGCTCCGCAGGTGGCCCGGAACGCTGCCTCCGGGGTGGGCTCCCCAGGGATCAGGTCCAGAATGTCTGCCGGGACGAGTCCGCGAGCCACCTCCGGGATCGGATCCTCCATCGGTTCGTAGGCGGGGACCAGGCCGAAATAACCGATGCGGGGAAACCAGTCGTGAGCCCACCAACCGGTGGCGTGTGGGATTGGCATGCGGAGCCAATTCCCTGGGTCCCCCGCCGCCAGGCGGGCTGGAGAGAGCGGGTCGTAGGGATCCTCCAGGTTCGGAAGCCGAAACTCTTCCAGTGCCTCCCGGCTCGCTTCCATCAGGTAGCCGCAGCCGGACGGGTTGCGGGGGTACACGAAAGGGCTGGCCTGTGACGGATCCAGGCGGTGCTGTCCGTGGAGGGCTTCCGCGATGGGATTCCCTAGCCGTTCCTCCGCTGTCCGGTCCGCCCCGCCGTAGGCATACGCAAAGCTCAAAGGCACTGCTTCCACCGGGGCAGGCTCTGAGAAGAGGACCCGACCGTAGGAATCCAGCGTAGAGCGACGATCGCCGCTCACCAGGAGGTGAAAGGCGTAGTCCTCGATGCGAACAGTGGCGTGGAAGCTCCTTCGCCCCGTGTAGCCGTAGGCATGCCCCCGGACCACGACGTCGGTCCTGGGCTTGAAGGGATATAGGTCCGTGTCGTGGGCCAGGATCCCCGGCACGTCGGGATCGTCCTGGGGCTCTTCCACGATGGGCCTCTGCTCCGTCGCTGCCATACACCGCCCGTCCGGCAGCACATGGTATGTCCGCTTGGCCAGGACGGAAAGGATGTACCCGCCGGAGGGATCCTTCCCGGACTCCTGCCGGGCGGTGGGGCCAACCTGTTCGATCACTGGCTGCAACGTCCGCTCCTAGGCCGTCGCCGTGTCACCCGAAGGTTGGGGATAGTCCCCGATATTCGGGTCCGGGCTGTTCAGGTAATCGTCCAGCGGCCCGCCGAGACTCTCTCCCAGCTGCCGCCCCAGGGGAGCGGCCTCGTCGCCTGCCCACCCTCCAGGGGTAGGGGCCCCGAACGTACCGGCGTCAATCCCCATGGGGCCCCCCATGAAGATCCCGAAGACGTTTTCTATGGCCGTCCCCGCGTACCGCAATCCCAGCCGGCTCTCCAGCGCGACAGCTGCGTCCACTCCCGCGTGAGCGGCTGCCAGATCGAGATGGGTCCCGCGAAGCAGGGCAGCTATGTACCTCTGCTGAAAGACCTTCTGGAAGAACCGATTACTGAGCCATCCACCCACTTTGTCCCCCAGTGCACCTCCGAGCTTCTGAAGCACCGCCTGGACGATGAAGTCGGAGAGCGCCTCCCCCAGCCCGCCGAGGATGTCCGCCATAGTCATCCCGACGTAGTGGGTGTTCAGCGCCACAACCGTCCCCACTGGGAGCGGTACCGGCTCGCTGCAGTTCAGGTTCGGATTGACCTGGACCAGGAGAGCCACGGCGATGGGCTTGCCCTCGGCCTGGGTCGCCGCAGGCCCGAAGTACGACTTGGAGGAGGAGAAGAGCATGACCAGAGGGAGCGTCGTGCTTGGTGGGCCGATATGAGGGATGGCGGGCCCGATGTCCGTGGTGATGGTCATGGTCATGCCCGCACCCTGGCTCCAGTGACTGGTTGCGTACGACGCCGTCACACCCAGGCCGAGCATGGTGGAGGTGGTGACGTAGGGAACCGGGGCGGGGGCCGGGATCGGCGAGCCCGGCGGCCACGGGATGTGCATGTCGCGCCCGATCATCGGGTGCCAGTGCTTCAGAACAGCGTGCATCGCTCAGGCCTCTCCGGTGAAGAACAACTCGCAGGCACGTTCCTGGAGGGGGATCATCCGGTACCGGAACGGATACCGGTACGAGACGAACGCCCGCCCTCGGTCGACCTCCACCCCGATCTGGTCGATTCGCAGCTCCTTCTCCACCACCTCTTCCCCGAACCGCAAGCGGGTGAAGAGACCGGGGTTCGGGAGGACGAACCCGATGGGCCCGTCCGGGTGGACTCCGCTGATTCGCAGGGCCTGGCCCGGGAGCACTTCGGGCACCACCAGGTCCGGGAATGCCGAGTTGAAGAACTCGGGCTTGATCTTCTTCAGGATTCCAGTTTCGTCGTCGAACTCGGCCCCTCTGCGTGCCCGGGGGCCAAAGGCCATGGTGGTGGCTCCCATCCCTACGGGTTCCGGACGGTCGTCCCATCGCCGGATCAGCGTCGCCGGGTCCTCGATGTTGGGGAGCGGCTTCCCCTCGGCGCTTTCGGCGTCGATGTAGTAACCCTTGCCGTCGGGGTTGTCCGGGTAGGGGATCGGGAGCTCGTCCCACTCGTCTTGGCCGCCATAGGCGTTCTCCAGGGTCAACGGGATCTCCTGGAACGGTACCGGCCCACTCGGTACCAGATCCTGGCCCTGTCGAACCCAGTAGCGCTCACCCCAGACCACCAGGTGGCGCCGGAAGCCGGAGCTGACCTCCACCAGGATGTCAACCCGGGTTGCGGGGGTACCCCCCCATGGGCGGGCGGAGCCGAAGACAAAGAGATCCACGCCGCCCCGATAGAACACCTCGTCACTGTCCATGGGGCCGTAATCGGACTCCCACGGAGGCGGTGAGACGGGCCAGCTCTGCTCTGCAGCCACGACGAGCTCATGGCCCACGATGTCGTACGTCACCCGGACGAAGACGGCTGCGCACAGGCGCTCGGCGTCGATGCCGGCGCGGAAGATCATGGCGGGGAACGGCGTGTGGTTATCCAGCTGCATGACGGGCCCGGGAGGTCAACAGTTCACCATGACTCGCTCGCCGTCGATCCTCACGTCGTCGTTGGCGGCGATGTTCACGTTTCCCAGCTTGGCCCGGATCTCCTGAATTCGCGCCTCACTTGCCAGATCCCCGTCCGCCACCAGGGCCAGATCCCCGCCGGTGGTGAGATTCAGTCCCGTCCGGCCGTGAAGGTGCAACTCCTCGGCCTCCAGCGTCAGCTCACCGGCTGCCTGGATGCGCAGCCCTTCACCCTCAAAGCGCAGGACGGGGCCGGAGTCCTTCACCTGGATCGAGAGCGTCAGCCGACCCCGGGCGTCGCAGAGCTGGATCAGGTCCCTGTCCGGGCCCCGTTCCAGTCGGAGACGCTGCTCCCCCCGGAGCTCCAGCTCCTGCGTTTCCTCCGTAGCCAGCACCAAGTCGTACTTCATCCCAATCCCCTTCCTCTCATGAATTCACTTTGACCATGCCGCCGGTCACGGTCACCAGGGCCCCCTCAACCTTGACAGGGCCCCCGCCGGAGACGTCGATGGTCCCGGCGCTCTTGATCTTGATAGACCCCGGCGTCAGGGTGATGGAGGAGCCGCCGCACTGGATCTTGAGGAGGCTGCCCGCTTTCACCGTCACAATGGAGCCTGCCTCCAGGACAGCAGACCCGGATGCCGAGGCGCCGAGGCTCGCCTTGGCCTTGATGGTGGTGTTCCCTCCGCTGCTGAGGCTCTGGGAGCCCCCGGCCGTGATGGAGGAATCCCCGCCCACGTCCACGCTCCGATTCCCGCTCACGGACACGGTCTCGTCCCCGCCCACCGAGATCGATTCGTTCCCGCCGACGCTGGCGGTGCGGTCGGCGCCGACGTCCAAGGTCTGGTTGGAGCCGACGGACTCTTTGTCATCCACCGCGACCGACGTCGTCCGGTTGTTCCCGATGGTGTTCTTCTGGTCGTTCCCCACGGTGGTGGTCATGTCATACTGGGCGTTGACGTTCACCAGCTCCTTCCCCTTGGTGTCCGTCATGGTGATCTCGTTGTTCCCTCCTCCCCCGGGAGAGCTACGGGATTTCATGCCCATCTGGATTCCCGACCCCGGGAGCTGGAAGGGCGGCATCTGCTCGCCGTTGTAGACCGAGGACATGATGATGGGCCGGTCGGGATCTCCCTCCAGAAAATCCACCACCACCTCGTTCCCGATCCGGGGAACGGAGACCGAGCCGTACCCTTTTCCTGCCCACGGCGACGCCACCCGGATCCAGCACGAGCTGTTCTCGTCTCCTTTTCCCTCTCGATCCCAGTGGAACTGGACCTTCACACGGCCGTGCTTGTCGGTGTAGACCTCCTCCCCCGCCGGGCCGACCACGACGGCAGTCTGCGTTCCCCTGACGGTGGGTTTCGAACCGTTCCTGGGAGGTCGATAGTGGACCGAGGCGGGGATACACTCGAAACGATTCCGGTATTCGGTCCCCTCCGATGATTCGGGAGACCGATAACTCCCGTCCACGGCCTCGTGCTCCACGGAGAGGAGGAGATATGCCTTGTTTGCTGCCTTCACGGGGTAACCGACGAGGTTGAACTGATGCCCCGCCGCGAAGGCTCGGACTCTGGAGGTCCCTCTCACCACCTCCCTGCGTGTGGAGAGGGCCTCGAGCCACAAGCCTGCGTATCGCTCTCCTTCGGATGTCTCCAGGAACCTGCCCGGGTAGTCATAGACCTCCTCGTAGCTCCCGTCGTTAACGGAGCTCTGGAGGTCCAGGGAGGGCTGCAGCGCGTTGTAGTCTGTGATCGTGACGACCGTGGGGTGCACGGCCAGCTCCCGCTCCAGCGTCGTGATGATGTCCTCTTCGATGAATCCCTCCGGGGTCGTGGTTACTCGGGCCTCCTTCTGGGCGCAGGGAGGGATTGTGCTGGGGTCGTCCGCGAGGACGAGCTGATGGCTGGAATCGGTGTGCTCGAAGAAGTAGAAGATCCCTTCTTCGGCCATGATCCGGGAAACGAAAGCCAGGTCCGACTCCCGGTACTGGACGCAGTACTCCCGGGCCGGGTAGGAGCCCATGCACTTGTTGGAGAAATCCGCGTCGGGATAGTCCGCGAAGATCTCTTCGACAATCTCCGGAACGGACTTGTTCTGAAAGATCCGACAGTCGTTGGACAGGGAAAGGAACCAGAGCCAGGGAACCATCTCTGCCTGGTAGGCGTGGAGCACTGCGGCGCCCCCCATCTGGGCGAACCGGGAGATCCTGCCGTTGATGTAACGCTTCGTACCGTCCGGGAGGCCGACGGAGACGGTCACCGGTTCACGAAGGAGCGACTCCGGGTCGATGGCTGGGTCTTCCGAGAGGAGCCGGAGTGTGAAATGGAAGGGCCGGGACACGCCCTCCCTTCCGGAGACACCCTCCAGGAGGAGCACGTCCTCGCCCAGATTGGTGTAGACCGCTAGAACTCTGTCCTTCTGGGAATATTTCGGCATTCGGGTGATCCCACCTTTCTCCGGTTCCAGCGCCCGGAACCATGGTCCGGGTGTGTCCCTCGTGGCGGCGGACGGCCTCTTTTCTCCTGCGACGCGGCCAGGTTGCGTCCCAGCCCGTCACGCAGAATGCGAATACGAGAATGCCCCCTCGGCACCGATGGAGACCTGGATGCTCGAGGGCATCTCCCCCTCCACCATGGCCTGAAGGAGCACCCGGGAGAGGTCCGGAAGGAGCGTGTTGGTCAAAATGTTGTCGATGTTCCGAGCTCCACTCTCGACCTCGGTGCAGCGGGCGGCCACCTCGTCGATGAGCGTGTCGTCGTACTCCAGGGCGATCCGGTGGGTCTCCTGGAGACGGTTCACGATCTTCCCCAGCTTCAGCCGCACGATGGTCTTCAGCGCGTCGTCCCGGACCGGGAAGTAGGGCACGATGACGGTACGGCCCAGAAACGCGGGCTTGAAGACCCCGTCCAGCTCGGGCTTGAGGGCTTTCACCAGACCTTCCCAACTGGGCATGGTTTCCGGGTCCTCACATAGCTTCATGATGGTGTCGGTGCCGGCGTTCGTCGTGAGGACGATGATGGTGTTCTTGAAGTCGATCCTGCGCCCCTCTCCGTCCTCCATCTGCCCCTTGTCGAAGACCTGGAAGAACAGCTCCAGGACGTCGGGATGGGCCTTCTCGATCTCGTCCAGGAGGACCACGGAATACGGACGCCGCCGCACGGCCTCCGTCAACACCCCGCCCTCGCCATAACCCACGTACCCCGGAGGCGACCCCTTGAGGGTGGAAACGGTGTGGGCTTCCTGGAACTCCGACATGTTGATGGTGACCAGGTTCCGTTCCCCCCCATAGAGGAGGTCCGAAAGGGCAAGGGCCGTTTCCGTCTTTCCGACGCCGCTGGGTCCTACGAACAGGAAGACGCCCTTGGGCTTCTTCGGGTCCTCGATCTTGGCGAAGGAAGTCCGGATCCTGTGGCTCACCACCTCCATGGCGTGGTCCTGTCCGATGATCCGGCTCCCCAGGTGCTGCTCCAGACTAAGGGCCGTTCCCATCTCGTCTCGCATCATCTTCCCCACCGGAATCCCCGTCCAGCCCGAGATGACCTGTCCCACGAGGTCGGAGTCCACCACCACCGGGATCAGTGGATTCTCCCCCTGGAGAGCTCTGAGCTCCTCGTCGAATTTTCCCAACTCCGACTTCAGGGCGTCCAGGTCGGCCTGAATCCCCTTGCCTTTCGCCTTTGTCTTCCCGTCCCCCTCCTCGCTCCCGGTATCCGTCTCCTCCTCCCCTGATTCCGGTGGGGGGGCGGGAGGTTCTTCCCCGTCGCCGAAGATGGCCTCTTCGATCTCCTTCCGCAGGTCGCGGACTCTTCCCACGAGAGAGAGCTCCTTCTCCCATCGGGCCGTGAGATCGGCGAGCTCCGACTCGACCCGAGCCTTCTCCTCGGCGATCCCCGCGAGCCGATCGCCGTGGTCCGCACCGAGGGCGGCTTCTCGCTCCAGGACCCGCGTCTGCACCGCCAGGTCGTCCAGGCGCCGGCGGGCCGCCTCCACGGAGGCCGGCGTCGAACCTTGCCCCAGAGCCAGGCGGGCGCATGCCGTGTCCAGAACGCTGACTGCCTTGTCCGGGAGCTGGCGTTCAGAGAGGTAGCGGGCAGAAAGGTGGACTGCCGCCTCCATTCCGTCCTCCAGGATCCGAACGCCGTGGTGCATCTCGAGGCGCGGGACGACACCCCGCATCATGACCTTGCAGAGCTCCTCCTCCGGCTCTTCCACCTTCACCAGCTGAAAGCGGCGGGCCAGGGCCGGGTCCTTCTCGAAGTATTTCTTGTATTCCGACCAGGTGGTGGCGGCGATGGTCCGGAGCTCCCCCCGGGCCAGCGCTGGCTTCAGCAGGTTGGCGGCGTCCCCCTGACCGGCGGCTCCCCCTGCTCCGATCATCGTGTGGGCTTCGTCGATGAACAGGATGATGGGTGCGGGGGATGACTTGACCTCCTCGATGAGGCCCTTCAGTCGGTTCTCGAACTCCCCCTTCACTCCGGCGCCAGCCTGAAGCAGGGCCAGGTCCAGGGTCCGGACCGTCACGTTCTTCAGGACGTCGGGGACGTCTCGCTCGGCCACCCGCATGGCGAAACCCTCCACCACAGCGGTCTTACCCACGCCGGCCTCCCCAACCAGGATGGGGTTGTTCTGTCGGCGCCGGGTGAGGATGTCCACCACCTGGCGTATCTCGAAGTCACGTCCCAGGACCGGGTCCAGCTGCCCTTCCTTTGCCCTGGCGGTGAGGTTCTGGGTGTATTGGTCCAGCTTCGCCGTGCTGACGGGCCTGCCGGTGGCGGCGTCCGGCGCCCCGGATGGGGTGGAAACCGCCTCCTCGGCCGACCCCTTGACGATTCCCGAGAACTCCTTCCTCAGCTTCTCCCCGGAGATCTTGTCCAGCTCCGGGCTGACGGAGGTGCCCATCCGCCTGAGCTCGGGGTTCACCGCCATCGCCACCAGGGTGAACCCGCTTCGAATCTGCGTCGCGCCGTGCTCCAGGGAGCCGTATTGCCACGCATGGGACAACATCTCCACGAGGCTCGGGCTCAAGGACGGTGTTCGAGCGTTCCCGGTCTTCAGGCTGTCGAGGCTCTTGTCCAGATCGGCTGCCAGGCGTGAACGGTCGACTCCGAAGTGGTGAAGGATGAGGGGAGTGTCTCCGTCGTTGTCATCCAGGAGCTTCCGGAGGAAATGCTCCACCTCGACGTCGTAGTGGGTTCGGCCGACGCAGAGTCCCGCGGCGTTCTCCACTGCGCTTCGGGTCTGGGGGTTCAGCCTGGCGACGAGAGATCGGATGTCCGGGTTCATGGTTACCGTTCCCTTCTAAAGGGTAAGAGTCGTCTCGTCAGCGTCCCGCTCGAAGGGGCGCGTGCGAATCCAGGTGCACCATCCGAGGGGAGTGGCCCCTTCCTGCTCGGCTCCCAGGACCACCGGTGGCACATCTTCTCTGGCGAGAATCAGCTGAAGCTCGAAATCGTACTGACCATCGCTGAAGAAGGTCGTTAGGGCCCTCAGGGCCTTGTGGGCTCGGCCCCGGGGGAGGAAATCCTCGTACCGTTCCCGGGAGACGGGGCCGATCCTGATCCGGACGCGCGCCTGGGGATCCCAGATCTCGTCCCCCACCACCGTGTGCTCTCCCAGGCGCGGAGAGAAATCGTCCACCTCTTCGTCCAGTCGGCACTGGGACTCGGCGGAGAGCGAGTACCAGCCCCCGACGAACTGTTCGACAGAGGCGGGGACGTCGAAATAGTCCTGGATCATCCGTTCCAGGGAAGCTGCATTCCTCTGGTGGGGTCCCAGGAGGCCCCCGTAGAAAAGGAGGTCGTCGTCCGGCACCTCCATCCGGCTCCGGAGAGTGGGGCTCCCCAACCCCATGAGCTCCATGAGACGGGATGACACCGGGTCCTTCTCCCCCCGCTCGAAGGGGACGAAGAACCGACCCTTCTCCATGGCTCGATAGAAGAGCGAGACCAGCCTGTGCTGGAAGATGTCCAGAAAGGTCCGGAGCGGGTTGGACGCCTCCCGGTCCATGGACTGAACCAGACGGGAGTAATGCAGGGGGAGGACACCCTGATTCCCCACCAGCCCCATGAAGTTGACTTCGACTCGGGGCGTGCCGGTCGCCTCCCAGGTGACCTCCTGGACCTCACCCGCGGGGAAGGCCAGGCTCGGATTGGTGGTGAAACGGACGACCTCCTCCGAGGGAAGCGAGAACTTCCCTACGCCCTCCCGCTCGGGATGCAGGAGGCGCAAGAGCCGGACAACCTGGAAGAAGTCGAAGGAATGGGCATCGGCCCGGAGCGCCTCTTCCAGCCCGTCTAACCCTAGAGGAGGGGTGTCTGGCCTGCTCTCGGATGCCATTCTCTTAACGTGTAGGTCTTCTGTTTTGAGCGAACTCTCGCCACCAGCTGAGAAAAGCTGTTCATGTTCGAGTACAATCCGAGGAAACGCTCCAGCACACTGGCCAAGAGATAGATCCCGCCCCCGGAGAAATACTCCTCGTCGAAATCGATGGTGACCTTGCGCCCCCGGGCGAAGCTCAGGCCGTGCTCCCCCCTCACCCGGGCGAAGGCCGGTGAGCTGACGACCCCCGTGATGCCCTGGATATGTTTCTCACCCGCCTCCCTGTTCCCGAAGTTGTACAGCTGCAACAGCTCCCGGAGCGCGGCGCCGCCTTCATCCACCAGCGACAGGTAGTTCAGAGAGAACTGGGAGACGATCCTCCAGAAGGTGGAGCTTCCCAGGGGCGGTTGAATGGGTTTTGTCGGATGCATGAGGGAGACGATCCGTGTGAGGGCCGACCCTTCGCCGCCCTCCGCATGGAAGTCGTGGTCCGTGCCGATGGGGAGCTTGCTGGGCAGGGTCCCGTTGAAACAGGTCAACCGGGCCGACACCGAGGGGAACTCGGGCTGGATGGTGTTTCCCCCCGGGTCCACGAATGCCAGGCTCACGTCCGTCGCGCCGTCCTCCAACCAGCTGCTGGGGAAGCGCCGGAGGTGCCAGAAGACGGACTCGAATCCGAGGTTTTCCCGGCTTCGATAGGAAAAGAACGGCTCCAGGGGGTGCCGCTTGGGCTGGGTTCCCACCACCGCCTCCACCTGATCCACGGAGAAGATCTCCGGTGCGAACTCCCTGGTAGCTCCTTTGCCCCTGAGAAGGTATTCGGCTCTTCTCTGCGTGAGTCGAATGGGCTCCGATTCGGTGGAGAAGAGGTTTACGACCGGAGTACATCCGAGGCGGAGCGTGTCCTTGGTGACGCCACGTTCCAGCGCTTCCTGGCGCTCGGGAGCGGGGAAGGACCCGAGCAGAAAGAGGATCTCCATCTCCGTGCCGAAGCCGGCCGCCGCCACTCGGTCCAGCCCCGACAGGTCCAGGAAGAGAAACTTGTACGGGAAGGTGAAGTACTCCTGGATCACCCGGTAGCCCAGGAAGGAATTCCGGGGCAGTGGGAGCATCCCCTCGTCCTCCTGTAACCCCACTGGCGTCAAGGAGGCCCGAGACAGGGACACCGTCTTGCCCCCGGCGCTCGCGGGCTCTCTGCAGATGATCTCGGTACAGTTGTTGTCCAGGATCTCGTAGAGGGATGAGACGAGAGGCAGGTCGCCGTCCAGGTAGAAGCGGAGGGTGCCCAGGTCCAGTTCGCCCAGGGTCAGGCCACTCGTGCTCTCCAGCTTGACGGATAGGACCGCCGCCACCTCCTTTGCCCGACTCCCCAGGTCGAGGCCGTGTGGGGACTGCCACTTCGCCCGGGATACCCTCAACGGCCATAGCTTCACGGGATAGCAGGTTCGGAATCGGCATCGGACCCCCTCGGTCTTCGTGGGGGGGGAGACGAGGCTCTGACCGGCGTCCACCAGAATTCCCGACGCGAGACCCTGATCCGGATCCACCTCCATCTGGACCACAGACATGGAGGGGATGGGTCTCAGGTAATGGGGATAAACGATGTTGAGGAGGGCCTGGCTGATCTCCGAGAAGTCGTCGTCGATCCGCCTGTGGATGCGCGCGGAGAGGAAGGCGAACCCCTCCAGGAGCCTCTCGACATGGGGATCGGCCCAGCGGCCGGCCTCCATGCGGAGGCCCTCCGCCACCTCGCCGTGCTGGTCCGCGAACTCCTTGCCCAGCTCCCGGAGGTAGCGCAGCTCCTGCTCGTAGTAGTCTTTCAACCCGGGCTCACGCATGGGGCTCCACGCTCACCTCGAATCGTTTGCTCGTGGTTTCCAGGACCGTGTCGAACTCCACCCTCTCGGGATCCGGGTCGGTCCGGAGCGTGGCCTCCACACGGAAGCGGACGCGGCGCCGGAGCGTGGCCTCCCTCGGTCTCGGCTCTCCCTCGTCGGGATCCACCACCTCGACGTCCGTGAGCCTCGGCTCGAATCGCTCGATGGCTTCCTGGATGAGGCGGCGGATCTGGTCAGCGCTTCCCGCCGCGTCCGCGCTGAGGCTCGCGAAATCCAGGAGGCCATAGTTGTAGAGGGAGTCTGCCAGATGATCGAAGGGTGCTTCGGCAGGTTCGGAGACCTGACGTGTGTTGAGGAGGTGTTCCAGATCCCTGAGGACGTTCCGTTCCAGGAGCTTCACCGACTCCTCCCAGCTCCGGGCCGGTCGCCCTTTTCCACCACCCCCTGTCCGGACCAGGTCGGCACCGATCAACCGATCGAGGACGGATTGGCGAACCAGATCTTCGGCCATGGATGGCTCCCTAGCTCCCCTCGGTGGGGTTGTAGGGGGTGATAGGCATCGGCGTCGGCCCACCCGATGGCGACGGTGGTTCTTTCTGTTGTGGGGCGGGCGGTGTCGCCGTGGGTGTCGGCTGGGGGCTGCCTCCGGCGGAAGCGGGAGATTTCCGACCCACCTGCATCGCCAGGAGGGGGTCCAGCTTCGCCAGCCGGGGATAGAGCTTCTGTCTCAGCTGGCCCTCCTTCTGGGGGTCGAGGCATTGGATAAGCAATCCCATGGGTCTAGCCACGACCTCCGCCGTCTCCCAATCCTCGAGTTGGTGCCTGTCTACCAGGGCCACCAGCTCGTCGAGGATAGGACGGGCAACGGGAGACATGTCGTGGTCCACCATGATGCCTGCTGCCTCGGTCTTCGCGATAAAGCGGGCCCGTTGGCTACGTTCGTGTTCGGCCCTCTCGATGAGCATCTCCACCGCCCCCTCCGGGTTCCCCGCTCGGGCCATGGCGATGGCCCGGTCGAACCCGGCCTCCCGAATGATCCGGTCGGCATCCGCAGCGCGACGACCCTCCTCGGCCTCGCCTTCCCCCGGGGGGACCGGGAGAAGCTCTTCTGCCCGAAGCCAGGCCATGGTGTCCCGAGAGGCCGTGGGGGAGTCGTCCATCAGGCTGGCTTCGAGGAGGGAAGGGACGTCCCGGAGGAGAGAGACGAGGGCACTCCGAATCGCCGCGCTGGCCTGGCGGTGCTCCGGCCCCAGCTTGTCCAGGGAAAGAACGGCATAACGCTGAAGGTCGAGCCAACCCCTCCCCACGGGGGTCGCCATCACTTCCTCGCTGGCCTCCAGGAGCTCGTCGTAGCTCTTGTCCAGGAGGAGGCTCTTGAGGCGGGTCCTCTGGGCGGTGGAGGGAGCTTCCAGGATCCTCGGGTCCAAGTACTCTCCTCCAGCCCTGACCTCTCCCCAACGGAGGGCCCGTGGGAGCAGGTAGCCCGAGGGGTCCCCGGGGCGCTCTCTCCGAAGGACCCTTGACGCGGCGGCAACGACGGCAGCCGCCTCTTCCGCCGTCCTGGGCTCGGCAGACACGAGGACGGTATCAATCCCCGGAGGGGGGGCCACCCCACCGGGTCTCCCCCCCGCCGCGCCCTCGCCTCCCTCGGCCGCAGGGGCCGACGCCGGCTTGGCGCTGGGCGGGGCAGGTTTCCGACCCAGGAGATCCTCTCCCGCTGCCGCCACCCGCTTGAGGGCATCGGCGAAGCTGGCATACCGTGGTGGCTTTTCCCCAGCCTCTTCGAACCGCTCCTTACCCAGCTCGTCCAGCTCCCCCAGGACCCGGGTACAACGCTGTAGGGAGCTGGCCAGCCCCTCGTACCACTCCCTAGAGGTCTGGGCGAACGCGGAGCCGAAGTCCTGGCCCTCGTCGCCGTCCGCTCCCGCGGCGGCCTTCTTTTCCCCTCCCTCCTTCGCCCACTCCTTGTACTCCGTGTACCGATGCCCGAACTCCGTGAGGGGACTGAGGTAGAGAGCGTAGGACACGTCGTCGGAGCCCATCCAGTCGAGGATGGGTGCGCGGCTCGGAATCCCTGGGTGGAGGCCGTCCCAGAACCTTTCCAGGAGCTCCTTCACAAGCTCGAGCCCTGTGGCGAGGCCCGAGAAGCCCTCCACGCGAAGGAGGCTGACAGCCAGGAGCACCGCGACCTTGAGGTCCTTCGATTGGTTCTGAAGGAAATCGGTAGCGAGCTCCACCACGAGCTCGAATTCCTCTCCCCCTTCCTCTTCCGCTCCGGTGGGCGACATGAGGGCGGGTTGGTCGGCGTCCAGGAATGCGCGCTCGATAGCAGCGAATTCGTTGCTGCTGCGTAGCTCGGGGCCCGCAGGAGTATCACCCTCGATGGGCGCCAACAGCTCCTCGAGTAGAGACATAAGTCAGTGGGGTTTTTCCCCGCTCGGTTCAGCGGTCGGGGGTAGCGATGACGAGCTCTCGAACCTCCAGGAGAGGAAAGTCCTCACCATCGACCAGAAGCATCTTCTGTCCAACGGGGATCTCTCCCCCCGATTCGAGCTCCACCCATTCGGTGATTCTGCCCAGGCGCACGGCCTCGTCCGGATGCTGCCAGGCCAGGGGGGTCATGACCGGGAAGAGGGCATCCCCCCCATAGCCTCCAAGAGCGTCGCTGGCCTTGAGCTCCCCTCGGGCCCAGAAGAGGTCCCTAAGCTTCGCCGGTGGCTCGATGCGGAGGTGAGCCAGGTGCTCCATGGGCATCCAGGTATACCGGCCACCGACGATGACCTCCAGGCGGGCCCCGATCCTGGGATCCGCGTCCCGGAGATCGTCGAAGGGGTTTCCGTTGAGGGAGCCGGAGACGGGAGCGGGGGAGTCGCCCTGGTCGGGCCACTCCCCCTTCCGGAACATCTCCTGCCGCTGCTCCTCCGCCCTGACGGCTTCCTGATACCAGGCGATGGACACGGCCGCCTCCGGGTCGGCGGCGGTGACGGCACTCAACTGCTTCCGAGCCCGCTCGAACGCCCCGGAGAAGCAGAGGAGCTCGAAGAGGAAGAGGCGGCTCTTCAGGTTCGTCGGGTCTTCCCGGAGCGACTGGTTCAGGGCATCGATGGCCTCGGAAAGCCGACCTTCACGGAAGAGGGTGTCAGCGTTCACGGGATCCCCTGATCAGCGGTTTATGTATCCACCAGACCGATGTCGTACTCGGCCTCGGAGGTACCGGACGCCGTGCCGTCCGCGGCGACATGGGTGTAGACCACCGCGATCTTGTTGAAGTAGAAGGTTCCCTGCTCAGCGGGAATCCCGTCGCCGGTCTCCTCGCCCTGCCAGGTCAGGTCCGCCAGCACCACGTCCGTGAACTCGTAGGAGATATAGGGCACGGAGGTGTCCGTCCCGCCCCGATAGAAGGAGACCTTCGCCGAGGGGAATTTCAGGTTCCTGCACATGGCTCCGAAGAGCTGCGGGCTGGAGCTGTCGGACTTCTTCGTGAAGTGGAACCCACTCACGGATGCCCGTCCCGTCACCTGCAGGGGTTGACCCGGTTGGGATATGACGGGAAGACTGCCTCCCAGCGTGAAGCTCTTCAGGGGAATGTCTCCCTCGTGTCCCGATCGCGTGGCTTCTCCCTGGACACCTTCGAGGTGGAGATATGCGTCCCAGGCCATTGGTTCCTCCTTTTGATGAGTTCGATCGATGCTGCTCTTTCAGTTCACGCCTGAAAGGTGTCCCTATTCCACCGGGGCCGGCACGTCGGCCACCAGGCGCATGGAGAAGTCCACGGCGTCCAGCTGGAAGTGGGGCCGGAGGAATGCCACGGCCTGGTAGTTGCCTGGCTTCCGCGGGTTCTCCACCACGTCGATTCTGGCTTCTTTGAGTGGCTTCTTGGCCTTCTGATCCTCCGAGGCGCCCTCGCTCTTCAGAACGTACCCGGCGATCCAGTTGTTGAGCATGTCGCTCAGGTCCTTCTTCGTCTTGTAGGACCCGATGTGGTCCCGCATCATGGTCTTGAGGTAATGGGCGAAGCGGGACACGGCGAAGAGGTACGGGAGCTGGGCAGAGAGGGCGGCGTTAGCCGTCGCGGCGTCGCCGGACGGGCCCTCGTACTCTTTGGGCTTCTGGGCGGATTGGACGCTGAAGAAGACGGCGTTGGCGGTATTCTTCTCGTTCGCCAGAGGCACAAAGCCCAACTTGGCCAGCTCGAACTCCTGGTCATCGGGGATCAGGACCTCCGTGGGGCACTTCATGGCCAGGTCCCCGGAGTCCGTCTCGAAGGTATGGGTCGGCAGCTCCTCCACCTTCCCTCCCGAGGTCACACCCCGGATCCGAGCGCACCATCCGCTCTGGGCGAAGGCCTTGGTGACGGATGCTCCCAGACCCCAGGCCGCGTTGGCCCAGAGGTACTTGTCGTGCTCCTTGCCCGTGACATTCTCGGTGAAGTCGAAGGCCTTTACCGGCACGGTATCCCGACCGTACGGCTCCCGAACGAGCATGCGAGGAGCCGTCAGGGCCACGTACCGGGAATCCTCCGTGTCGCGGAAGGCGTTCCACTGTGCGTAATCGGTTCCCTCGAAGGCGCTCTCGAGCTCGTAGACGTTGCTCAGCTCCGTGAAGCTCTCGAAGCCGAACATGTTGGGATCGGTGCCGGATAGGAAAGGGGCGTGGGAGACGGCTGCCAGCTGGGATGCCCGGGTGAGGAGCTTGATGTCCTGCCCGCTCTTGCTGAAGTAGTAATCCCCCAGAAGGGCTCCGTAGGGGGTCCCCCCGAACTGGTTGAACTCCTGCTGGTAGATCTTCCGGAAGAGCTCACTCCGGTCCACGGCCATCTCCGCCTTTCCTGAGGTCAGGTCATCCCTGAACTCGTCCTTCGTGAGGCTGATGACCTTGATCTTCAGCTGGGGACCGGTCTCCGTCTGAGCCACCAGGTAGCGGAGGCCACGCCATGAGCTCTCCAGCTTCTTGAACTTCTCGTGGTGCATGATCTCGTTCAGCTGGGCCGAGAGCAGGTCGTCAATCTGACGAATCTGCTCGTTGAGCATGGCCTCGGTGTCCTTGCTGTACGTGACCGTCTCATCCAGCACGCTCTTGATGAACGCGCCGATCATGTCCTTGGCGCGTTTCCGGGCGGACTCCTCGGCCGGCCGGGCTTCCTCGACGATCTGATCGAGGAGGCTGAGCTCGACCTCCTGGGCCTCCGCGGCGGCCTTTTGTTGTTCAGCTTCCGCCATCTTCGTCGCCTCCGAGGTTGGCAATCTCTTCCTTCAGCTTGGCCTTCGAATCGTCGTCACCAAGGGCCTGCTGAAGCGCTTTGTTGAGCTTCCGGTTCGTGGCGAGCTTCCCTTTCAGGTCACTCAGCTCCTGCCGCTTCTCCAGCAGCTGTCGGAGGGGTCCCACCTGCTGGGCTACCCGCTCCGGGCTGAAGTCGTCGAAGCTCTCGAACTTCAGCTCCACGCCGATCTTGTCTTCGGCGTCGGGATCCAGCTTGTTGTCGACGGCGTAGGTCAGGCGTGGCTTCATCCCTTTCAGGACTTTGTCGAAGTTGTCGGGCTTGATTTCCACGAACTGCCGGTCGGCGATTTCGGGAAGGTCATCGGCCCCGTCCCCGCTCAGGTCGGACATGACCCCCATGATGAAGGGGAGCTCACGCTTGACCATCGCGCCACCGGTCTCCACCTCGTAGACGAGGTTGACCCGGGTGGGTCTCTGGCGCTTTCTACGCTGTTGGAAGCTTTCGGCCATCTTGCATCTCCTCGGCCTTCAGGATTCTGTCCACCGGCGGCCTGGAAGGAAGCCTGCCGTTGGCATTGGGGAATGCTGCACCAGGAAAATAACGTGATCGCAGGCCTGCGGGCTGTTGCACGCGACTGGCTGGGGGCTCACGGTAGATACGGCTGTTTCCGGTTTAGGGAAAGATACTCCTTTCTTCAAGATTCGCCATAAAAACCTTGCTGGACAACTCTTTTCTTACCTCCTCCACCATGAGGAGGGCCCAACGCCGCGGCCTGAGATGGAGTGGAATCCGCCCAACCGGACTCCGGCCCGAGCGGGAAATCCCAGCAGGGGCATGACGCCCATGTCCATCACTCTCCGGGCCCCGTCGGGGGTGAGGGGAGTACGCACGGACCTGGGTCGACCGCCTTCTTCGTTCCCGGGAGCCCCGAGGGGCATCCCTCCGGATTCCAGATGGCGTTCCGCCGTGAAGTCCCATCCCTCGGCCACGAATCCCTGAGCCATGAGGGAAGCCACGAGGAAGGGACCGTGACCCCAGAGAAGATCCTCCCAGGAATCGGTCTTCTCACGAAAATCCAGTTCCTTCTTCCGTTTCGGCCGTTCCCCGTAGGGTTCACGAAGCAGGAACCGGGGAAAGGTGAGCCCGAGCCACTCTGCCTCGGGCCGTGCTCTGAGCTCCATCCACTCCCCCGGCGGTTCCGCCCAAGCCTCGTCACCGCCGTCGGAGCGCCCATCAGGAGGGGAAAGTCCCTCTTCCGGGAGCTCCATGGCCGAGATCCATGGGAGGTCCGCAGCCCTGGCGACACGGGCGATCCTTCCCAGCAGGTGGATCTCCCGGGGGCTGAAACCGAATCCGTAGGCGCCCACCACCAGACCCCAGCGTTTCCCCGGAGCCGGCAGGTCCGGGCTCGAGAGCAGGTGGAAAAGCCTGGATCTCTCCGGGTCGAAGCTCGTCTCCATCTCCTCTTCCAGCGCCCCTCGGGGAAGATGCGTGAGGTACACCCTCACTCTTCCGGTGGTATCGACACGGGATAGGAGAAAGACGAGAGACCGCCAGATCCCTTCCAGCCGTTGGAAGGTCTCGGCGTGGAGGAGGCTCGACAGGTGGAGGCTGGAGACCTCGTCCACTGCCGCGATCCTCCTGGCGACGTCGCTGTCGTCGCTCACCACGTAGGGCCGGACGATGTCCCGTACGTAGGACTTCAGGTCCTCCTGGGTCCGGAGCGGCGGGCTATCCTCCGGCCCGGCGGACACGTCCAGGATCGCATCCAGGAGGTTCCCGTCCCCTTGATCCGCCGAGAGCTGACCGACCCCCGAATCATCGGTGGGCATCCCGGGGCCCGGGCCCTCCCGCGTCGCTGTCTCCCTCGCCTCCCGGAAGGGTTCTAAGACGGACAGCCTCCGGAACAACGCTGCCGGGTGGAAGTCCTCCAGGGTGGAGAACTCCGCCTCTTCCTCGATCCCGGCGTCGTCGCCCAGCGTCACTCTGATACGAGGCCGAAGCCCCCCCAGCTTCAAGACGGTGTCCGGGGTGGCCCTCAGAGGAGACCAGTCCACTCCCCCGACTTCGGCAGAGGCCGAACCTGTCCCGAGGAAGTCACCGAGGACCAGAATGCAGAAAGTGTCGTCCGTGGCCCGAACCACTTGCATGGGTCCCGCTCCCTTGATGGGTTCCGGAGGAGATGCCTGAACGGAATGTATGGGATCCCCCGGGGTTCGCCACGTTCCGCTTGCTTCTCCCAACATCGCCGTGCCCCCTCTACCCCGTGGA
>Ga0316577_10000085_pt1 | contig 24686 bp, 17 predicted proteins | sample S5NA_FD_203073 | JGI IMG/M metagenome (GOLD analysis project Ga0316577, IMG submission 203073) | Rhizosphere microbial communities from salt marsh grasses in Alabama, United States - S5-7_050615r2r1 | ecosystem: Host-associated > Plants > Roots > Rhizosphere | place: USA: Alabama | collected... | reverse complement strand
GAGTGGTTCAAGAAGATGTCCAAATGATACGGACTATTCCCGGAGATATACACGAGATAAACGGGCAGCAACTGAAGGTAAACTATGTGGATAACCAATCACACAATACGCTGGAAGAATCTTTTGACCTGGTGGTTCTTTCTGTTGGCATAACCCCCTGCGAAGATATCGGAACCATGTCTCGAATGTTTAAAATCAACCCTAGTGAGCTAGGTTTTTTTGAAATCGGTGATAAAAATATGTCGGTTTCTAAAAATGGTGTATTTACAGCCGGGACCGTCCAGGGACCCATGAGTATTCCCGAAACCATTGCCGGTGCCGCAAGTGCGGTGTGGAAAATCATTCAATACTTGAATCTTGCATGAAAATTGATGTGATTTTTTAAGTTATTTGAATAAGGATTGGAATGGTTTTATTTGTTAAGTCGCTCCATGGGGAGCATATTTTTATAGGGGGTGTGCTTTTCCGTTGAACGATATTGGCGTAGTGGCTTCGTCATTTCATTGACTTAGCAGAGGGGGAGACCGCGGCTCCCGCAAGTTTTTCGCGGGAGAACGCGGAGGGGGTAGGAATGCCCCCGCTGCTAAGTTTTTGAAATGACCAGACACGCAGACACCAGAGTGAAACGGGAGTGTACACCCTGTGAATACATAAATATATATTTACAATAAAAACACCCCCATCTATAGATTAATTGAAAAGGTAGTAGTGTGAACAATAAAACACTCATTATAGGAAACGGGCATTGCGCAGTTGCTGTTGCAGAAAATCTTCTAACAACCGGTAATGAAATCGTCATGGCGACCAAAGATAACGCATGCAACGTTGATGGGCCTGTCGATTCCAAAGCCTTACAAATCTTGACAGAGACACGATTGGTTGCATGCAAAGGTTCTGTGGGCAATTTTAAAATAGAGGCAACACAAAACAATAAACCTGTAACAATAGATGTCGGTCACATTATCATTGCCGAAGAAGATCAAAGAATGTCTAATTTTTCCCTTTACGAATTAAAAGCAAACCTTAACGTCATCACACTGTCTCAAATGAAGAACATTCTTCACAATTCATCTAGAGGAAAAAACATTCTTTCAAAAATAAAAAAGGTGGTTTTCCTTACGGGCCTTGTGATGGAAAGCACCCCGGTAATTGTAAAAGAAGTGATGTCATCTTCTCTTTTGCTTCAAAAAAACTTTAACGTCCAATCCTATATTCTAACGAAAAATTTAAAGGTGGCTGGAGACGGTCTTGAGTCCTTATACAGAGAAACAAAAAATGTTGGAACAATTTATATTAAATTTACAGATACTGTTCCTGACATTCACCAGGGAGAAGAAGGTAATGTCAGAATCGAATTTTTCGACGAAATAACATCAAAGAACTTCAGATTGACGCCGGACATGACAGTGGTTGATGAAACCATCGTTCCTTCGCGATACATAACCGATCTTGCAAAAATATTTAATATCGAAACCGATATTAACGGGTTTGTCCAGTCGGATAATGTTCATAGATATAGTGTGCTGACCAACAGAAAAGGAATTACAGTTGCAGGCCCTTCAAGAAGTATAATGGCCGATGACGATCAAATAATCGACGCTGAAAATGCAGCACTTGCAGTCACGGATCTTGGTGCAGGAAGAACGGAAACAAAAGCCATAAAGGCACAAGTTCATGAGGGGCAGTGCATAAAATGTCTGACCTGCTATCGCCTTTGTCCGTATCATGCAATAACGCTGAATACCCGCGTGACGGTTGTTCCGAATGCCTGCGAACGCTGCGGCATATGTGCGGCACACTGTCCAAGGGGTGCTGTTCGCATCGAAGACCTTGAGCCCGGCACCATATCAGACCTGATAACTACCGATACCGTTATACAAACCCAAGAGACGTTCACGCCGTTTATGGTGGCTTTTTGCTGCTACCGTTCGGCTCTCCAGGCAAGAGATCTGGCAATATCAATGGGTCACAGACTGCCCATCGGATTGCGAGTAGTGGAAGTGCCGTGCTCGGGTGCCGTATCTTACGATCATATTTTTGCGGCATTGCACAATAATGCCGATGGTGTAATGGTGTTAACCTGCCACAAAGGAAACTGTCATTCAGAGCACGGGAATATTTATGCGGATCAAACCGTAGAACAAATTCAAGAAATGTTTTCACGGATCGGTTTTGAAAAAGAACGCATTTTAATACAAACCCTGGCATCCAATATGGGAACGGAATTTGCCCGGATTTTAGATCGCTTTGAAAAAACCTTAGTGAAACTCGGCCCAAGCAAACTCAGGAAAAACTAATTGAAGAAAAACTCGATGCCGTAAAAAGAATGAATGGATTTAAGGTCGCAGAACGATTATGAAGCACGAAATTCGAAGTCCGAAATCCGAAATAAAATCTAAATAAAGAAATTCAAATTTCTAAACAATAAGGGATTAAGTCTTTTTTATTTTTTGTTATGATTACATACAATTAGTTTTCAGAAGGTTTGTTTTTGACATTGGATTTTTGATTTTAGGATTTGTTTCGTATTTCGAATTTCGTGCTTCGAATTTATTATCTTAGACCTTAATACAGTCATGATTGAACAAATGAGGTAGTCATATGACATTACCATATGAAATTATTGATATGGATCAACTTGATCACACCAGATGCAGAACCTGGCCATTTTTACAAGATTTTTGCGTGACGTGCGGCCTGTGTGCAAGTTCCTGTCCGGCTTCGGGAATCGACGGGTTTGACCCGCGAATGCTGGTTCGTATGGTCTCTTTAGGACTTGTCGAGGATTTGGTGGACGCCAGGTGGCCATGGATATGCACCATGTGCGGCAAATGTGAAAAGGTCTGTCCCATGCAGATCGACATTGCCGATTTGGTTCGAAAAATTCGATCCAAAAGAGAACGGGAAAAGGTCCCGGGAATATTACACAAAGGTCTTGAGGCGGCTCTTGAGACAGGCAATAATCTTCGCCTGCCAAAAGAAGATTTTATGTTCATCATAGAAGATGTGGCAGAAGAAGTCGCCGAAGAGCCTGGTTTTGAAGGGTTCACAGCACCCATTGACAAAAAAGGCGCAAACATATTAACCACTATACACAACAAATTGGTCAATACCCATACCGAAGATTTAAAGCACTGGTGGAAAATTTTTCACGCCGCCAAAGAAGACTGGACCGTTACATCCGAAAACTGGGAGGGGACCAACTGGGGGTATTTTACCGGTGACGATGATGCCATGAAGGTTATGACCGGCCGGATTGTGGCACAGATGGAAAAGCTTCAAGTCAAAAATCTTCTCTGGCCCGAATGAGGTCACGCATATCTTGCGACCCGGTCGGGTCTTGAAACATATTATCCTGAAGCATTGGCCAAATTCGGATTTGTTACAGTTTTCGATTTGCTCATAGCATATATTAAAGAAGGACGTATCAAACTGGACAAGTCAAGGTTCACACAACTTGCAACCTATCATGACCCATGTAATTACGGGAGAAAGGCTCAGAAGCTTTTCGGACACGGTTATTTTGACGAACCGCGTTGGATTATGGACCAATGTCTAGAGAACTGGGTTGATCTTTATCCCTGTCGGATGGATCAAATATGCTGTGGGGGTGGGGGTGGAACCTTGACCACCGGGTATAATGATGAGCGTGTGTTTTACGCCCGTAAAAAGTTTGATCAGATAAAAGCCACAGGAGCAAAGATGATTGTGGTCCCCTGTCATAGTTGTCATGGGCAGCTGAATAACGTAAAAGGCGAATACGATTTTGAGGACCTTGAAGTAAAGTATCTGTGGGAACTGGTTGCAGACTGTCTGATTTTATAGCCTTTTTTATCAATCATCGAACAATGCCGAACCCGATGCGCACTGCTTCCGTCCGATCTTTGAAGTTGAGCAAACTTTCCGCCAGGGCATTGACATACTGAACCTGAAGATACAAGTTGAGGTGTTTAAATATAAATTGACTCAGGGGATAGGTGAGATCGAGCTCCATGGACCCACCTTCTTTTGCATACCGGAAATGCGATCCCAGAACAAAACCGTCCGCTTGACCTGCCTTTATCTCTAGATCGAAATACCCTCTGTAATCGTTTAAGTCGGGATTGTTGTCGTCATCATTGATGATATAAGCCCAGAGTTTCGGTGAAATGAGAAGCCCCAGTTTGTTTTTCGGCCAATAGGCAATATACATGGGCTTGATGTACATAAAATTGGTGCTGCGGGAATATTCTCCGCCGCGGCCGTTGGATTCGTGTTGAAGACCGGTTTTTATAAATAGGCCGGTGGCCCAGGGAACTTTGATGTTTGGTGACAGGAAAAAAAATTCCGGTTTGTAGCTGGTATCTTCAAACGGTTCAGAAGCCGATTTCAGATCCCAAAAAGATGTTTGGGTGTAGGCCAAATGGAAACCCTTGGACCATGGGTAATTCTGTACCAGAGAGCTGTTAATGTCAAAAAGCCGGTATTTTAAACTGATTTGAAATTTGCTTTTTTTGGGATCGGTTCCCACGAGAAAATACATTGGCTCATATGCCGAGAGATTTTTGATGTACGGCTGGTACAGTTCAAACAGTGAATCAAGTGTTGCGTATTCTTTAGAATCGGTTTTCTCGTCTGACGATGTTTTCATAGGGCTTTCGGTCTGGACCGCAAACATGGCATGAGCCGCCTTATAATGCGGTATTTCCATCAAGACCGTTCCATCGATAAGCGATGGAATCACCAAGGAATATTGTTTTTTTTTAAAACACCCCGGACATATGATCATCGTCTTTTCAGAAGTTAAATGAACGGCATGAGCTTCCACTTCAACGGCTTTATCCCCGGCTTTCAAATGACACATTATGCTGTTCGGAACATCCATTTTCAAAGGGATATTTTCCTGATTATAGAAGAACACGGAAAACACCATCGAATGTCCGGGCTGGGACGTCTCGGCCGGCAAATCGATCACCGTCTCAATACCTCCGGCATATGTGACGTTGCCGAAGAGTAACACCAATAAGACGATTATACCTCTCATAGATAGAGCCCTTTATGCCAGAAATAGGAAATAGAATAGAGAAAAAAGAAAAGAAGATATAAAAAGCCACAAATTAACACAAATTAACACAAATAAAAATAATTATGTTTATGTTCATCTGCGTCCATTTGCGGTTTTCTATTCCTTTTTTCCGCGTCTTTTGAACCGCCGCGATAAAAAGGATTGGAATTCGTCCATGTAAACATAGAAAACAGGTGTTACTACAAGGGTCAGGAATTGTGAAAAGAGTAGTCCTCCGACAACCGCCAGACCCAGAGGCCGGCGGGATTCGGCTCCTGCGCCAAAGCCCAGTGCAATGGGAAGCGTGCCCATAAGGGCCGCCATGGTAGTCATCATGATGGGCCGAAAACGGACGATGCAGGCCTCATGTATGGCTTCAACCGGCCCTTTACCTTCTTTTCGTTCAGCTTCCAGGGCAAAGTCGATCATAATAATGCCGTTTTTCTTGACAAGCCCCACCAGCATGATAATGCCCACAAAAGCATAGATACTGAGATCAATCCTAAACAGAAGCAATGTGACCAGAGCGCCGAACCCCGCAAACGGAAGGGCTGAAAGGATGGTGATCGGATGGATGAAACTCTCATAAAGGATCCCGAGAACCATGTAAATAACCAGTATGGCCATCAGCAGTAGAAGTCCGAGACCGGTGATGGAAGATCGGAATGCTTCGGCTGTCCCCTGAAAACTTGTGTTGATATCGGCCGGAAGGGTCTTTCGGGCCAGGTTTTCCACCTGGCTGATCGCCTTGCTCAATGGAAATTCGGGGTTGAGGTTGAAAGACAGTGTCACCGAGGGGGCCTGCCCTGTATGGTTGATGGAAAGGGGGCCCAAATCCTGGGTGATGTTTGCTATGGTCTTTAGTGGTACGAGTTGTCCATCTCGGGAACGAACGTAAAGAAGAGATAGAGCCGAGGGATCACGCTTAAAGTGCGTTTCCACCTCCATGATGACGCGATATGTATTGTTTCGAGTATAAATAGTTGATATCTCACGGGAACCATAGGCATAGTAAAGAGTATTCTCGATGGCTTCCGCCGTCACGCCCATGGCAGCGGCCTTGTTTCGGTCGATCTCCACGGTTACTTGAGGGTTCTTTATTTCAAGATCGCTGGTGATATCATGCAAGCCTTCCAAGCTGTGCATTTTCGTTTCAAATATCGGGGCGAATTTGTAAAGTTCGCCGGTGTCCGCGCCTTGAAGGGTAACTTGGTACTGGGCTTTGGTCAGGTGGCCGCCGATTTGGATGGGCGGAAGATTCTGCAAAAATGCCATGATTCCCGGTATCTTCGCAAGTTTGGGCCGGAGTCGTTCGATGATCTGATCGGCTGAATACTTTCGTTCGGAGCGGGGTTTAAGGTGCATAAAAAGGACTCCGGTATTACTGGATCTGGAGCCCCTGGCACCCATGGTGGAAAAAAAGCTTTTCACATCGGGGTCTTTCCGGACCACCGCCGCCACGGCCTGTTGATGCTTCATCATGGCATCGACAGAAATACCTTCCGCAGCCTGGGTAAAGGCGAAGATTGCCGACCTGTCTTCACTGGGAATAAAACCTTTGGGAATAGCGATGAAAAGGTAGATTGTTAGCACTAAGTTGATCCCTGATAAGAAAATGACCAAACGACGATGGTTAAGGCTCCATTCCAATGCTTTATCGTAAATACCGAGCATTTTATTGAAAACCCGCTCGGACGCGTCATAAATTGCACTGTGACGTTCTTGGGAAGGAGGATTTAAAAATCGACTGCACAGCATGGGGGTCAGTGTTAATGAGATAAAGCCGGATATGAGAATGGCTGCTGCGATGGTCACGGCAAATTCGTGGAAAAGCCGGCCTATGATCCCGCCCATGAACAAGACTGGAATGAAAACGGCTGCCAAAGAGAGGGTCATGGAAAGGATGGTAAAGCCGATTTCTCGGGATCCTTTCAGGGCTGCGCTGAATGTTCCTTCTCCCATCTCTATGTGACGAACAATGTTTTCCAGCATGACAATGGCATCGTCCACCACAAATCCCACCGAGAGCGTGAGTGCCATGAGAGAAAGATTGTCGAGACTGTAACCCAAATAGTACATCACGATAAAGGTCCCGATAATGGACATGGGAAGCGCCAGACTGGGGATGACAGTGGCCGACAGATTTCTCAAAAAGACAAAAATGACCAGGATCACCAGGACCAGGGCCAGCATCAGGGTGAGTTTGACATCATTAACCGAATCTCGAATGGGCCCTGAGCGGTCATACAGAACATGCAGTGAAACAGATGCCGGAATTTGCTTTTGAAGGGTGGTGACAAGGTTGCGCACGTCACCGGCTACCTTGACCGTGTTGGTGCCGGGCTGCCTCTGGATTGCCAAAACCACCGATCGATCGTTGTGAGCGGCGTCAACATACCAGGCAGCGGTTTTATCATTTTCCACGCTGTCCAGCACAACTCCCAAATCCTCAAGGCGAACAGGACTTCCGTTTCGATAGGCGACTATCAGGGGCATGTAAGCAGCTGCATTTTTGAGCTGCCCCGTCGCCTGGACCGTATAGGCCACATGATGCCCATCAAGTATTCCCGTAGGCAGGTTCACGTTTCCCTTCTCCACGGCCGATGCCACATCGTCCAATCCGATACCTTTGTTTGCCAGCTTGTTGGGATCCAGCCGGATGCGAACCGCGTACTTTTGGGATCCATAGACCACCACTTGGGCCACACCGCTTACCATGGAAATACGCTGTGCCAGAAGTGTCTCTCCGTATTCGTCAAGATCAGAAAGGGGCAGTGTCGGCGATGTGAGCGCGAAATAAATAATGGGTTTGTCTGCTGGATTGACCTTTCTAAAAGAGGGCGGATTCGGCATGTCATCCGGCAAGTTGCCTTGAGCCACAGATATGGCTGATTGGACATCCTGGGCCGCAGCGTCGATGTCCCGGCTCAAATTAAACTGAAGAACGACCTGGGTACTGCCCAACTGGCTAGCAGAAGTCATGGAATCCAACCCGGCGATTGTTGAAAATTGCTTCTCCAAAGGCGTTGCAACTGCCGAAGCCATGGTCTCCGGGCTGGCACCGGGCAGGGATGCCGTCACCTCAATCGTAGGAAAATCTACATTAGGCAGGTCACTCACTGGAAGCAATCGGTACCCGGTAATTCCAAAAAGAAGTATCCCAAACATGACCAGTGTCGTCATGACCGGTCGATGAATAAAAATGTCGGATATTCCCTTCATTTATTATTTGTCCCTGATAATGATGATTGATTCATTACCGCCACCTTGGCTCCGGGAAAAAGACGAAGCTGGCCGTCCGTAACCACGTGCTCGCCTGCCACAAGTCCTTTTCGAACCACCGTCTCTCCGTCAATCCCTTGTCCCGACCGGATATCGCGCGATTCCACCGTCATATCGGATTTGACCACAAAGACATACTCTCCCTGCTGGCCCCGCTGTATTGCCTGGGACGGTACAACAACAGCGCTCCGACTGGTGGCAAGTCTGAGGGTAACATTAACGAACTGCCCTGGCCAAAGTACCTTGTCAGAATTAGGGAACGCGGCTTTCAAAAGAATCGTTCCCGTGGACCCGTCCACCGTATTGTTAATAAACGCAAGTCCCCCTCTAAAATTGGGTTCCGTTCGATTGGGAAAAGCAGCTTCCACTCCAAGAGTACCGTCTGCAGCATAACGCCGAATATCCGCCAAATATTCTTCGGGTACCGAAAAACTCACATATATGGGCATGATCTGGTTGATGGTGACGACCGATTGCTCGTTGGCTTTAATCACATTACCAAGTTTAACCAAAAGGTTTCCCGTACGACCGGATATGGGCGCCCGAACAGTACAGTAATCAAGGTTGACCCGGGCACTTTCAACTGCCGCCTTGTCGGCAGCAACGGTAGCCTTGAGCGCATCTGCGTTTGCCTTTGTTTGATCGTATGCTTGAGAAGTCACATAATCTTTTTTGACCAATTCAGCATAACGTCGGACATCCTCCTCGGCATTCTTCAGTCTGGCGTTGTCCCTGGCGAGATCGGCCAAAGCGCCCTGCAAGGCCGCCTGGTATGACCGGGGATCAATGGTAAAAAGCAGGTCTCCCTGGGAGACATCCTGTCCCTCATTGAAAGCAATTCCTGTGATTTCACCGGCGACCCTCCCCCGAACAGACACCGTGTTATACGGTTCCACGGTACCAATGGCTTTTATAACCACCGGAACATCTTTTTTGAGGACAGTGCTGATTGTTACGGGAGCTGATTTCGGAACGTGACTATTATCGGCATTTCCGGAACAGGCGATTAACATGAGAACCGCAATCCCAACCATTAGAAGGTTGGCAAAGAGAATACGAAACGGTCTTGAAGGTTTTATTTCGGGAAACAACATATAGCTAATGGTTGTCATGGTTTCTTTACCTTTTCCATCGTAATGGGAGTACTTACCAGAGAATCCGTGTTTGAAACATTTAATGTTCCTGTATCACGTGCCAAAGCAGCAAGGGATACAAACCAGTCGGAATTGGCCTGAACCCGCTGAGCCCTTGCGCCTTCAAGTGCGCTTTGCGCTGATAAAAGGTCCAGGATGCTGCCGACACCTGCTTTGTAACGTCCCAGAGCCACCTGATAAGACTCAGTGGCACTCTTGAGAAGATCTTCGCTTGTTCTCACCCGCTGTTCAGCGGTCTTGAGATTGTAATAGCTAGTCCACACCTCAAGCACTACCTGTTGTTCGAGACGCTTCAGACGAGCCTGGGCCGTCTGCTCATCAGCCCGTGCCTGCTGCACATTATAATGCTGTGAAAAGCCTGTGAAAAGGGGAACGCTGAACAGCAACCCACCACTGTAATTGTCTTTGTACAATGCCGTAGTGCCATAGTATGTGCTTCCCCAATTGGCAGTTCCATTGATTGAAGGGTAGGCGCGCGCTTTCACTTTGCGCACATTGGCCGAGGCTTTTCTGGATTGTGCACGGGCAGCTGCCAGATCCGGCCGTTGTTTCTCGGCTTGAGCAAGGTACGCTTCCACTTTTTCCAGAGTTTCCTTAAGCGGAATTTCTTTTTTCGGAATGACAATGTCATAAGGTATATTGGCGGGAAGCCCCATGGCCGTTGCCAGGGCACCCCTTGTGGTTTGTATCTGCCCCTCAAGGCTGTCCAGTGCCAGCTTGGCCTGTGCCAGAGCAGTCTTGGCCTGAAGCACATCGGCGATGGTAGCGACACCGGCATGGTGACGGTCCTTTGAGGCCTCCAAATTCGTTTCAGCTTCCTTGTAAGTAGCCTGTTCGGCTTCGAGGAGGACCTTGGCGGTGACGTAATAATAGTAAGCCTTTTCCACTTCAAAGATGATGTTCTGGATGGTGGTATTATGAGACCAATCGGCAGCGATAAAGGCTTCCCGGGCTTCGTCCAGGGCAGCCTCACGCCCTCCGAAATCGAAGATTAGCCAGTTGAGTTCCAAAGCCCCCAAAGAATCCCGATGGGTGTATGATGTTTCGCCATTATCACTGTAGCCCCGGATGTAACTCGTACCGCCGGTTGCACTTATTTGCGGGTAATACGAGCCTTTATTACTTTCGTATGCGGCAGCAGCGGATCGGGCCTGGGACCAGGCAGCAGTCGTTTCAGGATTATTGCGAAGGGCAATATCCACAATGTTCAGAAGATTTAATGAATCTCCGGCTTCGATAATATCTTCGGGTATCGTTATTCGAGGCGATTTGGAGGTTGATTTCGACATTGTATCGTGAGTCGGTGTCCACAATTCCGCAGAAGATGGGGCTATTCCGGGTGATTTCCAGACCGGGCGGAGATCTGAAGCGCAGCCGACAAACGTCAAGACGGCTGTGAACAACACGATGGCGAAAAAGCGTGGGTTATTTGAAGTCAGATCTTTTTTGGAATAATCCATGGGTTCATCTTCCCCTATTTGATCGTATAAAAAATTCGCTCAAGGGCCTATGGGCTTTGGGTCGCGTAATAAGGTAATGCCCCGAAAAAGCACTTGGATCAGAAGTCGGACATCTTCATCCAAAGGGCCGGGACTCTCCTCCAGCAGGCGCCGGGCGGTCATGGCAATCATCGCTTCGATAAATATGGACGCCACTTTTTTGGAATCCATGTGACGGAACATTCCCGTGGCAACCCCGTCATCCAGTACTTTGGCAATCCTTTCAACAAAATTACGATAACGGCTGTTTTTCTGTCGCATGGCTTGGGACTGTGCAATCTCGCGCTCTTCCAAAAGAAAGCGAAATAGTCCCCGATTTTCATCAAAGTAGCTGAATAATTGGTACACAATGCTTTCGATTTTTTGGTTCGGCGCGAGAGACCCCTTAAGAATTTCCTGGACTAGGTCACCGAGGGGCTTAAAACTCGCTGTTTTTACGGATTCCAGAAGCTCTTTTTTGTTACGAAAATGAATGTATAGGCATCCTTTGGACATCCCGGCCTCGGCAGCGACTTGATCCATAGTGACCTTCCGAGTTCCCGTGCGTGTTACGAGGTTCACCACAGCTTCCTGAATGGCCCTTCGGGTGATTTGGTTAAAAAGGTGTTTTCGTTTAATTTTAGTCTCTGTCATACCGTGTTTCCTCGAAATATGACCGATTAGTCATAATATTGACCGAAAAGTCAAACTATGCTCTATTAAACGACTTGTCAATCAAAATGTATTCTATGGTAAACTGATTTACCAAATTTCCTCGAGCTGGTTTCCAAAAGGAATCACCATAAGTTAAGTCATTTGGTATCAATATGACATAAAGACTTTTTTTATCGTCGATAACAACACGGCAATTATTTCTTGAACGGAAGTCAATTCCAGTATAAGATTTCACATGTAAGTCACTTATGGGCGAAGCCTATAGTCTGTTATTGCGAACCGACAACTCAACCACGCTGTATCGGTCACCTATCGATCCCATGGCTACGAGAACATCAATACACTCCCGAACCCAATTTAAACGGAAATGAAAGGACAACAGCCTTTTCATTCCTATCTGCCGAAGATTCTTTTAAAAACAAGGAGGTATAACAATGGTCAAAATCTGTTTTTTACTCTTGCTTTTCATCATGACGTTTACATTCTCAGCAGATGCAATGGAACCATTTAAAACAGATATCATAAAAACATCTGATGGAGATTTAAAGATCACATTTATCGGCCATGGAACCCTGATGTTTGCTTTCGACCAACAGATAATCCATGTTGATCCCTTCAGCAAAGTAGCAGATTATTCGAAGCTCCCGAAAGCAGATGTTATTCTGATTACACATGAGCACTTCGATCATTTAGACTTGAAAGCGTTGGAGCATATTCGGACTGAAAAAACAAAGGTAGTGTTAACCGCAGCCTGTTCAAAACAGGTAAGAAACGGCATTATTATGAAAAACGGTGATGTCCAAACCGTTAACGGATTGAAAATAGAATCGATTCCAGCATACAATCTCGTTCATAAACGGGATAACGGACAACCCTTTCATCCAAAAGGAGTCGGAAACGGGTACATTATTACCTTTGGGGATAGGCGGGTATATGTTGCAGGGGACACAGAAAATATCCCTGAAATGAAATCACTTCGAGAGATCGACTGTGCCTTTTTGCCAATGAACTTGCCGTATACGATGACACCTGAAATGGTGGCCGATGCCGCGAAAGCGTTTCAACCCAAAATTTTATACCCTTATCATTTTGGTAATACAGACACCTCGAAACTTCTGACACTGCTCCAAGATCAAAAGGGAATTGAGGTGCGAATCCGGAATATGAAATAACATGAAAAAATATCTAGGATATTCAATCTAAATTAATCAATTCTCAAGTTTGCAGCAAATAAGCCACGCGTGGCGGCATCTTTAATTCGTTTTAACAAACTTTGAGCTTAGCGAAAGCCGGTTCCGCAAGAACAGAAAAATTGTTTAAGTTAATATCATAAAGAAACCATGTTAAATCAGGAAACGCCACAATTGCCCTGTTCCTTCGTCAGGGCTTGTTGCTTGACAATAAGCCCACATAAAAAGTAAAATATAATACATTGTATTACTTTTTGAATCCATCTTGTCTACAAACCTCTCCACTACATTCTCAGAAATATGGTCTTCGAAAGGAGAATGAGCATGGCCACAATTAACGATTTAAACCAATGCCTAGTGCTTAATGTCGGCTTGGTTGCCAGGGGTTCCCGTTGTCTATCCATCATGCGGACATTAAGATCAATCAAACCTGTCCATTTTCAATTCAAGATTTCCGGAATAGCGGCTGTTACCAAATCCATCGCATGTTATAAATACGCTGGTGAAATGGATATAGAACTGTTTGATAATTATTTAGAAATGTTGTTTATGGACCATCTGGATTTCATTCTTGAATTAACCGGAGAACCGCAAATACTTTCAGATCTGGTCAAGCATAAACCATCCACAGTGGGTATATTAGACCGCCAAGCGTCAATGCTTTTACTAGATATTGCAACTTTGTACGAACGGGTTGCTGATAAAGCAACTGAAATCAACCTGGCCACATCATTTGCATCTGCACTCCTAGAGGCTTCACCGGACGGCGTTATGGTTATAGACCGTGATTTCCGCATTATCAACTGCAATGACTCTCCATTAATCACCGTGGGTAAAGGCCGTGAGTCTGTCCTTGGAAAGTTCTGTCACGAAATCATCTATGACTCTCAAAAACACTGCGACTGTCACGGAAGAGATTGTCCGGCTCAAGAAACGATAAGGACCCGCCAGCCCTCCCGAGTCTTGCATGAGAATCTCAGCATCAATGGAGAAGCTCAAGTCTCCCAAGTGACGGCTTATCCCATATTTAATCAAATGAATGAAATCGTTCAACTCGTTATAACCGTAAGAGATATCACAAAGGCTCTTAGTGAGAGAATCAAAAAGAGCACTAAGATAATCAAAGACGACTTGGCTCGCTTTGCTCAAGAAGACCGACTGTCATCCTTGGGACGATTGGTCGCTTCGGTCTGCCATGAGATCAATAACCCCATCACCAGCATCGTGACCTTTAACAAACTCATTCTTTCCTATCTTCAAGAGGGTAAATTGCCTCCCGATGGCTCAGCTGGATTTGAACGGTATTTGGATTTGTCTATTCGCGAGGCACTAAGATGCGGCAGTATCGTTAACAATTTACTGACTTTTGCGCGGCAAAAAAATGTTGAGGCAAAGGATATCGATCTGATCGAAGTTGTTCAAACGATCATGATGTTGACCAAGCACCAACTCGAATCCAGCCAGATTGAATATGAACTGGACCTGCCGAAAGCGCCTTTTAAGGTATATGGCGATAGTACTCAGATTCAGCAATGCCTGATGAACCTGATATTTAACGCCATCGAATCCATGCCTGAAGGCGGAAAGTTGACCATCAGTGGAGGACCGGATGATGGAGAAAACATGATATGGCTAGCGGTTGCCGATAACGGCCATGGGATCAAACCTGAGGATTTACCCCACATATTCGAACCGTTTTACACGACCAAAGTTGACGGCAAAGGGGTCGGACTCGGATTATCCATGACTTATGGTATCATAAGAAAACATAACGGCATTATAGAGGTCAACAGCAATCCGGGAAAAGGCACCGTTTTTAAGATTAAATTGCCCAGAAGTTCACCCGACGAAACGCGTCATGTGAGTGCCAAAACAATATCTTCGGCAATATAAACGAAGTTCAAGTTCAAGACGTCGCGAATTTTGTGGAATGAGGCGTACTAATGTACGTCGCAATGAATACGAAATGATGCGCAACGCAGTCCCGCCAGGCGGGATTACGATGCCGTCAAATTTAAAGGAATAAATCAATGAGTTCTAAAATGCAGATCATGATAGTAGATGATGAAGAGAACATTTGTGAAGCTCTGGCCGCATGGTTCCAAAAGGATGGATACCGGGTTGAAACAGCCGGATCCGGTCAGGAGGCTCTTGAGCTCATGCAGCAAAACCCCTGTGATGTCTACCTTGTAGATATTAAGATGCCCGGCATGGACGGCATAGAACTTCTGGCCAGATTAAAAGAAAAACAACCGGATGTCGACGTGATTATGATTACGGCCCATGGGTCCATTCGGACTGCGGTAGAAGCTATGAAACGTGGTGCTTGCGATTATCTTTGTAAGCCTTTTGATCCTGATCAACTCTCCTTGCTCATGGAACGTGTGATTGCAAGTAAGGCTTTACGAGATGAAAACATCGCGCTGCGAGAGCAGTTGGCGGAACATCGAGAAGCCCTTATTGATGGTTTTGTTGCACAGTCTGAATCCATGCAAAACATTTTTTCAATTATCGAAGATGTTGCACCCTCCTCAGCACCGGTGCTTATCACCGGAGAAACCGGAGTGGGAAAGGAATTGATTGCTCATACCATTCATACAAACAGCGAACTATCTTACGGGCCGTTTGTGGCCATAAATTGTGGGGCCTTATCAGAAACGCTTCTTGAAAGTGAGCTTTTTGGCCACGAAATGGGTGCATTTACCGGTGCCGCCAAAGCTCGACGTGGTCGCCTGGAGATGGCCAATAACGGCACTTTGTTTCTAGACGAGGTCGGGGAAATTTCAACCAAAATGCAGGTTGCTCTTTTACGTGTGTTGGAAGAAAAAACATTTGAGCGGGTTGGAGGAAGTCGTGCCATAGAAACCAATTTCCGTCTAATCAGCGCCACCCATCGTGACCTTCCCCAACTCATCAAAGCAAACCAATTCAGAGAGGATTTCTTCTATCGGATTAATGTCATCACATTACCTGTTGCCCCGCTAAGGGAACGGATAGAGGATGTTCCTGCTCTGGCTGATCATTTTCTGGAACGCTACGTCCAAGAAACCGGCAAACCTATTGAGGGATTCACCCAAAGAGCCCTGGGCATGTTGATGGCGTATTCATGGCCCGGCAATGTTCGAGAATTGCGCAACGTCATCGAACGTGCGGTTGTAATCGCAAGGGGCAGGATGATTGGGGCCAAAGAGTTAACCTTTTTGAACACCCAAAGTGATGATTGTCAATTGGGAACGCTTACATTAAAGGAAGTTGAAATCAGTCATATGCGAGCCGCCCTTGAAGCGTATAATTGGAACATAAGTCATGCAGCCAAACAATTAGGAATTGACCGAAGTACCCTCAACAGAAAAATAAAACGCTATAACTTGATCCGGCCTTAAGGCCGATCCAAAATGAAAACAATTTGCACACAAATCAATCAAAACCCACAGATAAGGCCCACCTGGATCTCATCCTATTGGGCCCTGTAAATGAAACAGCGGTTTCCATCGTCGCTGCAAATCTTCAGGCAATCATGGGCCTCAACACCGACATCCGACCGGTGCTCGAAAAACCTAACTACGCCTATGTACCTGGACGTAATCAATTCGATGCGGCTAAGATCATTAAAGCCCTATGCGCTATAACCGACGGAGCACCACTCAAGTTGGGGTTGATTGAGAGCGATTTATGCTCACCGATCCTCTCTTTCGTCTACGGCGAATCACAACTTGGGGGCAAGGCGGCTTTGGTTTCACTGCATCGTCTTTCCGCCAAAGATCCAGAGGTAACCTACCAGCGGATCGCTAAGATCAGTCTTCACGAGGTCGGTCATTTATTGGGAATCAGGCATTGCTGGAAATCCACCTGCTTGATGAAGCACTCCGGCGATTTAGACCCGCTGGATTCTTTATCCATGTACTTTTGCTCGGCATGTGAATATGAAATCGAACGACGCCTGAAAACGTTGATCGACTTAAATACTTGATGGATCGGGGGAGTTTTTATTTGTTCAATTGCTACATGGATAATGCTTTGTTTCAAAGCGAGTAATCATGCCAAAGGGGAATAAAACTCGTGGTTAAAGGATTGTAAAGAAAGAACAAAAATCAATCTATAACTAATCCACTCTCCGAGGCGCAGGCGCTACGAACCGGAGAATCATACAAATGTGTTGCAAGTGTTCACGGGGGGTGATTTTCCGTGTAACGATATTGGCGGAGTGGCTTCGTCATTTCCTTGACTTAGCAGTGGGGGAGACCGCGGCTCCCGCGAATTTCTCGCGGGAGAACGCGGAGGGGGCAGGAATGCCACCGCTGCTAAGTCATTGAAATGACCAGACACGTAGACACCAGAGTGAAACGGGAAAGCACGCCACGTGAACACGAACATGTTTGTTTACAAAAAAACTCCTCGACTCCTGAAATACTTAATAATCGAGATCAACGGCTTAGCCAAGGAATTCTTCTACCAATCGATCCCAGCCGACTCCCGGAACCTTCCCGTAAATATCCTTAACGGCTTCACCACCTGTGGCAGCGATCTGATAACCGGTTTCTTCACTTAGCAGCGTATTCAGTCGAGTGGCTTCATCGTCCATCCAGACTAAACTTTCAGTGCCGAAAAATAAATTTTTCAAATTCTTTCTAAGGTCGGTGGGTTCGATGACCATCAACCAGCCACCATAATACGGAGATTCATTGGCAATTTGGGCTTTTCTTTTGACCTTGTAGTTAACTGCGACCACTTTGCCATCCACCGGACTCAGAGCCACGGCTTCGTTCTCATCCCGTTTCAGGGTGGCTTGATGTTGCCCTTGGGAGACCGTCTTTCCCAGCTTGGGAAGTTCGATTTCATCCTGTGGGCCCAACAGCCGGAGGGCAAAGTCATCTATGCCGACTCGTACCCGGCCACCGTATTCCACTCTGGCCCATGTATGTCCATAATGAAAATAGTGATCCCTGGGCACATCGAAGCCCGAAGCCTGATCAAAAACCGGCTCTTTGATACCGGGCATGTACCCGGTGTCTTCGATCATTTTGTCATAGGGACATTTTACACAATTGTAATTATGAGCACACATTTTGTAATCAACACGGCCACTGAGCATATGACGACATTTTAGCTGACCCCCAAGCATTTGCATCCTTGGCGTAATATGGGCTTTTCTCATCTTTCCGGCTTGGGCTTGTTTAGTCTCAAAACTGGACTGCAACCTCCGGTCAAAGGAACAGCCGAGACAATCAAAGGCATTGATACACTTCATAGGCTTGACTACACCGGCTCTGCTCCATACGCATTGATCGTTGCTGATACCATAAACAAAAGGGTTTTTTGTTTTTTTTGTCGTTTGTCTGTCCATGATAAATCTCCTTTGCTCTGGGTCGTTGGGTTTTTTTTGATGGGAATGTCTTATTTGTTGCTTTACGATAAAAGCATAATCAATGCCAAATCATGCAACTTTTTTATTTGAATTCATAACCCTTTGTAATTTAACATTATTTATACAATTCTTATAAAATTGGCCCTCTTTGTTGAATTACCTCCATGTGATTCAAAATGCACCACAATAGCCCAACATTTCTAAATATCCCATAAACTCTTATGGTTATATGGACGTGGCAAATTGCACCAGAATGGAGCACAATGCGCCATTCTGGTGCTTATCATAGAATTAACGTGCGCTAAATTGCACAGCGCATAGATAACCAAAGCTATTAATAAGGTGAGGCGTCGGAGTATTTAAAAGGCAAATGCAAATATTCGTTTATGGTTTGATTTGTGTCATGGAGATTATAGGGGTAAAAATATCTCTTTAGTCAATAAACAGATCCGTGCTCAAATATCGTTCACCGGTACTCGGCAAAACGACCACGATCTGTTTTCCTTTGTTTTCAGCCCTCTTGGCGATTTCCATGGCAGCCCAAACCGCGGCTCCGGAGGAGATACCGCACAAAATACCGTCCTGTGCAGCCAGCTTTCGGGCCGTCTCAAAGGCCTGTTCGTTTGTCACCGTAACAATCTCGTCAATAATTTTAGTGTTTAACACATCCGGTACAAACCCGGCACCAATGCCTTGAATTTTGTGCGGTCCGGGCTGACCGCCGGACAGGATGGGAGAATCGGAAGGTTCCACTGCCACTGCTTTAAATGACGGTTTTCGAGACTTGATGACCTCAGATACTCCGGTTATGGTACCGCCGGTTCCAACCCCGGATACAAAAATATCCACGTTTCCGCCGGTGTCATTCCAGATTTCTTCGGCGGTTGTTTTTCGGTGAATTTCCGGATTGGCGGGATTGGAAAACTGATTAGGCATGTAGATATTCGATGTGGTATTTAAAATATCTTGGGCTTTTGAGATGGCGCCTTTCATCCCGTCCGCACCGGGTGTCAACACAAGCTTTGCGCCCAAATGCTTTAAAAGCTTCCTGCGTTCAATGCTCATAGTTTCAGGCATGGTCAATATCAGAGGGTACTTTCTGACAGCACATACAAAGGCCAGAGCAATGCCGGTATTGCCGCTGGTGGGTTCCACAATGGTGGTTTCCGGATTGATCAACCCTTTTTCCTCGGCCGCTTCAATCATTGAAACACCGATCCGATCTTTGACACTTCCCAGTGGATTAAAAAACTCGAGTTTAGCAAGGATATCTGCCTGCAGTCCATCGGTAACTGCATTGAGACGCACCAGAGGTGTCGATCCCACGGTGGAATTGATATTGTTAGATACTTTCATAGTTTCCTCCATCATAAACAGAGCGTTTAGTATGTTAAATAAGGATTAAATATTCTTTATTTTTAAAATCTGAAAAATAATTTACTTCGTTCAATCCAATAATTATACCCTAATCATCCTTCACAGTGGATTCAAGCAGCGCATCGATTTTTGACAGAATCTGATCATCGGTACTGTGCTTGAGCTGTATGGCCTTTGCCGGACATTCCGATGGACAGATGCCGCATCCCATGCACGCCGAGGGTGGAATCTCGGATATCCCTTCTTTATTGATAAACGGTGCACCATATGGACATACCCGAACACAAATCAAGCATGCCGCACATTTTTCAGCATCGACCTCGGCAATAGCCCCGGAGGTCGTCAACTTCTCTTTGCACAAAATTTTCATGGCCTGTTGTCCGGCACTTTTGGCCATGGTAACACTCTCTTCGATAAACCGTGGACTATGGGCCAATCCTGCCAGAAAGACACCTGATGTGGCAAATTCCACAGGCCTTAATTTGACATGGGCTTCGAGAAAAAACCCCTCATCAGCAGTGGAAAGTTTCAAAAGGCGGGCAACCTGCCGAGCGCCTTCACCTGGCCGAATACCGGCGCTTAACACCACCAGGTCTGGTTCAACACGAAAATCCTGATGGGAGCTTCGATCCGTGAAATCGACGATTAATCTTCCAGTGTCATCATAAACCAACGGTTTTTCTTCCGGGATATACCGAAAAAAGAGAACACCTTTTTGCCGGGCTTTTAAATAATACAACTCTTTAAACCCAAAGGTTCTGACATCCCGATACAATACAATCACCTGTGCATCGGGGTTCATTTCTTTGATCTGGATGCTGTTCTTAACGGCTGCCGAACAACATACTCTACTGCAATATGGAAAGTCCGGTTCCCGTGATCCCACACACTGAATCATGACAATCCGTTTGAGTTGACGGGCCCATAAAGGATCATCCTGAAGACGCTTTGAAAACTCCACCTGGGTGAGAATTCGTTCATCCTGACCGTAAAGATATTCCGTGGGTTCATACGGACGCCCGCCGGTGGCGACTATCACAGCACCGTACTGAATGTCGATTCGTTCGTTTTTTTGTTGAATCAAACCATTGAATGCGCCCAAATGTCCGCTATGGGAAACGAGTGTACTGTTCATGTAAACAGAAATATTAGGATGGTGGGTCACCCTTTCAATAAGATAACGGATTAAGCGTGAAGGAAAATGTCCTTCCAGTGTGAATTTGAGATTCTTTGCAAATCCTCCCAGCCGGTCATCTTTTTCCACCAGGTGAACATGAAATCCCTGGTCCGCGATGGTCAGTGCAGCAGTCATGCCTGCCAGGCCGCCACCGATGACCAGTCCTTCATTAATCACCGGGTATGATTTGTCATACAGCGGCTCAAGCTGAACGGCTCTGGCCACGCTGGCACGGATTAGTTCCTTGGATTTTTGGGTGGCTTTTTCAGGATTATTCCCGTGAACCCAGGAGCATTGATCCCGGATGCTTGCCAACTCGAACAGGTATGGATTTAAACCTGCTTCTTTCAAGGTTGCTTGAAACAGGGGCTCATGGGTTTTCGGAGAGCATGCTGCCACCACAACCCGGTTTAAACGGTGTTCTTTGATGAGATTAATAATCTCCTGCTGGGTTTCCGTGGAACAGGTAAACATGAAATTGGTGGCAAACACAACATGTGGAAATTGTTTCACTTCGTCCAAAACACTCTGTATATCCACAACGCCGGCGATGTTGGTACCACAATGGCAAACAAAAACGCCTACCCTCGGAGTTGCCTCAATAGGCTCTTCCTCAAGCATTTTTTCTGTCACCGTTTCAGTATGCCTGGCTTTGCTGATGAGGATGGAAGCTTCAGCAGCAGCAGCACCTGCCTGGATCACCGTTTCAGGGATGTCTTTGGGTGATTCGATACCGCCACAGACAAATACACCCTGACGGGACGTGGAAACCGGTTCATCGAATTCCGTGGTTAAAAATCCATAAGGGTTCGTGACCAGACCAAGCTGTCTGGAGAGGCGGGTAAACCCCTCAGATGGTTTGAAACCACTCGATAGTACCACCAGATCATATTCTTCTTCCTTTTTTTTATCGAAATGATGATCAAATGTCTCGATAATCAGATTGTCATTTTCAGGATTCAGATAGACTTGAGAAATCATGGATCGTCGGGTTCGTACACCGTGACTCGAACGCGCACGATCTACATAATCGTCAAATCCTTTACCATGGGCCCGAAGATCCATAAAATAAATGGTAGATTGGGTTTCCGGTTCATGGGTATGGGTTAAAACCGCCTGTTTCACAGCATGCATACAGCAGACCGATGAGCAAAAAGGGCGGTTTCTCGCTTCATCCCGTGACATGACACACTGAATCCAAGCAACGTTTCGAGGGATTTTTCCATCGGACGGCCTTTTGAGATGCCCCTCATATGGGCCGGTGGCCGACAACATTCGTTCATATTGCAGGGACGTTACAACATTTTTATATCTTCCATAGCCAAACTCTCCCTCTTCGGCCGTCAGCGCCGGTTCGAAACCGGTTGAGATTACCACCGCACCAGCGTCGATTTGAAGATGCTCCGGCTTTTCATCGTATTCTACAGCACCGACGGGACAAATTTTTCGACACACACCACACTTCCCTTTGGTTAAATAAAGACAGTGCTCAGCATCTATGGCATATTTTAATGGAACCGCCTGGGGAAAAGTTAAAAAAGCCGCCTTTCGCATTCCCAACTCACCGTTAAAGGGATCCGGCACTTTCTTAGGACATTTTTCAGCACACTTGCCGCATGCAATACATTTTTCTTGGTTGATATACCGGGGAAGTTTTTCTACCTTTGCATTGAATCGTCCGGGTTCCCCATTGAGTTCAAGAATATGGCTTTGGGTCAGTATCTCGATATTTGAATGCCCGGCAACCTGAACAAGTTTGGGGGAAAACATGCAGGTGGAGCAGTCATTGGTAGGGAAGGTTTTATCCAGCTGAGCCATGGTTCCACCCAGTGTGGGTGATTTTTCGATTAGATAAACGTAAAAACCGGTATCTGCAAGATCAAGAGCACACTGGATGCCACCAATGCCACCGCCGACAACGATGACTTTTCCCACAGGATTTTTAAGATGAGATTCCATAACCATCACAAAAGCTTTTTCTTTTTTAATATTGGAACAGGATTTGCTAAATGCATCTTAAACCACTTTGGATTTCCTCTGTCGCTGAAACTCAATCGGAGTAATTCGGTAAAATAAAAAATCGGAATCGGCACTTCTAAACGATCTTTCTGGATTATATCGAGATTTGACTGGCACAGCGGACAAGACACAACGATGGCTTCCGCCCCGGCCCGCCGCGCTTTATCCAACAGTCTATTTGTCAAAGAATCCCCAATTTCCTTGCGTGCGATACCGATGCTGGCACCGCAACAGGTTGCTTTATAGGACCAGTCGATCACATTGGCGCCGGTAGCTGCGGAGATTCGATCCAATGTTTGGGGGTTTTCATAATCCTTATATCCGGTAATTCTCGGCGGACGCACCATCTGGCAACCGTAATAGCAGACCAGTTTCAAACCGTTTAAAGGTTTTATTACCCGTTTTTTGATCTCTTTGATCATGCCCGGTTCCGCCAGAAAACGCGTCATATCATGAACCTTCAGATCTCCGGTCACCGGCCAAGGAATATCCAAAACTCTTTTTTGTATCATCTGCTGGGAAAACCGGAGACGATTGAAACAGTTGGCACAGCAAGATACAATATCAAGTCCCATTTGCTCCGCAGCATACAGATTCCTTGCCGGTAAAATGACCGACATGGCCTCGCTGAGACTATGGGCAGCCGTAGCGCCGCAACAGGACCAATCGTCGATTTCAATCAAATCGATATCCAGTGCTTGAAATACTGCGTCAATGGATCGGGCATAATCGACAGCCATGCCTTCTAATGAACAGCCGGGATAAAAAGACAATTTCATCAAACAATTTCTCCGCGGGCCTGTTTATAGGCTTTTTGAATGTCCTTGATAGCTTTTGATCTGGCAGTGAAGGGTTTCAGCCTTCCTTTTTTCAGCAGGGACAATCCAAGTAACAGCTCCTCTTTAAAGTTCCCGCTTTTTATTTTTTCATGCAATATATTTGGCTTTAAATAATATGCATTCATCAGACGGAATTCGTTAACCCGGCCTGATTTTCTCAGCACTTCCAGAAATGTCTGATGAAATACGGCAAGGTTTCTTTCTTTCGGTGTGATGGATGAATGTGCGGCTATGTTTCTTAAATGATTGATGACCTCAGCTACCCCCACTTCATTGGGGCAGTATGTCGTACACATTTCACAGGACAGACACACCCATATGGTCGACGAGGTTAACAAATCTTCACGCCATCCCAGCTGAACATATCGCATGGCTTGGTGCGGCTTGATATCCATAAAATGACTGACCGGACAGGCATTGGTGCAACGTTCACATTGATAACATGCCGAAACATTGGCACCCGTCTCTCCTTCGATTCTGTTTAGAAAATAATCCCCTCTGTCGCCAATGAGTTTTCTCTTTTTGGCAGCTTTAGGTTGGGTTATGTTTTTTTGATCTTCATCAACCGTATTCATTGCTATACCTTTTAAATTGTCAATGTAACGTGTGGATTTGGAGCAGGGATTGATTTAGGTTCGTTCGATTTTTATTTCAAGACATCTCAAAAATACAACCAACGACCAATTTTGATGTTGCCCTGTATGACGGGACTTCCTGTTGAATTGTATTCCTAAAGGTGGGTCGCGAGCCTTTCAAAATGCTCATCCGCCATAGGCCCTGGCGGACTCCGTTTTTCTATGTGTTACACATGACGCCAAGAGCTTCTCGTGTTTTATCCGCCCCTGGCGGGTTTGTCGTTGAGCATAATCTCCATTTTTAAGATGATCTGAAGAAGAATGACAACTGTCAGATCACATGATCGGCGCCAGAACCTCGCAAGATCTGCAGAGTTTCATCTTTTCTTTCCATTTGTTATGCGCTTTGCCGCAACAAACGGTGCCGTTAATGAACCAGCAAAGCTTTCCTGCCTGAAACTCCCATGCAGGGCATTCTTTTTTTAGTTTTGTTGGACATTTTTTGACCGTC
>Ga0316577_10000084_pt1 | contig 24738 bp, 26 predicted proteins | sample S5NA_FD_203073 | JGI IMG/M metagenome (GOLD analysis project Ga0316577, IMG submission 203073) | Rhizosphere microbial communities from salt marsh grasses in Alabama, United States - S5-7_050615r2r1 | ecosystem: Host-associated > Plants > Roots > Rhizosphere | place: USA: Alabama | collected... | reverse complement strand
TAAAACCTAATTGTGAATGTTGCAACAAGGATCTCGACCCTGATTCCACGGAGGCGCGAATATGCTCCTTCGAGTGTACGTTTTGTGCTTCCTGTGCAGATTTAATTCTTAAAAACAAATGCCCAAATTGTGGTGGCGAACTGGTGTCACGGCCGCGAAGGCCCGCAAATAAACTCGGAAAATATCCAGCATCAACAGAGCGTGTTTACAAACCGGAAGGTTGCGGCAACGCAGCCTGAGAGATGTGTATGGAATAGCGCACTGATTTTGAGCGTACGTAAATTTTAAGCTGTCCTGATTTTAAATAACCTGTGGGTGAAAACGGCTTAGCGGGCAATTCGATCTAATATTCGCTACTATTAGAATTAACAACCTAACCAAGTTAGTTTCATTTGTGTTACGAGTCGACAAAATGCGTACAATTATATTACTGGTTTCCACCCTTCTCACTATGCCGGTTTTGGCTGAACCGCCGCAAGGTTATCCCTTTCAGCAATTTGATAAAGCCCTGCAACAGGCACAAACCGAAAACAAGCCACTATTCGTATACTTTGGGCGTTACGGATGTGGTTATTGTGAAAAAACCAACAAGGAAGCCTTTTCCAATAAACAGATACGTGAGGCTTATACCAGGCATTATGTGTTGGCCTATGTCGATGCGGAGAGCGGTAAACGTATACGCTTACCAAGTGGCGAGCGAATTACCGAGCGTGAGGTTGGTACCCGTTACGATGCATTTGTTACCCCCGTTTTTACTTTTTTGACCCCCGATGGTAAACCACTGTTACGGCTTGTGGGTGTGCAACGCGTCGAGGACTTGCGTGATGCGGATAACAAGATGCAACGGTTAATAGCCAAATCGGGTAAGCCATGAGGTTTCAAACAGCATGGCTTGGTTTCCTGCTCACAGCAATGTCGTTGAGCGTACAGGCCCAACCCTGGGAATTTGGTGAAGCAGTGGCGGTTACGAAAACCGGTGGTAAGGGGATCTTTCATCACCTTGAATCGGCTGGCCGGCATAACATTGCTGTCTCGGCAGAGACGGTCGCGGTGGCGTGGGAGGACAATCGCGATGGTACGCCCCGGATATACCTGGCACGCAAGGACCGCAAGGCCCCGAATTTCTCAGCAGAAGTTAAAATCAGTGGCAGTGGGGAGGCTTATGAGCCGTCGCTGGTGGCTCTGAGTAACAACCGGTTTGCCCTGGCCTGGGAAGAGGACGCACGGATACATGCGCGCCTCGTTAGCCCGGCAGGGCCCGGTCCGATTGTGATTCTGGGGGAAACAGACGCGGCCCAGCCGAGTCTCGCCAGTCAGGGTGAGCACCTGCTACTGGTGTATTCCCGACGTGATGGCCGTTATGGTCGGATCGTAATAGAACGCCTCAAGATTGATGGCCTGACATTACATCCAGATCAAGGCTGTGCAGTAGATGCCGAGCCAGCGCAAGACGAACAACTCTATCCCTCTATCGTCAGCCTTGCGGACCGTACCATCGTTGCCTGGGAAGATCGTCGTCCGGGGCATACCATTATCATGGCAGCCCAGAATAAAAATGAAAAATTTTGCAGTTTTAGCTCACCCCAACGGATTAGCGAAGGTAGGCAAGGAAGGCGTAGCCAGAGTGTCACCTATGGTAAGGGGAATGGCGTTTCACGTGTGGCACTGGCGGGATACGGCAAGGGGCAGGTGCTTGCTGTCTGGGCTGACAAGCGCAATTTTCGCGAAGGCTATGATATATATTCAGCCAGATATGAGCCTGGTAACACACAGTTGTTCGGCCTTAATACGCCAGTGCAGGACAGTTTCGGCAGCGTGGCCCAGCAGTGGCATGCAACGCTGGCGGGTAATCCTTCTGGTAGGCTTGTCGTCGGCTGGGATGATGATCGTGATGGTGATGCCAACATCATGCTGAGCTGGCTGGAAGGCGACGGCTGGAGTGATGACATTGCCGTCCCGGGAGCCGCTGGTACAGGTGAACAGAACCATCCTACAATCTGTCTGGACCGTGAAGGTAATCTGTATTTGGCCTGGATTGAACGCACAACGGTTGATGGGCCTACCCGGCTGCGTTATCTGTTTGGTAGGGCTATCAAGGACTAGTTAAGGAGACTTTGATTCGTGAGTAAAATTAGAGTCATCAGTCATAAGGCGCTTACCTGGGCGCAGGACATTGGCCTTCTGATCATTGCAATTGCTACTTTTATCGCCGTAGGGTTTGAAATCACCTCAATGATTAATGTAAAGACAGTTACTCTGGCAGATCTGTTGCTGTTATTTATCTATCTCGAAGTGCTCGCGATGATCGCAGTCTATCTGGATTCAGGTAAATTGCCAGTCCGGATGCCGTTGTATATAGCTATCGTGGCTCTGGCACGTTATTTGATTCTGGATATGAAAAACCTCGACACATGGAGAATGCTAGGCGTTGCGGGTGCCGCATTGGTTATTGCGATAGCCGTTCTGATTATCCGATATGGTCACGTGCGTTTTCCCTACCAGGATTCAGATGGCGGTTAACAGGCCATTTAAGATAAAGTGCATTGACATAATTAGTTAGAGCAACACGTCCCAACTCTACAGAACCCTCGTATAGTTTGATGTGTACAGATTCAGTGAACATTATTTATTGAGTAGTAATTCAATCGACGACCTGGAATCGTTTGGTCCTCGTTTGTATTGGGCATAGTCTATAGGGATAACATATATAATGCAGAAAATTGTTCCATTTGTGTTGGTTATCATCCTGCTCCCGGTATGGCCTGTTAATGCAGTCTCAGCTGATGTCGTAAAAGTAACGCCATTGGGCAGCCAGAAAGGTGAATTCTGCAGTCAGGACCGCGCACTGGTTTTCGAAGATCCCGGTGGCACCCGCATTTTATTCGATGCAGGGCGTACTGTGGCTGGTCCCAAGGATCCGCGTCTTGGAAAAATTGATATTGTACTCGTCAGCCACGTACATGGCGATCACATTGGAAACCGATATATCAAGGCAGTGAATGCGGGTTCATGTGCAAAACCGGACGCATCTATCGATGCCACGCCGAATTCCAACAGTGTAAACATCGCAATTGAGAAAAAGGCTAAAATCGTTACCGGGAGTGAAATGCCAGGCTTTTTCGCCGCCAGGTTAAAGTTGGCAGGTGGTAATCCAAAGGACTCAATTCTGGTTCGATTCGGCGCCATGATAAAAATCGGTGGAGTGGGTATAACAACCGTGCCCGCAGTACACAGTAATGGACTGGCACCCGAATTTATCGGAGGTTCGCTTGGTGAGTCGATGAGGGCTGCAGGAATTACAGCCTATGTTGGGCCGCCTACCGGTTATATTCTTGAATTCACCAATGGACTGGTCGTGTACTTATCGGGTGATACCGGTATTACAGCCGAACAGGATGTCGTGGTGCGTGGTCACTATGGTGCAAAACTGGTTGTCATGAATATTGGTGATATCTACACAACCGGACCAACCGAGGCAGCTTATGTTATCAATGAGCTTGTCAAGCCGGCCGCCGTTATCGCATCGCATGCTAATGAAGAAGCAACACGCGGCGGAAAGGTTCTTCCTGGCACGCGGACGGAAACTTTTATCAAAGCAACCCGTATTCCCGTTTATGTGCCACTGAGTGGGATAACGATGTCATTTGACAGTACCGGCAAGTGTACCAATGGATGTTGATTTAAGCGTATGTGAAAAAATATCGGCAGTAAAATATTTATTTGGGCCGAGCTTATGTTTTCCGATACAGGATGCTTAAAGGTACTGAATAGATATATAACAATGTCCGATAAAAAATATCAGGCCAGTTTGTCATCGGCGACATGATAGATTGGGTCCTCCATGACATTAACCTCAACCAGGTCCCCCGCCTTGGTCAGCAAGTCTTTACATTCCAAGGTCAGATGACGCAGATGTAATTGTTTGCCTGTTCTAATGTACTTGTCGGCCAGGTTATCAATGGCTTCTATTGCCGAATGATCTACTACGCGAGAATTCTTGAAATCAATAATGACGTCATTCGGATCATTGGCGGGCGTGAACAGGTCCAGAAAGTTTTTGACCGAACCAAAGAATAATGGGCCATTCAGCTCATAAACCCTTGAGCCATCCTCAACATTGTATTGTTTAACGTTAATATGACTGGCATGTTCCCAGGCAAAAAATAATGCCGACACGATAACGCCAACTAAAACTGCAATTGCGAGATCGGTAAATACGGTGATGGCTGATACGAGCACCAGCACAAAGGCATCCGTTTTTGGAATTTTACCTATAATCCGAAAACTGGACCATTCGAAGGTACCCAGCACAACGACGAACATGACACCCACCAGTGCAGCCATCGGAATTGATTCAATAAGACTGGAGGCAAACATGATAAACATGAGCAGGAATAGTGCAGCTGAAATGCCTGACAAACGCTGATGACCGCCAGAGTTTACATTTATCATGCTCTGACCAATCATGGCGCAACCGCCCATCCCGCCGAAAAATCCAGTTACTGAATTTGCAATACCCTGACCTATGCATTCGCGATTTCCGCGACCGCGTGTTCCGGTTATGTCGTCTATCAGGCTGAGTGTTAATAATGATTCAATCAAACCGACAGCTGCGAGAATAATCGCATAGGGAAAAATAATCTGAAGCGTTTCCAGGTTAAAAGGAACGATTGGGATATGAAATTCGGGGAAGCCCCCTTTAATCGAAGCCAGATCACCTACAGTGTTGGTATTCACATCCAGACCAATGACCAACAGTGTCACAACCAGAATGGCTGCCAGGGACGCCGGGAACGCTGCTGTTAATCTGGGCAGGAGCTGAATAATCGCAATGGTTAACAAAACCAGACCACCGAATATCATCAAATCGATGCCGGACATCCATTCGTCAGGACTGCCAGGGATCTTGAAATGTCGTATTTGAGCCAGAAAAATTACAATGGCAAGTCCATTTACAAAACCCAGCATAACCGGGTACGGGACAATACGAATATATTTACCCAGTCGTAATATACCCGTTAAAATTTGTATTAGACCGGTCAGGACCACGGTAGCAAACAGGTATTCGACACCATGCTGGGCCACCAAGGCAACCATAACCACGGCCATCGCACCGGTGGCACCGGAAATCATGCCGGGGCGACCACCAAAGACAGCCGTAAGTAATCCGACCATAAAAGCCGCATATAAACCCACCAATGGTTCCACGCCTGCCACAAATGCAAATGCCACCGCCTCAGGCACCAATGCCAGCGCCACGGTTAAACCGGAAAGAATTTCATTTTTAAAACAAACGCGGGTTTGACAGCCCAGCTGGAACATGCGGCACCTTAAATAATCAGGGGGTAAAAAAGGGGGGGCGAATCATAGCAAATCCGTTCTGACTATTAAATGAATATATTTAAATCCTGCATTTCTTTTATTAGTCCACAATTAGAGGGGTACGTGCACGGAGTAGAGGTAGTGGGAATATTCTTTTTCTAGGATAATAATTATGTGTTAGTAAAAGATGACCCGATCGGTGAGCGGCTTGCTAAAGTAGCAAATGAAAAAGGTATATTACTGATGGGTTGCGTTAAATGTTGTTACGAAAGACAGATTGGTAAAAATTTAGTGGAAGGCGCGACTATAGGATGCTTTCCATATGTGTATTCCACATTCTCTAGTAATATACTGGTTATGTTATAACGTTATAATATAATTTCACGGACAGTTGGATTTTTCGTTATAAGTATTTGTCAATTAATTCTACTGCTATCGAAACAAGGATATATCGTCAATGATTCCAGCGCGGGAAGCACTTGAACGCCTGCAAGAGGGCAACCTTCGGTTTGTATCAGATAACCGGAATCTCGATGCAGATGCATCCCCAACGCGCCGCAGCATGTTGGCGGCGGGTCAGGAGCCTTTTGCGATTATTCTGGGTTGTTCCGATTCAAGGGTGCCAGCAGAGATTGTTTTCGACCAAGGCCTGGGCGATCTGTTTGTCATCCGTGTTGCCGGTAATATTGTTGCTCCATCCCAGGTCGGTAGCGTTGAGTTTGCTGCGGCGCGCTTTGGCACACGACTGGTCGTGGTTCTGGGGCATTCCCAGTGCGGGGCGATCCTGGCAACCCTGGAAGAACTCCAGCAACCAACTGAAAACCAGTCGCGGAATCTACGCTCGATTGTTGACCGCGTTCGACCTTCTGTTGAGGCATTGCTGGCGACAGAACTCCGGCACGATCAGGAGGCGCTCGTGGAGCGAGCCGTGCGGGCCAATGTGCAGGCCTCCGTCAACCAGCTGCGTCATGGCTCGGCCTTGCTCGAGCAGCTCATCGAAAACGATGAGTTGCTCGTTGTCGGTGCCGAGTATTCACTGGAGACGGGGTTGGTTGACTTCTTCGACGGTGTGCCTAAATCCGGCTAACAGCGTGTTGCTGTGGGCCTTGTATTTGCCTCGACTTCAACCACTCAGGATCCTCGGCCAGCGTTCGTGCATGGCATTGTCGAACTCCGGGATGATCGTTACCACGTAAATGCGCTGCTCGTGTCGATCGCGCGCCACCAGTCCCTGGATCCACTGGCCGCGGGTAAGGTCGAACCAGCGGCTGCGCCCTTCCAGATCATTTTCCATAAAACTTTTGACCGGGATTTTCACCGGTACCGGGAACCAGCGGTCCCAGCGGCCACTGTAAATAGCGTCGAGCCGTGCCCAACCGCCCAGGGGTAAGTGCCCGGCCTGATCCCGACGCCGGCCCCACGGCAACAGCACCACTGCGCCGGATTTTGTTCTGGCCGGTAAACGGGCATTGGGGTTGGGAAAGTAAACCCGCACATCCTGACCGAGATGGGTGTAATAGACGCCGCCACACATGGCCGTTATAAATCAGGGATGACAAGAAACAGGGGGGCCGGCTTGTTATTCATCACGCACTGGATCCCGGTACAGAATCGTTTCGCGATGACCGAAGGGTTTCCAGGCCGGGGCAATCACGTTGGGCATGTCGGAGCGGTGCAGCAGCCGTGCCGGTGCCAGGGCAAATTCGCCGTAGCGGCGGTTGATCGCGTCCATGACCTGGTTGCCGGCACTGTGGTCGGGTAGCCCGGCGGCAAACAGCGGTATCTGGTTGTTGGCCGGGCGCGGATCCAGGGCGGTGATTTGCACCTGGTGTATGCCCTCCCCGGCCCAGGTGTGGCGTAACAGCTGCTTGCCCATCTGGTAGATCACCTGGCCGTCGTCGGTGGGTGCGACGCTCTTGAAGCGATCGCTCACCCAGCCGGCGCGGCTCAACAGGCCGATGGAAAACTGTTGCGCCTGCATGTCGTGACGCCGCAGGCGGGCGCCAACCTTTTCGCTCATGTGCAGCAGGTAGATCAGCAGGGTGTGCGGGTCGCGTGTGTCGGGCGGAACCACCTTGCCGTGGCCGATGCTTTTGGGTGGCGGCACGTGCATGCGGACCGGTTCAGGATCTGCGCCCTGGCACATATACCAGATGCGCCGCCCCGGATTGCCGAACCGCCGCGCCAGCTCGCCGATGGGCAGCCGTGCCATGTCGCCGCAGATGAATACGCCGCGCGCGGCAAGAAAGTCTCCGATGCCCCGGTTGATACCGCACAGTTCGGTGACCGGTACGTCCGCCAGGCGCGCCCGCGCTGCGGCGGGATGAATCACCGTCAGGCCGTCGGGCTTGTCCAGCTTGGCAGCGAACTTGGCGGTGGTTTTGTCGCCACTCAGGCCCACTGAACACTGCACGCCGGAGGCCGCGAAGACGGTATGTTTGACCAGCCGGGCAATGCCCTCTGGCGGGCCGAGCAATTTCTGGCAGTGGGTCACGTCGAGAAAGGCCTCGTCCACCGAGAACACTTCCACGTCCGGGGTGATGTCGAGCAGGGAATCCATGATGCGGGTGGACACCTCGGCGTAGCGCTCCGGGTGGGCCGGACACTGGATCAGTTCCGGACACAGCTCGCGGGCGCGCCGCAGCCGCATGCCGGTGTAAATACCACGGGCGCGGGCCTCGTAGGAACAGGTGATGATGCAGGTGCCGGTCAGGCCGTTGGTGATAGCTACCGGCCGGGCGCGCCACTCGGGGTGGTCGAGCTGTTCGATGGAGGCGAAAAAGGCATTCATGTCGACCAGGATGATCGCGCGGGGCCAGAAAGGGGATGGGTTCTGTCGCATGAACTCGGCTCAGGCGCAAAAGTAGCCAGGTATTACAACTGTTTTTTCGGTAGTGAGTGGTTGCTCATGTTGTAGCGCCAGGCTGCGTTGGCAGGGTGAGCCGGGGCATTTTCGGGATCTCGACAGGCGCATAATAGTTCTCCTTATGTTCTCCAGAATAGAGAACTTTAAGAGAACGATCAAGTGCCCTGCAGACCGGTTTGTGATAGCCGGTTTTTGGGGCAGAATGGCATTTTGGGGATCAAGCGGGCAGAAAATGGAACCTAGTCTCTGGGCGGTGTTGGGCGGTGTGGTAGCCGTGATGCGGGTACTGGGCTTTGTGGCGGCCGGTTATGCATTGTTGACGGCGCGTACTTCGCAGGGCGCCATTGCCTGGTCGCTGTCGCTGGTGATGGCGCCGGAGTTGATGTTGCCCATCTACCTGATTTTCGGCGAGCGGAAATTTCATGGCTATGTCGATGCACGGCGGGAGGGTAGTCTGCCCTTGCAGAAGCTGGCGGCCGAAGTGGGTGAAAAATATGTCCCCGCCGTCAAGGCGCAGTTTCAGCCCGGTGAAGTGGATCATTCCGTCCTTGAAAAACTGGCCCGGATGCCGTTTACCGGCCAGAACAATGGTCGACTGCTGGTGGACGGTGAAGCGACCTTTGATGCCATTCTGGCGGGGATCGCAGCAGCCCGCGAATATGTGCTGGTCCAGTTTTTTATCATCAAGGATGACGGGCTTGGCCGGGCGTTGCAGGCAAGCCTGATCCAGAAGGCTTGTGAGGGGGTGCGGATCCACGTGTTGTACGATGCCATCGGTAGCCATACCTTGCCGTCCGCCTATGTGGCTGCCTTGCTTGAGGCCGGTATTGAGGTTGAGGCATTCAGGGGAAGGAGCCGGGGCAAGGGGCGGATATTCCAGCTTAATTTCCGGAATCACCGCAAGATTGTGGTGGTGGATGGTCACACCGCCTATGTGGGCGGACACAACGTGGGGGATGAATACTTGGGTAAGAACCCGGTGCTGGGCCACTGGCGTGATACTCACGTGGAATTGCGCGGACCGGCGGCACTGGGCGCGCAACTGGCGTTTATGGAAGACTGGTACTGGATGACCCAGAAGGTGCCGCCACTGCAGTGGAAACCCGAAATTGCGGTGACACCGGGACAGCGGGTACTGGCCTTACCGAGTGGGCCGGCGGACGAGCTGGACACCTGTGAACTGCTGTTTACCGAACTGATCCAGACGGCCCGCCAGCGGATCTGGATCGTCAGCCCCTACTTCGTCCCCGACCAAACAGTAGTCAGTGCGCTGCAACTGGCGGCGTTGCGCGGCGTGGATGTGCGCATCATGCTGCCTGAAGAGGCGGATCACAAACTGGTCTACCTGGCCAAGTTTACCTACCTGGAAGAAACCCTGCCTTACGGCATCAGGGTGTTCAGCTACCAGCCGGGCTTTCTACATCAAAAGGTGGTGCTGGTGGATGATGATCTGGCGGCGGTAGGCACGGCCAATCTGGATAACCGCTCGTTCCGGCTGAATTTCGAGATCACCCTGTTGTTTGCCGACCGGAATTTCGCAGGCGAAGTGGCGGCCATGCTGGCAACGGATTTTTCCCATTGTCGGGAAATGAGTATGGCGGAAATCGAACAACGGCCGATCTGGTTCAAAGTCGCCAGTAAAATCGCCCGCTTGTTGTCCCCGATTCTGTGATGCGCGCTGCGACGCTTGTTGTTTTGTGTTGCACGGCGTTCCTGGCCGGCGGTATATCGCCGGTTGCCCGTGCGGATTGCGGCAAGGATCAGCAAGGTGAAGTTTGGTGCGGTATGGGCCAATGTGAGCGCGACCAGTATGGCAAGGTGTTTTGTTCCCGCTATCTGTATGGCGGGGCCATGCAGGGTAGTGACGGCAAGGTGCGCTGCGGCCGTGGCCAGTGTGCCAGGGATCAATATGCCAACGTGTATTGCTCGAAAGCGGTGGCGGGTGGTGCGCTGCGCAACAGTGAGGGCGAGGTACGGTGTGCCGGCGGGTGTGAGCGCGGCAGTACAGACTACTGTATCGAGGGTAAAAAGTGAGGTGCAGAAGTTGATGTCCGGGATGTGCCGCTCTGCCCCGCTGATTAAAAAGTCCTTCCCTGGACTTTTTTAAACCCGGAAATGGAAAACGTGGTTTCCCGTTTCCTCACATAATTAATGCCTTGTCGCCATTGATTATGGTCATGCATTCCTGCATGGCACGCAGGTTGTTTAAAATCGGTGTATTTAAAACAACCTGCTAGAGGCCTGCCGCACCTTTGGCTGCCCCGAACAACAGGCCGCCGGTGTCAGTGACATCAAACCATTCGGCCGGATCCGTCTTGCCGGCGGCCATCCGGCCGTAAGCACGACTCCATGCGATGAAGAACAGGCGCGCGGATTTTATGGCCAGATCCTTTCTCTGCAGGATGTCATATAACTCGGCAAGTGATTTGTAGTACATCTCGATATCCGGCAGGAGGAGATCGTAGTTGTTATTCAGGATTTGCACGCGCTTGATCAGGCGGGTCTGTGTGCGGTTTATTTCTTCACTGCTGAGCGCTTTTTTACCCTTGAGTGACTGTTGCAAGATATAAATGGGGATGGTGTGCAACTCGGCGAGTGCTTGGGGCTTATGCTTCTGGCTGTAATCGGTGAGCAGGGTCAGGGCCTTGTAATAGTCAATGCGCAGCTCTCGCAGCTTGTTGGCAAACTTGATTGATTCCTCATACTTACTGTCGATAGCCTTGTCCATCTGATTAGCCAGCAGATTCTGTTCATTCCGGAGATCATCAAGTACCTTACCGGCAAGTTGACTGAAGTTGTCGATAAGTCGGGTTGAGTTCTGCAGTGCTTCAAGATAGGTTTCGCTGTGGCGGATTTTGTCGATATCCTGATTGAACTTTTCTTCATTGTGCGTCTCAGAAGTAATGCCCTCGTTGCGGATAGTCTTGTCGAGCACGATGATAGTATCCGCCAGGGCATTGACCTTCTTGTCCACAAGCGTTTTCTGTTCGGAAATGGCGACCACTTGCAGGGAATAGACCACGGCAGCTTTCATCAGAATGATGATCTGTTTTTCCAGTTTGAGGTAATTGTCGAAAACGCTCTGGCCGCCCATGTAATTGGCGATGTCCCGCAGATACACTGCCTGATCTGACGAAATGTTGTAGTTAATGGCACCGACCATCTGGATGGTCTGCTGCGAGAAAGGCGCGAGGTTGGCGCTCTGGCTGGATCTGAACTTGGAAGCAAAACAGCCGCTTAGAAGCGGCACGGTTAGCAACGTGACGAGCATGATGCGAAGCGACTTGGCAATGCGCATGGCGCTTACCTCATTATTATTGTGGCCCCAACCAGACGTCATCACACCATGCCTGATGAATCATGGCAAGTCCATGTGGTGTTTGTCGCGGTCTGGCTTGTAGTCCTGGCCTGACAGAAAGTTCAGTCCAGACCGACAGACATCGGCCCTTCTCCTGCCTAGGATTACGCAAAACAACAATCTGAAAGTTACACTAATGAGCAACTACAACCCAAACAGAATGAGTGAATCAGGATCGGTGCCATTTCGTTCGGATCGGATATTTTGCATCAAGGATGAATGGTTTTTTGCTATCCGGCGCGGACCGGATCACGGCCCCTATGCGTCCCAGGAAGAGGCCCAACAGGCCCTGGTAGCCTTTATCAAGCACCAGCTGGAGCTCGAAAAAAAGCGGAAAGCTGAACGGAACTTGCACAGCAGCTTGCGCGTAACATCGCCCCGGCCTGCCTGAACGTTTAACCGTGTGCCGAAAAAGCCAACGCAGGGATTTTTTCATTTAAATGCCTGGCTGCTGTGAATTGCCGGGCTAGTCATGGCCCAGCATCGCCTCCTTGAGATCCTCGTCTGCCGGATCCTTGCCGAGCCATACCAGTAACAGCGCAGGATAGAAATTCTCTGCGGTCACGCTGCCTTGCAATTCATTGTTGAACCAGACCTGGGTTCCATGGCCTGGCTGGAAGTCGAGCTCAATCACATCCCCTTTATGGACCGTCCGGAACAGGCCATTGAATTGGTTCAAGGCCGGTTCGAGCTGTTTGAAACGTGCCGGGTCCAGGTTGTTTTCAAATCCTTCCCGCCAGCCATCGGTGAGCTTGTCCTTGTCCACTTCATCGTACAAAAAGTGCATGCTGACCCGTTTCGGACCGGCTTCCGCCAGGACGGCGTCAACAGTGGTGGCCTTGCTCGGCAGGTACAGGGCGCCCACGTAAATATCAAAGATAAACTTGCTGCGGATCCCGGCGCCATTCAGTATCAGGGGTGTGGTGCCGCCGTGGAGCGTGGTGGTGTTAGCCACGTTAACACCTGCAATGTCACGGGCCAGTACGCTGCTGCTCAGCAGGCAGGCGAAGATCAGGGTCAGCAGTGTTTTCATTGTGAGGCTCCGAATCAGCAGTGGTAGAACCTAATTAAAGCACACCCGCAGCGAGACAGGCGGCGCAGCCATTGGCGAAATTCTGGGCAAGCCGTACAATACCCCTCTTTTTTGTTCAGGATCTGCCGGGCATGATGTTCCAGGACCAGTTTGATGTGATTGTGGTGGGCGGTGGCCATGCCGGGACCGAGGCTGCGCTGGCGGCCGCGCGTAGTGGCGCCCGCACCCTGCTGTTGACCCACAATATCGAGACTCTGGGCCAGATGAGCTGCAACCCGGCCATCGGCGGTATCGGTAAGGGTCATCTGGTGAAGGAAGTGGATGCCCTGGGAGGCTTGATGGGGCGTGCCATCGACCGGGCCGGCATCCAGTTCCGGATCCTGAATGCCAGCAAGGGGCCGGCGGTGCGCGCCACCCGTGCCCAGGCAGACCGGGTGCTGTACCGGCAGGCCGTTCGAAACGTGCTGGAGAACACACCGAATTTGACCCTGTTCCAGCAGGCCGTGGACGACCTGGTCGTCGAGGGCGAGCAGGTAATCGGGGTGGTGACCCAGATGGGGCTTCGCTTCCAGGCCCGTGCCGTGGTGCTGACCGTGGGCACCTTCCTTGGTGGTCGCATCCACATCGGGCTGTCCAATTACGAAGGCGGTCGCGCGGGCGATCCACCTGCCAACGCCCTCTCCCGTCGCTTGCGCGAACTGCCGTTCCGGGTCGAACGACTCAAGACAGGGACCCCGCCGCGAATCGACGGCAGGACGATTGATTACACCCAGCTGGCTGAACAGCCGGGGGACGAGCCGGTGCCGGTGTTTTCCTATATCGGCAGTGCCAGTGAGCATCCGCGCCAGATCCCCTGCCACATCACTCATACCAGCGAGCGCACCCATGAAATTATCCGTACCGGGCTGGATCGTTCACCCCTGTACAGCGGTGTCATCGAGGGTGTCGGACCGCGCTACTGCCCATCCATCGAGGACAAGGTGCAGCGTTTCGCCGAACGGACCTCGCACCAGATCTTTGTGGAGCCCGAAGGGCTGACCACAACCGAGGTGTATCCTAACGGCATTTCCACCAGTCTGCCCTTTGACGTGCAACTTGACTTCGTCCGCTCCATCCGCGGTTTCGAGCAGGCGCACATCACCCGGCCCGGTTATGCCATCGAATATGACTTCTTTGACCCCCGCGATCTGAAACCGTCACTGGAAACGAAACATCTGGCTGGACTGTTTTTCGCCGGCCAAATCAACGGCACCACCGGCTACGAAGAAGCGGCGGCCCAGGGCCTGATCGCCGGGCTCAATGCTGCCCGGCTGAGCCGGGACGAAACTTCCTGGACGCCACGCCGCGATGAGGCCTACATCGGCGTGTTGATCGATGACTTGATCACCTGCGGTACACTGGAACCCTATCGCATGTTCACCAGCCGGGCAGAGTACCGCCTGTTGTTACGCGAAGACAATGCCGATCTGCGTCTGACCGGGCAGGGTCGTGAACTGGGGCTGGTGGATGATGCGCGTTGGCAGATTTTCGAGGCAAAACGCGACGCAATCGCGGCAGAAACGCACCGTTTGGAAACAACATGGTTGCGGCCGAACGACCTGCCAGATGACCAGGCCGCGGCGGTGCTGGGCCAGAAACTGAGCCGGGAATCCACCCTGCTTGACCTGTTGCGCCGGCCGGACGTCAGTTACCACGCGCTTTTGAGTCTGCCCGGTGGCGGCGAACCGGTGCCGGATGCCATCGTTGCCGAACAGGTCGAGATCCAGGCCAAGTATTCCGGGTATATTGAGCGCCAGCAGGACGAGATCGCCCACGCCCGACGCCATGAGGATACGGCCCTGCCCGAGGATTTTGACTACGGCGTCGTCAGGGGGCTGTCGGCCGAGGTGAGCGAGAAGCTGACGCGGATCCGGCCGGTGACCGTGGGCCAGGCCAGCCGGATCCCTGGCGTCACGCCGGCGGCGATATCGCTGCTGCTGGTGTACCTGAAAAAAAGACGTCATCAGGCGCGTCGGCAACAGGCCGGCTAAGCCGGCGGCCCCTGATTCAGTATCACTTTGTATTACAAAAAACCATAACCAACGGAGGGACAAAAATGAAACACCTGATTATTGCACTGCTGGCTGTACTGGCACTGAATACGGCCCAGGCTGGCACCGACGTCGACGGCCTGATCGTCAAACCCAGTAAATACAGTGTAAACGAAACCATTGACCGGCTTGAAGCGGCCCTGCAAAAGAAGGGCATCACCATCGTGGTCCGCTGGAACCACAGTAAAAAAGCAAACGCGGTTGGCATACCGCTCCGCCCCACCGAACTGCTGATTTTCGGTAACCCGAAACTGGGCAGCAAATTCTTCACCAGCGAGCAGACGTCAGGCATCGATCTGCCCATGAAGGCATTGGCCTGGGAAGACGCGAGCGGCAAAGTGTGGCTGGGGTACAACGATCCGCAGTACATCGCCAACCGGCATCACATTACGAACCGGCCCGAGGTGGTGAAAAAGATGACCGGTGCGCTCAATAAAATGACCAACATTGCCACCGGGGCCGAGTAGTTACCGTTTGTTGCGCTCCGGGCATTGATTAGTCAGTTGCAGTATCGCGGAGGCGGCGGTCGGCAGGGCAAAAAACGGGTTTTCCCTGTCGCGCCCGCCGTAACCCCGGGCTTGCTGTTGTGCGTGTTAATTGCCCGGCTACCGAATGGCTGGTGAATTGGGCCAGATTCTGGCCGACGGCCTGGCGGATCTGCCCGTACCGATCGATGCAGCCACGCGGGAAAAACTCATCGCCTATGTCCACCTGCTGGATAAGTGGAACCGTGCCTACAATCTGACTGCAGTGCGAGAGCCGACCGAGATGGTGGTGCGCCATTTGCTGGACAGTCTGGTGGTGGCGCCGTATTTGCGCGGTCCGGCGGTTCTTGATGTGGGTACCGGCGCTGGCCTGCCTGGTATTCCTCTTGCGCTGGCCTGTCCTGAACTGAATTTCACCCTGCTCGACAGTAACGGGAAGAAGATCCGCTTTGTAACCCAGGCCGTGGCCGTGCTAGGGCTGGCGAATGCAGATGTGATACAGTCGCGCGTGGAAGCTTGGCAACCGGCGAAGCGGTTTGACACCATCATCGCGCGGGCTTATTCGAACCTGGCAAAGTTGGTCACGGAGACCCGCCACTTACTGGCAGAGCAGGGCCGCTACTTGCTCATGAAGGGTATCTGGCCGACGCCGGAAGCCGAGGATCTACCGGCCGGCTTCAGGTTCAGCGACGTGCAGCGGCTGGTGGTGCCCGGACTGGATGCCGCACGACATGTCGTGATTATCGAAGCAGAGTAATTTCAATTTTAGAGAATCAGTTATGGGACGAGTCATCGCTATCGCCAACCAGAAGGGCGGGGTCGGTAAAACGACCACCTGTGTCAATCTGGCGGCGTCTTTTGCAGCGACCCACCGCAAGGTGCTGCTGGTGGATATCGATCCCCAGGGTAATGCCACCATGGGAAGTGGCCTGAATAAAAATGATTTATCGTTGACCGTATGCGAGCTGTTGCTGGGCGAAGCCAGCCTGAGTGAGGTACGCCAGCGGGCGGATGATGTCGGATACGACGTATTGCCTGCCAATAGTGAACTGACTGCTGCGGAAGTGGCGCTGATGAATCTTCCCGACAAGCAGTCACGGCTGCGGGAGGCATTACGTCCGGTAAAAGCGGATTACGATTACATCCTCATCGACTGCCCCCCGTCGCTTAATATGTTGACCGTGAACGCGCTGGTTGCGGCACAGTCAGTGATGATACCGATGCAGTGCGAGTACTATGCGCTGGAAGGATTATCCGCCCTGCTGGATACGGTGGAGCGGATCCGCACTACCGTAAACCCGGAGCTGAAAGTGGAAGGCCTGCTGCGCACGATGTACGATCCGCGCAATAACCTGGCCAACGATGTATCCAGCCAGCTGATTGTGCATTTTCCCAACCAGGTGTACCGCACAGTGATTCCACGCAATGTACGCCTGGCGGAAGCGCCCAGCTACGGTTTGCCGGCAATCAATTATGACCGGCAGTCACGCGGCGCCCTGGCTTATCTGGCACTGGCCGGCGAGATCCTGCGCAAGGACGACAATACGGCCAATCTGGTGGTCGGTTCGGCGCGAGTCTGAAACACATACAGCCACAAGAGTAAGAATATTCAGTATGTCAACTAAGAAACGGGGATTGGGTCGGGGGCTGGATCAGCTGCTGGGTATCGCGGCAGAAGCGACGTCAGCCGGGAACGAAGCGACAGGCGTACCGGCGGTGGGCGGTGACCTGCGAAATTTGCCGGTGGACGCAATTCAGAAGGGTCGCTACCAGCCCCGTCATGACATCGCCGAGGAAGCCCTCCAGGAGCTGGCCGACTCGATCCGCGCCCAGGGCGTTGTGCAGCCGGTATTGGTACGGCCGTTATCTGGCCAGTCCGGTAAATACGAACTGATTGCCGGAGAGCGGCGCTGGCGTGCTACCCAGCTGGCAGGGTTGCACGAAATTCCGGCGGTGATCCGTGAAGTTCCGGATCAGTCCGCCATGGCGATGGGCCTGATCGAGAACATCCAGCGCGAGGAACTCAACCCCATCGAGGAAGCCGGTGCTCTGCAGCGGCTAATCGAGGAATTCGGGCTGACTCACCAGGAAACAGCCGACGCCGTGGGCCGGTCCCGTGCCGCGGTCACCAACCTGTTGCGCCTGCTGACGCTAGAGCCGCAAGTCAAGGGAATGCTGGAAGCCGGCAAACTGGAAATGGGCCATGCTCGGGCACTACTGTCGCTGTCCGGTACGGCCCAGAATGAAGCCGCCGGCCTGGTCAGCCAGCGGGGTCTGTCAGTGCGCGAAACCGAAAAGTTAGTAAAGCGTCTGCAGCAGCCGGCCAGCAAGAAAAAGGTGGCAGCACAACCGGATCCCGATATCCGGCGTTTCCAGGACGACCTGTCCGAAAAATTGGGCGCCAAGGTCCAGATCCAGCACTCAAGCAAAGGTAAGGGTAAATTGGTGATTCAATACAACAGCTTGGATGAGCTGGACGGTATTCTGGCGCATATCAAGTAATCCCGGACATACTATATTCGGTAAACTGGCTGGAACTCCGCCCCGAAAATCCACTAAAAACCTTATATATTCACTACATTGACCCTCTATCTGGGAGCCGATATACTCGCCCCCCGAATTCCTGTGCGGAGCACGATGTCCATGGGTTACGCCCGGCCAAATGTCTATGACATTGCCTATCGGCGTACGGTTTTCAGGCTGGTACTCATCCAGGCCGGACTGACAGGGGTCGCGGCAGGCGTCGCCCTGCTGACACAAGGAAACGAATTTAGCCTGGCGGTGCTGTATGGTGGTGCTGTCAGTATCGCCGGGACCCTGGCAGGGGCGTGGCGATTGAAGATCGCCACTGATGAGGCGGCCGGGAATGCCATGCAGGGCGTGGCAGAGTTTTATAAAAGTGCGGTGATGCGGTTTGCAGTCGTCATCGCCCTGCTCATACTGGGTATGGGCATTATGAAACTCCACGCACTGGCCCTGCTCATCGGATTCATTGTGGCGCAGACCGGTTATTTTTTCGGTCGCCCGCTGAGAGCGCGTTGACCGGAAACAGAATTTAAAAAATTATTTTGGGTTTTAATCTCATATGGCCAGCGACACGCTAACCTCATCGGATTATATAAAGCACCACTTACAGAATCTGGTTTACGGCAAACACCCTGACGGACACTGGGGATTCGCCCATGATCCGGATCAGGCCAGTGCAATGGGCTTCTGGTCGATCAATGTGGATACCATGTTCTGGTCCATCAGCCTGGGTCTGTTGTTCCTGTGGTTGTTTCGACGCGCCGCCAAGCGGGCCGACGCCGGTGTCCCGAGTGGCATCATCAATTTTGCCGAGTGGATCGTCGAGTTCATCGACAGCAGTGTGCGCGGCTCCTTCAGTGGCAAGAACAATCTGATTGCACCCCTGTCACTCACCATTTTCGTCTGGATCTTCCTGATGAACCTGATGGATCTGGTTCCGGTGGACTGGTTGCCTTCATTGGCTGGGGTAATCGGCAGCAGCCTGTTTGGTGTGGACCCGCACCATGTCTATTTCAAGGTTGTACCCAGCACCGACCCCAACGCGACATTCGGTATGGCCTTCGCCGTGTTCTTCCTGGTGTTGTTCTACAGCATCAAGATAAAGGGAATTGGAAAATTCGCCGGTGAGCTGACACTGCAGCCGTTCCAGGCCAAGAATCCGGTCATTCAGGTCGTGTTCATCCCGATAAACTTTATTCTCGAATTCGTGTCGCTAATATCCAAACCAATTTCCCTGTCACTGCGACTGTTTGGCAACATGTACGCCGGGGAAATGATCTTTATCCTGATCGCGCTGATGTACAGTGCCGGTTTGGGCACGGGTATCTTTGGTGGTTTCCTGCAGCTGGGCTGGGCCATCTTCCATATTCTTATTATTACCTTGCAGGCATTTATTTTTATGACACTCACTATTGTGTATCTGGATATGGCGCATAGTGAGCATTGATTTTTTTTAACATTTACTACCATTTATACGAGTACAGGAGATAGAAATGGAACAAGCATTGTTATACATCGCCGGTGCGCTGATGATGGGCCTGGGCGCCCTGGGTGCAGCCGTGGGTATCGGCATTCTGGGGGGGCGGTTTCTGGAAGGCGCGGCGCGTCAACCTGAACTGATCCCGATGTTACGTACCCAGTTTTTCATCGTAATGGGCCTGGTCGACGCGGTGCCAATGATTGCCGTTGGTATTGCATTATACGTACTCTTCGCTGTTGCATAAGCCTGGCATCTCAGGCGCGTATTCAGACGAACTAATAGCACAGGTTATAGAATGAATATCAATCTAACCCTGATAGGCCAGACGATAACGTTCTTCTTTTTCGTTTGGTTCTGCATGCGTTATGTGTGGCCACCGATCATGAATGCGCTGGAAGAGCGCAAGAAAAAAATAGCTGATGGTCTGGCGTCCGCCGAACGTGGCGAGCATGAACGAGAGCTGGCGCAAAAACGGGCCGGCGAAACCCTGCACGAGGCAAAACAACAGGCGCAGGACATCATTAACCAGGCACACAAACGTGCCAATGAAATTGTCGATGAAGCCAAGGAAAATGCGCGTGCCGAAAGTGGCCGCATTCTTGCCGCCGCCAGTGCCGAAATCGAGCAGGAAGTTAATCGCGCGCGGGAGCATCTGCGTGGCCAGGTTGCTGCGCTGGTCGTCAGTGGTGCAGGCCAGATTCTGAAAAAAGAAATCGATGCCAGTGCCAATGACGAATTACTCAAGGATCTGGTCTCCCAGATTTAAGGGCATTATCAATGGCTGAAAAAAGCACCATTGCCCGTCCCTATGCCCAGGCTGCTTTTGACCTGGCACAGGAAGCGGGCGATCTGAAAGGCTGGTCCGATATGTTGCAGACGATTGCAGCGGTTACGGCGAACAAGGACGTCCAGGCGTTGATCGGAAATCCGGACGTGGACGATCATACGCTCTCGGAAATCATTGTCGATATCTGCGGCGGTACGCTGAACGACAAGGGTAAAAACTTTATTCGAGTTCTGGCCGCCAACAAGCGTTTGAATGTCATGTTCGAAATAGCGGAACAATACGAACATCAACGTGCCGAAGCTGAGCGCACCATCGAGGCCATCGTTACTTCCGCGTTTCCGATAAGCAAGGCGCAACAGAAACAGCTCATTAATGCGCTGAAAGAACGTCTGGGAAGGGAAGTTACACTTGTTACCAAAACCGACGACAGTATCATCGGCGGTGCGGTTGTACGGGCCGGCGATCTGGTTATTGATGCGTCTATCACCAGCCAACTGGAAAAGCTTGCCAACACACTGATGCACTAGGGCGATACTAGAGCAATACTAGGGCGATAGTTTAAAGGATATCCAACATGCAATTGAATCCATCTGAAATCAGCGAACTAATCAAGAAACGAATCGAAGGTTTTGAAACAGTTTCTGAAGCTCGCAATGAAGGTACGGTTGTCAGCCTGGCTGACGGCGTTGTCCGCATTCACGGTCTGGATGACGTAATGGCGGGCGAAATGATTGAATTCCCGGGCAATACTTACGGATTGGCACTTAACCTTGAACGCGACTCTGTGGGCGCGGTAATTCTGGGTGACTACGAGCATATTTCCGAAGGTGACAAGGTGAAATGTACCGGCCGTATCCTCGAAGTCCCGGTGGGCGAGGGTCTGCTGGGCCGGGTGGTGGATGCCCTCGGTATGCCTATCGATGGCAAAGGTCCTGTCGAAAGTAACCAGACGGCGCCGGTGGAGCAGGTCGCGCCCGGTGTTTACTGGCGTAAGTCAGTTGACCAGCCGGTGCAGACTGGTCTGAAAGCAATTGATGCGATGGTGCCAATTGGACGGGGCCAGCGTGAATTGATTATCGGTGACCGCCAGACCGGCAAAACAGCAGTGGCACTTGATGCCATTATCAACCAGAAGGGTACAGGTGTTATCTGTATCTACGTGGCGATCGGGCAGAAAGCTTCATCAGTTGCCAATGTGGTGCGCAAGCTGGAAGAGCACGGTGCCATGGAACACACTATCGTCGTAGCGGCCACGGCGGCTGAGTCTGCCGCCATGCAATATATTGCACCGTATGCGGGATGCGCCATGGGTGAATATTTCCGTGACCGTGGCGAAGATGCGCTGATTATTTATGACGATCTTACCAAGCAGGCATGGGCCTATCGCCAGGTTTCCCTGCTATTGCGGCGTCCGCCGGGCCGTGAAGCCTATCCGGGTGATGTGTTCTACCTGCACTCGCGATTGCTGGAGCGGGCGGCTCGGGTCAATGAGGAATATGTCGAACGTAAGACCGGTGGAAAGGTCAAGGGCAAAACCGGTTCACTGACCGCCCTGCCGATCATTGAAACCCAGGCTGGCGACGTATCGGCCTTCGTGCCAACCAACGTGATTTCCATTACCGATGGGCAGATATTCCTCGAGTCAGATCTGTTCAACGCCGGCATCCGGCCAGCCATCAACGCCGGTCTGTCGGTATCCCGTGTCGGCGGTGCTGCGCAGACAAAGATCATCAAGAAACTGGGTGGCGGGGTGCGTCTTGACCTGGCCCAGTATCGCGAATTGGCTGCCTTTGCCCAGTTTGCCTCGGATCTGGATGAATCCACACGTAAACAGATTGAGCGGGGTCAGCGCGTCACCGAACTGATGAAACAAAAACAGTACGCGCCGATGAGTGTTGCGGAACAGGCTGTTTCGCTGCTGGCAGCTACCAAGGGTCTGCTGGATGACGTTGAAGTTAAAAAAGTGGTGGATTTTGAAGACGCCATGCAGGCTTACATGAAATCCAATGAGTCTGATTTATTGAACAGCATCAATCAATCCGGCGACTTTAATGATGAAATCGAAACCGCGATAACTGCGGCAATCGAGAAGTTCAAGGCCACCAGCACCTGGTAAGCGGAGACACAGACGATGGCAAGCGGTAAAGAGATTCGTGCCCAGATCAAGAGTATTTCAAATACTCAGAAAATCACGCGCGCCATGGAAATGGTTGCCGCGAGCAAGATGCGTAGGGCCCAGGATCGTATGGCAGCCTCGCGTCCCTATGCGGACAAGATGCGTAGTGTCATTCATCATCTGGCCCAGGCGAACCCCGAGTATCATCACCCCTGGCTAGAGGATCGCGAAGTCAAACGGATCGGATATATCATTATTTCCTCTGATCGTGGTTTGTGTGGTGGACTCAACAATAATTTGTTCCGCGAGTTGCTGGGAGAAATGCGGGAATGGGACAAGCAGGGCATCAAGCTCGAAATGTGTACCATCGGTCAGAAGGCGGTATCATTTTTTTCCCGGCTCGGGAATATCATCTGCCAAACGTCCCACCTTGGCGATACGCCTGGCATTGTGAATTTAATCGGCACGGTAAAGGTCATGCTGGATGCCTTTGACAGTGGTGAGATTGATCGCCTGTATGTTGTATACAATCGCTTCGTTAACACCATGACCCAGAAGCCGATCATTGAACAGTTGTTGCCCGTTGCGACTGACGAGGAAATGGAAGAACTCAAGCATCACTGGGACTACATTTACGAGCCGGATGCAAAAGCGGTGCTTGATGGCCTGATGTCACGGTTTATCGAGTCACAGGTGTATCAGGGCGTAGTAGAGAATATTGCATGTGAAATGGCGGCCCGGATGGTGGCGATGAAGAGTGCCACCGACAATGCCGGCGAGCTGATTGATGAATTGCAACTCGCCTATAACAAGGCGCGCCAGGCTGCGATTACCCAGGAACTGTCAGAAATTGTATCGGGTGCGGCTGCAGTTTAGTTGATATTTGGTGCAGGAGCGGTTTAACCAGGATACAGATTTATAGCTCGGGAAAAGCCGTTTTTGCCATAAAGATTTGAAAATTGAGGAACGAGTAATGAGTGCTGGAAAAATTGTACAAATTATTGGCGCGGTAGTTGACGTGGAGTTTCCGCGGGATGCCATGCCCAAGTTGTATAACGCCCTAAACGTGGAAGACACTGGATTGACGCTGGAGGTGCAACAGCAGTTGGGTGACGGCGTGGTGAGAACCATCGCAATGGGTTCTACCGATGGGCTGAAGCGGGAATTGCACGTCAATGACAGCGGCGCACCCATCAAGGTGCCGGTGGGAACCAAAACCCTGGGGCGGATTATGGATGTGCTGGGTAACCCGGTAGACGAACAGGGCCCGGTGGAAACGGACACAAAAATGCCTATTCACCGAAAAGCTCCGGCCTATGATGAACAGGCCGCCTCGCTGGAAATTCTTGAAACCGGCATCAAGGTTATCGATCTGGTCATGCCCATTGCCAAGGGTGGCAAGATTGGTCTGTTCGGTGGTGCCGGTGTGGGCAAGACTGTGACCCTGATGGAACTGATCCGTAACATTGCCGTGGAGCACAGCGGTTATTCCGTATTCGCCGGGGTGGGTGAACGTACCCGTGAGGGTAACGACTTTTATCATGAAATGGCCGAAGGCGGCGTCCTCGACAAGGTGGCGCTGGTATACGGTCAGATGAACGAGCCGCCCGGCAACCGTTTGCGTGTGGCCCTGACCGGCCTGACCATGGCCGAGTATTTTCGGGACGAAGGCCGTGACGTGCTGATGTTTATCGACAATATCTACCGTTACACCCTGGCCGGAACCGAAGTGTCCGCCCTGCTGGGCCGGATGCCGTCCGCAGTGGGTTACCAGCCGACCCTGGCTGCGGAAATGGGCGTATTGCAGGAGCGCATCACCTCCACCAAGACCGGTTCCATTACTTCTTTCCAGGCGGTCTATGTTCCGGCTGATGACTTGACCGACCCCTCGCCAGCCACCACGTTCTCGCATCTGGATGCGACCCTGGTGCTGTCGCGCCAGATTGCCGAGCTGGGTATCTACCCGGCGGTAGACCCGCTTGACTCCACCTCACGCCAACTGGATCCGCTGGTCATCGGGGAAGAACACTACAACGTAGCGCGTGACGTGCAGGGGACCCTGCAGCGTTATAAGGAACTGAAGGACATTATCGCCATTCTGGGGATGGACGAACTGTCTGAGGAAGACAAGCTGATCGTCTCCCGGGCCCGTAAAATCCAGCGTTTCCTGTCCCAGCCGTTCTTCGTTGCCGAAGTATTTACCGGTGCCCCCGGCAAGTATGTTTCCCTGAAGGATACTGTGTCGAGCTTCAAGGGGATTGTGAATGGTGATTATGACGACCTGCCGGAACAGGCTTTTTACATGGTTGGCGGGATCGAAGAAGTGGTCGAAAAGGCCAAGACCCTTTAATTCTGCGCGCCAAGGAGTAAAGTAATGGCCATGACCATGCATGCCAATATTGTCAGTGCAGAAGCGGAGATCTTTTCCGGTACCGTAGAGATCGTTGTCGCGCCGGCAATTATGGGCGAAGTGGGAATTTATCCCCGTCATACTCAGATGCTCACGACGCTCAAGCCCGGTGAAGTCCGCGTGACCAAGCAGGGTGGAGAGGAAGAGTCCTTTTATGTTTCAGGCGGGATCCTGGAAGTACAGCCTCATGCCGTCACCATTTTGTCCGATACCTGTGTCAGGGCGCGTGATCTGGATGAAGCCGCGGCGCTGGAGGCCAAGCAGG
>Ga0316577_10000083_pt1 | contig 24809 bp, 21 predicted proteins | sample S5NA_FD_203073 | JGI IMG/M metagenome (GOLD analysis project Ga0316577, IMG submission 203073) | Rhizosphere microbial communities from salt marsh grasses in Alabama, United States - S5-7_050615r2r1 | ecosystem: Host-associated > Plants > Roots > Rhizosphere | place: USA: Alabama | collected... | reverse complement strand
GGGCAGATTCCGAGCCGCTTCGCGGCTCGGAATGACAAATGCAGATGGAGTTGACCGGCTAGCCCAGCAGCAGGAATGGGTTCTCGACGAGTTGTTTGATCCGCTGCAGGAAGCGGGCGGCCGGCGCGCCGTCGACCAGGCGGTGGTCAAAGACCAGGCTCAGGCTCCACATGTGGCGGGCCACGATCTCATCGTCGCGGACGACGGCCTTGGCCTGGATGCGGCCTACGCCCAGGATGGCAGCTTCGGGCAGGTTGATGATGGGCGTGAAGGCGTCGATGTCGTACATGCCCAGGTTGGTGATGGTGAAGGTGCCACCGCTGAGATCGTCGGGCAGCGAGCGGCCCTCACGAGCCCGCTCGACCAGCTCGCGGAATTCGGCGCCAAAGGCCCGCAGGCCTTTCTGATCGGCGTTACGGATGACCGGCACCAACAGGCCCCGCTCGCTATCCACGGCCAGGCCCAGGTTGACGGCAGACAGCCGCTCGACGGCCTGGCCATCCTCGCTGAGGCGGGCATTCATGTAGGGGAACTCGCGCAGCGCCCGGGCGACGATGATGCCCAGCAGGTCATTGAAGCCGGGAGCAAAGCCCCACGCCTCGGCGACCGAGGCTTTCAGCCGCTCGCGGGCGCCAACAAAGTCGGTGGCGTCGGCCTCAGTGACCAGGGTCACGCGGGCGGTCTGGTCGTGGCTGGCGGCCATGCGCTCGGCGACGATGCGCCGCACGCCAGCCATGGGCACGCGTTCGGCGACCGTCTGCGCCAGCACGGCCGCCGGCGCGGCTGGCGCTGGAGCGGCCGACAGGACATCGGCCTTGGTGATGCGCTGGCGCGGACCGCTGGCCTGAACAGCAGCCAGGTCCACACCTAGGGCCTCGGCGGTTCTAGCGGCGACCGGGGTGGCTTTGGGCGGCGCCGGCGCTGGGGCAGCCTCTGCAACGATTCCAGCCGTGGCCGCCTCGGCATAGTCCAGGACATCCTGTTCCACGATGCGGCCGTTGGGGCCAGTGCCGGTCAACGCCGCCAGGTCTATGCCCTTCTCCTGGGCCGTCTTGCGGGCCCGGGGCGACGCAAAGATGCGGCCCTCCGGCCGCTGGGCGGCGGGTTGTGGTGCTGCCGCCTGCGCATCCTCGGCCACCGGTTCCTGGATCCGCGCTACTTCGGCCCCAGCTTGCTTGGCAGCCATTTCCCCGTAGCCTTCGATGGGTTCGTCCGCCTCGCGGGTGATGAGGCCGACGACGGTCAGCACCGGGACGTTCTGGCCTGCCGGGATCAGGATCTTGCGCAGGTAGCCGCGGGCCGTGGCCTCTACCTCCAGGACCGCCTTGTCCGACTCGACGGTAAAGAGCACGTCGCCGCGGGCCACCGGCTCGCCTTCCTCTTTGACCCAATCGACGATGGCGCCCTCTTCCATGGTCTGGCCCAGCTTGGGCAGGATGACTTCGCTAATCATCTTTCTTCCCCCTTATGGCAGGTCTGTTGGTATCTCTAGCGGAGTACCTGGCGGATGCCAGAAACGATGGCCTCGACGTTGGGAATGGCTGCGTCCTCGAGCGTCTCGGACATGGGCACCGGGACATCCGCCGCGCCCACCCGCACCACCGGTGCGTCGAGCCAGTCAAACACCTCTTCCTGGATGCGCATGGCCAGCTCGCTGATGAAGGAGCCGGTCCTGTAGCCCTCGGTAACCCCCACCACGCGCCCGGTCTTGCGGATCGAGGCACTCACGGTGTCCATATCCAGCGGCTTGAGGGTGCGCAGGTCGATGACCTCGACGCTGATGCCCTCGCCCGCCAGCAGCTCGGCCGCCTCCAGGACACGGTGCACCATGCGCGAATAGGTGACGACCGTCACGTCGCTGCCCTCGCGTTTGACGTCGGCCACGCCGAAGGGAATGATGTAGTCCTCGTCGGGCACATACCCCTCGACGCCGTAGAGCATCTTGTGCTCGATGAACATGACCGGGTTGTCGTCGCGGATGGCGGCCTTGAGCAGCCCCTTGGCATCGAAGGGCGTGCTGGGCATGACGACATAGATGCCCGGGAAATGGGTCCACAGGGCTTCGAGGCTCTGGGAGTGGTGGGCGGCGATGCTCCGGCCGGCACCCCCCTCGGTGCGGATGACCATGGGCACGATGGTTTTGCCGCCGAACATGTAGCGGTTCTTGGCGCCCTGGTTGGCGATCTGGTCCATGGCCAGCGGTGTAAAGTCGACGTACATGATCTCGGCCACGGGCCGCATGCCGGCCATCGCCGCGCCCACAGCGGCGCCGCCAATGGTCGCCTCCGAGATGGGTGTGTCGCGCACCCGCTCCTCGCCGAACTCGTCGAACAGGCCGCGCGTGGCACCGTAGGCGCCGCCATAGAGGCCGATGTCCTCGCCCATCAGGAATACTGAGGGGTCGCGCAACATCTCTTCGCGCATGGCCTCCTGCAGCGCCTGGCGATACAGGATCTTGTGAAAGCCGTCGCCTCCCGCGCGGGCCCTCTCCCGGAGCCGCCGCTCCTTGGCATAATCCTCGGCCGTCCACTTGAAGGGGGCGTAGACGAATTTCTCCAGCTCCTCAGCCGGGGGCATGGCCGAGTCCAGGGCGAACTGGGTAGCGGAGTCGATGGCGTCCTCGACCTGCACCTCCAAGGCATCGACCTCGGCCTGGGTGCAGATGCCATTCTCCACGAGCCAGGCGGCAAAGTTGGGGATCGGGTCGCGGGCCTTCCACTCGGCCTCCTCTTCCTTAGTCCGGTACTTGCGCGGATCGGAGCGGGAGTGGCCGTACCAGCGGTAAGCTTGGCACTCGATGAGGCTGGGGCCGCCACCCTGGCGGGCGCGGTCCACCGCCCGTCCGACCGCCTCGCGGACGGCCAGGACGTCCATGCCGTTGACCACCTCGCCGGGCATGTCGTAGGCGCAGGCCCGGTCGGCGATGTCGAGCTTGGCCGCCGCGCTCTCGATGGGCACGGACATGCCGTACAGGTTGTTCTCGACGATATAGACCACTGGCAGTTGCCAGAGGCCGGCCATGTTCAGAGACTCGTGAAAATTGCCGGTTTGGGCCGCGCCGTCGCCAAAGAAGCAAAGCACCACGCCGTCGGTATCCTGCAGCTGCTGGGCCAGCGCCGCGCCGGTGGCGACCGGGATGTTGCCGCCCACGATGCCGGTAGCGCCCAAATTGCCCTTCTCGACGTCGGCGATGTGCATCGAGCCGCCACGGCCGCCGCAGTAACCGGTCTCGCGGCCGCATAGCTCGGCCATCATCTTGTTGTAATGTTCCTGCTTGGCCTCTTCGGTCTTGGCGATCACGGCGCCGCGGGCATGGCAGTGGCCGTGACCGCGATGGCTGCTGGTGATGAGGTCGTCGTTGCGCAGCACAGACATGGCGCCGACGGCGACGGCCTCCTCTCCGGCGTAGAGGTGGGACGCCCCCTTGATCACGTTGCGGCCCAGCAGGTCATAGACCCGGTCCTCGAACATGCGGATTTCCCACATCTGGCGGAGCAGGTCCAGGGCACCTTCTTTGTTCAGGCCATGCGCCTCGAGCGCCTGGCTTGCTTTCTTGTCAGACATCGATCTCTCCTTACGGTTTACTCACAAGTTGTATGATCCCCCGCTTGCCGTTGATTAGCCACCCCGGGTCCGCAGCGGCGAGGGTCTCGGCCTGGCCCGGAGCGAGCCCGACCATGATCTCGCCCTTGAGGGTGCGCAGGATGGCAAAGGAAGCGGGGAAATAGGCCGCGATTTCCTCGACCCTGGCCGTGTAGGGCCAGTGGGCGTCGTCCAGCAAGCGCCGGTAGTTGACGTCGCCTTTGAGGAGGACCAGGCTCGACTGGCCCAAGTCAGCGGCCACATCTTCCGGCATGTCGCGGTACATGAGGCATCGGCTCCAAAATGGATGATCGGTAAAGACCAGTCGCCCGGACAGACGGTGCGCCTCCAGTTGCCGACCCAGATCCTCATTGGCCAGCAGCGCCAGGAGCTGTTCCGCATCGCGGGGCATGGCGTCGGAGACAAAGAAGGGCCGGTCCTTGAGGTGGAACACGACCGACGCCGCCCAGCCCTGATCCAGCACAAACTCGGCCAACGCCAGGTCAAAGAGTAACTCGCGCCCGACGTTGTCGGTGACCAGGTCCAGGCGGGAAACGCCTGTCGAAAGGCGGGTGGCGATCCATTGGCTGTGGTCGATGAGGATGTTGTGGCGTTCGCTCGGCGCATCCAATCCGCCGCGGGCCGACTCGCGCACCGTCAGGTTGCTCAGGTCGGCGCGGTTGCCCCACAGTGAGGAATGGAGCAGGGCTTCAAAGCGGGTCTGCGGATCGGCCGCGCTGAGCCCGGTCCAGTGCTGGGCCAGGAAGGCCACAGCCTCCTCCTCCTGCCTGCGCTTCTGTGGCGCAAAAGGATCCCCATCCTGCCACGGGCCGGGTTGGAGGTAGCGGACGGCTTCCAGCAGCCGCCGGTAGAAGTAGGTCTCGGCAAAATACCAGGGTAGCTCGAGCCAGGTGCGCCCTCGGTAGACTGCGGCCTGCTGGTTCCAGAACTCGGTGTCGGGCGCCACCTCTGTCAGCGGCTGGATGGGCTGGGTCGCGATCTCGTGGCGAAAGGCCTCCAGGGCGGCGACAATGTCGGGCGGATAGCCGTTGTCAGCCATGACTTGGCCGATGATCTGGGGCTTGCGCTCGACGATGGTCGAGCGGGCAAAGGAGCCCAGCTCAGACGTCATCAGGGGCGCGGGGCGATCGATCATAGGGCCCGGCTCTTCTCACGCAGGGCGAGGTACCTGCCGTAGGCCTCATCCCAGGCGCCGGTATCCTGGGGCTCGTAGTGCTCGACGTCAAAGGAGCAGCGCACCAGGGCCCGCGCCTCGCCGAGGCTGGTCAGGTGATCGAGGGCCATGGCCTGGACGAGGACATTGCCGATGGCGGTCGCTTCCACAGGCCCGGCGACGACAGTGCGGCCCGTGGCACTGGCCGCAAATTGGTTCAGTAGCTTGTTCTGGGAGCCGCCGCCAATGATGTGGATGGCCGGCAGGGGCCGCCCGACCAATTCGTCCAGCCGCTCTGCCACCCAGCGGTACTCCAGGGCCAGACTCTCCAATACGCTGCGGACCACCTCGCCCACCGTTTCCGGCACGGCCTGGCCGGTATCGCGGCAGAAGGCCTGGATGCGACCGACCATGTCCCCCGGCGGCAGGAAACGCTCGTCGTTTATGGCGACTACGGCGCGAAAGGCGGGCGCTGCCGCGGCCATCTGGGTCAATTGGTCATAGGAATACGTTGCGCTGGCGCGAGCCCAATCGCGGCGGCATTCCTGGACCAGCCACAGGCCCATGATGTTCTTCAGCAGGCGGAAGGTGCTGTTGATCCCGCCTTCATTGGTAAAGTCGTAGGCCAAGCTCCGCTCGGTGATGACAGGTTCGGGGTTTTCCACGCCCATCAGCGACCAGGTGCCGGAGCTGAGATAGATGTAGTCAGGACCCGCAGCCGGCACGGCAGCCACGGCGGAGGCGGTATCGTGGCCGCCCACGGCGACGACGCCCAAGGCCGGGCTGCCGAGCTCCTCCTGCAGGCCGGGCCGCAACTCGGCCAGCACCGTGCCCGGCGCCACGATCTGGCCAAAGATGCGCGCGGGGATGCCAAGCTGCTTCAGCATCTCGCGGGCCCAATCGCCGGCCCGAGGATCGTAGCACTGGCTGGTGGTGGCGATGGTGAACTCGCTCGCCTGGCGGCCACTTAGCCAGAAATTGAACAGGTCCGGCATGTTCAGGAATGTCTGCGCTGCGTCGAGAAGGGGGGAACCGGCCTGGGCCATGGCCAGAAGTTGGTAGAGGCTGTTGATCTGCATGAACTGGATGCCGGTCCGTTCATAGATCTCTGCTCGGGGCACGACCTGGAAGGCGCGCTCCAGCATGCCATCGGTGCGGCCGTCGCGATAGTGGTAGGGATTGCCCAGCAGGCTGCCGTCCGCAGCCAGAAGGCCAAAGTCGACGCCCCAGGTGTCCAGGCCGACGCTGAGCAGGTCAGAGCCGTGGGCCTGGACGGCCAGGCCCAGGCCGCGCTTGACTTCGGCCCACAGGCGAAGGACGTCCCAATGCAGGCTATCCAGGACGCGGACGGGGCCGTTGGCGAAACGGTGGATCTCCTCCAGGCGGAGGCCCTGGTCATCCAGGTGACCCACGACCGCCCGGCCGCTCTCCGCACCCAGATCAAAGGCCAGGAACTTGGGCATGTGTCTCCTCCTCTACCTCATCTCCTGGCCACCGGTGACGTTGATGGCCTGGCCGGTCATATAGCTGGCTTGGTCTGAAGCCAAAAAGACGACGGCGTTGGTCACGTCCTGGTAGGTGCAGCCGCGTTTCATCGGCACCTGGTCGACATACTTCTGCCGGACCTCCTCCTCGGTGATCCCCCACTTTTTGGCGTACTGGGCATAGAGTGAGTCGACCCACAGCGGCGAGTCAAGGAGATTGCCGGGACAGATGGCGTTGGCCCGCACCCCATATTCGGCCAGCTCCAGGGCGATGCTCTGGGTCAGGCCAATGCCCCCGAATTTGCTGGCGGCATAGGCCGAGTTCTTGTAGCTACCCTTCTTGCCTGACTTGGAGTTGATCTGGATGATGGCCCCGCTGCGTTGCGCCTTCATGACCCGCGCCGCGTGCTTGGCGCACAGGAAATAGCCAAAAAGGTTGACGTCGAGGACTGCCCGCCATTTGCCTGCGGGGAACTCGTCCACGGCCTCGGCGATGAGGATGCCGGCATTCGAAACCAGGACGTCGAGCCGGCCGAATTCGTCCACAGCGCGCTGGACCATGACCTCCACCTGGGGCTCGTCGGTGACGTCCACCCCCACGGCGATGGCCTGGCGGCCGGTTTGCTTTGCGATCTCGGTAGCCGTCTCCTGCGCGCCGGCCAGGTTGAGGTCCGCGACGATGATGTGCGCGCCCTCGCGGGCCAGCCGCTGGCAGATGGCCGCTCCCAGGCCCTGGGCCCCACCGGTGACGATGGCGATCTTGTCCTGCAGCCGTTTCTCCATGCTTCCTACTCCTGCTCCTGGTGTCAGGATACCTGCCTTAGGGAATGCGTCGTGTCGAAGCCCTGATTCCCGATTCCCTGATTGCCCCTCAGGGCAACATCAACCGCAGAAACTCCCGCTCTGCCTCGACCGTCCACTCCCGGCCGTTGCGCAGCTTGGCGTAGACGCTGGGGAAGCGGTCCTTGAGTTCCGACAGCCCCGTCAAGGGCATCTCCTTAATCTGAGGATAGATGACGACCTTGCCGGGAAAGTCGGCCTCCTGGACTGCCTGGAGGCCATCTCGTGCCGCGCCGAGGGAGCCGATGGCCGCCACAGAGCGATTGGGCGACAGCTGCCCGGACTCGGCCTGGTTGAGCATCAGGCGCAGGTCGTCGATGGTCGAGGCCGAGTGGCCGATGACCCGCACGTCCCGGAGATAGACATTGCTCAGGTCCAGCTGGGCCATGGTGCCGCGGGCCACGCCGGCAAAGATGTTCATCACCCCGCCGCGGGCCAGGTGGCTGGCTGCATCGCTGATAACGCGTGGGATAGGGGCCAGGACGACGATGTCGTCAAAGCCATCGTCCATGAAAGGGGCCATACCAGCCTGGTAAGCGTCCTGATTCAGGGGATTCAGACAGAGCCATTCGATACCCCTCGATTCCGCCTCGGCGCCAAAGCTGGCGCACAGGTCGTCCAGGCGGGCATCGCTGACGTCGGTGCAGACGATGGTCCCCGGACCGTCGTGCGATTGGATGGCGCGCTGGACGTGCATACGGCCCATCGGCCCACCGGCGCCTACGAACCAGGCTTTGCCGCCAGGCTTCAGGCTGGACCGCACCGGCGTGGCGCTGTACGCCTGGGTGATGTCCGGACCTGTGCCCCCGACATAGACCCAGCGATCGTAGTGGACACGCCCGACGTCCACCGCCACCGGGCGGGGCATGGGGTCGCTGGCGATCAGGGCCATGACCCCGAAATGGCCCAGGTGCGGGCTGACGGCCTCGATGACGTCTGGGTCGGCGCCCAGGAGGATGACGTCGTCGATGGGCGTGAAGGGCGGATTGGCCAGGTCGTCGACGTCGGTGACCGTGATGCCCAGCGTTGCCGCCCGCTCCCGCAGCCAGGCGGAGAACGTGCCGGGGACGTTGGTCAGCAGGAGCTGGTCCGGGTGGGACGCCTCGTCAAAGCCCTGGCTGATGGTGTAGGCAGGCACGGCACCGGGATCGAGGTCAGGGGTGCCAATGATCCAGGCCACACCGCCCGGCTTGAGGCCGGTGCGGTAGGTTAGCTGGTAGGCGGCGATGACACAGGCCCAGGGTTCGGTCAGGGCTGCTTCGGCGTAGCCAGTGCCTGGCTCGACGGGGATCAGGTAGTTGCCGTCGTCGCCGTTGAGGACGCGCTGGTCGATGACGTTGTATTGGGACAGGCCGCCCTGTATCTCGTAGCCGTAGGCATAGCCCACGCCGTCGACAAAGATGTCAGCCTGGATGATGAAGCGGTCGCCGGTATGGTACTGGTCGCGCAGGTTCTGGCCCACGCCGACGACGGTCATGGTCACCTCGTGGCCCAGGGTCACCGGCTCGGCCCGCATGTCGCGGTAGATGCGAGGGTGGTCGCCGCCCAGGCGGATGACCTTGATGTCGGAAAAGCACAGGCCGACCGCGTCGTGGCGCACCAGCAACTCGTCGGGGCCGTAGTCGGGCATCGGCACCTGGATCGGCTCGCCCTGCTGTCCCAGGTTCTCCAAACCGGCGCCGTACAGTGGCCAAAGGCGATTCTGCTCTGACACGGGCTCTACAGCGTTCTGATATTGTGCAAGCTTGTCTGCCATCCGTCGTTCCTCTCTATGACTGGCTCAGCTTTGAGGCGAGTTCGGCCGGGGAGTACGCGGGATCCAGCGCCCGGAGGCGGGCAAGACCCTGCTGGCCCGGCGGGACAAGGTGGCCCATTCGGGTATAGAATTGGTTCCGCTCACGGCGCGAGGGCAGGTGGGCCTCCGCCCAGGCGCTCTGGTAGCCCAGGCCCAGCGCTCGCTGCAGCGCGGTGTGGCCGTAGATGAAATGCGCGCCCTCCAGGAAAGCATCCCGCACCGGCGCCAGTTCGGGCGCGTCAAAGTCGTCGACCTGCTTTTGCCCAAAGCTGTTCATCTCGGTGCCGACGTTGAGGAGCAGATCCAGCGCCTGGGCCAGCGCGACGACGCGGTGAAGGTTTTCGACCTTGCGCTGGCGTGTGGCCGGGTCGTCGATGTTCCAGTTGCGGTCGGGGATGATGTTGAGGGCAACCACGCCCTTGCCCACCAGGAAGGCCAGCCAATCCTCGATGTCCCGCTCGACGGTGGTCGTGCCGTCCAGCCAGGCGGCGCAGGGCAGCGCGCCACAGGCCAGGATCAGCTGGTGAAAGGCCTCCAGCGAGGGAAACATACCCGATTCGGGCTGGACATAGCCCACCCCGCCACGCTTCATCAGCTTGGCCCGGATCAGGTTCTGGAACTTGGGGGCGTCTGCCATGAGGGCCGCCATCTCGTCCAGGCCCAGGTCTAGCTTGCCAGACCAGAATACTGCTGGATCGGGGACCGTGCGCTGGGCGGCGCGGATGTAGGCTACGACCATGTGCCGCTCGGTGGGATGGCCGGCCGGGGTCAGCGGCAGGACATCCTCCTCATAGTCGATGACCACGGGGTCGAGGTAGGCATTGACCCGCGCGGCGATGGCACGGTTGCGCTCGGCAGCCCGTTCGGCCAGGTCGGCGAGGATCCCGGACACGGCTTGCGGCACCTGGCTAGATGTGAAGCCGATGCCCATGTGGTAACACACGCCCGGCTCGCCCGGCGAGTTGATCTCCTGGCTGGCATATTCGGGCACGAACACCCGGGTCTCGATGCCCGCGCTGCCGCGCATGTCCACCATCTCGCACGCGGCGAGGAACTCGTCGACGCCGTCGAGCACGTCAAAATCGACGATGCCCATCAGCTTGAAGCCGTGGTGCCTGCCCAGCCAGGCCAGGGACGCCGGGGAGTGGCCATAGGCGTTGAAGGAGAAGAAGGTGTGGCAGTGCATATTGACCACATCCCGCTCCGGCGGCAAGGCCACGGCGCCCTGGCTGGCCAGGTCAGCCAATTGGCGCAGGCTGCCAACCCGAGTGGCCGCGTCGAAGTCGTTCAGACCGGCCTCTAGCTGTTCCAGATCCTGTGCGGTCATCCGAAATCCCTCATCCTTCGCTCATACCAGGCTGACGTCGATACCCCGTTCGCGCAAGGCAGCGACCATGGCCGCCGGTGCGCCATCGTCCGTGATCACACGGTCGAGTTGCGCTACAGAGGCGAGGGGGGCAAAGGTCACCTCGCCCCATTTGCTGCTATCGACGATGGCGATGACCTCTTTGGAACGGGCCAACATGCGCTCCTTGAGCTCGACTTCGTACTGGTTGGTATCGGTCAGGCCCTCCTCCAGGCTAAAGCCGCCGGCGCCAAAGAAGCCCCGCTGCACGTGGTAACGCTCGAGGATACAGGCGCCGTCCGAGCCGACCAGCGAGGCTGAGGCGGCCCGCAGCTGGCCGCCGGGCATGACGACGGTGACCCCTGGCGAGTCCACGAACTCGAGGGCGACAAAGAGGCCGTTGGTCACGACGGTCAATTCACGGCGGTGCTTAAGGTGCCGGGCCACATGCCAGGCGGTGGTGCTGGCATCGAGGGCGATGGAATCGCCGTCGCGTACCAGCGCGGCTGCGTGGCGGCCGATGCGCTCCTTCTCGGCCAGGTGGAGTTCTTTGCGCAGGGCAAAGGCCAGGGGTTCGACGCCTGCACTCGGCCTGGCCACGGCGCCACCGTGGGTACGCACCAGAAGGCCCTTTTGCTCGAGCGTGGCCAGATCGTTGCGGATGGTCACGGCGGAGACCCCGTAGCGCTCCTGGAGATCGGTGACGGACACGCGCCCGTTCTGCTGGAGCAGGCTCGTGATCTGGTCCATACGCTCGGCAGGAAAGAGTCTTTCAGCCATAGGTGTCGCTGAGAGCTTTCGTTTTCTTTCGTTTGGCTACGTTACTAATGAATACGAAAGAAGTATATCACCTGCCGAACGATTTGTCAAGCCTCGGGCGCGGCGAATAGGGCTATCGCGTCTATCATTCCGAGCGACCGCTAGGGAGCGAGGAATCTCCATCTACTCAGCCGAGATCCTTCGCTTCGCTCAGGATGACGGTCTTTGGCGGCATGAGCTCTTTGATTGTGCGTATCGGCACACCCCATGGCAAGACCCTAGATGGCGGATCCAGGGTGGGTCGCGTCAGCGGTCCCACTCCTGGCGGCGGTACTGCTCGTCGGGCCGGGTATGGATGCGGTCGACGGCCTGCTGGCTCATGAAGTGAGGGCCGCCCAGGGCGTAGGCACCCAGGATGACGCGGCAGGTCTTGACGTACATGGCCGTGATGTTCTCCACCTCGGGGGCGGTCTTGCCCAGGGCGATCAGCCCGTGGTTCTGCATGAGGACGACCTTGGGGTTCTCCCGGTACTCGTCCAGGTAGCGGTCGATGGCCGCGCGGAAGGTGCGGGCCAGGGGCACGCCCGGGTCGATGTAGGGGATATAGACCGGCGCCAGACCGCAGTAGACGATCTCGTCGGGGAAGAGCCTCCCGGCGATGGCCTCCTCTACCTTCTGACTGCAGAGCACGGCATTAACCGCGGTGGGGTGGGTGTGCCCCACAAATCGCACGCCTTGCAGCTGCAAGGCGATGGCGTGCAGCACCGTCTCGACCGACGGCCGGGCGGTGGCCGCCGGATCGGCACGGGCCGCCTCGAGTGTCGCTTTCACGGCCAGGTCGTCCACCCCCTCCTGTGCCAGCAGGGCCAGGACGGGCTCGAAGCGGACCTGGACAAAGCCGCTGCCCTCGATGGTGCGCATCTCCGCCCCGCTGGCCTTGACCCAGAATGTATCGCCGTCGATCTGGGCCGAGCTGTTGCCCTCGCCGAGGATGGCATAGTCCAGGGCCGGATCGCCCAGATGCCGGGACATGGTTATCAGTTGGGCCAATACCTCTTGTGATGACATGCTCGTACCTCGTCTTCTATCCGAACTTGGCCTCGAGCTCCCGCACCTCGGCCGGGCCGATGGGCACCAGAGGGCCGATGGACAGGGTGCTCAGCAGGGAAAAGGCTGTAAAATCGGCCACCTCCAGCCGGTCAAAGGCCTGGTGCACGCTGGCGCCAGTGGCCAGCACCGTGTCGTTTTCGATGAGCACCACGGGGCTGTTCTTGGTAATGGCCGCCGAGATCTGTTCGGGTGCGTCGTACTGCAGGCCATGGGGGACCAGCGGCACGTTGCGCAGCACGACATAGCTTTCGGGAATGGTCTTGCTGTCCAGGGGCTGGCCGGTGACGGCGTAAGCCATGGCGTTGGGCGATTGGGCGGTGATGATGCAATGCACGCCCGGATGCTGGTCATAGATGACCTGGTGCAGGTGCGTGGCCCGGCTGGGGTGCTTTCCGGCCTCGACCCGGCCGCCGTCGACGAGGACGATGTCCTCGACCTCGAGGTGGCTGCGATCCCGCCCATAGGGCGTGATGAGGAAACAGCTCTCGCCCACCCGGGCCGAGACAGTGCCCTCGGTGCTGGTCATGAGGCGCTGATCGTAGGCCCGGCGCACCATGTGGCAGATCTGGGCGCGGAGGGCCCGCTCGGGGCTGCCGTGGGATTCGGGCTGGAAGGACGGCAGGGCGGGCGCGGAGCGCTCAAAGCGGGCGATCTGCCGGTCGGTCAGGGTGTGGACCGGCCCCAGGCTATGGGCCTGGATCTGCGTCCGGGCGCAAAAGTCCAGCGTCTCGAGGCGCTGGAAGGCGGTGAGCAGGTCCGGGCCGGCGGTCACCACCCCGTGGTTCTCCAGTAGGACGACGTCAAAGCCCTGGGCAAAGGTCGCGGCGATGTTTTCGCCCAACTGCTGGCTGCCCGGCAGGGCGTAGCGCGCGTAGCCCACGGGCCCGCAGACGTGGTGGGCCTGGGGGATGATGCGCGTGTCCGGGATCTTGCGGGCAATGCTGAACGAAACCAAGGCCGGCGAGTGGGCGTGGACGATGGCCCGGACGTCGGGCCGGCGGCGGTAGATGCTCTGATGGAAGGGGTACTCGCTGGAGAGGGTGTGCACCCCGGTGGTCCGGCCGTCGGCCAGCAGGCACATGATGTCTCGCTGCTGGAGTGCGCCCTTGTCCACGGCCGAGGGCGTAATCCACAGGTCGCCGTTCTCGTCCAGCACGGACAGGTTGCCGCCCGAGGTCGTCGTCAGCCCATAACGGTAGATGCGGCCCATGATCTGGACCAGCTGTTCGCGGGGGTGGAGCAAGTCGAAGCGCATGGTGTGGGCCCGTTAGCTCCGCCCCGCGAGTTCCTGGGCCTCGTAGGCCCGGATCTCGTCCAGGAAGCCGATGCCCACCGGCACCCCTTGCTGCAGGCAATGGTAATCCCAGACAGCGCCGAAGGGCATGCCCTTGAGCGCTTCGAGCAGCGCTAGCCTGCCCGTAAAGTCACCCTCGACCTCCATCTCGCGCATCTGCTCGGTTGGCTCGAGGAGGGCCATCAGCAGGGCCCGCAGGGCGTTGCGCGTGCCGACGACCCAGGCAGCGACGCGGTTGATGCTGGCATCGAAAAAGTCCAGGCCCACGTGGACCCGCCCCAGAAAGCCGCCGCGCACCGTCTCCTGCATGATGGCCTGCAGTTCATCGGTCAGGGTGACGACGTGGTCGCTGTCCCAGCGTACGCCGCGGCTGACGTGGAGCAGGACCTCGTTGACGTAGAGCAACACCGCAGACAGCTTGTCGGAGATGACCTCAGTTGGGTGAAAGTGGCCACTGTCGAGACAGAGCAGCACCGGCGGTTGGCCCGAACTGGCTCGGGCGACCGTATAGCCCAGGTAGAACTCGTGGGAGCCGACGACATAGCTCTCCGAGCCGAGGCCAAAGAGTTTACTCTCGACGGCATCGAGGTTGTGCCGGGGGTCGATGCGCTCGGCCAGGATGGCATCCAGCGACTCTTTCAGCAACAGGCGGGGCGTCTTGCGGTCGACGGGCGTGTCCTTGAAGCCATCGGGGATCCAGATATTGGTCACGCAGGGCGTGTCCAGCTCGCGGCCAAAGTATTCGCCGATGCGGCGGCAGGCGATGCAGTGGTCGATCCAGAACTGGCGGATGCCGGCATCGTAGCTGGCCAGGGTGAACCCGCTCTCGGCCAGGGGATGGGAGAAGCAGGTAGGATTAAAGTCGATGCCGTGGCCGCCCTGGCGGGCCCAGTCGACCCAGTTGGCGAAATGCTCGGGCCGCAGTTCATCCCGCTCGACCCGCTTGCCCCCGGTCTCGGCATAGATGGCGTGCAGGTTCAGACGGTGGCTGCCGGGGATGAGGCTGTAGGCCTTGTCCAGGTCCCTGCGCAGCTCCTCTGCATTACGTGCCTTGCCGGGATAGCTGCCTGTGGTGGCGATGCCGCCGCCCAGTTCGCCCTCCGGGTTCTCAAAGCCGGCGACGTCGTCGCCCTGCCAGCAGTGCAGGCTGATGGGCACCCCGGCCAGCGCCTCCAGGGCCTGGCCGGTGTCCACGCCCAGCCCGGCGTAGCGTTCGCTGGCCAGGTGGTAGGCCTTTTCGATCTGCGCGTCGGTTGGATGAGCGATCATGTGTCGTACGCTCCATGCTTCTTGACGGCGGCGATGAACGCCTCGACGCTCTCCATGGACGTATCGGACTGGATGATGTGCGCCGGGGCACACATGTAGCCTCCGCCCTCGCCCAGGACGTCGATCTTGGCCTTGACATCGGCCTCGATCTCTTCTGGGCTGCCGCTGGGCAGCAGGTATTGCTGGTCGATGGCGCCCCAGAAGGAGAGACGATCGCCAAACTGGCTCTTGAGATCCTCGGGCTCGTGACCGGGCACGTTGGGCTGGACGGGATTAAAGACCTCCAGGCCGACCTCGATCCATTCTCCGAGGATGGGCGCCACCGCGCCGTCGCAGTGTTGCATGATGACCACGTCGGGATTGATGGCCTTGAGCTCGGCATAGATCTCGCGGTAGGGCTCCTTAAAGTACTTGCGCCACATCTTGGGCGAGATGAGCATGCCCTGCTGCCCGCCAAAATCGTCACCGGCCCAGATGCCGTCCACGCCCATGGCGGTGAGCTTCTTGCCGATGGCCAGCGAAAAGTCCTTGGTCTTCTGGATCAGGGCCGGCACATAGTCCTTGCCCATGGCCATGTCGATGAGCAGCTTCTCCATGCCGACGGAGAGGTGCATCAGGTCGAACATGGTCAGCTCCATATCGCCGATGAGGAAATACTGGCCTTTGTACTTGTCGATGTACATCTCGGCATCGTCGAAGCGGCCCTCGGCCAGGGGATCCGGGAACTCGAAAGCCTCCACGTCCGCCACTGTCTCAAAGTGGGACATCGGCGGCGGGGCGACGACTTCCATGTAGATGGGACCCTGGCGCAGTTTCATGCCGAACTCGTTCACTACATAGCCGTTCTCGTCGACGGGGTGCGCGTAGCCGCGGGGCAGGCTGGCGCCGACGACGACACAATCGCTGCCCATGGCAACGCGCAACTCGTTGCCCGACAGGCGATAGGTCACATCCTCGTAGTAGGCCGTGGTGTAGTGAACGGGTAGGCCAGATTTCTGTCCAAAGCTGTCCAGCAGCGACCGGCAGAGGTCGAACTGGAGGGGCACACGATCGGGGATCCCGCTGCGGCGCATGGCCGTCAGAACACGCTCTTTTGAGTTCATCGCTTAGCTCCTTCCGTGCCCGGCCGGGTGTGGCCGGTGTCAGTCGAGGTGAAACACCTCTTCGAGTTCCACCATGCTCTCGTCGGCATGGGCGCCCCCCATGTCCTCAAAGTAGGGGGCCATGAATTCCTGCCACTTGTCGTTGATCTCCTCCCCGGCCATGCCGTCGAGGGCTGCCTGGAAGCTATCCGGGGTCTCAAAGTAGCCAAAGAGGAGGCCGTCGTCGCGCATAAAGAGCGAATAGTTGTGCCAGCCATTGCGCTCAAGCGCCTCCAGCATCTCGGGCCACACGGCCTCGTGCTGCTTCTTGTACTCGTCGATCTTGTCCTGCTTCACCTTCAGCAAAAAGCCTACACGTTTCATCTCAGCCGTCCTCCTTTGTGATGCACGTTTTCCATGTTCAGGGTAGCTCAGCCAGCGGCTCTGCACCCTCATCGGTCACCAGATAACCACACTCATAGCGCAGCCCGCCCCACGGCGCGTGGAAAAGCGGCACGTCTACGGACAGGACCATGCCGGCTGCTAGGGGGCTATGGTTGTTCGGTCCAAAGATGGGCAGCTCGAACTCGACGACGCCGACGCTGTGCACGCCACTGTAGAGAAAATGGGGTCCCAGCCCCGCCGCTTCGACGATCTGGCGGGCCGCCCCCTCTACGGCACTGCCGGGCCGGCCGGGATACATGGCCTGCGCAGCAGCCTCTTGGGCCCGCCAGGCCACGTCCATGGCCCGCCGCACGTCGTCGGCCAGGCGCCCGACGGCCAGCGGCAGTCCCAGAGCAGCATGGTAGCCTTCATAGCGCGGCGCAATGGTTAACAAGACCAGTTCGTCCTGTTGAAGGATGCGCAGCCCAGCCCGGGCCAGGATGGGACGGTTGTTGGATCCCGAGGCGACGATCGTGTCGATGCCCATGCCCTCCGAGCCCAAGGAGCGCATGGCATATTCAGCCGCGGCGGCCACGGACCGCTCGGTGACACCCACACGCACGGCACCGACTGCGGCTTCGATGCCCGCTTCCGCCAGCTTGTAGGCGTAGCGGATCACCTCCAGCTCAGCCTCCGACTTGATCGCGCGCAGGCCGCTCACCAGGGCCTCAGCGTCGACCAGTTCCGCGCCGGCAAGGGCCCGCTCCACGGCCTGAAAGACCCGGACGGGCATCAACTCCAAACCGGCCAGGCCCACCCGCAGGATCTGGCCGCCCATCCGCTGGGCCGCTTCCTGGACGACGTCCTCCAAGCGGACCAACGTAGTGTACGGGTACTCTTCATCTGGGTGGGTGAACTCCCGGATGACGCGGACGTCCTGCAGGCGGCCCGCCTGCAGGGCATAGGTCTCGGACTCGGGGCCGGAGAGCAGGAGGGGCTGGCCCGCCGCGGGCACGAGGATGCAGACCGGCTCAAAGTGGGGCGCAAAGTCGGCCAGGTAGCGGGCGTGGGCCGGCCCGGCCACAGCGTGATCGTCGGCGTAGGCCAGGACCAGGTCCAGGCCCGCCTCAGCCATGGCTGCCTGCAGGCGCGCCCAGCGCAGAGGATACTCGCTATCGGGAATACGCGGATAGGTCATCTGGGCGTTCCTTCGTACGAAAACCCGGTATGCTCAGCCGGGCAATTCCCTGATAAGAATTGGCCATCATCGCCGCCCCGTGGGCAGCGTCTCGCGCACTGCCCTGACAATGTCCTCGACCGTGGGCAGGGCTTCCAACTCCAGGGGGCCGCTGTAGGGCAGGGGCACGTCCTCGGTAGCCACCTGCATGATGGGCGCATCCAGCCAATCAAAAGCCTGGCGCTGGACGCGAGCGGCCACCTCGGCTGTAAAGCCCCCCGTGAGGTGCGCCTCGTTGACGACCACCAGCCGGCCCGTCTTTTGCACCGAGCGCACGATGGTCTCGACGTCGAGGGGTTTGAGGGTCCGCGGGTCGATGACCTCAGCCTCAACGCCCTGGGCGGACAGTCGCTCTGCGGCCTCCAGGGCGAACAGGACCATGCGCGACGTGGCGACGATGGTCACGTCCGCCCCGGCGCGCTTGACGTCGGCGACGCCGATGGGCACCAGGTATTCCCCCTCGGGCACCGGGCCGGTGGTGTTGTACAGCAGTTTGTGTTCCACAAAGATTACCGGGTTGTCGTTCCGGATGGCGGACTTGAGCAGGCCCTTGGCATCGTAGGGCGTGGCCGGCTGGATGACGATGAGGCCTGGCACGTGGACGTACCACATCTCCAGGCTCTGCGAGTGTTGGGCGGCGTTTCCCCGCCCTGCCCCGCCCTGCATGCGCACGACGAGGGGCACGCGGGCCTTGCCCCCAAACATGTAGCGGGCCTTGGCCGCCTGGTTGACGATCTGGTCCATGGCCAGCGTGCTGAAATCGATGTACAGGATCTCGACCACGGGGCGCAGGCCGGTCAGCGCCGCGCCCACGGCCAGGCCGGTGAAGCCCGCCTCGGAGATGGGTGTGTCGCGCACCCGTTTCTCGCCATACTTCTCGTACAGCCCGCGGGTGATCTGGAAGGGGCTGCCATAGGGCCCAATGTCCTCGCCAAAGAGGCAGACCGTGCCGTCGCGCGCCATTTCCTCGTGCAGCGCTTCGTTCAGTGCTTCGCGATATTGCAGTTGCCGGATGGCCATCACTCCTTCTCGAACCGGTTCTAGAGCTCGCCTGCTCAGGCGTACACATCTTCCCAGAGGGTCCCCACCTCCGGGTCCGGGCTATCGACGGCAAAGTCGATGGCCTGTTCGATCTCGGCCCAGGCCACCTCCTGGAGCCCCGCCAGCTCCTGCTCCGAGAAACCGGCCGTCGAGACGAGGTGGCGGCCGAAGCGGCTGATGGGGTCCCGCTCCGGGGACTTCCAGCGCTCGGTTTCGCCCTTGGGCCGGTAGCTGAGCGGATCGCCCACCGTGTGGCCCTCGATGCGGTAGGTGCGGGCCACGATCAGGGTCGGACCCTGCCCCCGCCGGGCCCGTTCCACGGCTCCGGACACGGCCTCGTAGACGGCCAATAGATCGTTGCCGTCGACGGTGACCCCCGGCAGGCCAAAGCCGCGGGCCTTGTCCTCGATCCGGTCGACGGCGATGAAGGGCAGGCTGGGGCTGAATTCGGCGTACTTGTTCTCCTCGCAGAGATAGATGACGGGCAGCTTCCACAAGGCGGCCATGTTGGCAGCCTCCATGAGCACGCCCTGGTTACTGGCCCCGTCGCCAAAGAAGCAGATGCAGACCTGGCCCGAGCCGCGCAGATCGGCCGAGTAGGCCGCCCCCGTGGCCAGGGCAATGCCGCCGCCCACGATGCCATTGGCGCCCAGGATGCCCAGCTCAAAGTCGGCGATGTGCATCGAGCCGCCCTTGCCCTTGCAGTAGCCCGTGGCCTTGCCCAGAAGCTCGGCCATCATGGTCTTCGGATCGCCGCCCTTGGCCAGGCAGTGGCCGTGACCCCGGTGGGTGCTGGTGATATAATCATCCCGGTTCAGCGCCGCGCAGGCTCCGACGGCGATGGCCTCCTCGCCGATGTAGGCGTGAGTTGTGCCCCGGATCATGCCCCGGCGGTACAGGTCCTGGGCATTCTCGTCGAAATAGCGGATGAGCCACAGGCGATGGTAGAGATCCGCCAGTTGGTCGTGGCCTAGGTCCATTTAACGCCCCTGCTTTCGGGCCAGGGCCTGGTGTGCCGCGTGTACGATGTCCTGGACCCCCATGCCGTACATCGCAAAGAGATCGGCCGGGTCTCCGGAGCGGCAGAACACGTCGGGCACCCCGACGCGCATCAGCGGCACAGGGTGGTGGCTGGCCAGGTGCTCGGCCACGGCACCGCCCAACCCGCCCACTATGGTGTGATCCTCGGCGGTCACGATGGCCCCCGTCTCCCGCGCGGCGCGCTCGAGGGCCGCGCCGTCCAGGGGCTTGACCGTATGCATATCCAGGACGCGGGTCTCTACACCCTCGCCGGCCAGCAGTTCGGCGGCATCGAGGGCCAGCCCGACCATGACGCCCATGCCCACGATGGTCAGGTCACGCCCCTCCCGGACGGTGATAGCCTGGCCCAACTGGAAGCTCTGTCCGGACTCGTAAAGGACGGGCACCGGGTTGCGTCCCATGCGGAAGTAGACCGGACCCTCCAACTCGATGGCCTGGCGCAGCAACGACGGGACCGCGACGGCATCGGCCGGCACAACCACGGTCATGTTGGGGATGGCCCGCATCATGGCCACATCTTCGGTGCCCTGGTGGGTGGGCCCGTCCCAGCCGACCTCCAGCCCGCCGTGGGAGCTGACGACCTTGACGTTCAGGTTGCCGTAACAGATGAAACTGCGGATCTGTTCGCAGGCGCGCAGCGTGGCAAAGGTGGCGTAGGTGCAGGCCAGGGGGATGAGGCCAGTGGTGGCCAGGCCGGCGGCGCCCAGCATCATGTTCTGCTCGGCGACACCAAAGTTGATGTGGCGCTCCGGAAATTTCTGGCCAAAGGCCACGGTCTTGAGCGACGTAGAGATGTCGGCATCGAGGACGACCAGGTTCGGAAGCTCCTCGCCCAGGCTGAGCAGCGTCTGGCCAAAGGCCTTGCGCAGGGCGCGCCGCGGACGATCGTCCCAGGGGCGCAGCTGGGCCTGGGCGGCTGCGGGTGCCGGTACCGGCGGCGCCTCGGGTTCAACGGGACGGGCCGGTGCCGAGGAAGGTTCAGTCCGCCGCGCCAGCGGCGGCTGCCAGTCCTCGCCCAGCTCGTGCAGCGCCAGCTGGGCCTGCTCGGCGTTGGGTGCCGTGCCGTGCCACTCGTGGCGGTCCTCCATGAAGGACACGCCCTGGCCCTTGAGCGTATGGGCCAGGATGGCCGCAGGCTTGTCTGTGACTCCCCGGGCCCAATCCAGGGCCGCCAACACCTGCTCCAGGTCGTGGCCGTCGATCTCGCGCACGGCCCAATTGAAGGCCTGCCACTTGTCGGCCACGGGGTCGAGGGAGACGATGTCATCCGACTTGCCGTCCACCTGGGAGCGGTTGTAGTCGATGAGCACCGTCAGACGATCCAGGCGGTGATGGCCGGCCAGCATGGCCGCCTCCCACGTGCAACCCTCCTGCATGTCGCCTTCGCCGACCATGACATAGACCCGGTAGGCGCGGCCCATGATGCGGGCGCCCAAGGCCATGCCGGCGCCGGCGGCCAGGCCGTTGCCCAGCGGCCCGGCCGTCATGTCGACGCCGGGCGTCTTGCGCATGTCGGGGTGGCCCTGCAGGTGGCTGCTGATGTGACGCAGCGAGAGCAGGTCCTCAACCGGGAAGTAGCCCCGCTCGGCCAGCGACGCGTACCAGACCGGGCAGGCGTGCCCCTTGGACATGATGAAGCGGTCCCGGTCGGGCCAGTCGGGCCGCGAAGGGTCGATGCGCAGCTCATGGAAGTAGAGGGCAGTCATCATCTCGGCCGCCGAAAGTGAACCTCCTGGATGGCCACTGCCCGCGGCGTACGTCATCTTGATGACGTGCCGGCGCAGGCGGTTGGCAATCGTCGACAGGCGCTCGACGAGGTTCGGGTCAGATACCAATACCATTCCTCCTTAAATCAGGTCCTCTCCTATGAACATGCTCTGCTCTCCCAGCGACCGAACACCGTGGGCCAACCTACCTCATGAACAGGCCAGCGTTGACGTCGATGGTCGCGCCGGTGATGGCATCCGCGGCGGGCGAACAGAGAAAGCCGACCACGGCGGCCACCTCCAGCGGCCGGATAAAGCGGCCCAGCGGGATCTGCGACTGGAGGTCGGCCCGGACCGGCTCTGGCCAATCCAGGGTCAGCCCACCTTCGAGCGTGGCGGGCGCGACGGCATTGACCGTGACCCCATGGGGCGCCAGCAGCCGGGCGAACGACTTGGTCAGGCCCAGGAGCCCGGCCTTGCTGGCAGCATAGTGCACGCCGACGGCAATACCCCCCATCTGGCCCGCCAGGGAGGCGATGTTGATCACCCGGCCCCAGCCGGCCCCCTGCAACCCGGGCAGGGCAGCCTGGGTGCACAGGAAGGCCCCCTTCAGGTTCACGTCCAGAACCCGGTCCCACTCCGCCTCGGCGATCTCGTCGGTCGGGGTCAGGGGACAGATGCCGGCGTTGTTGACCAAGACCTCGACCGGGCCGACCTGCTCAAAGGCGGCCCGCACGGCCGCTGCGTCGGCGACGTCCAGGATCAGCGACTCGACGCCACCTGGCGTATCTTGAAGGACCTCGGCCGCCGACTCCAGCGCGCCCGCGTCGATGTCGGCCAGGACCAGCCGCGCGCCCAGGCCGGACAGTGCCTGGCTCAGGACACGGCCCAAGCCACAGGCCGCCCCGGTCACCAGCGCCCTACGGCCGGCGAGATAAGGCTCAGCCATCTAAAGGGTGCTCCCCCGGCATAGGCTACTCCTGGCCGGGATCATAGGCCCCGGGGGTCACCGGCGGCGAGAAGACCGTCACCAGTCGAAGGGGTCCGGGACCATCGGAGCGGATCTGGTGCGGGACGCCGGGCGGGATAAAGACGACGACGCCGGGTTCCAGCATGGCTTCCTCGTCGCCCGTGATGATGGCCCCGCTGCCGGCCAAGATGTGGATGATCTCTTCCTCGCCCGCGTGGGTATGGGCCGCCGCCAGTGTTCCGGCAGGAAACTCGGCCAGCCCATAGACCAGATTGCGTGCCTGCGAGTTCTGTGGGCCCAACAGGTAGTACCAATCGCGTCCGGGGAGATGGTAGACGGTACAATCTCGTTCGTGGGCCGTTTCAATGTTAGCCATGGTTCAGCCTTTCACCTTTGATAGAACTGCGAGGGCGCCGGTCGACCCGGTTCCTAGGCGACGACGACGCCATCGGGGAACCGTTCCAGGAGTTGTGGATCGTGCGGCGGGACAAAGATATTGGCAATCGCGCGGACGCGAGTCATGGCCTCGTAGCACTCGGTGATGTCGACGGCCAGGCCGATGGGCTGGTCCTTTTCCAGATTCTCGTAGTAAAAGATGGTGTCGCCAGGAAAGACGGCCAGCCCCTCTTTGGTCTGCACGGTGAAGGCCTGGCTGCACATGGTGTGTCCGCCGATGTAGAAGGCGCCGATGCCGGGCAGGATGTCCGGCGCTTCGTCGTCGACCAGGATCAGCCGCTCGCGGGCCTCGCTGGCCAGGTAGGCCAGGACGTCGCGGGGGAAGAGGATGTCGGGTGCGAGTGCTGGGTGCGGCGGATCGAGGGTCAGGTGCCAGCCGGTGCGCGAGACGTAAAAGTTGGCATTGGGAAACATCTTGACGTTGGAACAATGATCGTAATGGAGATGGGTGATAAGAACATGCTCTACGTCGGCCGGGTCGATGCCCTCCTGGCGCAGTAGCAGGGGCACGTTCTGGGTCGCCATGTCCATGCGAAAGCGACCTCGCTGCCCGACGCCGGCGACGACCAGCGGCTGGATCTCGTCCACGTTCCGGACGCCGGTGTCGACCAGGATGACCTTGCCATCGTCCCGGCGCAGGATAAAGAGGAGGAAATCCGCGATCATCCACTCGTCCCAGTGCGACATGTAGAACATCTGGGGACCGGGCACATGCTGCTCGCAGTACTTGATGGCCTTGATGCTATGGTTCGCCATACCGCCTCCTGTGGTGCATAGCCTGTCGCGTACAACGAGTATGCGCTGGCGACACGGAGCTATTGCAGATTGACCGATACGCCACCATCGACAACCAACATCGACCCGGTGCACCAGGCCGAGTCGTCGCTGGCGAAAAAGAGGACCGGGCCGGCGATGTCCTCAGGCTGGCCAAGGCCGCCGATGGGCCCCCGCTTGACCCAGTATTCACGCGTGGCCGGATCGGCCAGATCCTCGCGGTTGATGTCGGTCTCGACGGTGCCCGGCAGGACGGCATTGCACGTAATGCCGTACGGCCCCAGCGAGATGGCCATGGACTTGATGAGCAGGTTGATGCCCGCCTTTGAGGCACAGTAGTGGGCCTGCTGGCTGCCGCCGAACTCGGCCGAGATGGAGCTGACGGCAATGATGCGGCCCTTGATGCCCTGCTCGACCATCACCTTGGCGGCTGCCTGGGAGCAGAGGAAGTAGCCCTTCAGGTTCACATCCAGGACGTCGTCCCACAGATCTTCGGGCATCTCCAGGAAGCCCCTGAAGGGACAGATGGCGGCGTTGTTGACGAGGATATCGATGCGGTCCCAACGCTCCACCACGGCGTCGACCATGGCCTGCACCTGCCTGCTGTCAGAGACGTCTGTCGCCAAAAAGACGGCTTGGCCTCCGGCTGCTTCGACGAGGCTGACCGTCTCACGCCCTTTTTCCCTGTCGCGGCCGACGATGGCAACGCGGGCGCCCTCCTGGCCAAAACGCACGGCAATGGCCTGGCCGATCCCGCGCGTTGCACCGGTGACGATGGCCACTTTGTCTTTCAAACGCATGAATCTAACCTCTTTGTCAGAATCCTGTCGTCGTCGAGGGATGAGGATCTGCGTATCAGCTTGGGACGTTATCAGTGTGGGCCGGTGGGCACCAGGCAGCCTCGCCCGATACCCACCGGCTCCAGGTTCTGCTAGCCCAACCTATTGGGCTGCGTCTTCGACGTTCGATTCATCATAGACGGTGAAGGGGCCCATCAGGACACGCAGGCCGACGTCGCGCGTCGGGTCCTTCTCGATGGTGTACGTGCCCATCCGGCCCGCTTCAAACCGCTCGCCAACGGTGCCGCCGATGGCGCCCGTGGCCAGCAGGTAGGTGGTGTAGTAGGTCAGGTAACCCAGGTCCACAAAGCTCCACAGGGCGAACTTGGGCGCACAGCCGTTCAGTGTGAACTCGACCATCTCTGACGGCAAGCCCAGGCCGCTGACCTTGACCTCGTCACACAGGCCCTCGTCCTGCATGGCCTTGGCTGCCGAGGCGATGCCGATGGTCGTCGGCGCCATGATCAGCTCCATGTCCGGGTACTTGGACACCAGAGCCAGTGCCTGGTTGTAGCTGTCCTCCGACTGGTCATTGCCGTAGACGATGTCGATCAGGTCCAGGTTGGCGTAGGTCGGGTCGGTCTCCAACACTTCCTGCAGGGCGGCGATCCAGGCGTTCTGATTGGC
>Ga0316577_10000082_pt1 | contig 24993 bp, 26 predicted proteins | sample S5NA_FD_203073 | JGI IMG/M metagenome (GOLD analysis project Ga0316577, IMG submission 203073) | Rhizosphere microbial communities from salt marsh grasses in Alabama, United States - S5-7_050615r2r1 | ecosystem: Host-associated > Plants > Roots > Rhizosphere | place: USA: Alabama | collected... | reverse complement strand
TCCAGGCGCAGCTTTTCCAGGACCAGGGTCCGGAACCCAGCCTGCCCTAGCCGCCAGGCAAAGTAGCACCCACTGGTGCCCGCCCCAACCACAATCGCATCGCCTTGCAGCAGATCTGTCATCAAGTTTCCTCCCCCGCTTTCCTTTTCCGGTAGTATAGCACAGTGCAGGCACGCTGAGCAAATGCGAAGCCGAAAGAATGGCGCAAGCCAGGTGCATGCACCCCGTCGCACCCCGCTTCTTCACTTGACACGACGCCCCTTTACCCGTATAAATGGACACGAGCCAATCTCGGCTCCCAGTTCCGAGAGATATACGCCGTTGGGAAGGCAGCTAGCCCATGACATTCAACATACCGCTCACTGAAATCATCCAGGCCCGATTCTCATGTCGCTCCTACGAGGAGCGCCCCATCGCCGACGAGACCCGACAGCAATTGTCGGACATCACAGCGTCGATTGGCACCGGCCCCTTTGGCACATCCCCGCGATTTGCGCTCGTCGCCGCCACTAGTGAGGATCGGGCCGCCCTCAAGGGGCTGGGCACCTATGGCCTTATCAAGGGAGCAACGGGGTTTATCGTCGGCGCCATGCGCAGTGGCCCGAAAAACACCGAGGACTATGGCTACCTCATGGAGCTGATCGTCCTCCACGCCACGGACCTGGGCCTGGGCACCTGCTGGCTGGGCGGCAGCTTTACCAAGAGCAGCTTCGCTGCCAAGATCGGTGCGAGCGACGACGAGACAGTACCTGCAGTTGCCGCGGTAGGCTACATCGCCGAGCGCCCGCGCGCCATCGATTCGCTGGTGCGGCGCTCGGCGGGGTCCGATATGCGTTTGCCATGGGACAGGCTGTTTTTCCAGAACTCATTCGAGGCGCCACTCACCCACGACCAGGCGGGAGCCTATGGCGTGCCCCTGGAGATGGTGCGACTTGGTCCCTCCGCTTCCAACAAGCAGCCCTGGCGCGTAGTAAAGATGGGCAGTTCTTGGCACTTTTACCTGGCGCGCACCAAAGGCTATGGGCAGGGGCGGCTCATGAAGGCATGGACAAACGCCGACATGCAGCGCCTCGACATGGGCATCGCCTTGTGCCACTTTGAGCAGACCGCCAGGGAGATGGGACTGGAAGGCCGTTGGGTGGGAGACCCGCCGGACCTGGGCGAATTGAGTGAATTGACTGAATACACGGCGAGCTGGGCCGCTTAGCCTCCGCTAGAACAGTGCCTTCTTGAATGGCCCGTACCGCTGTCCCCCGTCGACCACGATCACCTCGCCCGTGATATAGTCGGCCTCCACCAGGAACAGAACCGCTCCGGCGACATCCTCGGGCTTTCCCCAGCGTCCCTTGAGGGTTCCACTCGCGGTCTCGGCGTTATCTTGGGCCGAACTGCCCGGAACCTGTAACACCGGCCCCGGCGCAACCGCATTGACCTGCACTGCCGGGGCCAACTCCAGTGCCAGTTGCCGCGTGAGAGCCAGCAACGCTGCCTTGCCAACGCAGTGGGCCGCGCGGTCGGGCCACGGCTGCCAGGCCGAAAGGTCCACAATGTTGACCATGGCCCCCTCGCCTCGCGCTAGCATCATGGGCGCCACCGCATTGGCGCAATAGAATGAACCGTTGATCAGAATGCCCGTCACCGTTTGCCAGTCTGCTAGGTTGTCCGTTGGGAAGGGCGTCTTTTTCCACAGCGACGCGCTGTTGACTAGGATATCCACTCCGCCAAACCGATCCCGTGCTGCATCGACCATCGCGCTCACCTGCTCGTGGTCCGACACATCTGCCTGGACCGCCAGCGCGCCCACACCCAGCGCCTTCGCCTCAGGTACCGTCTGTTCCGCCGCCTCTGCCGAGCTGTGGTAGTTGACCACAACGTTGGCCCCGGCCTGCGCCAGCGCCAGCACGATCGCCTTGCCCACCCGGTGCGCGCCGCCCGTGACCAGCGCGGTCTTGCCCTCGATTCTCATCTGCTGCACACGCCCCTTTTCCGTGTAACCTTGCTTCCCCTCACGTGCTCAAGGCCTCGCCAAGCCATCGTGTCTGTCCATAAAGCCCTGTGCCTTACAAGGACAGACGGGCCACGATGTCTCTGATAACTCTGGTCAACCAAGATGCCTCCCAGCCAACAGCTATCATCAGCCGGGTCAACAGTCCACATCAAAAAGCCTATCACCCGCTCAAGCAAGTACACAGCCAGCGGGTGCCACTCGCCATCATAGCAGCACAGCGCCAGGTTATAGGATGGCTCGACTACAAATTCTCGCTGCGACTCGGCAGCCTTGAGCCTGGCAATGTCGCGCCAGTTGTCACGATCTACCGGACGCAATGCCACTTGGCTCTCGCTATCTTCCGTCATCCGTCACCCTTGCTCCTTCTCCGGCTATCCGCAGACCCAGATAGCAGACAGCGAAAAGAAGCCCGCAGCTGGGTGCGGGGTTCTGCGATCAAACGAGGCCTGCGTATTGCTTGCTATATTCGGTTGTCGTACGCTTCGATCTCATAGCCCCGGGTCGCATAGATCTGCCCGACGATGCCCAGCGCCACCAACACCAGGAACACGATAGTCCATACCGGCGAGTCGTTGAGCATAACCCGGATCGGGTTGTCGACAAACTTGGCGAGCGCCATGCCCGTGTACCCAAACATCAAGGTGCCCACGATGACACCTGCGCCGCCAACCGCCGTAGCGACAATGATCGCGTATTTCTGGAGGCCAAACCAGAAGGTGACAATGATCACCACCACGGCAACAATGACGCCCACCAGCCACACCAGCCAGTTCCAGTCCACGCCGATCAGCCCCATGAACCCGGCGCCCAGGGCATAGCCCAGCGAACCGGCGATGATCGCCACGGCGGCGGCGAAGAACAGGTACGACAGAATGGCAAAGATGGCACCGACGAAGAAGCCAACGATCCAGCTTGTGACCGTCGCCAGGAATCCCACCCCGAACAGAAGCTGCAGCGACTGGGCCCCCAGGGCAAACCCGAAGAAGAAGCCCCAGATCGGCAGCAGTGTCAAAAAGAGGCGGTAGCCGGAAAAAGTGACGATCAGACCCAAGAACAGCGCAATCAGTGTGGCACAGAAAATCTCGAATCCCATTTTTCTCTCCTTTCAACCCGCGCGAGTTTTGTCAGTGGTAGTAACACTCAACTGCCCAAGTAGTTGCACGCAATTCGCCCCGTATTCCCAACTTCATGCCTGGCTCTGCACGAGCTTGTTCCAGCGACCGATCTATGTGTGGTGTCCCTGGCTCTGCTGCCTGGCCTCCCTGTACAGCCCATCGACCCGGGCGCGGAGCTGCCTTTCTTCGCGGTAATCCGGCGTATCGAGCAGTGCCAAAACCGCATCCTGATCCCGCCGGACCACAGGCCAATCGTTCACACTGGCAAGGCGCAGAGCCAGCCGCGCCGCCAGGGTAGCCGCCTCACGGAGGCAGGTCAGGTCCACCTTGTCCACTGTGTCGTACTGTGTGTGCCCGTACCCCCTGCCTGCCAGCGACGAGTCGGCAGACTGCATGCCGCCGGTGGGCACGCCATTCAGAAAGAACGGAAAGTGATCCGAGTGGGCCGAAGTCCGCTGCCCCACCTGAAACTCCAGCGCCATTTCCTCGCGCCACTGCTCCAACAGTGGCTGCAGCGCGGGCCATTCGTTCAGCACGATGTCGCGAATGTTGCTCTTGGCGCCGGCGCTGTCCATATTCAGATAGAAGCGGATCTGGTCCAGGTCCCCGGCGTGTGCCTCCACATACGCCTTCGAGCCCAGTAAGCCGATCTCCTCGATTCCCCACATCACAAAGCGCACGGTGCAGGGCAGCGGCTGCACATAGCGCGCCAGCAACCGGGCGGCATCCAGCACCGCGACCACCCCCGAGGCCGGGTCTTCGGCTCCCTGCGAGATATCGTGCCCGTCGTAGTGACTGCCCAGCATCACAATCTGCTCCGGGTGGTCGCGCCCCGGCAGGTCGCCAATGACGTTCCACGAAGTCATTGGCTCGCACCGGTCGGTCGAACTCAGGCGCACCCGCACCTCGCCATGTCGCTCGGCCAGACGCCGGAGAAATGCCCCATCCTCCATAGAGATAGAGATGCCAGGGACGAGCGCCTCCCCACCGTGCCCGATGCCGCCCGTTGCCGGTCCGTAGCCCGGATAGTGGTTGACAAAAATAAAGCCGCTGGCGCCAGCCAGCAAGCTGCGCCCATACTTTTCGCCGCGATGGATCCAGCGTTTCGATCCACCGGGGCTGACGACGCTGGTGGTCATGACAATCTTACCCCGGATCTCGTCTGCCCGGCGGTCAAAATCCTGCGGCGCGCCGTCGCCCATGTCCACGATGGCACCCTCCAGGCTCGCAGCGGGAGAATGCGGTAGGCTGATGCAGGGAATGACCTTGTCGACCGGGCTGACAATCTCTAGCCGCACGTCGCCCCGCACCCAGCCCACGTACTCTACCGGCTCCAGGTGGACGTTCTTCAGCCCATGCTTTTCCATCTTGGCCTTCAGGTACTCTGCGGCTTTCCGCTCTCCCTCGGTGCCGCCAAAGCGAGAGCCGAACTCGTCGCAGAGTACCAGCAAAGTATCCATCACCTCGCGGCTGGTGTAGCAGTCACCGACGATCTGCTGATCGGCGGTCAGAAACGGATTGTGCTGTGACATGCTCTCTCCTTGATTCTATGCTATCTATGGGCTCCGCAAGAAGGACCCTGCTGTACAGAGATCCTGCACCATGTCAAAACAGAAACGGGATGAACATCTTGGTGCGCTGCTGGTATGCCTCATAGGCCGGGCCAAAGAAGCGCAAGTCCTCCACCTCTTCAACGCGCGCGGTCGCCACCAGTAACAACGTACTGGCCACAGCCAGCAAGCCACCGATCCAGCCGGGTGCCTTGAAAAAGACACCCCAGGCCAGGAACAGCAGCGAGCTATACAACGGGTGCCGTATATACCGGTACGCGCCCTCAGTGACCAGCGCGGTCGTCCGCTCTAACCCGACCAGGTGCGGATCGATTCGCCGCCTGTCTGGCCTGCCCCTCCGCCGCAACAGAAGAACCCCATGCAGCACCAGGAAGAGCGAAATCAGCAACAGGCACCACGAAAAAACCTGGTTCCACGAGAATGGATCGTGGAACCAGGCATGGACATTCAGAAGCATGAGGGCCAAGATCGTCTCCCAGGCGAAGAAACGGTAGAACCCATGAGAGCGTGGAGCTAGCAACGATGCCCGCGAGATGTAGGCCAGCCCTGCTGTTGCTGCCAGAAATACTGCCACCTTGGCGACGATCACGCTCCGATTCCCCCTTGCGTCTTCGCACCGGTTTCGTGCCCGGGGGCAGCCCGAACTCTGCTCGCTGTCGCCTATCCGATGCTCTAGATCCGCGTCTTCAGAATCCGGCGCAACTCCTCTTCCGTCTCCGATGGAAAGGTCGTGTGCCGCACCGTGCCCTTGTAGGGACGGAGCGCTGCCATAGCAACGTCGGGGTCGGCATCGCGCAGGATGAAGAATAGCGCCGAGGTGCCCGGCTGAATGTCGTCGCTCACATCCTTGACAAACTTTGGGTCAACGCCCACGTCGGCCGTCTTGCCCACCAGCGCGCCCGCCAGGGCCCCGATTAACAGACCAGCCAGCGGAAAGAAGAAGCCACCGACCAGCAGGCCCAACAGGCCTCCGCCGACCACCCCAACCTTTAAGCCGCGGTCCATCTCGTTCTTGACATGAACCTTGCCCTCGTCGTCCTTGACAACAACCGCCGTGTCGTCGAGCTTGAGAAGGCCCTCATGCTGAACCGACCGTAGCGTGTTGAGCACCTTGCCTGCTTCGTCGACATCGTCGAACGTCACAACCACCAGATGAGACACAGCCCTCTCCTTTCACTGCAACAAGTGCGCAGCCGGCCTTGGCACCCGCCCAAGCGCTACAGACCCAACAGCTGCGCCTTCTTGGCGGCGAACTCCTCTTCGGTCAGGATGCCTTGATCGCGAAGGGTGGCCAGTTTCTCCAGCTCCTCAAGATAGGATGGCACGGCCTCAGGCGGAGCCGGTGCCATCTGAGCGGGAGCAGGTGCCGCCTGCGGCTGTCCGCCGTAGCTGACAGTCGCGCCGCCCACCTGCGCCTGCCCTCCCTCAGCAGCCAACGCCGCCCTGTCCTCGTCGGTCAGCTCGATCGACTGAATGCCCAAGTCCTGCATAGCTGCTACCAGCTCTTCCTCGGTCAGCTCTTCGACCGAGGCTCCGGCGTGCTCCTCGATCCGCTGGGCATCCTTCTGGCTCAGCTTGACGGCGCCGTAGGCCGCCCCCCCCACTGCCAGGACGACCATCCCTCCGACTATCATCCGTCTGCGCATTCGCCTTCGCATCCGCCTGACCGTCCGTCGTGATGTCCGTCGTGCAGTGCGCCTTACGGTTCTCCTTGCTCCACGTCTCATCATTCTCGCACCTCCCCGATTGTCTTTCTCTTCTCAGAGTTGATTTCGCCAGCCCCATGACCTGCGTTTCATGATTGCATCAGCCCGAGTGGTGGGCTATTCACTCTCCGCGCTTTGGCTGCCATGGCCATCGCTCCTCGATCTCGACCACCAGCGCCCAGCTCAAAAAGGTCCGGATGAGCACCAGCAAGCCCAGAACGGCGACACTCTCCAGCGTAGCTTCCAGGGCCACCGTGCGCACAACGTCGGCGGCGACCAGAATCTCCAGCCCCAGCAGCAGCGCCCTGCCCAGACGGACTTTGAGCCGTTGGTAGCGGTCCTCCACTTGCGGATGTAGCACAGCCTGGAAGAGATAACGCACCACGGCATACCCAATGGCAATCACAATGATTGCCACGGCCAGGACCTCAATAACCAATGCGGCCACCTCGATCCACGCCAGAATGCTATCTCCCACCGTACTGGCGGCAATCAGCTCGTGCAACATCCTCAACCCTCCTGGCGAATCCGCAGGCGATGGCTCAACCCAGACTCAGCAATGTTCGTATTGTATCACAGATGGGCGTCGTGCGCAACGAACGATTGCGCCCGTTCGTCCGGCGCGGGCGCCAAGAAACGGCAAGATGGGAGAACAGCCCTCTACTCCGGACGATATACCGCCTGCGACATGTCTCCAACGAACTGCGGCAGGTCCCGATGCCCCAACATCTGGCGGATGGCGTGTGCCTCGCCCATGTGGAACCAGTAGTGGTAGATATTGCGCATCAAGAGCGTGCCCACGCTTTCGTCCACCGCCCGCCCTCGCCTCTCGAAATGAACTGGCAGCCGTTCCGTTGTGAGCGTGTCGAGGAACTCGTCTGCCGCTGCCGTGATGGTGCGCCACACAGCCCACATCTCGTCCAAGGGCGGCGTGCTGGCCGGCTGGCCGAAACCGGCCAACTCTCTCAGGCCGGGAGCGATCTCCCGGCTCTGGGCCACCAGCACCCAATAGGTATTCTCCTGATTGGCCAGGTGGCCCACAATCCAACTGATGCAGTTCATCGGTTCGAAGCGGCGAACTGCTTCCTCGGCGGAGACCCCGTCGAGGCAGCGTAGGAATTCACTGCGGGCAAAGCGCAACTGCGTAACCAGGGGATGACAGACCATGATCTACTCCTCTCAACAATGTTCTCGGGCTGCATCCGGGGCCAACCCCACCACTGCGATTATAGCCGACTCTGGCTATAGGAGCAAGGCACCAGCGCCCAGTGCCGCTCAGGGGAATCCATCAGCGTTCTGCCTCTCCAGTCAGGCCGCTGCATCCAATGGCCGGGTGGACATTCCCCACCTGACCAGGACAATATAGGCCAATCGTCCAAGACGCAGATTGTTCCTCTGGCTAATGCGCACGCCCCACTTCTGTGCTACACTGACTTAGGGTTTCGGCACCCGTCTGGAGTTCGGTTGCGAGGAAGGAGTGAAAGATGAAGAGAGAAAACAAGCCCAGGTGGATTGCCGTCCGTGCGGTCGTCGCCGCCAGTTGCCTCTGCGCAGCAGCGGCGGGCTGCTACCGTGCCCTGACCCGTATCAGCTACTTGACCTTGGCACCGGCGGCACCGGCGGCCCGGCAGGCTGCCTCGACGTGATGTGCCGTTGGATGATAGAAGCACTATGAAACTTCAAAGGAGTGGAAAACGATGGAACCGAAGAATCGAAACCTGTGGATAGGCATCGCCGTGCTCGTTGTTGTACTCTGCTGCGGCGCTGTCGTCGTCGCGGCTATTGCTCTTGGCTGGGCGTTCTTTCGAGCCGAGAGGATCTCAACCGATCTGGACGTCTTTGACTTCGGACCTAATGCCAGCTCCCGCGTCGAGCAGACATTCTCCGTCGGAGAAGCACCCTACCTCGATCTCAGCAACTTTGCCGGCACCGTCAGCGTCCGTGCGGGCGAGGACAACTTGATCCGCATTATCGCCACCAAAAAGGCTCCGGGCAGCAGCGCGCTCGACCGCGTCAATGTGAGCATGGACAAAGAGGGAGACCGCGTGACTGTCACCACGACAAAGAGAAATAACCTGAGCAATGCCTCAGTCGATCTGGACATCGCAGCCCCGCCCGGGACCCAGCTGGAGCTAATCACCGGCGCGGGCACGATAGACGTTCGGGACATCACCGGGCCTATCGACGCTCAGACCGGCGCGGGCACGATCATGGTTGCCGGGGCAGCCAGCTCGGTACAGTTGAGGACTGGTGCAGGTAGCATCCAGTACCAGGGTACGCCAGCCGGGCATTGCAGCTTTGACAACGGCGCGGGCGACATCGTACTCAGGCTGCCCACCGAGCCCGATGTGCGCGTCGATCTGAGCACCGGCCTGGGCAGCATCGAACTCGGTTACGATGTCGATGGCTCTGTCTCGCCGCGCGAGGTCAAGGGCATCATCGGCGATGGCAGCCGGGGATCGATCTATGCCGGTACTGGCCTGGGCCTCATCTCGATCAGGCCCTGATCAGGGACACCCTCGTACGGAGAAAAGGAGGAACCATCTATGAATGTGCAAAAGATAGTGACACAGTCCTGGAATCTCGTCTGGCGCCACAGGGCCCTGTGGCTCTTTGGCGCCGTCCTGGCCTTGACCACCGTGAACGGCATCTACTTCGCCTTCGACCCCAAGTGGGACCTACGCGGCGAGCCGGTCGCCATCCAGCTCACTGACAACACCACCATCTATCTGCCGCGCCTGGATCCCACCATCGACCTGCCGGCCTCCGGCGTCCCGCTCTTCCACATCGACGATCCCGACCTAGAAGAGCTCCAAAGGTTTTTCGCCGGGGAACTCACTGACGACTGGATCCCGCGCGGCGTTGGCGCTGTCCTGATCGCGCTGGGCACCATCGCGGCGAGCATGGCTATAGTAGGGATCATTGCCCGCTACGTGGCTGAAGCCGCCCTGATCCGCATGGTGGACGAAGGCCAGGAGACGGGCGAAAAGCCAGGCATTCTGCGCGGCCTGAGGCTGGGCTTTTCCCGGAGCGCCTGGCGGATCTTTCTCATCGACATCCTGCTCAACCTGCCGGTGTTGCTGGTGCTCGGCCTGGGCTTTGTGTTGGCACTGCTGCCCCTTGTCCTCTGGGCCGTAGGCAGCGCTGCCGCCAGCATCACTGGTACGGTGCTCACCGCCGGCAGCCTGTTCTTGATCATCTTCCTGTCCGTCATTGTCTCGGCGGTGCTGTCCCTGTTCGCGCAGGTGATACGCCGCGCCTGTGCCGTGGAAGGGCTCGGCGTCTTTGACTCGATCGGACGCGGTCTGGGCATGGTCAGGCGCCACTTTAGGCAAGTCGCCCTCATCTGGTTCATCTGGATCGGCACGCGGCTAGCCTGGATGGTCGTCAGCATCCCGGTGATCATCATCCTCTCGCCCATCTTGCTCCTCTTCCTCGTCGCCGGGGTGGCAGTCGGCGCCGTACCGGCGCTGCTGGTTGGCGGGCTTCTCACCTCTACACTCGCCGCGCCGTTTGCGTGGGTCGTGGGTGCCCTGGCCGGGTTGCCGATCTTTCTGCTTGTCACGCTCGCGCCCATGCTTTTCGTGGGCGGCCTGGTGGAGGTCTTCAAGTCTAGCACCTGGACCCTGGCCTACCGGGAGGTGCGGGCGCTGGAGCTGGCTGCCGTAGACAAGGTCTCGGCAGCGTGCGCAGCCCTGGAATCAGCCTCCGCACGCTAGTGAGCCGAGCACACTGGCAGAGCATGGATGCAGCGCATGAGGCACTACGACATCGACCTAGAGATCTATGAGGGCAACAACAAGCCGGGACAGGCAGGGGCTCAGAGCCCCTGCCTGTCCCGGCTGTCCTTACCCTATCCGACGATGATCTCGTCCAGCGCCCGCTTGGGCACATGGTGGATGCCATCGGCGTCGCGCCAGTACTTGATGTCGCCGTCCGGCCCCACCGGGTCAACGACCACCGTCTCTTTCGGCTTGCCCAGAGCCAGCACCAGCTCGATCTGGTAGCGCTCGTCGATGCCCAGCGCCTCGCGCAGGGCGTCGCGCCGGATCGACGCCAGGATGCACCCACCCAGCCCCTGCTCCGTCGCGCCCAACAGGATGCTCTGCGCCGCGATGCCTGGATCGACACCGAACGACGGGCGAATGGTCGTGTCTCCCAGGACCACAATGTAGGCCGACGGCCTTTCCCCTTCCACGGGTCCGGGCCAGTCTTTGAGATAGCCCGCCCAGCCCAGCGTCTCGAAAATCGCAGCGTTCCGTCCTGTTTCGTTGGACAGCATGTACTTGAGCGGCTGCATGTTGGCCCCAGAGGCCGATAGCCGGGCCAGATCCACCAGCTCGCACAGCGTTTCAAGGCTCACCGCCGCCTCCTGGTAGAACCTGCGGTAGCTTCTGTTCTTCCGCACCCATTCCTTCAGCATGCCCTGCCTCCATCGAGATCGATTCGAAATCTCTGCCACGCACCTAGTATACCACCCACGCCCGACCGAGGCAAGCAACGTACCACCACTTTACCACCATTCACTTCTTTCTTGACAAATCCCACAACCTGGCTATAATTAGTGTACGTTAGACACTAGTGGTCCTCTTCTTTTTTGCAAGGACTTTGTGTCAATAGTACACTATTAGGAGGCAGCTATGAACCTGGAAGACCTGATCGCCGGCAGCCGGCCCTTTCTGACCTGGCTGGTAGACTGGTACAATAGCCGGCCTGTCCTGCCGCTGGACGAATTGCTCAACGGCGCGCCGCATCCCGCCGATCGCATCGCCGTGCTGGCTGTGGATGTGACCGAGGGCTTTTGCAGTGACGGAGCGCTGGCGAGTCCGCGCGTGGGAAGAATCATCAAGCCTGTCGCCCGCCTTTTCCGGCGCGCCCACCAGGCCGGTGTCCGCCACTTCCTCCTGCCCCAGGACACCCACACCGAAGACGCCGTCGAATTCGGCAGCTTTCCGCCCCACTGTGTGGGCGGTTCCGCCGAGTCGGTCACCGTCGCCGAGCTGCGTGACCTGTCCTTTTCCGGCCTGTACCAGGTCATGGAGAAGAACTCGATCCGCTCCGACATCGACACCGAGCTGGACGCCTGGCTCGCCGATCACCCAGAGGTCACGACCTTTATCGTCGTCGGTGATGTCACCGACATCTGCGTATATCAGCTTGCCTTGCACCTGCGCGCCAGGGCCAACGCCCGCAGCCTGCGCGATACGCGCGTCATCGTCCCTGTCGACGGCGTTGACACCTTTGACATACCGGTGGACGTGGCGCAGCAGATCGGTGCCATGCCCCATCCCGGCGACCTGATCCACCTGATCTTTCTCTACAGCATGGCCCAGAACGGCGTAGAGATTGTAGCGGAGGTGTCGTGACATGGAGCTCCAACCAGGTACAGAGATAAAGATCGCAGCCTGGCTGCGGCGCTTTGCCGCCGCGGCAGGCGCCCGCGGCTACGTCGTCGGCCTGAGTGGCGGCATCGACTCGGCCTGCACCGCCGTGCTCTGCCAGCGCGCGGTGGGCGAGCAGGTCCTGGGCGTCCTGATGCCCTGCGGTGGCTCCGCTGAGGACGCGGAGATGGCCCAACTTCTTGCCAACACCTTTGAAATCGCCATTGTAACAGTCGAACTGGCGACCGTCTACGATGCGCTGGTGAGCGCGCTGCCCCCGGGCACGTCCGACCTGGCGCGGGCCAATATCAAGCCCCGCCTGCGCATGACCACCCTCTACGCACTGGCACACACCCGAGGCTACCTGGTCGCCGGAACAGGCAACAAGAGCGAGATCGCCGTCGGCTACTTCACCAAGTATGGCGACGGCGGCGTGGACATGGAACCCCTGGGCGAGCTGTACAAGACGCAAGTGCGCCTGCTGGCCCGCAAGCTGGGCATCCCCCAGCCGATCATCGACCGGCCGCCCAGCGCCGGGCTGTGGGAGGGACAGACCGACGAGGACGAGATGGGTATCACCTACGAGGACCTGGATACCACCCTCGCCGCCATCGAAGCTGGACACACGGCCGATATGGACCCGGTGCTGCTTGGCCAAGTACAGCGCATGATCGTGCAGTCTGCACACAAGCGCGCCGCGCCGCCCACCTGCCCACTGTAGCAACCCCGTCTGCTCGCGCAGGATTTGACGATCTGCGATGTACCGGCGGCCCTGACAATCGGGCGTGCGCGACTCGGGACAAGATGATGACTGTGCGATGGCCGGCAGCCCGAGGGCGACACAAGCTGACAGACAAGGAGACAGCCATGAAGACAAGACTGGACGACTTTGAGGCCTACCGATTGCGAATGAACGAGCGCATCTTGGGAGCCAACCACCTGGGCATCAAGCGATTCTTCAACCTCGATACCAAGGCCTACGAGGACGGGGCACTGCCCGCCGACACCAAGGAGCTGCTCGGGCTGGTCGCCTCGGCGGTGCTGCGCTGCAACGACTGCATCGACTACCACCTCATCCAGTGCGCCGAGGCCGGACTCACCGATGAAGAACTGTATGAGGCGCTCAACGTGGCCCTGGTGGTCGGCGGCAGCATCGTCATCCCGCACCTGCGCCACGCCTTCGAGACTATTGACCTCTTGCGCGCTCGAGAAAGCGAATAGCTACCACAGCAGTTGGCGCGCTCGCACAACGTCAGCCGCACAGAAAAGGGAGGCATCGCGTGAAAGAAGCAGATCGCAAGACCGCGGAGGGCATCTTGTATACGGATCAATATCAGCTCACGATGGCCCAGCTTTACTTCCGGGTGGGCCTGCACGAAAGGCCGGTGCAATTTGACCATTTCTTCCGCAGGTACCCCGACTATGGCGCGCACCAGGCCGGTTTCTGCATCAACGCGGGCCTTGAATGGCTGCTCGACTGGATGCAGAGCGCCCGCTTTCGCGAGGAGGATGCCGGGTACCTGCGCGGGCAGACCGGCAGGACGGGCGAGCCCATCTTTGCCGACGATTTCCTGGCCTGGCTCCAGCGCTCCGGCAATTTCGACGGCATCACCATGCGCGCCATCCCCGAGGGCCGCGTGGTCCATCCCAACGTGCCGCTGACCGTGGTCCAGGGGCCGCTTGCCATGGCCCAGATCCTCGAGACGTCACTACTCAGCCACCTGAACTACCAGACCCTGATTGCCACCAAGGCCGCGCGCATCCACGAAAGCGGTCGGCGCCGCCTATTGCTCGAGTTTGGCCTGCGCCGCGCCCAGGACAAGGGGGCCAATGCTGGCGCTCGAGCGGCCCTCATCGGTGGCGCCAATTTCACCTCCAACGTGGGCGCATCCCACGTACTCGGCTTCCAGCCTGCGGGCACGCACGCCCACAGCATGGTCCAATTGTTCATGAGCCTGGGCATGACCGAGCTCGATGCCTTTCGCGCCTATGCCGACGCCTACCCCGACGACTGCCTGCTGTTGGTCGACACCATCGACACCCTCGAAAGCGGCATCCCTAACGCCATCCGCGTATTCGAGGAGCTGCAGCGCCAGGGACACACGCCCGTCGGCATCCGCCTTGACTCGGGCGACCTGGCCTACTTCAGTATCCAGGCAGCCAAGATGCTGAACGACGCGGGCTTTCCCGATACAACCATCGTCCTCTCTAACGAACTGGACGAAATGGTCATCCTGCAGATCATCACCCAGATTACCCACGAGGCGCCCCGCTACGGCGTCGAGCCGGACCAACTCATCGAGCGGCTGGCCTACGGGGTTGGCACGCGGCTGATCACCTCCTGGGGTGAGCCCGCCCTGGGTGGCGTCTACAAGCTGGTCGCCGTCCGCGACGACGGTCGCTGGGTCCCGGCGATCAAAGTCTCCGAGTCGGCCGTCAAGACGCCCAACCCGGGCCACAAGTTGGCCTGGCGCCTCTACGATCAGCGCGGCAAGGCCACCGCCGACCTCCTGAGCCTGGACGACGAGATGCCCGCCGAGATGGAGCCGATCGTCCTGCACCACCCATCCGACCACACCAAGGTCCGCACGCTGCGCCGGGAGGCCGTCTCCCGGGTCGAGCCGCTGTTGGTCGACGTCCTCGACGAGGGCAAGCTGGTCTACGGGCTGCCACCCATCGAAGAGATGCGCCGCCAGCGACTGGATGACGTCCGCTGCCTCGACCCCGGCGTTCGCCGGCTCATGAACCCCCACATCTACCACGTCTCTCTGACGCAGCGGCTGTGGGACCTGAAACAGGACCTGATCCGCTCGGCGATGGAAAAGAGCCAGTAGCCCTCACCCATTGGAGTCTGTCCTGCCCTTGTGGCAGAGTATGGAATACTGGGGACACGGAAAGACGGGGCCCCGAACGCGGGGCTCTCTCGGAAACTACCCCGGGGAATCTCGGAACGAGTTGCAGGGAGGCGGCATGAAACCTGAGACCACTGAGGATATTCTCGAGCTACTGGATGGATATATCGTCTCCGCTGTTCTGGGGGCAGCCATGGAGTTAGGCGTGTTTTGGCTGCTTGCCGACAAGCCGCTGCCGGCCTCAGGGGTCGCCGAGTCCTTGAGCATCCCCCTGAACCGCTGCCACACCTGGTTGCAGCTTCTATGCCGGTGTGGCCTGCTAGACGAAGGGGTCGAAGGCTATGTCCCCTCACTCCTGGCCCGAGAGACGATACTGAACGCGCAGAGTCAGCACTTTTGGGCGTTCCATGCTCGAGAGGAGCGAAATCTGTCCCACTTGGTGCGTGATCTGCCGCTGAATATCGGTAGGCCGATTCCGGCCTGGAAAGCACTGAATCTGGCGCCTCCGGATGAGTACCGGCAGATTCGGGAGGATGCCCGCCATGCGGCTGACTTTACGCGCATGCTCTTCGAGATTCACATTCTACTAGCAGACGAACTGGCGAACCTGCTTGACCTCAGCGATGTCAAGCGGTTGATGGACCTGGGTGGAGGCTCGGGCGTGGTGTCGTTTGCCCTGCTCCGCAAGCAGCCCGAGCTGACTTCTGTGGTGGTCGACGTAGAGACGGTATGCCGGGCCGGCCGAGAGATTGCCGCCGCGAATGGACTTACGGAACGAATCACCTACTTGGTCGCCGATCTGTTGCAGGATGACCTACCACCCGGTTTCGACATGGTCCTGCTCTGTGACGTGGGCTCCTTCAGCGATGCCCTTTTCCGCAGAATCCATGGTGCATTGAACGTGGGCGGCCATCTCGTCGTCGTCGACAAGTTCGCGCCAACCAAGACGACGCCGCCACCATCGCGGTTGTCCGGGGCGTTTCTGAGCTCGCTGAACCATCCAGATAAACCCATCGACTTTACCACCGTGGAGATGGCCCGAGCTCGTTTGCAGCAAGCCGGCTTTCGAGACATTTCCACAACCTCTGTGCTGCTCAAGGACAATCTGCCCTGGAATCTCGACTGGACGATGGTGAACGCTCACAAGTGAAGGTCGGGCGCTTGCGCGAAACGTGGGTGGATGCCCGCATCCGCATGACTAGGCTCCCTGGGAGCGCGTCACGCACACAAAAACATGCATTCGCCAAAGAAGCAGCTTGGAGCACACCTTGAAAACGGCGCGTCGCACCTGCGATCCAATCCAAATGCATTTGCCCCGATTTGCCCGCAGATCCTCTTGACATCTCCGCTCGCATCGTGTACACTCACAATAGATGCAATTGCGAACCAGTTGCATGTACAACCCATCACACTCTGACGAACACGCTCGCGCAAAGGAGGTGCGAAATGACCCGAATCCTCGTGTACGGCGCAGGACCGCTCGGCAGCCTATTTGCCGCGCGCCTGCAACAAGGCGGCAACGATGTCTCGATTCTGGCCCGAGGCAAACGACTGGCCGAGTTGCGCGAGCACGGGATCGTGGTGGTGGATGTGTTGACCAAAATGCAGGCGATCACGAAGGTGAACGTGGTCGAAGCGCTAGCCCCCGACGACGCCTACGACCTGGTGCTGGTTATCATGCGCAAAAATCACACGTTGCAGATCCTGCCCACGCTGGCGGCCAACCGGCACACACCCAACATCCTATTCTTGATGAACAACGCCGCCGGCCCTGGGGCGCTTGTGGAGGCACTGGGCAACGAGCGAGTGCTGATCGGTTTTCCCGGTTCGGCTGGCTATCACGAAGGCCATGCCGTCCACTGCCTCACCGGCACCGAGGGCGACGAGGCCCCGGTGCTGTTGGGCGAAATCGATGGCCGCATCGCCGAGCGAACGCGGGAGGTGGCCCGCATCCTGGATACCGCGCCGGGCCTCAAGGCCGAGATCCACAGCGACATGGATGCCTGGCTCAAGTACCACGTTGCCCTTCTGTTCCCTTCGCTGGCGCCTGCTCTATATGCTGCCGGCGTTGATAACTACCGGCTGGCCCGCACCCGCGACTTGGTCGTGCAGGCCATCCGGGCCATCCGCGAGGGCTTTCAGGTACTGCGCTCGCTGGGGCTGCCGGTCACACCAACCAAGTTCAAAGCCATCGAATGGTTGCCAGAGCCGATCGTGGTCCTGCTGGCGCAGCGGCTCCTGTCCAATCCGCTCATGGAGACGGCGCTGGTGAGACATGCCGAGGCAGCCCGAAGCGAAGTGCTCCATCTGATCGATGAGTTCATGGCGCTGGCGCGCACCACATCGGTCCCCACGCCGACCATCGACCGGCTATTGCTCTACTACGAGCCAGGCGCGCCCAAGGTCGCCGACGGCAGCAGCGAGATACCGCTGCATTGGGGCGGGGCGCTTCTAGCCCTGGGCACTTTTGCCGGACTGGTAACCGGAGGCGTGGTCTTGGTCTGGCGTCTCCTCGGCGCGAGGAGACGCTCGAATACAAGCTCCATCCCTGGCGTGCAGGCGCGATCGTAGCTTCTCTCGCTACTTCTTTTCTTCTCGATTCGCCGTGGGCGCGAAACCCGGCAGGACAGAATCGCCGGTGCATTCGCCCCATCTTTGCTCGAATTCGCCGTTGACCAGCCGCATCATGTGTGGTATACTCTATTCAACCACACAGTCGGCTGGCAGCGCCACTCCGACCTGCAGCCAGCAACGTTGAGACCGGGACAAACACGCAGATACATACTGAATATAGATGAGGGAGACAGAAAATGGCGCAGAACACCGAAGCACACGAGCAGGAATTGAAACAGATCGTGGAATCGGCCAAGCGGCTGGGCGTAGAGATCGATGAGGCCGACGCCCTCCAATGGCTCACCGCCATGACCGCCATGCACCACGAAGAGATCGTGATGGACGTCCACAGCGGAGCATTCGGGCATCGCGTCACCATGCTCGACTTTAGCGACGCAGACCTGGCGCACTTTCGCTGGATCGGCAAGCTGGTCGAGTTCGAGGACATCCCCGGCAAGGTCGAAACGGCCCTGGCATTGTCCGGCTCGGCAGCTCAATCCAAGATCCAGACCTATCCCGGCGACGCCGATTTCTTCGAGCGCGTGAACATCATCGCCGACACCAAAGAGGAAGCCTGCCGCATCACCGGCGAGATCATGCTCGACAAGGCGCTCAATGCCCTCCAGGGGCCCAACTATCACCTGATCGAGGTCAAGATGGGCTCCTTCCCCTTCGACCTGATCCGCGATGACGACCAGTTGGCCCCCGCCGGCTCGCCCATCTGCTGGTATCCTGCCGACCTCATTGCCGGGCAGATCAAGGGCAAAACGCCCGAGGGCAAAGACGCGCAGATCACCTGGGAGGAAGCCGCACAGGATCCGGGTTGGTGCAAGCTCGACTGGGTCGTGGGCGACCCGACACGCAAGCAACTGGTAAACGCCAGCAACATGCTCGATGTGACCTGGGAAGCACCCGACGGCACGATCACGCCGCTCGACGGTTACCTCGATTCCTACTTCCAGGAAGTCTATCTCGATGCCCAGTCGATCCCAGTCTTTAGCAAGCTGGTCAAGCATGTCTCCGGCGACGCCTTGGATGACTATGTCAAGCAGCTAGAGAAGGAAGTGAAAAAGTACGTCGTCGATCATCCCAACTATGGTAAGGCAGCCAAGCGCATGTACAACGTCTTCCGCTTGAAGGGACGGTACGCCGAAGCCGCCTACCTGCGCGAGCTATTCGACGAGCCCACCACTATGCTCTACCAAGCCGGCGCCCTGATCCGCACCATCGACGAGAGCTTCCAGCCGGGCACCGACATCGATCTGGAGACCATCCTCGGCCAAACCGACGCCCTGATCCTCGGCGTCATCGAAACCCTCGAAGGCGAAAAAGAGGTCGAGATCACGCGGCTGCTACTGCGCCTGCGGCACCTGCTCACCCAGGATGCCGAGCGCGGCGAGCTGTCGCCCCAGGCATCGGCTGCCCAGGCCGAAGTGGTCAATGTGGTCAACAACTTCTTTTATGACAAGCTGACCGGCGTGCCCTCCATCCGCGAGTATATGGAAAGCCTGGAGGAGGCCTAGACTGGGGGCTACGCTGGTTCCGGGCCGGGCGGTGATGCAGGAAGGAGCGTGACACACCCATGTGCGGACGTTTTACGCTGACCGACCCTGACGTGGGTCTTGCCGTGCAGTTCAACCTGCCCGAGATCCCCGACATGCAGCCACGCTACAACATCGCTCCCACCCAGCCGGTCGCCGCGGTGCGCGTGGCAGGCACAGGCCAGGTCCGCGAAATGGTCATGCTGCACTGGGGCCTCATCCCCTTCTGGGCCAAGGACCCCGCCATCGGCTCGCGCATGATCAACGCCCGCTCCGAGACCGCCGCCGAAAAGCCCGCCTTTCGCGCCGCGTTTCGCCGCCGGCGCTGCCTGGTCGTCGCCGACGGATTCTACGAGTGGCAGAAGCAAAACGGAACCAAGCAGCCGTTCTTCATCCACCTGCGCGACAGGCGCCCCTTTGCCTTTGCCGGCCTGTGGGAGCACTGGGAAGGGTCCGACGGCAGCATCATCCAGTCCTGCACACTTCTCACCTGTGAGCCCAACGACTTTATCAAGGCCGTGCACAACCGGATGCCGGTGATCCTCGATCCGGCCGACTATGACCTGTGGCTCGACCCGCAAGTCGACGATCCGGACGCGCTCCAGCCGCACTTGCGGCCCTACCCGGCCCAGCGCATGGATGCCTATCCGGTCAGCCGCTTTGTGAACAGTCCCGGTAACGACTCGCCCAAGTGCATCAAGCCCTTGCCCGATGCCGGGGACGGTCGCCTGCCGGACCTCTAGCGGCAGCAGGAGCTGCAAACTCGTGCTCATCACCGTGCGCCTGCTGGCCAGCTACCGCCAATACCTGCCGCCCGCTCACGACGAGGATGCAGGCTACCTTCACGAGGTCTCCGACGGCGCGCGGGTGGGCGAGGTGCTGGCTGCCCTGCCCATCCCGCGCGGCGACTTTTACACCTTTCTGGTCAACGGACGCCACGCGACCCGCGACCAGGCGCTGCACGAAGGCGACCTGCTTTCGGTATTCCCTGCCGCGGGAGGCGGCTAGATTCACCCACAAGCGAAAGAAAGGAGCAAGGAGACACTATGCACGGCTGGCACGGACGCATTCTGCGCGTCAACCTGACGACTGGCACCATTCGCGAGGAAACCTTCTCGGAGGAAGAAGCGCACAAGTACTTTGGCGGGCGCGGTCTCGCCATTAAGGTACTGCTGGATGGGATGGACCCTGCCGCCGATCCCCTCTCGCCCGACAACCTGCTGGTCATGGCAACAGGGCCGCTCACCTCGACCCCCGCCCCCACCGGCAATCGCTACATGGTGGTCACCAAGTCGCCGCTGACCGGCGCCCTGTCCAACTCGAACTCGGGCGGCGTCTTTCCCACCATGATGAAGCGCACCGGCTACGACCTGTTCGTCTTTGAGGGCGCTGCAGTCAAGCCGGTCTACCTCTACGTCGACGAGCGCAAGGCCGAGCTGCGCGACGCCATCCACCTATGGGGCCTGGAAACCCACCAGACCGACGACACCATCCGCGGAGAGACCGCAGAGGACGTCAGCGTGGCCTGCATCGGGCCTGCCGGCGAAAAGCTGGCCCTCATCGCCGCTATCATCAACGACAAGCACCGGGCCGCCGCCCGCTCTGGCGTCGGTGCGGTCATGGGCTCCAAAAACTTGAAGGCGGTCGCAGTCCGTGGAGACCTCAAGCCCAAGCTATACGACGAGAAGGCCATGCGCGCCGTGGTTCGAGAGGCCAACAGCCAACTCGCCGCCGACATCCGCGCCGGTTCGACCATGCGCATCTATGGCACCTCCTACGTACCCGACGTCACCAACGAGGCAGGCGTCTTTCCTACCTTCAATTTCCAGTATGGGCAATTCGAGGGCACGCCCCGCATCAACGGTCCGACCCTCAAAGAGCATTTCCTGGTCCGGCACGGCGGCTGCTACGGCTGCCCCCTGGCCTGCGCCCGCATCACCGAGGTCAAGGGCGAAGTATGGGGCGAACAGTACGCCGGCGCGGGCGAGGGGCCCGAATACGAGACGATCGGCTCGCTGGGCAGCGCCTGCGGCGTCGACAACATGGCCGCCATCGCCAAGGCCAACTACCTGTGCAACGAGCTGGGCCTCGACACCATCTCCACCGGGCTGACCATCGCCTGCGCCATGGAGATGTACACCAAGGGCATCGTCGGCGAGGAACAGCTCGGCCGGCCGCTGCCCTTTGGCAACGCCGATGGCATGATCGCCATGATCCGGGCTGCCGCCCGCCGCGAGGGCTTTGGCGACGAGATCGCTGAGGGTAGCTGGCGGCTGGCGAGCAAGTACGGCCATCCCGAGATGTCGATCACCGCCAAGAAGCTCGAGTTCCCCAGCTACGACGCCCGCGGGCTAAAGGGCATGGGTCTGCTCTACGCCACCTCCAACATCGGCGCCTCGCACATGGCTGGCGACACCGCCTACACCGAGCTGTTTGGCGTCGGCAAAAAGATCGACGGCCTGACCTACGAGGGCAAAGCTGAGCTGACCAAACACTTTCAGGATATTTTCGCCATCATCGATGCTGCTGGCCTGTGCGTCTTTGTCACCTTGCGCTACGCTGTGGACACGGCTAACGGCTACATTCCCATCCGCGTCACCGAGATGATCAACCATGCCACCGGCACCCGCTACACGCCCGACACCCTGCTCGAGACCGCCGAGCGGGTCTACAACCTGGAGCGCCTCTTCCTGGTCAAGGCCGGGTTCACCCGCGCCGACGACACGCTGGCCCAGCGCATGTTCGAGCCAATGCCTGCCGGGCCACTCAAGGGTGAGACGTTCGACCTCCATCGCGTGCTGGACGACTACTACATCGCCCGCGGCTGGGACGCCAACGGCATCCCCACCCGCCAACGACTCGAAAAGCTGGGCATCGCCCACTATGCCTGATCCGCACACGAAAAGCCCGGGCGCTTCTCAGGCCCGGGCTTTGGCATCTCTGATATGCGCTGCGCCTACTCTCGCCCCTCCAAAGCCTCCCGATAGATCCGCCGGAATTCGGCGCGAAACAGCGACGCAATCCCCCGGTCGTAAATGATCAGCAAGTTCTCGTCGTTCACGGTATCCGCGGCCTCGCTAAAGTTGAACGACCCCAACGCCACCGCTTTGTCGTCCACGATGATCACTTTGTGGTGCATCATGTAGGTATTGCCGTCCAGCCTCACGTCCATACGCGGCTGCGCCTCTACCATCCGCCCGAACTCGCTATAGACGGGGTCGGCGTTCCGCCCCTCGAACACACCCTGCACGGTCAGCCCGGCCTCGTGCTGGCGTATCATCTCGTCGCCCAGCCGGTCATCGGTGAACGAAAAGGCCATGAAGCGAATGCTGTCCTCGGCCCCCGCCAGCAACTCCACCAGCCGGTCCGCTACCCGGTCCTCCGGTGCAAAGTAGCTCTCGATCCGAATCTCCTCGCTGCCATCCGCGACGACTAACTGCGGATGTGGCGTACTGGCTGGCGAGTCCGGCCCGAACTCGCGCTCCTCAAACATCTCCTCGAATTCCGCCGTATAGTTCTCGGAGAGCTGTCCCGACGCGATGCGTGCTACGTGATTGTTGTTCCGGTAGGTGCCGCTCTCGGTCAGGTTCCACGAGCCGGTCCACACGACCTGCCCGTCGATCACCACAAACTTGTTGTGCATGATCGCATCCCGGCCGTCCTCGATCACCGGGACCCCGGCGCTCCTGAGCTGTCGCACCCCCAGCTCTTCGGTGTTGTCCGAATCGGTCACCATCCGCACCCGCACGCCGCGCCTGTACGCCGCCACCAGCGCCTCGGCGACGCTCTCCAGGTCGAAATCGTAGGCTGCCACGTCCACGCTGGCCTGGGCGCGGTCGATGTCGGCTGCCAGCGCCTCGTCCAACCCGTCGCGGTGATCGGCCGGGTCGTCCGGGTACGCCGGATCGGTAAAGAAGACCAGGATCGGGTCATCGTTCTGGCTCGAGGCAGCTCCCTCTTTGGCAGCCGGCAGTCCCTGCACATACTCAGCAGGGTTGGCGGCCTCCCCGCCGCTCAGCAGGTAGACAACCGCCAAGACCAGCATCGCCACGAAGCCGGTCGCCGCGGCGAGCCATCCGGTCTTGCCTGTCTTCAACATCTGCTTATTGTCGCGGTTCATCCCCGGCGTCGTGCTCCGTACCCCGTCCGGGGCCAAAGGCGTGCAAAATGGCGAGCACGAATCCCAGGTTATCTGCCTCGCTGGGCCAATGCGCCAGCAAGCTAAGCGCTGAGTCGCTGATAGGGGCCTCGGGCCACAGGGGTAGCTCCTGGGCGGTCGTGCGCAGGACCTCAAGCTCCTCGGTCATCTGCTCAGGCGTGAGGTCGCGCCGCTTGCCAACCAACGCGTTGATCCGGGCCACAAAGCGCCGCACCGGGGCCACCCGCTCGACAAGCATCTCCCGGGCTTCGACGGGGAGCAACTGCACCCCGTCGACAGAGACCAACAGCGCATCCACCGCGGCGTTTGCCTGCTGCACGCCCAGATCGAGCACCGACTTGGCTTCCTTGTCGGTCAACTCGTCGGTCAGACTCGAGTCCCCCAGGATCATCACCGCCGCCAGGTTTCTCAGTTCTTCGGTCTTCACATCCACACCCATAGCCCCCCCCAGGGCGACGCCTGCCTACGCCTTGCGGGCATGCCCTTCCTTCCAGATCCGCTCCCACTCGGGCAGGTCCTCATCCTCCAGTTGCTTCCGCAGCTCGAATATCTGGTCGCGCAACAGCGCCGCCTTCTCGAACTCGAGATTCGCGGCGGCCTCCTTCATCTGCTTTTCCAGTTCATCGATCAAGAAGCCTACCTCGGCCTTGGGCAGCCCGGTGATGCGGTACTCGGCCTTTTCCTCCGCCACAGCCCGCACCCGCTGCGTCAGGTCATGCACTTCTTTGACGATGCTCTGCGGCTCGATGCCGTGCTCCTCGTTGTACGCCTGCTGAACCGCGCGGCGGCGGTTGGTCTCGTCGATGGCCCGCTGCATCGAGTCGGTGATCTTGTCGGCGTACATGATCACCTGTCCCTCTACGTGCCGCGCCGCGCGCCCGATCGTCTGGATCAGGGCCGTATCGGACCGTAGGAAGCCCTCCTTGTCCGCGTCGAGGATCGCCACCAGCGACACCTCCGGCAAGTCCAGCCCCTCGCGCAGCAGGTTGATGCCCACCACCACGTCGTACACACCTAGCCGCAGGTCACGCAAGATCTCAACCCGCTCCAGCGTCTGGATCTCCGAGTGCAGGTAGTGCACCTTTATCCCCAGCTCGGCGAGATAGTCCGCCAAGTCTTCGGCCATCCGCTTGGTCAGCGTCGTCACCAGCGCTCTCTGTCCCTGCTGCACCCGGCGGCGGATCTCGCCGATCAGGTCGTCGACCTGGCCCTTGGTCGGCTTGATCACCACCTGCGGGTCGACCAGGCCAGTGGGCCGGATGATCTGGTCCACAATCTGGGCCGATATCTGCCGTTCGTACGGACCGGGCGTCGCTGAGGTATAGAGCACCTGGTACTCGCGCTCCTCAAACTCGTGGAACTGAAGCGGGCGGTTGTCCAGCGCAGACGGCAGCCGGAAGCCATACTCGACCAGCACTTCCTTCCGCGCCCGGTCGCCGTTGTACATGCCCCGGATCTGGGGCACCATCATGTGGCTCTCGTCCAACACCATCAAATAGTCGTCGGGAAAGTAGTCGAGCAACGTCCAGCCCGGCTCGCCCGGATTGCGGTTGGACAGGTGCAACGAGTAGTTCTCGATGCCCGAGCAGTAGCCGATCTCGCGCATCATCTCGATGTCGTACAGCGTGCGCTGCTCCAACCGCTGGGCTTCCAGCAGCTTGTCCTGGGCGCGGAGCTCCTCCAGCCGTCCCTCCAGCTCCTCCTCGATCCGCGCGATGGCGCGGTTCAGCGCCTCCGCCGTCGTCACAAAGTGCTTCGCCGGATAGATATCGACCGCCTGCCGCTCCTCCAGGATCTCGCCGGTTAGCGAATCGATCTCAGTGATCCGCTCCACGTTGTCGCCCCAAAACTCGACCCGCACCGCCGTATCGCGGTAGGCGGGAAAAATGTCCACCGTGTCGCCCCGCACCCGAAACGTGCCCCGGGTGAATGCCACGTCGTTGCGGTCATAGTGGATCGCCACCAGGTGGCGCAGCATCGCGTCGCGGCGCCGCACCTCGCCCCGCCGCACCTCGACGATCTCGCGCCCATACTCCTCCGGCGAGCC
>Ga0316577_10000080_pt1 | contig 25210 bp, 21 predicted proteins | sample S5NA_FD_203073 | JGI IMG/M metagenome (GOLD analysis project Ga0316577, IMG submission 203073) | Rhizosphere microbial communities from salt marsh grasses in Alabama, United States - S5-7_050615r2r1 | ecosystem: Host-associated > Plants > Roots > Rhizosphere | place: USA: Alabama | collected... | reverse complement strand
GAGCTTGAAGAAGCGGGGAAGGGTGTCGGCGTAGTAGTCGTAGAGGCCGAGTCCGAAGTCGAGGTCCGCCACCTCGACTCCCGCCGCCCGGGCCCCGAGAAGATCGGCCCGCATGCGCACCGCCTCCCGCCGGGCCTCACCCTTCTGCCAGCGGAACAGGTGCAGCCGGCTCTTGACCCCGTGCGCGGCCCCCCGCGCCATGAGCGCGCGCCCGTCAGCGGCGTCGCGGCGGAGGCGGTCCTCGGCGCGGGCGAGAGCCTCATTAGCCAGGGTGAGCACCTTTCTGTCGAGGGCGCGGCTCTGCGGGTTCTGCTCGAGACGCCACTCGAGAGCGAGGGCGTGCAGGTAGGGGCCGATCGGATCGTCGGGGTGCTCGCGGCTGAGGGCACCGAGCCGCTTCTCCGCGGTGTGGAACGCCCCGTCGTAGACGAGGGCGAGCGCGGCACGGTACGCGGGGTCGGCCGCCCGCCCGACCGTAGACGCCGGCTCGAGATCCTCCGCCGGCGTCCCGGCGGGCACGGTTGGCGCCGTGACGAAGAGGCCGGCCGCCGCCAGCAGGACGTCCGCCGCCCGTCCCCGGCTCACGGTCCGTAGTCGGTGCGGAGCCGCGCGCGACGCGCGTGGCGTTCGGTGGCCAGGGTGACGAGACGCGCGAGCAGCTCGGGATAGGGCAGGCCCGACGCCTCCCACAGCCTCGGGTACATGCTGATGTCGGTGAAGCCGGGCATGGTGTTGATCTCGTTGACGAGCACGCGGCCACTCGACCGCTCCAGGAAGAAGTCGACCCGGGCCAGCCCGCTGGCGTCGACGGCCCGGAAGGCGGCGACGCCGAGACGACGGATCTCCTCGGTCGCCGCGTCGTCGAGCGGCGCGGGGATCAGCAGGTCGGTGGAGCTGTCCGGCGCGTACTTCGAATCGTAGTCGTAGAACTCACGGTCGGGCACGATCTCCCCGGGGACCGAGGCCTCGGGCGCGTCGTTGCCGAGGATCGAGACCTCGACCTCGCGCGCGTCCACCGCCTGCTCGACCACGACCTTGTGGTCGTAGGCAAAGGCCTGGTCGAGAGCGGCATCGAACGCGTCGGTGGTCGGCACCCGGCTCACCGCCACGCTCGACCCGAGGTTGGCGGGCTTGACGAAGACGGGCAGCCCGAGCTCGTCGAGAACCGTCCTCTCCTTCGCGGGGTCGCGGGAGAAGAGCACGCGGTGGCTCACCTGGGGCAGACCCGCCCGCTCGAACAGCGCCTTCATCATGGCCTTGTCCATCGCGGCGGCGGAGGCCGCGACGCCGGCGCCGACGTAGGGCACCGCCGCGAGGTCGAGCAGCCCCTGCACCGTTCCGTCTTCGCCGTACGGGCCGTGGAGGACGGGGAAATAGACATCGGGCCGCACGAGCGAGGCGGCGTCGGCGAAGCGGCGGAGCGCGCCCCGGTCGGTGGGGTCGGGGGCGAGAAACACCGGCTCTCCTCCCGACGGCCGCGGCTCGGGGCCGGACTGCAGCCGCCAGCGGCCGGCCTTTTCGATCAGGACGCAGAGGACGTCGTGGTGCTGGGCCAGCCCCCCGGCCACCGAGGCGGCGGAGCGCAGACTCACCTCGTGCTCGCCGGAGCGGCCGCCGAAGAGGACGGCCACGCGGGGCCGGGGGCTCATCGCAACGCGAGTCTACGCCCAAACCCCACCCGGCTATACTCCGGGCCGTCATGTCCGGCTTTGCATTTTCCGTCCTCGCCCGGGACGGACGTGCCCGGGCGGGGCGTCTCGTCACGCCCCACGGCGAGGTGGAGACCCCCGCCTTCATGCCGGTCGGCACCGCGGGGGCGGTCAAGGCGGTCGTGCACCGGGACCTCCGGGAGATCGGCGCCCAGATCCTGCTCGCGAACACCTACCACCTGATGCTGCGACCCGGAGACGCCCTGGTCGGCCGCCTGGGCGGCCTGCACGGCTTCACCGGATGGGAGCGACCCTTCCTCACGGATAGCGGGGGCTATCAGGTCTTCAGCCTGGCTTCCTTGCGTCGGATCGACGACGAGGGAGTCCGCTTTCAGAGCCACATCGACGGGACGACGCACCTGCTGACCCCGGAACGCTCGATGGAGATCCAGACAAACCTCGGGGCCGACATCGCCATGGCCTTCGACGAGTGTCCGCCCGGGGACACCGCCCGCGAGGCGGTGGCGGAGGCGACGGAGCGCACGACACGGTGGGCCCGGCGGTGCCGTGCGGCCCATCGCCGGGACGATCAGTGGCTGTTCGGGATCGTGCAGGGGGGCGTGCACCCGGATCTGCGCGAGAGGAGCGCGCTCGCGATGATCGAGCTCGATCTTCCTGGCTACGCGGTCGGGGGGCTCTCGGTAGGCGAGCCACGAGAGGCGCGCGACCGTGTCCTCGAGGATCTCGAGCCGATCCTGCCCGGCGACCGGCCCCGCTACCTCATGGGCGTGGGGACCCCGGAGGACATCATCGAAGCGGTGGCGCGCGGGGTCGACATGTTCGACTGCGTGCTGCCCACGCGCAACGCCAGGAACGGACAGCTCTTCACCCGACGGGGGCGTCTCAACATCCGCAACGCACGCTTTCGGGACGATCCCCGACCACCCGACCCCGAATGCCCCTGCCCAACTTGCCGGACGGCGAGCCGGGCCTATCTCCGCCACCTCCACCTGAGCGGCGAGATGACGGCGGCGTCGCTCACGACCGTCCACAACCTCTCCTTCTACCTTGACACCATGGGGGCCATCCGGCAGAGTATCCGTTTGTGCCGCTTCGAGGAGTATCGAAGGGAGACCCTGCGGTCCCTCGCGGCAACGGAGCAGGACGGGTCGTAGCGCGACGCCGCCTTTGGCCGCCCTCGATCCGCTCGCTCGAAGGCGGAAGACTCCGGGTCAGCTCACCGCACCCATAAAACGAAGCAGGACGCCAATGGCCGACCTCCGCATCCTCCTTGCCCTCGCCGGCCCCGCCGGCGAGGGAGAGCCCAACCCGATGGCCAGCCTCGTGATGATGGGGCTGATCTTCGCGGTCTTCTATTTCGTCCTCATCCTCCCGATGCGCCGCAAGCAGAAGAAGCTCGAGACCCTGGTCAAGCAGCTCAAGACCGGCGACAAGGTCCTGCTGAACTCGGGCATCTTCGGCACGATCACCGGCGTTGAGGAGGAGGCCTTCCAGATCCGCATCGACGACAAGACACGGATCAAGGTCCTCAAGAGCGCGGTGGCCGGTCTCCAGCCCGAGCCCGGCAGCCCCACGGAGAAGTGATGTCCCCCGACCTCCAGAATCCCATGGTCCTCTGGCTGATCCTCACCGCCGCCCTGGCCGGCCTCACCTACGCCTTCGTCCGCAAGGAGCTGCGCGTCCGGGTGCTCGCCTACGGGGCCTTCCTGATTGCCTGTGGGGTGGCGATCTGGCCCCCCTACGAGCAGGACGGCCGACCGGGGAAGATCCACCTCGGCTTGGACCTGCGCGGGGGCATCCACCTCGTCCTCGAGGTCGAGGTCGAGGACGCGCTCAACGCGACGGTGGACGATGCCGTCGCCACCACCCGGGAGCAGGCCACCCGGCAGGGTATCGAGTTCGGCCGTGTGCAGCGCACCGACCCGACCACCTTTGCCGTCGAGGGCGTCGAGCCAGCGCGGGTCAAGGACATGCGCGACATCCTCCGCGATCAGTTCGGAGGGACCTGGCAGGTCCAGGCTGCCGGCGAGGACGGCTTCAAGGTCCAGATGACGGACATCTACCAACGGCAGCTCAGGCAGCAGACCGTCGACGAAGCAATGCGCACCCTCCAGCGCCGGGTGAACCAGCTCGGGGTCGCCGAGCCGGTCATCGCCCGGCACGGCAGCACCGGCGACCAGATCCTCGTGCAGCTGCCGGGCGTCACCGACGTGGAGCAGGCCAAGCGCATCATCAAGACCACCGCGCAGCTCGCGCTGCGGCTGGTGGAGGACGCCGCGCCCAGCGAGGAGACGCTTCTCCAGAGCGTCGGGGGGAAGGTCCCCAACGATATGGAAGTCCTGACGGGCTCCGGGGACAGCCCGGGGGAGCGGACGTACTACCTCGTGCGCCGCGAGGCCATGGCCACCGGTCGCGACCTCAAGAACGCCCGGGTGGGCGTGGACGAGAACAACCGACCCCAGATCAACTTCACCCTCAATCCCACCGCCACCGATCGCTTCTCCCGGCAGACCGGCCGCAACATCGGCCGCCAGCTCGCGATCGTGCTCGATGGCAGCGTCTACTCCGCCCCGGTCATCCAGTCCAAGCTGGGGGCGGACAACCGCATCACCGGGACCTTCACCACCCAGGAAGCGGACGAGCTCTCGAAGATCCTCAAGGCAGGGGCCCTCCCCGCCACCCTCCGCTACCTCCAGGAGCTGACGGTAGGGGCCTCGCTCGGCCGGGACTCCATCCGCGACGGGGTCCGGGCCTCGGTCGCGGCCATGGCCTTCATCGTCATCTTCATGCTCGTGTACTACCGCCTGTCGGGGCTGAACGCGGTGATCGCGCTGAGCGCGAACCTGCTCATCGTGCTGGCGGCCCTCGCCTACAGCGGGGCCACCTTGACGCTTCCCGGCATCGCCGGGATCATCCTCATCGTCGGCGTGGGAGTCGACACGAACGTCCTTGTGTTCGAACGGATTCGCGAGGAGCTCAGGAACGGCAAGACCGTCCGGGTGGCCATCCAGAACGGGTTCGACCGGGTCTTGACGACCATCGTCGACACCCACCTCACCGGGCTGATCGCCGCGGCGTTCCTCTTCCAGTTCGGGACCGGTCCGATCAAGGGCTTCGCCGTCACCCTCGTCATTGGTCTCGTGGCCAACGTGTTCGCCTCCTACTTCGTGAGCAAGCTCCTGTTCGAGTGGGTCCTTGGCAAGCGCCACGTCGAGAAGCTGAGCATCTAGGGGGCGGAGATGGAGATCCTCAAGAACCCGAACTTCAACTTCCTCGGAACGGCCAGGTATGTCGTCATCGTGAGCGTGATCCTCGTCGCCGGCGGTATCTACGCCGTTGCCAGCGGCAAGGTCCGCTACGGCGTGGAGTTCTCCGAGGGCACGCAGCTCGTCCTCCAGTTCCAGACCACCCCCGAGGTCGACCGGATCCGCGACGCGGTGGCGGCGGTCTCGCCGGGGGCGGAGATTCAGACCTTCGGCAATCTGGCTGACAACAAGGTCCGCGTCCGTCTGGGCCCCCAGGATCGCGAGGCCGGGGGCGGAGGCACCGACCCCGAGAGCGACCTCGAAGCCGCGGCCCGTGCCGCCCTCGCCGCCCTTGCCAACGATTACGCTGACAACGCGGTCATCGAGTCCTCGGCCGAGATCGTCGGGCCGACCGTCGGTGCGGAGCTCAGGGAGAAGGCGATCCTCCTGGTCTCGCTCGGCCTGATCGCCCAGCTCATCTACATCGGCGTTCGCTTCAAGGGCGGGGTCTGGGGAGCGGGGGCGGCCCTGGCCGCGCTCCACGACGTCGTCGTGGCCATCGGGGTCCTCACCTTCTTCGGCTACGAGATCACCCTGAACGTCATCGCCGCCCTCCTGACCCTGGTCGGCTACAGCGTCAACGACACCATCGTCATCTTCGACCGGGCCCGAGAGAACCTCAGGCAGCGCCGCAAGGTGCCGATGACCGAGCTGCTGAACGACTCCATCAACCAGACCCTGACCCGCACGGTGATCACCAGCGGGACCACCTTCCTCGCGCTCATGGGGCTCTACGTCTTCGGGGGAGAGGTGCTGCGCGGCTTCAGCTTCGCCCTCGTGGTCGGGACGATCGTTGGCACGTACTCCACGATGTTCGTCGCGATCCCGCTCGTGGGCTTGTGGTACGCCCGGAGGAACAAGCCCGCCGCTCCCGCCGCCAAGGCGGCGCTCTAGGCGGGCGAAACACCGGCGGATCGGCGCCGGTTGACGAGAAATTACACCCGGCGGGAAACACTCCCCGTGGGCACCCCGTTGGTCCCGTAGTGGAGAGTTTCTCGGGTGCTAAGATGTCCTTGATGATCGGCCTCGAGCCAGAGAAGGCGCCGGAGGAGTCTCCGCGGCGCAATCTGGGCGCCATCGACGAGGACAAGCTTCTCGCGGGCAACCTCATTGCTTCGGTCCCAAAGAAGCACACCCGGTTCCGGCAGATATGGGGCAGCTCGTTCGCCCTCCACGCGATCGCTGCCCTCCTTGTCCTCCTGGTTCCGGTCTTCGTGCCCCCCGATCTTCCCCCCCGCGATGTCATCACCGTTCTCATCTACGATCCCCCTCCTCCGCCCCCCCCACCCCTGCCCATGGGGTCGAGGATGCAGGAAGAGAAGCCGGAGCCCCCGAAGCCGGTGGTCGAGACGCCGCCGGAGGAGCCGGAGTTCACCGCCCCGATCGAGCCAACCACCCCGACGGAGGTGGCGGAGCTGCGGCCGGAGGATGCGGTGTCGCCGGACGACCAGTTCGGCAGCGAGACCGGCAGCGAGTTCGGGGTGCCGGAGGGCATGGACATGGGCGTCGAGGGCGGCATGGTGGGCGGTATCCCCGGAGGGGTCCTGGGCGGGGTCCTGGGTGGCACCGGGACCGGCCCCGTCATGGACTACGACTCGCCCCCCCGACCCATCAAGATCACGCGACCCCAGTATCCCCAGGAGGCCTTCGTCAAGAAGGTCGAGGGAACGGTCGTCGTCGAGATCCTCATCGACTCCACGGGGCGCGTCGTCCGCGCACGGGTCATCCAGTCCGTGCCCATGCTGGATGCGGCCGCGCTGCAGACCGTCTACCAGTGGATCTTCGAGCCCGCGATCAAGCGGGGCCGCCCGGTCCCGACGATCGCCCACGCCCCGGTGGCATTCCGCATCTACTGACCCCGGGCCGAGCGGCGCAGGGAACCCGCGGCACCCCTCCGGTGTCCAAGGTTTCGTCGGAACTTGTGGCCGCCGGGGCCCTCGAGATGGACGCCTTGACACCCCGAAAACCGCAGGGATAAAATCCGGTTCTCTTGCTGGAAAACCAATGGCCTTAATGTCTAGAGTGTAGGGGCGCAGGGTATGGAACAAAGGCTCTTTGAGGACCTCATCGAGTCCGACAAGGTGGCCCATCGGACCAATCAGTCCAGGACCTGGCCGGTCTCCGTCGCCATACACGTCGTGTTCGCGGTGGCGATCATCGTCGTGCCCCTCCTGCAGGCCGGGCTTCTCCCCGAACCGGCGGCGGTCAAGGCATTCTTCGTGGAGCCGATGGCGGCCCCGCCGCCGCCCCCGCCGCCGCCGCCGCCGAAGCCGGTCACGCAGCGGGCCCCCACGATCGTAGCGCCGGTCCTGGAGGACTCCTTCGTGGCCCCGGTGGTCGAGGAGCTCCTGCCCGAGGAAGGCCTGGACCTGGGCGATACGGTGGAGGGCGGCGTCGCCGGCGGCGTTCCCGGCGGTGTCATCGGAGGCATCGTGGGGGGCCTGCCCGACGCCCCGCCCCCGCCAGCCCAGAAGGCCATCCGTGTGGGGGGGCAGATCCAGCGGCCGAAGAAGCTGAAGGACGTCTCCCCCGTCTATCCAGACATCGCGAAGCAGGCCCGGGTGCAGGGCGTTGTCATCCTTGAGTGCACGATCTCACCCCAGGGCAAGGTGACCGACGTCAAGGTTCTGCGTGGCATCCCGCTCCTGAACGAGTCCGCTATCAACGCGGTCCGGCAGTGGGTCTACACGCCGACCCTTCTCAACGGCGTTCCAGTCCCCGTCATCATGACCGTTACGGTCAACTTCAAGCTCTCGTAGGGCGAGAGCGCAACTCAGCCCAGGAGGACGCAAGATGCAGTTCGATTTGAGGTCCATGGCGGAGCACATGGGCGGCGTGGCTTGGGCCACCGTCATCACGCTCTTCATCATGTCCATGTATTCGATCGCGGTCATGATCGAGCGGTACTGGACCTTTCTCCAGGCGACCAAGCAGTCGCGCAAGTACGCGCCGGAGGTGGCCCGCTACCTCAAGCAGAGGAAGATCAAGGAAGCGATCGACATCTCCGACGGCAAGCAGTTCAAGATGTCCCACCTGGCGAAGGTGCTCAAGCCCGGGCTTCAGGAGTGGCAGTACCAGGTCGAGATCGGGGAGGTGGAGAAGGACCGAGAGGGCGCGGTCGAGGCGGCCAAGCGCGCCATCCAGCGCGCCACCGCGGTCAACCTCGCTGATCTCAAGCGGGGCCTGAGCGGCCTCGCCACCATTGGAGCCACCGCGCCCTTCGTGGGTCTCTTCGGCACCACCTTCGGTATCATCAACGCCTTCGCGGGCATGGCGCTCACCGGCTCGGGTGGTATCGCCGCCGTCTCCGCCGGTATCGCCGAGGCGCTCATCACCACCGCATTCGGCCTCTTCGTGGCCGTCCCCGCGGTCTGGGCCTTCAACTACTTCAACGGCAAGGTCGAGGGCTTCAACGTCGAGATGGACAACTCGAGCTCGGAGCTCCTCGACTACTTCATCAAGCAGGGCTAGCGCCGAAGCAGGCGGCCGTGCGGTCGGAGTCGTGGAAGGCCCCGGCCGCCGACGGACTAAGGAGTACTCGCAATGGCAATGGCAGTCGGTGGACCCAAAGAAGGTCCGATGGCGGAGATCAACGTCACGCCCATGGCTGACGTGATGATCGTCCTCCTCATCATCTTCATGGTCGTCACGCCACTCCTCCAGAAAGGCGTGGACGTGAGGCTCCCGCAGGCGTCGAACACCGCGGAGCGCAAGGATCAGCCCAAGATCCCGGTGGTCGCGGTCCGGCGGGACAACACCGTCTTCCTCGGCATGGAGCGCCTCGACAGCCAGGCGGCCCTTCTCCCGCTGCTCAAGGAGATGGTTCAGGACATGGCCGAGGGGACCCGCCTGGCCTATCTCAAGGCCGACGAGGCCCTCCCCTACTCCGAGATCATGAAGGTGATGGACCTCTGCCGAGAGGCAGGGATTGAGGAAGTCGCGCTCATCGCTGAGCGCAAGGTGCAGGGGGGCTAGCATGCACAAGAGAACCCGGCGCCGGCACTGGAGGGAGGACGAAGAACACGCCGCCCGCGTCGTCACCTCGGGGGCGATGGGCTCGATCAATGTCACCCCCTTCATCGACGTCCTTCTGGTGCTCCTGATCATCTTCATGGTGGTCACGCCGCTCACCCAGAAGGGGCTCGACATCTCTCTGCCGCAGCCGCCCCCGGAGAACCAGCCCCCGCCGCAGAGGCACAATGTCCAGGTCGTGCTGACCCTCGAGGAGGGCGCCATGACCATCAACAAGAACCCGGTGGGGATCACGGAGCTCGCCGCGCGTCTGCGCGACGTCTTCCAGGCCCGCTCGGACAAGACGATGTTCGTCAAGGCGTCCGGTGGCGTCCTCTACGGCCGGGTCGTCGACGCGATGGACATCGCGCGCGGGGCCGGGGTGGAGCGAATCGGGATCATCTCCGAGAAGATGATCCAGGAGGCCGGCGGCGCCATGGGCGGCCAGCCCTAGGCGCGTCCGCCACCACGCCTCCAGAGGGGCCCCGCCGCGCGGGGCCCCTTTTTTGTTCTGTTCAATGACCCCCCACCCTATCCCTCCCCACGTAGGGGGCTCGGGGGACGCGAAGTCGAGCCTGCGAGACCCGCGTCGCCCCCGGCTCGGTTCGGCGACGCGACAGCGTCTGACCTAGGCCTGGTGCCAGCCGCGCTGGGCCGGCTCGGCTCAGAAGCAGGGTCGCCGGACTCGTCCCCTCAGTCTTCGAGGGGCATGACCAGCCAGAGGATCACGTAGACCAGCATCCCGGGAAACGCCGCCGAGCAGACGGACACCGCTACGTAGAGGATCCGTACCACCGTGGGGCTCCAGCCCAGCCAGGCGGCGAGCCCCCCGCACACGCCACCCAGGAGCCGGTTCCGTCGCGAGCGGTGCAGGGGGCCCTGCGTGGACATCGGCGTTGCCTCCTGAGATCACAGGGCAGCAGCCCGAGCGGCGGGACGCCTCCGCGTGGGAAGGGAGGCGCCCCCGGGCGAGCCCGAAGGTCCGCGGCGTCCTACTCCGTCAACCCCTCCGCCGGCACCTCGCTCGCGGCGTCCCGCTCAGCCTGCTGCTCCTCCCGCAGCTCCAGCGCCTGCCTCTGGAGGATCTGCGCCTGCTCGAGGTATCTCCTGCGCTCGGACCGGTTGGGGGCCACCTGGGCCTTGACCCGGTAGAGCAGGCCCTTGCTGATGAGGGCTTCCCAGTAGTCGGGCTGGATCGCGAGGGCCTTGTCCACGGCCTCGATGCCGAGGTCCGCCTGTTCGTTCTTCTGTTCGTCGTTGAGGGCAGGGTCCCGATAGGCCTTGTCCCAGTGGAACGTCGCCACCTTGTAATAGCCGCTGGGGTCATCCGGGGCGAGGTCGGCACAGCGCAACATGGTCTGGATGGCGTCCTCGAACCGCGCCATTCGCGGCCCCTCGCTGTCCACCGTATAGGCGTTGCCTTCCGTGTCCCAGAGCGGCTTGTTGTAGAAGGACGAGAGCGCCCCGCAGGCCTTGGTGTCTTCCGGGTGGTCCCGGACCACCCGCAGGTAGGTGGCCTCCGCCTCATCCACCCGGTTGAACTTCTCGTAGAGGTTCGCCATGGCGTACATGTTCATGACGTCTTCCGGGTTGTCCTTCACCAGCTCCTCGGCGTAGTGCAGGGCCTTCTCGAAGTCCTCGACCGGCGGGTCGGAGTAGATCCCGATCAGGGCCCCCAGGGCGGTGCGCCTGGTCGCCTCGAGGTTGGGGGTGCCCCCCTTGTTGACCTCGAGCGACTTCTCGTAGTGCTCGATCGCCTTGTCGAGGTGCGCCCGGATCTCTGGGTCGTCGGACCGGCTCGGGATGTAGAGAGCCTGGTGGGCGCTGGCGAGATAGGCGTGCGCCTCCGCGAAGTCGGGCTTGTGGGCGATCGCCTGCTCGTACTCCTCGATGGCCCCGCGGTAGTCCTCCGCCTTGTAGAGCTTGTTGCCGTCCTGGAAGGCCGCTTTGGCCTGGATCAGTTCGCAACCTGCCCCTGCGATGACGAGGGCGAGAAGGGCAGCGAGCATGGGCGCGTGGTATCGGATTCTCATCGGCCGTCTCCCGGGAAAGTCGTTGAATACAAAGAAGCTCGGAGAAACCAGATTATAGACACGAGCCCGAATGCGAGTCAAGGACGTCTGCAGCCCGACGAGGTCCCGCGCCCCCCTGTGAACCAACACCTCGGCCCGGCGCCCGCTCGTCCCCGACCCCACACCCGCCACCGGGCCCGGCGACGGCGAGGCGGCGCCGCCCGCCCGCCGCCTCGTCCCGCTCCCGCTTCGCCCCGGCCCCCAGTGGCGCAACCCGTTGGAACGGCACTAGACTGAGGCGAAAGCCATGATCCGCTTCGAGGACATCCAGGAGACCGTCAAGGGCCACCACCCGGGGGCCGACCTGGAGATCCTCCGGAAGGCCTACATCTTCTCCGCGGTCGAGCACAAGGGTCAGGTGCGGGCCTCGGGCGAGCCATACCTCGTCCATCCCCTCGAGGTGGCCAATATCCTGGCCGAGATGAAGATGGACCCCATCTGCGTCGCGGTTGGGCTGCTCCACGACGTCCTCGAGGACACCCTGACCACCCCGGACCGCATCGAGGAGTACTTCGGGTCGGACGTCTTCCACATCGTCGAGGGGGTCACCAAGATCTCGAAGATCCCCTATGCCACCACCGAGGAGCGGCAGGCCGAGACCTACCGAAAGATGCTGCTGGCCATGGTGGACGACATCCGCGTCATCCTCGTCAAGCTCGCCGACCGCCTGCACAACATGCGTACACTCAAGCACTTGACGGACGAGCGCCGGGTGCGGATCGCGCGCGAGACGATGGACATCTACGCCCCACTCGCCGGGCGCCTCGGGATGGCCAAGATCAAGAACGAGCTCGAGGACCTCTCCTTCCAGTTCCTGGATCCCGATGGCTACCAGTCCCTTGCCACCCGTGTCGCCGGGAAGCGCAAGCAGGCAAGGGCCTTCATCGACAAGGTCCGCGGCGCAGTGGCGGACAAGCTCACCGAGGCCGGGATCGAGGCGACCATCGAAGGGCGGATCAAGAGGCTGCACTCCATCCAGCAGAAGCTCAAGCGCCAGCGGATCGACATCGACCAGGTCTACGACTTCGTCGCCCTTCGCGTGCTGGTGAAGTCGATCCCCGACTGCTACGCCGCGCTCGGGGTGCTCCACAACACGTGGCGTCCGGTGCCCGGGCGGGTGAAGGACTTCATCGCCATGCCCCGGCCCAACGGCTACCAGTCGCTCCACACCTCCGTCATCGGGGACGACGGCCACCCGTTCGAGGTTCAGATCCGCACCCGCGAGATGCACAACGTGGCGGAGGAAGGCATCGCCGCTCACTGGAAGTACAAGGAGGGGCGGACCGGCGTGGGCAAGGACGACGACGCCTTCTCCTGGCTCCGACAGCTGCTGGAGTGGCAGCAGGAGGTCAAGGACCCGCACGAGTTCCTGAACTCGCTGAAGCTGGACCTCTACCCTGAGGAGGTCTACTGCTTCACCCCCCGGGGGGAGGTCAAGATGCTGCCCCGGGGGGCGACTCCGATCGACTTCGCCTACGCCATCCACACCGAGGTCGGCCACCAGTGCGTGGGGGCCCGGGTGCACGGAAAGATGGTCCCCCTGCGCTACAAGCTACAGAACGGGGACATCGTCGAGATCCTCACCTCCTCCGGTCACAAACCCAGCCGCGACTGGCTGGGCCTCACCGCGACAAATCGGGCCAAGGCGAAGATCCGCCACTACCTCAACACCGCGGAGAAGCAACAGGCCCTCGAGATCGGCCGCAAGCACCTTGAGCGCGAGCTCCGACGCTTCGACCTCTCGCTGAAGAAGGTGTCGGCGGGCTCGTCGTCGCCCATCGCCTCTGTGGCCCAGGAGCTCGGCGTGGGCCAGCGCCTCGAGGACCTGTACGTCGCGATGGGCTACGGGAAGGTGTCAGCCCGCCAGGTGCTCTCCCGCCTGCTGCCTCCAGAGAAGCTGGTTGAGACCCCGGAGGCCGAGAAGCCGCGCCCGGTGGTGGACGCAGTCCGCCGCTTCCTCGGCCGCCGCGAGGAGCACATCACCGTCAAGGGCACGGACGACCTGCTCGTGTACCGCGCCAAGTGCTGCAACCCGATCATGGGGGAGCCGATCGTCGGCTACATCACCCGCGGCAAGGGTGTTTCGGTGCACTCCCGGAGCTGTCCCAACGTCCAGAACCTGGTCTACGACCCCGGGCGACGGATCGAGGTGGAATGGGGGCACGGTGGGGGAGGCGGCTACGAGGTGCGCCTGGCCGTCGACCTCGAGGACCGGATGGGAGCCCTCGCCGCGGTGACCGCGGCCCTGGCCTCGATGAAGACGGATGTCCGCGACATGCAGGTCCGTACCTTCGACGACAACACCGCCTCGATCGTGCTCACCGTCCGGATCAACGACCTCAAGCACCTCGACAAGGTCGTGAAGTCCGTGCGGGGGCTCAAGGGCGTCATCGACGTCGCCCGCCAGAGCGTGACCGGATCAGTCTCTGCTTGATCCCGGGGGCGGTTGCCCTCGCCCGCATTGCTCGCCAGGACTTCTGCTGCGACGCGCGATAGCGCGCCTGCGGCGGGCGTGCTCGCTCCTCGCTTCGTCGACGTAGCTTCAGCTACGACTCCTCGCTCGTTGCTGCGCTTGCCCGCCTCGGCAGCACTCTCACGCGTCTCGCGACGAAGTCTGGCGAGCAATCCGTGCTAGGCTTCAGGCCGTCCCTCCCAGGAGGCCTCCTCATGCCGACCAAGCACGTGTCCACGCTCCAGGCCCCGAAGCCGATCGGTCCCTACTCCCAGGGGGTGATCTCGGGGGGGCTCCTCTTCTGCTCTGGTCAGATCGCCCTGGACCCCGAGAGCGGAGCGCTGGTGGAAGGTGGGGTGGACGCGCAGACCGAGCGCGTTCTCGAGAACCTGGTGGCTGTCCTGCGCGAGGCCAAGATGGGCCTCGAAAACGTCGTGAAGACCACCGTCTACCTGGCCGACATGGCGGATTTCCCGGAGATGAACGACGTCTACACGCGTTATCTCGGACAGCGTGCTCCGGCCCGGACGACCATTCAGGCGGCCGGGCTCCCCATGGGGGTCCGGGTGGAGATCGACGTCATCGCCGCCTACTGAGAGTGGCCTGAATGGTGGTGGGCTAGGCGGCGGAGGCCCCGGTGGTGGTTGCGCCGCGGCCGGCGGGCTTCTTCACCTTGCCCGAGCGGAGACACCGCGTGCACACGCGAATCCGGCGGTGGGTTCCGTTGTCCAGGACCACCCGCACCCGTTGCAGATTGGGGTTGAAGCGCCGGTTCGTGACATTGTGCGCGTGAGAGACCCGATTGCCGAACTGCGGGCCCTTGCCGCAGATGTCGCAACGCTGTGCCATGACGATACGTCCTCCCGTAAGGGCCCGAGCACGGCCCGGAACGCAAAAAGTAAGTATATTGAGGAGCTTCCACGCCGTCAAGGCGTCGCGGTCGGGGCGCCTTGACGACGGCCGCGCCGGCCCCGGCGACCGTCGCGGGGTGCGTTGTTGGCCGGCGAAAGGGCATGCTATAGTCCCGGCGCCCTGCCATGGTCCAGTTCAATTTCAGCGAACGGACCATCAAGTCCAAGGTGGTCTACTACGGGCCTCCCCAGTCGGGGAAGACCACCAATCTTGAGCAGATCCACCGTCTGACCGATCCCGAAGGGGCCAACCGCCTCATCTCCCTGAATACCGCCCAGGACCGGACCCTCTTCTTCGACCTGCTCCCGTTCAGCCTCGGCACGGTCTCGGGTTACGACTTCAAGGTCCAGCTCTACACGGTGCCCGGGCAGGTCCAGTACAACGCCACGCGGCGGGTGGTCCTGGCCGGCGCGGATGCGGTCGTCTTCGTCGCCGACAGCCAGAAAGCGATGGGGCGGGACAACACCACGGCCTTCGAGAACATGAAGGTCAACCTGCTCGCCAACCGCCTCGTGCCGGAGAAGGTCCCCCTGGTCCTACAGTACAACAAGCAGGATCTCGAGAACCTCCTTCCCCTCCCGGAGCTGGACGAGGCGCTGAACCCGTGGGATCGCAAGAGCTTTCCGGCCATCGCGTCCAGGGGCGAAGGCGTCCTCGAGACCTTCGTGGCGGTGGTGCAGGAGATGCTGGCCGCCATCGCCCAGAAGTACAACCTCAAGGAGAAGGGGCTGGATCCGGCCTCGGTCCCGGACGTGGTGACCCAGGCATTCGAGGCCCTGCTCAAGAACCGGCCGGCCGCAAGCCCGCCGCCGGCGACACCATCACCCTCGCGGGCGGGCGCGGCGACGCTCGCGCCGGGAGCGCGAGCGGCGGGTCTGATGGCAGCCACTGCGACCGCCGCCGCCCCAGCCCCCCCCACTGCGAGCCCTCCGACCCTGACGCCGACGCCCCCGACCCCGGATCGTCCCAGGCCGCCGGGGGCCCCCGCCGCGGGTGCCGCGGCGGGCTCGCCCGGGAGGGTCATCTTCGGGCAGCCCCGGGGGGCGGAGCCGGCGTCTGCGGGCCAGGCGGGCGCCGATGCGAGCCCGGTCTCGGAGGAGCTGCTCCATCGGGCCATCCGCTCCAACGTGGAGCTGGCCGAGGCGCTCGGCAACTTCGTGCGGGAGGTCCAGCTCGGTCTCGGGACGATCGTCTCGCATGCGGATCAGCTCACCGGTGGCGGCGATGGCCGGCGCGCAGAGGTCCTCGTCGGCGGGATCCGGCGCGAGGTCGCGCGGCTGCGCCGAGTGATCGAGGGGCTTGGGGACGCCGGGCCGGGGGCGGGTGAGCACCCGGGCCCCCGAGTGCCCCCGAAGGCCCCCACAGGACCCGCCCCCCGGGCGGCGCCGTCGCCGGCTCGCCCTCGCGCCGCCAGCTCCGGATCTCCGGGGCTCGCCCCGGTGGCGACCCCCCGGACTGATGGGGCGGCGCGGCTGGAAGGGCTGGTGGGCGAGGTTGTGGTCGCCATCGACCCCCTGCTGGCCTCCCGGAAGCTGAGCGTGCAGAGCCACATCGCGTCGGGAGCGAGCGTGCCGCGCTGCCCGCCCGCCGGCCTGAAGCGAGCGGTGGCCTCCCTGCTCCAGGGCCTGGCCGCGACCGCCGCTCCGGGGTCGACGCTCGCGGTCCGCGCGGAGCGAAAGCCGGTGCTGCTCCGGGGCCGCGACGGCCGGGAGCAGCGCCGGGACTTCCTGATGCTCGCCGTCACTCACGGGGCCGGTCTCACCGACGACGACCAACGGCGCATCCTCAAAGGCGCGGACACGGGCCGCCTCGGCGAGGCCTACCGTCTGGTGCGGGAGATGGGCGGTTTCCTGCGCTTCGCCCCGCTCCCCGGGGCGAAGCTCGAGACACGGGTCTTTCTGCCGGTGTGAGGCCCGGGGGCCCTACAGCTCGACCGTCTCGCCCATTTCCGGCACGTGCGTCGCGAATCCCCGCTCGCGTTCCAGCCGGGCGGCCAGGGCGAGCGCGGATTCCTCCTCACCGTGGGTCACGAACACCCGCCTGGGCTTCGGGACGTCGCCCAACCAGCGGACCAGCTCTTCCGCGTCGGCGTGACCGGACAAGCCCTTGAGAGACCGGACCTCGGCCAGGACCGGCACCATGCTCTTGTGGATGCGGACCTCGGCCTTTCCGTCGACCAGGGCCCGGCCCAGCGTCCCCACCGCCTGGTAGCCGGTGATGAGGAGCATGTTCTCCGGCCTGGGCAGCCGTTGCCGGCAGTGGTGGAGGATGCGCCCTCCGGCCAGCATGCCGCTCGAGGAGATGATCACCATCGGCCCCCCCATCGAGTTCAGGGCCATCGACTCGTCCCGCGTGCGGCGCAGGTGCACCCACTTGCCGTGGAACAGGCTCCGACCGGCCGCGTTGCCGAGAGCCTCCTTGTGCGCCTCGGGATGGGCCGCGTAGACGCGGGTGGCGTCGACGGCCATGGGGCTGTCGAGGTGGATTGGGAAAGGCCGCATCCGACCCTGCGTGACCAGCTCGTCCATCATCCAGATCATCTGCTGCGCCCGTCCCACCGCGAAGGCGGGAACCAGCAGTACCCCCCCCCGCGCGAAGGTGCGTTTCAGCGCGCCCTCGAGCTGGTCGAGGACGGACACGTCGGAATGCCGTCGGTTCCCATAGGTGCTCTCGATCACCAGGTAGTCGGCATCGCCCGCCCCCTCAGGATCCTTTGTCAGGATCGCGTCGTAACGTCCGACGTCGCCGCTGAAGAGGACTCGCGTCTCCCGGCCATTCTCCCTCACCCGCACGTCGGCTGAAGCCGCTCCCAGGAGGTGCCCCGCCTCGCGGTAGCCGAAGGAGAAGACGTCGTCGAGCTCGTGCCTCTGCCCCTTGGGCGCCGCCCGAAAGAGCTTCAGTGCCTCGCGGGCGTCGCTCTCGTCGAAGAGGGGCAGCGCCGGCTTGTGCTTGGTGAGGCCCTTGCGGTTGTAGTAGCGGGCGTCTTCCTCCTGCAGGTGCGCGGCATCGAGAAGCAGGATCTCGGCGAGGTCGACCGTCGGCGGCGTGCAGTAGACGGGCCCGCGGAAGCCCCTCTTCACGAGCCGGGGCACCCGGCCGATGTGGTCGAGGTGCGTGTGGGTGAGAACCAGGGCGTCGATGCCGGCGGGGTCCTCGCAGGGATCGGCCCAGTTCCTGAGGCGCAGGGGCTTCTGGCCCTGGAACATCCCACAGTCGATCATCACGCGACGACCCCCCGCCTCGAGCAGATACTGTGAGCCGGTCACGGTCCGAGCCGCCCCGAGGAAGCCGAGTCGTGCCATCGTTTCTCCTTCGCGGGCGCAGGTCCGACGACGACCTGTCCCCGCGGCGGGTTCAGGCGAGCATCTTACGGAGAACGGTCTGCAGGATCCCGCCGTTTCGGTAGTACTTCACGTCCACCGGGGTGTCGAGCCGGACGATGGTCTGCGTCCTCGTCTCCGTGCCATCGGGCCTGCCGATCGTGACCGGCACCTCCTGCCGCGGCTTCAGCTCCCCGAGGCCAGTGATCGAGAGCGTCTCCTGCCCGGTGAGCCCGAGCGGCTCGACGCCCTCGCCCGGCTTGAACTGCAGGGGCAGGACACCCATCCCCACGAGGTTGGCCCGGTGGATGCGCTCGAAGCTCTCGGCGATCACCGCCCGGATCCCGAGGAGCAGCGTCCCCTTGGCCGCCCAGTCCCGCGACGACCCCGTGCCGTACTCCTTTCCCGCCACCACCACGAGCGGGGTACCCTCGGCCCGATAGCGCTCGGCGGCGTCGAAGATGGCCATCCGCTCGCCGGAAGGGACGTGCACGGTGACGCCGCCCTCGACCCCCGGCACCATCTGGTTCTTGAGGCGGATGTTGGCGAAGGTCCCGCGCACCATCACCCGGTCGTTGCCACGGCGTGAGCCGTAGGAGTTGAAGTCCTTCTTCTCGAGACCCTGCTCCACGAGGTAGCGCCCGGCCGGGCTGTCGAGGGGGATGTCTCCCGCGGGGGAGATGTGGTCGGTGGTGACGGTGTCGCCGAGGACGGCCAGGATCCGGGCACCTTGGATGTCGGGCACCGCGGGGGGCTCGAGAGTGAGGCCCTGGAAGAAGGGCGGCTCCTGGATGTAGGTCGACTCCTCACGGAACTCGAAGAGGTCGCCCCCGGCCACCGGGATCGCGTTCCAGGCCGGGTTGCCGTCGAAGAGGTTCGCGTAGGTGGACGTGAACATCTCCGCATCGATCGAGGCCTCGAGCTCGGCGATCTCCTTCTGGGACGGCCAGACGTCGGCGAGTGTCACCGGGGAGCCGTCGGCCCCGGTGCCGAGGGGCTCCGACCGGAGATCGATATCCGTCGTCCCGGCCAGCGCGTAGGCCACCACGAGCGGCGGCGAGGCGAGGTAGTTGGCCTTCACGTGGGGGCTCACCCGGCCCTCGAAGTTGCGGTTGCCGGAGAGGACGGCCGAGGCGACGAGCTGGCCGTCGGTGACCGCCTTCGCCACCTCCGGGGGGAGGGGGCCGGAGTTGCCGATGCAGGTCGTGCACCCGTAGCCGACGACGTCGAAGCCGAGGGCCTCGAGGTCCGGGAGAAGACCGGACTTCCGGAGGTACTCGGTCACGACCTTCGAGCCAGGGGCCAGGCTCGTCTTCACGTAGGGCGGCACTCGCAGGCCTCGCTCCCGCGCCTTGCGTGCCAGGAGCCCCGCTCCCAGCATCACCGACGGGTTCGACGTGTTGGTGCAGCTCGTGATCGCGGCGATCACGACCGATCCGTGGCGCAGATCCATCCTCTGCCCGCGCATCTCGAGGGGCACGGACCGGGCGGCTTCCTCCGCGCTGAGACCGAAGCCCCGCTCCCGGACCGGGGCGACGAGGCTACCGCGGAACGAGCGCTTCATCTCCGACAACGCCACGCGGTCGTGGGGGCGCTTGGGCCCGGCGAGGCTGGGCTCGACGCTCGCGAGGTCCAGCTCGAGGGTGTCCGTGAAGTCCGGATCCGGCGTCTCCGCGGTGCGGAACAGACCCTGCTCCTTGCAGTAGCGCTCGACGAGGTCGACCTGCTCCGCGGTGCGCCCGGTCCGGCGCAGATAGGCGAGGGTGGCGTCGTCGACCGGGAAGAAGCCGCAGGTGGCCCCGGACTCCGGGGCCATGTTCGCGATCGTGGCCCGATCGGCGAGGCTGATCTCGGCGAGCCCGGGGCCGAAGTACTCGACGAACTTCTCGACGACCCCCTTTCTCCGGAGCATCTGGACAACCGTGAGGACGAGATCCGTCGCGGTCGTCCCCTCGCGTAGCCGCCCCACGAGACGGAAGCCCACGACCTGCGGCGTCACCATGTAGAGTGGCTGGCCCAGCATGCTCGCCTCGGCCTCGATTCCCCCGACGCCCCAGCCGAGCACGCCGAGCCCATTGACCATCGGCGTGTGGGAGTCGGTGCCGACCAGGGTGTCGGGCAGGGCCACCGGGCCGTCCGCCCCCTCCCTCAACATGACTCCCGTCGCCAGGTACTCGAGGTTCACCTGGTGGATGATGCCCGTGGCCGGGGGCACGACCCGGAACCCGTCGAAGGCCTTCTGGCCCCAGCGCAGGAACTCATACCTCTCACGGTTCCGCTCGAACTCGATCTCCGCGTTCCGCGCCGCTGCCCCCGCAAAGCCGAAGACATCCACCTGCACGGAGTGATCCACCACCAGCTCCATCGGCACCAGCGGGTTGATCTTCCGGGGATCCTGGCCCAGGCGGTCGACGGCCGCCCGCAGCGAGGCGAGATCCACGACCGCGGGCACGCCGGTGAAGTCCTGCAGGATGACCCGGGCCGGTGTGAAGGGCAGATCTCCGGCGCTCGGCGCGGAGGCGCTCCACCCGGCGAGGCGCCGGACGTCGTCCTCGGTGACCAGCTCGCCGTCCACGTTGCGGAGGACGGACTCCAGAAGGACCTTGATCGAGAACGGAATCCTGTCGAGGCCGGGTGCGACCCCCTCCCGGGCGAGGGCGTCCAGCCGGTAGAGGGCGGCCTGTCCGTGGCCGGTGTCGAAGGTCGATCGGGCGCCGAACACGTCGGTCTTCATGGCTTCTCTCTCCTGACTCCGGAACGTGCCCCGGACCGCGTTGGTGCCGGGCCGGCGACAGCAGAGATTACACTACCGCGGTGACCAGGTGAGACGGCAAGTTGGCCCGAAGGGTGCTCAACCCCGGGGCGAGTGCGGACGACGTGACGCGCGGTGCGTGAACGTCAGGCCGGCTCGTCGTCGAAGTGGCGAGTCTCCCGACCCCTCCACACGACGCGCACGGACACCGCCCGCACGACGAACAAGGCCAGCACGACCACCGCCAATGTCGGCAGCAGATGCCAGGCGAGCAGCAGGTACTGCATCAAACCGTCCTCCTCCCACGCACCGCCACTGTTCTCCGCACGAAGCCGTTCACCCGCCCTCGCGGCCCGGCGTCGCCGCGGGACGAACGCCACCGGTCGAGTCTGGAGGAGGGACAGCACCGGGGCCAACGGCCCCGAGCTTCAATCGGAGTACCTCAGGGGTGCGTGACGAAACAACAATATCATGTGTGCCGCACGGCGCCAAGCCCCTTCCGTAGTAGGCGAAGCCCGGTGCCGCTCGTGAGCGACCTACGGGCGTGTCCGCCTTCGGGTCGGGGGTCTGGCTGGGCGGCAGGGACTCGAACCCCGATTCCATGGTCCAGAGCCATGTGTCCTACCGTTGGACGACCGCCCAATGCCGAACCCCCATCCTAGACAAGTCGTTGGGTGAATTCAAACGACCTCCGACTCGCGCCTGCACGGTGCGGTGTCGGAGCCTGCGTCAGGGCCGCTCGGCGGCGGAGAGGTACAACGCGTTCAGGAGGGCGGCATAGGTGACGTAGCTCTGAGCCCGGTACTGCGGCCGGAAGCCGAACAGGACGACCCGGCCCTTCCCGAGTGGGATCTCGACGAGGGCGGCCCGGCCGCGGAGATGCTCATCCCCCAGCAGCCATCCCGACAGCAGCGGGTTTTCGTCCGTGTAGCCGGCCACGGTCACCCCGGCGTCCGTCTCGAAGGCCGGGGAGGACTGGAACCAGATTGGCAGCGCCTCGGGCAGGCCGTGAGCCAGCGGCTGCGTGGGGTCGACCCTCACCCTCAGGATCGAGCCCGGACAGAAGAACTCGCCCGGCTCGGTGTCGGCGAGGACGTCGCGCACGGGCAGATCGAGCTGCTCGATCACGAGGGCGGTGGCCGCGTTCAGGGCCACGAGGGTACCCCCGCCCTCGACGAACTCACGGAGCGCGGCCACGCCCCTGGCCCCGAGCCCTCCGGTGTACTCCTCCGGCAGGTCACCCGGCTCGTGGCCGCCCAGGAGGGCGGTGGCCGCCTGGTCCGGGAGCACGATGGCGTCGTAGCGCCCGGCGAGGTTCCCGGCCCGCACCTCGCGGTCGTGGAGGCTCCGGTAGGTGACCTCCATCTCGCGCTCGAAGATGAAGCGCGTCCAGCCCTCGTCGTTCGACGGGACCCACGACCGGTAGAGCCCCACCCGAGGGACCTGAAGCCGCAGGACTCGGGGCCGGGCCTTCACCGCCTGAGCCGAGACCCCGAGGTCGACGGCGAGCCGCTCGAGCGTCCCCCGCGCCGAGGACGGGACGAGGAGGGCGCCGGCGGGATACGTCCGGCCGCGGTCGGCGAACGGCTCCAGGGCCCAGCGGACGTCGACACCCTCCGCGAGGAGCCGACCGAGGGCCACGAGGTTGCCGATCCCGTGACCCATCGCGAGGTGCGATCCCTCTCCTTCGATCCGTCCCGGGGGCGCCCGGCTGACGTCGACGCGCTCGAGCTCTGCGTCGAAGGGGTGGACGACGTCATGCACCCGAACTCCCATGAGCAGAGGCAAGGTGTGGGCGGTCACGTCGTAGGGCCGCTGCGGCGGCCCGTCGGGGTCCCGCCTCAGGTCGGGATAGCTCTGTCGTTCCAGCAGGGTCTTGGCAAAAGCGCTGGCCGGCTGCTGCATTGCGATGACGTGGCTGCCCGCCTCGTACCGCCTCCCGTCGGCTTCGAAGGCGCTCCGGGCGCGATACACCTCGACCCCGCCCGTCTGCAGGACCTCGAGAAGCCGCGTCGTCGCCAGGGGCTCGCGCTGCGCCGCCGGGATCACGAAGGCGAACGGTTCCTGCCGCGCACAGGCCCGGCGGTTCACCCCGAGTGCCGTTCGCAGCCAGAACTCCCGGTTCCGGGCGGCATGGTCGAGGACCGCCAGCGCGGCCGAGACCTGGTACTCGACGATGTCGGCGAGCCGCCACCGGCCCCCGGGCCAGGGGGCGGGGAAGTTCCATGATGGCGCCCGCGGATCGTATCCACCCCGCCGGCTCTGGAGCTCGTGGGCCTCGACGTCCACCGGCGTCGCGAGCCGGGCCGAGGCCGTCTCCGAGAGGACCCGCACGCCGCCATGGGTGTGCGGGTAGGCCCGGGCCGGCGTCCAGGCGTCGAACATCGCGTTCGTGACGACACCCTGCCGCCCGTCCGACGTCAGGCGTGCGGCGACGTGCATCCCGATCGCGTTCGCGGCGGCTCGGAGGGCCGGATCGACGTTGGGCTCCCACGGGTCGGTGTACGGAGGGACGAAGAGCCGCGCCCCCGTCCGTCCCATCTGGTGAACATCGTGCATGATCTGCGGGTGCCAGCGGCGGTGAATGTGCTCGACCGTCAGGCGCGTCTCCTCCTGGGTGAACATGTACCAGTCGCGGTTGTTGTCGTGGCCGACGTACGGGTGATACAGGACCGGGGGAGCGGTGCCCTCGAAGGGCGTGCCGAGCTGCCGCCGATACCATTCGGCCACGAGCTGGGTTCCGTCGGGGTTGTGCGACGGCAGCACGAGCAGCACCGTCTCGTCGAGTGCACGCCGGACCTCCGTCGCGTCGCTGGCCGCGAGGTGATGCAACAGTCGCAGGGAGGCCATGGTGCCCCCCACCTCCGTCGAGTGGATCGAGAACGCCATGGCCACGATCGTCCGGCCACGCGCGATGAGCCGTTCCGCCTCCGCTTCCGCGAGCCCCCGCGGGTCGGCGAGCCGCAGGTTCGTCTGCCGGATCTGCTCGAGCCGGGCGTGGTTGGCCGCCGAGGTCACGGTCGCGAGGACGAACGGCCGCCCCTGGGTGGTCCGGCCGACCTCCTCGACCGTGACGCGATCGGAGGCGGCATCCAGGCGCTCCAGATAGCCGAGCACCTCGTCCCAGTCGGCGAGGTGGCGATCGGCCCCGGGTTGGAAGCCGAGAACCGACTCCGGGGTCGGGACCTCGCCGCTCGGCGCTCCAGCAAAGACCAGGGCCGGGAGTCCGACACCCAGGAGGAGCGTGATGCGGAGGACGGCCGCCCGGGTCGGCCCGGCACATCTTCGCACGCTCAGCATCGAGTCCCTCTCTCGTCCTGGTCCGCGGCGAACGCTAGCGGTGCCCGGCCGCCCCGCTTCCGGACGGCGGGCCTAGTCGACCCCCAGCTCCTCGGCCCTCTTGAAGACGGCAAAACCGAGGAGACAGCCGAATGAGAGGAAGGCGTACGCCTGGACGAAAGCGGCGAGGAAGCCACCCAGGAACGGCACGACGCCGAGGACCGCTCCCGCGATGCCCCCCACGATCGCGATGACCGTGTAGATGAACCAGGCCTCCCAGTAGACTGAACCCATGCGCCGGATGGCGTCGACGCCGATGATCGGATTGAGGGTGGCGAAGAAGCTCTGCGAGATGGCGGCGGCGATGAGGGCGATCGGGGAGTACAGCAGCTTCCACAGGAGTGCAAACGGGAGCGCGATCAGCGCCCCGAGTGCCGTCCCGAGGGCCGGCATCGAAGGAGGGCTCTCCACCGCACCTCGTCCCTCCCGCATCCCCGCGATCTCCTCCTCTGTCATGCCCTCCGACAGCAGGAAGGCCTCGAGTTCCTCGGGCATCGGAGTCGCCTCGTAGGAGGGCTCCTCGGCCGCCATGCCCGTGGACATCAGGGCGAAGATCGAGCCCACCCCCAGAACGATCAGCAACACGAGCATCGGCCCCGAGCTGATGATCATCGCCGCGACCCCGAGGAGCACCGTCTTGATCAGGTCGGTGATGTCGCCGATGTTCGGCATGAAGTCCGTTGTGTTGCCCGAGGACACCCGGTTGATGGCGGTGAACGCGTACGCGTACAGGAGCCCCTGGGAGAAGAACCAGCCGATCAGGTTGCCGAACATGGCCAGCTTCGCGGCGGTGCTGAAGACCCCGACGAACACCGCCATCATGATGTAGGCCATGGGATCGCGCAGCGGGTAGCTGAGGACGGTGCCGAGCTCGTCCCGCAGTGGCCGGCGGCGCTGACGCGCGATCCGCTCGGCCTCTTCCTTCTCCGCCGTCTTCACACAGAGCGCGTCGCAGTCGGGGCAGATCGCCGCGGTCCCGTGGTGCTGGACGCACTCCGGGCACCAGCCCTTGCCGCACTGCGAGCACACGCCCTCGGACTTCGTGCCCGGGTGCTTCGAGCACGTGCGCCAGCTGCCCGGCCGGGGGCCCCGCGGTCGGGCGGCGGCGGCCGCTCCCGCCGCCGCGGCTCCGGCAGGCCCGGGCGTTGCCGCTGAGGCGGCCCCCGCAGCCCCGGCCGCGGCCGCGGCTTGCCGAGGCTGTGCAGCGGGCGTTGCCGGTGGTCGTCGTGCCGGCGTCTGTGCAGCGGGCGGTGCCCCGGCCGCGCCGGGCGGTTGTGGTGGCCGCGGAGGCGTGCCCGGCGGCGTCTGCGAAGCCGGCGGGACACCGGCGGGCCTCTGCGGTGGTGCGGGAGGGCGTTGAGCCTGGGCCGCGCCGGC